>Ga0315291_10002222_pt1 | contig 25538 bp, 16 predicted proteins | sample YL17G12_20_MG_FD_203070 | JGI IMG/M metagenome (GOLD analysis project Ga0315291, IMG submission 203070) | Sediment microbial communities from Yellowstone Lake, YNP, Wyoming, USA - YL17G12_20 | ecosystem: Environmental > Aquatic > Freshwater > Lake > Sediment | place: USA: Wyoming | collected...
CGATAGGTCTTGCTCATCCGTGAGTCTCCGAAAACGTGGCACCCCTCATCTGCAACACACCGCAGTATAACACGATCTCTTGCCCAGGCAACGATTACTCGGACAGGCTCCTAGGAACTGGACCACACCCACGAGACCACCCGCGTGTCCGGTTCTCAGCTCGCCTCCGCTTGCCTCCACGCGTCCGGAACTGGAACAAAGCGTCACTTCGGCGCCACACACCTCACCTGCCAGGCCGCCGGTTGCGTTCTCGCCATAGACTGCTACATTTGCTGTACAGCGCGTGATCCGCCCGAAGGCTACCCCCACGAGCCCCCCGACGCGGTAAATTGTATCTTTGCCTCTTACTGTGCCTGATACGCTACAGTCCGTGATTGTCCCGTCAGCCAGGATACCGGCCAGGCCCCCGATACCAAGAGCGTCACACTGAACGTACACATTGTCCAGGCGCAGATTCCGGACATGCCCGGCGGCCGGTTTGCGGTCTCGGAGAGCCACCGTATTCACCCCTATGCAGCCAAAGAGCCCGGAACCAATCTCATGGCGTCGGGAGAGTCGGAGGTTGGCAATCGTGTGATCTCCACCATCGAACACACCGAGAAAAGGATCTTCACCTGCACCGATCGGCCTGATCGCCCTTGAATCGACGTCTTTCATGTCGAGATCGCGAATGAGGATGAAGTGCTTGTCCCACAGGTTGGGGTCTTGGCCGAGGGCGATAAGCTGCTCGGGGGAGGCAATCTCGTAGGGGCGGTCCGCCGTGCCGTCGCCACCGGCAAATTTGGGCGCGGACAGGCAGAGATGGGCTGACGCCAACGCCGTCAGGCAGAGCAGCAGCACCTTGAAGGTCAGGTTCCTCATCGCAAGCGACACTCCGCTGAGTCCCGAAGCGCGTCACCGGTTATTTATTCGCTCCGAGATCGCATCTCTATCATAGCTAATGTGCCGATGCGAAGCAAGGGCGGTTCGGTCAGCGGTTCGCGAGGTAGAGGCGGGCGAGGAGGGCGGCGCCTTGGACGGAGGAGTCTTCCGCGTGCACGTACCGGGCGTCGCGCATCCATTTCTGCTTGGCGCGGATCAGGGCGGGGTTGACGGCGCCGCCGGTGACGTGAATGGTCCGGCCGAGCGGGACGTGTCGCTCGATTTCCTGGAGGTGGCGGCTCTGGTATTGGCAGAGGCCGCGGACGATGGCGGCCAGGATTTCTTCGCGCGTGGTCGTCTGGGTCAGGCCGAGCAGCTCGGCCCGCAGCGGCTCCAGCGAGTAACGCGAGCCCATCAGGTAGGGGCTGTATGTCACCGTCGGACCTTGCGGCTTCTCTGTCGTCGTCGGCGCAGGCTCAGGCGGCTGGGCCGGGCGGTCGAGCCAGGCGTCGAGGGCGCGCGGGAGGAAAGCGTTGAAGAATTCGTCGTCGGTCATTTCGCTGCAAAAGACGCTTTTGAACCATTCGAGGGCCTTGCCGCCGGCGTTCATCACGTGCAGGGTCAGCCAGCGGTCGGGCAGGACGTGGGCCCGGATGTTGTAGTTCGGCGAGGGCAGGCACTGGGGCAGGCAGACGAGGCTGATCTCGCACGTGCCGTTGACGTTGACCACGTCGCCGGGTTTTTCGACGCCGACGGAATAAGCTGCCAGGACGGCATCGTTGCCGCCGATGAGGACCTGCGGCTCCTTCGTCAGTCCGAGCTCACGGGCGAGCGGGGAGCGGACGGTGCCGACGCTGCGGTACGCGGGGACCAGCGGCGGCAGTTGCTCGATGCTCAGGCCGAACGTGCGGGCGATTTCCTCATTCCACGTGTAGTCGTAGCGGGTCGTGTTGTAGAGGGCGGTGAGCGAGGCGGAGGACGGGTCGAGGGCGTACGCGCCCGTGAGCCAGTGGGCGAAGTACGTGTTGGAGTGGCCGAACATGTGCGTTTTCTGAAACACGTCGGGGAGGTTGTCCCGGAGCCACAGAATGCTGGTGAGCGAGCAGCCGCCGGCGACAGGCATATTGGCCGTGGTTTCGAGCAGGTAGTCCAGGCCGAGCGTGTCGATGATGCGGCGGACCTGCGAGCGCGAGCGCTGATCGAGCATGAGGATGGCCGGGTAGAGGGCGTCGCCGTTTTTGTTCATTGCCGTCAGGCCGGGAGTCGTGCCGCTGAGGGAGAGGATGTCCACGTCGCGGATGGTGTCCGCCAGCGCGTGGCAGCCCGCGACGAACGCCTCCTGCCATTTGTGCGGCTCGACGTCGGCGCAAAGACCATCATTATAAACGTTGATTTCGCAGGCTTGCGCGAATTGTCGGACAGGCTGGAGCACGCCATCGATGAGGCGAAAGACGCCCATCTTCATGCTCGTCGTGCCAATGTCTACTCCCAATATCCACATCGCGCTCACCTGAGAACTAATCGTTCAGCAGTTGCGGTTACGCCGCTCGTTTCGTCCATCGGTTGCGTCGACCGGCGCCGGCACCGCCCCACACCTGGCGCAACCGATACGAGCCTCGCAACCGCAACCGCTCGACGATCGTCACCACTACGTGCTGGAGATCAGAAAGCCTTCGTTCACAATGGTTCGTCGGATCTGGTCGGCCGCTTCGGTCGAGATCGGCATCAGCGGCTCGCGCGGCCGGCCGCCCCGCAACCCGACAATGTCCATCGCCGCCTTGACCCCGGCCACGCCCCAGGTCCCGGAAATGGCCTGGTTGAGCCGGATCAGGCCGAGACTCAGCTCTCGCGCCATGTCGTAGGACCCTTGAACGAAGAGCTGGTGAAGCTCCACGCACGCGTCGGGTACGACGTTCGCCAGCGAGATGACTCCGCCGGCCGCTCCCAGGTGCAGCGAGGAGTAGAAGAAGTCCATCGAGCCGGCGAGAATGGAGAAGTCCTCCATAGGGTCAAGCTCGGCAAGGAACCGGGCCGGACCGGCGCCGGCGGAATCCTTCATCCCCACGATATTCGTATGGTGCGAGAGCTCGACGACGGTCTTGGTGGGTATCTGGACCCCTCCGGCGAATTGCGGGGCGTTGTAAAGCAGCACGGGCACGGAGACCGATTCGGCGATCCGCTCGTAGTAGCGCAGCAGGGCCGCGCCGTCCATCTGCTTCGGGAAATAATGAGGAGTCAGGACGCTCACATAGTCGAAGCCCATCTGGGCGGCGACGCGGGATTTCTCAATCGTCTCCTTCGTGGACTCGCAGCCCGTGCCGACCATCACGATCTTGTCGCCTTTCTCCTGGGCAAAGACCTCCAGCACCAGGATGCGCTCCTCATCGGTGAGACTCCTGGCTTCGCCGTTGGAGCCCAGTGCCAGATAGCCGGCGAGGCCGGTCTGGCGGAGCTTCGAGAGATTGAAGGCCAGGGCGTCGAGGTCGGGCACATCGTCCATGAAGGGCGTCACGACCGGGGCGAAGACGCCGGAGAGCTTTTCTCTGCTGTGGTCCATAGGATCGTCCTCATCCACGCTATAGGATTATGTCGAATCATCGTCCGTCTGACGGGATAGACTACGGCGGCCCGCCTGCAAAGTGCGAAGAATCCGCTCGGCGTCGAAGACGCAGCCGGCCCAGGCGCCGCCGCTGATTTCCTGCAGGGCGGCCCACAGCCGCGTATCGTCAGGCATATCGGCGTAAGGAGCGAGGTCCGGCCGGGCTTTGCGCTCGGCCAGGATGCGGCTGCCGAGCGTCGGGCTTCGCTGGTCCGCGGGCGTATCGGCCTCCCCGATCAGGTCGATGCTGCCTTCCAGACGCCGGCGGTCGATAACGATCCGGACGATATCGCCGTCGCGGAGCTTGCCGACGGGTCCGCCGGCCAGCGCCTCGGGACCGACGTGGCCGATGCAGGCGCCCGTGCTGACGCCGCTGAACCGGCCGTCCGTGATGACCGGCACGTGCTTGCCCCACGACAGGCTCTTGAGGGCGCCGGTGACCTGGAGCGTCTCCTCCATGCCGCTGCCCAGCGGCCCGGCACAGATCACCACCATGACATCGCCCGGCCGAACAGCGCCTTCCTTGATGGCCCGGATGCCGGCCCGCTCGCCGATGAACACGCGGGCGGGGCCGACCTTGCGGTAGACGCCGTCGGCGTCCACCAGCGACGGATCGATGGCCGTACTTTTGATCACCGCGCCTTGCGGGGCGAGGTTGCCTTGTGGCAGGGTGATCGTACTCGTCAGGCCGCGTTTGCGTGCCTGCGCGGGCGACAGGATCACATCGTCCGGATTCACGCCGTCCTGTTGGAGCAGGATTTCGCGGAGTCGCCTGCGCCGGCCGGAGTGCTCCCACCAGTCGAGCATCCGCCCCAGGCTCTCGCCGGTGACCGTCAGCACATCGAGGTTCAGCAGACCGAGCGCCCGCAGATGCAGCATGACTTCCGGCACGCCGCCGGCCAGATACGCGCGCACCGTCGGGTGGCCGACCGGGCCGTTCGGCAGGACGTCCACCAGCCGGAGCGTTCTGCGATTGACTTCGTTCCAGTCCTCGATTGTGGGACGGTCCAGACCGGCCGCATGGGCAATCGCGGGGATGTGCAGCAGGAGATTCGTGGAGCCGCCAAAAGCGGCAAAGGTCACCATGGCGTTGCGGATCGACGCATTCGTTAGTATCCGGCCCGCCGTCAAGTTCAGTTGGGAAGCACGGACTACCGCGCGGGCCGAGCGTCGGGCGATATCCAGCCAAATCTCCTGGCCCGATGGCGCCAGGGCAGCGTGAGGCAGCGTCAGCCCGAGCGCCTCGGCCACGACCTGGCAGGTCGCACCGGTGCCGAGAAACTGGCAGGCGCCGCCCGCACCGGCGCACGCACGACAAGTCATCTGCCGGGCGTATTCGAGCGTCACCTCCCCCTGCGCGAACCGGGCCCCGATGGACTGGACCGTTCCCAAATCCTCGCCCGCGGTGGGCGGCAATGTCACGCCGCCCGGCACAATCGCGATCGGCAGGTCATGCATGGTGGCCAGAGCCATCATCATGGCGGGCAGCGACTTGTCACAGGTGGCGAGGCCGAGGACGCCCTTGCGCCCCGGCAGACTGCGAATGAGCCGACGAAAAATACTCGCGGCTTCGTTGCGGTAGGGGAGGCTGTCCATCATCCCCGGTGTGCCCTGCGTTCGCCCGTCGCACGGGTCGGTGCAGTACCCCGCAAACGGCATGCATCCGAGCGTCTGAAATTCCCGGGCGGCCGCCTCCATCAGCAGACCCAGCTCATAATGTCCAGCGTGGTAGCCCAAAGCGATGGGCTTGCCGTCGGCCCCTCGTATACCGCCCTGATGGCTCAGCAACAGGAACGCATCGGCGTCCACCTTCGCGGGCTCCCAGCCCATCCCGACGTCGTGGATCAGGCCGAAGAGGTCGCCGCTCGGGGCACGCGCGAGAAAATCTCCCGTCAGCGGTAACTCGCCCGGCGGACCCGGCGCATGGGTGGCAACTCCGTACACGCCCTCGTCCCGGCCGTCCAGGATAGCGTCAAGTGATATCGAATCACACATCAACCGGTCTCCTGCTGGAAAAACCACAGTCTACCACCTGTCGCCGCCTTTGCCAGCCCTTGCCTGCACCAAAAGCGCGACGGCTGCATGACACAGTCGTGGCAGGGCCCATGCGCTATCGATTCTACCAACACTCCGGGAGGACTTCTGGTCTCTTGTCATTCCGACCAAGGCCGAAGGCCGCGCGGAAAAATCTGGCTGCGAAGGGACGACACGCTATGTCTGGTGCCAGATGTCTCGACTCCGCTGCGCTGCAAAGGCGCAACATCTTGTTTTTTTAGCAAGCATTTTTGGTTGCGGCCGGAGGCCGCGCCGCGCTCCGCTCGACATGACAGATGGTGCCAGATTCCCTCGGCATTAAGGTGGGGGTCAATGAAGCTACGCGCCCCCAACCGCCAACCTCTGCCGTGCACACACGCGACGTGTTTCTTCATTTGGGAGACTACCGGCAGGCTTGTGTGGCGGCGGCTCAAAACAGGTCGATATCAAAGGGCTGGCTCAAGTGCAGTCGTATGGTCTTGTCCAGCGAGGCGGCCAGCCAGCGTTTGACCGGGGTCGGCGTTCCCAAGGACGCTAGGATGCGGCGGTCGATGTTCCCGGCCGGCGTGTTGCTCTTCCAAAAGAATCCAAGCGTATCCGAAATGGTCCGCAGCCGGTCGCAGAGGGGGCTCAACTGGATATTTCGCGCACAGCACGCCAACGGCCTCTGGGGATGCAGATCCCCGCCAATCGCCTTCAGGGTTGTCGCGAGGTATCCAACGAAGTCCCAGGAGCACGGCATGAGAAGATCGATGGCGAAGGCGAGGCTGACCTTGGATTTCCGGCCGTCTACCGTATCGTGTATGATTGTCTCCCGGGTCCGCCGCAGGAAAGTCGCATCGTCTTTGTAGTGCTCTCCCACGGCACACGTACCCGGCTCGCCATAGTCGCCGACGTTCAAGGCCAGATTGTGATAAGGGTGATTCGGGTCCAGAGCGTGGCCGATCTTATCAACAATCCCTGCCACTTGCCATCTCTTCAGAGGACTCGGCTCTCCTATGAAACTGAATAACTCATCCGCCCGGACGCCGCCAACGTCCCGATCCATGCCGTTGATTACTGACCCTTCGCACCACATCGAGAGGATCTGGCGGGCATTCTCCAGTTCTTTCTTACGCGGGGCCGGTCGTTCATTCGCTCGCTGCGGGCATTGTCCCGCTCCTATGGCTCCGGCGATGAATTCGGCCTCTTTATCCGCCTCATGATAGCATGCTTCGAACCCCGTGATCAGCCGCCGGATTTCGATGGCCTGTTCGTCCAAAGGACCGAGAGAATCCTCCATCGCGTCAATCGCGAGAACCTCCTCACCACCTCCGCCGCAATTCTGCCACCAAGCCCTCAACCCTTCGGTCGCCATAGGTAGTCCTCCCAATTGTCTGTCTGTATCATACCTCCCGTAGAGCCCCAGGCACAGCTTATACGGATTGCTTCTCCGGATTTCGTAGGTGCAGGATTTTGTCATTTCGACCAAGGCCGAAGGCCGCGCGGAGAGGGTTCCCAAACGCGAACTAACGCGTTTGGGGTCCCAGGAATCTGGCTGGGAATGGACGATGCGCCATATGCGAGGCCAGATGTCTCGACTGCGCTTCGCTTCGCTCGACATGACAAGCGCCGGACGTGCGGCGGCTGCCTCCACGGGATTGATGACCGATTAATGATGATTGACTCTGGCGGAGATTCGGGTTTGATGGATTGCCTCTGCGTGCCTTGCTGCCGGGCGAGGCCGCGCGTCACGCGGACACTCATCAAAAACAAGGGGGTCGGCTATGCAGGTGGGACGGAGGTACTGATATGATGATCGGGTATGTCCCCGGTGCGTTTGACCTGTTTCACGTGGGGCATCTCAATATCCTCAGGAACGCCAGGGCCATGTGTGACAAGCTCATCGTCGGCGTTTCGACGGATGAGCTGATTGTCGCCTGCAAACACAAGAGGCCGGTGGTCCCGTTTGAGGAGCGGATCGAAATCGTGCGGAGCGTGAGGTACGTGGACGCCGTGGTGGCCCAGGAAGACATGAACAAACTGGGCATGTGGGAACGACTGAAGTTCGATCTCATTTTTGTGGGGGATGATTGGCAGAACACGGACAGATGGCGTGAATACGAGAAGCAGCTCGGCCCGGTCGGCGTACGCATCGTCTATTTCCCCTACACGCAACATACGTCATCCAGCATATTGAGAGAGGCGCTGGACAAACTCAATCATGCGGAATTGTCGACGAAATCGCACGAATATGTGGATGCGCTGAGAACATGATCTACATCGAAGAAATGCGGGTCGCGTGCCAGCAGACGATCACGGACGCACGGGGCAGGCAGCGCTTGAAGGGGGCCTGGTGGAACGTACGATTCAGCCGGCATGTCTCGATCTATCTGACCGCTCTCTTCGTGCGACTGGGCGTCACGGCTAATCAGGTGACAGGAACGATGCTCGTGGTCGGCTTTGGCAGCTTTCTCTGCGCGCTGCCCCACGCATTGGCTCTGAATGTGGCCTCCTTCGGGCTGTTCCTGCTGTTTCACATCCTGGATTGCTCGGACGGCGAAGTGGCCCGGTGGACGAAGCGCTGCTCGAACGGCGGGGTGTACCTGGACTATGCGGCTCACGTGACATGCAACTGTCCTCTGCTGGCGGCCGCGGCCTTGCACTACGCGCTGCTGCGAAACGACCTCTTCTACAGTCTCGTTGCCTTCGCCACGCTCATGCTGGCTCTGTGGGCCTATTACTTCAAGCTCATCGTGCCGGCGCTGGCAGGCCGGCAGGCCCGGCCCCGCTACTCGGGCGATGACCTGGTGCCCAACCGGACTCTCGCGGACTCGATTCGACGCGTCCGCTTTCTGTTCCTCGATCCCATCCTCCCTCCCATGCTGGTTGTCATTCTGATCCTTCTCTCTCATCACTGGGAGAAAGCGTGCGTGGTCGCAGCGGTGTACGGGCTGCTGACTGCCCTTTTCCTCAGTGCGTTCTACTTCGTGGTGGGCTTCGTCAAAGCCAAGCGCACTGACCTCGATGCACGCGAGATTCCCGGCACCGTGTAGAATCCTCCACGGTCTTTTTCACGCAGAAGACCGACCCAGCCCGCTCTCTCGAACTTCGTTCCTCGGCGCCTCCATGGAGAAGATGCGCGCGCCACAGCCCTGGTGTGCGATTAATTTTCGCGGTTTGGTGCCGTTATTCCGTCATCCTGAGCGGCAGCGAAGGATCTCTGGCCACGGACCTGTACGTGCATTGGACGCGATGGGGGCTTTTCCTGCGGGGCCCAGATGCTTCGCTTCGCTCAGCATGACAAAGGCGAATACGTCCCCCACAAAACGTAGTCGCACACCCATCCCGGCCTCTGCGGGTTCTCGACTTGACAGGGGCCGGGAATTGGCGATAGGATCGCTGGGAGAATTGGAAAGGGGCCTTATGGTGCCAAATCGGGGCGAGGAGACAGCCGAATCGGCCGAGCGTGAGCCGGCGTCCCGGCGCGGGGGGATACGCCTCTGGCATATCGCGCTGGCCCTTGTTTTGACGGCGGTCATCTCCTTGGTTGCCCTGCGCTGGCACTGGCGGCGCGAGTTTCGCGGGCGAATTGAGGCGCTTCGTGCGGCGGGCGATCCCGTCACTCCCGAGGAGCTGGATGCGTTGTACCAGTGGCCGGCATCGGGTGACAACGCCGCCAGTTGGATACTGGGAGCAGACGAGTTTGGCCGGGCGCTGACTCCCGATGAGGACAAACTGCTGACGCGGGCCATCGCTCGTGCCAACCGGTGGCCTCTCGCTGAACCACTGCCTGACGATGTCCTGAAGGCCTTGGAAAGCTGCATCACGGATAATGAGAAGGCCCTCGAATTGCTGCACGAGGCGGCGGCCATGGAGCACAGCCGCTATCCCATTGTCCTGAAGAGCGGTTTCCCCACCCTGCTACCGCACCTGTCCGTCGTACGCAACGCGGTGCGCACCTTGTGCCTGGAGGCGGTCCTGGAGGCCCAGCGCGGCAATGCGGAGCGGACCGCACGATCTCTGCTCACGGCGATGCACGTGGCGGATTCCCTCGCGGGTGAGCCGATACTGATATCGCAGTGGGTGCGATGTGCTGGCATCGACCTGGCCATCGTGTCGCTGGAACGCGGCATAAGCCGGGTGGAGTTCCACGAGGAGCAGTTGCAGAGCCTGTCAGCCGTGATCGGCGGGGCTTATGACGCCGACGGCCTGCGCCGAGCATTTGCTGATGACCGGTGCCTGGGGATAGTGATGTTCGAGAACTCTGTCGCGCTGGATCGCAGTGTGCTGGATCATCTGCCACCGAGATTCATCCTGGAGGCATACGATGCCCTCGGGCTGGCGCGACGAGAGGGTGTTATCTATCTTGACAGGATGCAGCGGGTCATCGAGGCGGCGTCCCTCGTGCCGGAGAAGCGGCTTGCCGCGATGCGGGCTGTCGATGGTGAGATTCGGCGAAGCCGCACCTGGGGTTTGCTCCTGCGTCACCTGTGGGGACAAATTATCGACCCCAGGCATCGTTATTTTGTCCTGGATCTGAATCATCTTGGGTATCTCCGGGCTGCCCAGGTGGCACTGGCCGTAGAGCGCTTCCGGCTCGCCACGGGAGGACTTCCGGACAGTCTCGAGCGGTTGGTTCCCGTCTATCTGGAAACCGTTCCGAGAGATCCCTTCGATGGTGCGCCGCTGCGGTATCGCAAACTCGCACCCGGATTCGTGGTTTACAGCGTCGGCGAGGATGAAAAGGACGATGGAGGCCGTCAGAGCGAAGGGTACGGCGGACCTGGCGATATCGCCTTCCGGATCGAGCGTTAACCAGCATAAGGATTCGGGACGGGCAGGAAAATGCTGTCGTGCGGGAGGGGAGCAGCTTATAATCGGCCGCGAATAGACAAAAGTCCTGCGAAGATGGTGTCTTTCCAGGAGAGAGCCGGGAAAATCGGTAACGTTTGCGGAAATCACACGTCATACAAGTAGTGGGTTTGCGGCGTGCGTGAGAGATTGTAGGGGGCAGGCCCCCGTGCCTGCCCTGATGGCTACCTGAGGAATCGATGCCATGTCCTTCCCGAAAGCATTTCAAAGAAAAATCACGGCGGTCCAGATTCGGTGCGGTCTGAACCTGCTTCTTCGCCAGGCCGGCTGCGTCCTGGCCATCGCGGGTGCCATTGCGGCCCTCGCAGTGCTGGCCGAGCATCTTCTGGCTGTGCGAATTGTGGTACCGGCGGCGCTATGGGGGTTCTGGGGTGTAGTGGCGGCACTGACGCTGGTTCTCTGGTTTCGCAAGCTGCCCAGCCGGATGCAGGCATCGCTATTGCTCGATGAGCGACTGAGACTCCATGAGCGTTCCAGCACGACCTTGGCTTTGGCGGATTCGGAGGACCCGTTCGCGAGGGCAGCCCGGGAAGAATCGCTCCGGGCCGTCCAGCGGGCCGACCTGCGGGGGCACTTTCCCATCGGCCTGCCGCGAAGCTGGTATTACGGCGCGGGGACGTGGCTGGTCGTGATTGCCGTGGTCCTTTTCATGCCGGAGAAGGACCTCCTTGGTTTGTTGAAGAAGAAACAACAGCAGGAACAGGAAGTCAAGAAGCTGGAAGAGGCCAAGGCAGAGGTCAAACAGGCGGCCGAATCGGTCAAGGCGGCGGTGAAGGAGCTGCACGAGCCGACACTGGAAGAGGCGCTGAAAAAGCTGGATGAAGTGGCACAAGCCGGCCAGCCCCAGGAGGCCAAGCGCGAGGCCATCAAGGCCCTCGGCGACCTTTCGGACAAGCTCAAACAGATGCAGGGCAGCACCCAACTCGACGCCGCAAATATGATGGAGCAAACGCTCCGAAGGCTGCGGGGCTCGGCCGATCCTTTCTCGCAGCAGGTGCGAATGGCTCTGGCGAAGGGCGATTTCGCCCGGGCGGCCAACCTGCTGAGCCAGTTGCAGAAGGAACTGATGCAGGGAAAGCTGTCCGATCAGCAGCGGGAGGACATGGCTAAGCAGTTGCAGCAGTTGGCGAAAGAGCTTGCGAAGCTGGCGGAGCAGAAACGGGAGTTGGAAGAGGAGCTCCAGAAGCTCGGATTGGATAAGAAGCTGGCGGAGTTGAGCGAGCAGAAACTGCGGCAAACGCTGCAACAGCAGGGACTTACGCCGGATTTGGTTGATCAAGTCATGAAGAAAATGGCGGCCAGCCAGGCGGCGGCCGGCAAGTGTGCGGGGCTGGGTATGGCGATGGCCGCCTGCGGTGCGGGGACAGGGGGCCTTTCCGCGGACGACCTGGCGGATGCGATCGACCAGCTCAATGCTCTTGAAAGCCTGCAACAACAGGCCATGCTCCTGCAGGGGAGCCTCAACGAGATTGGGCGTGGCATCGCCTTGCTCGGTACAGGGCTGTACGAGGGTGTGGGGTCCCAACAGCCGTTCCGGGAAGGGTACTCGGACGGAATGATGGGGCCGGGCTCGGGTGGGCTAGGGTCCGGCTTTGGCCCGCGGTCGAGCGACACGGAGGGTCAGACCGGAACGAAACCTGCCCGGGCGAACACTGCCTCGGGCCAGGGAGCGGTGATCGCCTCGTGGTACTTCAAGGATGTGCAGATCAAGGGCGAGGCCCGGCGTGACTTCACGGAGGTCGTGGAGGCGGGGCGGGCCAACGCGGCCGAAGCGATCAGCGAGAATCAGATTCCGCGCAAATACGAAGAGGCGATGAAGAAGTACTTCGGCCAGCTCGAGCAACATAAGCCGCAGCCGTAGAGGGATTCACTATTTACTCTTTTCGATCTTCAACCGAGACGGGAAACGCCTCAGGCCTCGGGCCTCACGCTTCACGGGCCTTGATGCTCATCGTCTTGATCGGCTCACTGGTGAGCAGTCCATCTTGCAAGGACCGGTCGGATCGCCAGCAGGTCGTGCTTTATTGCTCGGTGGACCAGGCGGTTGCGGAGCCGATCATTGCCAGGTTCGAGAAGGAGACCGGCATCAGGGTCCTCGCCCGCTACGACACGGAGGCCAGCAAAACCGTCGGCCTGGTTCAGAATATCCGGGCTCAATCGCGTGCCCCGGCGGCGGATGTCTTCTGGTCGGGCGAGGTGTTCCACACAATCCGGCTGGCTCGCGACGGGTTGCTGACGTCATACCGTTCGGATGCCACCGCCGGCTGGCGGGCCCCCTTTGCCGACCCGAATGGATACTGGTACGGCTTTGCGCTGCGGGCCCGCGTCATCGGGTACAACACGAACAAGGTATCGGCCCAGGAGGCGCCGAAGTCGCTGGAGGACGTGCTCGAGGCGAAGTGGAAGGGGCGGCTGGTCATGGCGGCGCCGGCGTTCGGCACGACGGGCGGCGATGTCGCGAGCTGGTTCGCCCATTACGGGCCCGACCGCGCCAAAGAGATTCTACGGCGCCTCAAAGATAACAACGTGCGGATCGTCTCCGGCAACAGCACGGCGGTGCGAATGATCGCGACCGGCCAGGCGGATATCTGCTTCACCGATACCGACGACATCTATGCCGGCCGGCGCAACGGCTGGCCCGTCGCGATGAACTTCCTGGACCAGCGTCGTGACGGCGTCCTGGCGATCCCGAATACGGCGGCACTGATTAAGGGCGGGCCGCACCCCGAAGCGGCGAAGACGTTGATGCGCTTTTTGCTCAGCGAAGAGCTGGAGCGGCTGTTGGCGGAGAGCGATTCGCACAACAGCCCGGTCCAAGCGTGCGTCGCGGCGAATTGCCAGGAGTACGCGATACCGAATCCCTTGCCTGTGGACTACGGGCGTGTGGCGGACTTTTTGCCGATCGCGATTACGGCGGCGCGGGAGATTCTTCAGTGAGTGCAGTCGTTGCTCCAATCCGACTCATAAAGACCGGCTGCCTGATGCTTTGGCTGGTTGTGATCGTGTTGCCGCTGGCGGTTCTGGCGGTTGACGCCGTGTCGTCCCAGGCGCAGCCCGAGATCATCCGGCCTGTGTTCGCCTCGTTGGCCCGCACGTGTATCCTCGCGGGGATTATCGCCGCTGCAGCGGTCGCGTTGGGATGGGTGCCGGGCAGACTGCTGGGGACATCGAGCTCGCACAGCACCGCGCTTTTGCTTTTGCTCCTCATGCCGCTGGTATTGCCTCAGTATGTCCTCTATTACGCTTGGACGCTGCTCCTGAGTCCGACGACGCATCTCGGCCGGATTCTCGCCTCGCAACCGGAGCTGGCACGCTTCGTCGGCACGGCGACCTCGACCGGCGTGCTCATCGGCTGGTACTGGCCTTTGGCCGCATTGGTATTGGCTCAAGGCTGGCGGGGGATCGATGGCCGAATCTGGGATAGTGCCGTGCTGGAGGCCGGCGGCTTTCAAATCTTTCGCCGCATCACACTTCCGCTGCTTCGCCCGGCTGTTCTTTTGGCGTTCGGTGCGTGCTTCGTACTGTCTTTGTCGGAGTTCGCCACCTTCCATCTGGCGGGCGTGGAGACGGTCGGCACCGAGCTGGCCGTGCTCTACGAGCTTACCGGCGCGGCGGCGCCGGTCGCTCGGGCGGCATGGCCGGTTATGCTGATAGCCGTGTTGGCGGCCATTGCATTGACACATGCTTCCCAAGGATGGACGCCAACAGCCGTCTCGATGAAGACCGCCCCGATGGGATCGAGGGCGTGGGGCTGGACCGTACTCGTGCTGTTGCTGGCGGTCTCCTGGGTCATGCCCATCGTGCTGCTGGCAGCGAATGTCACGACGTTGCAGCCTTATCGCCAGTTCCTGGTGCTTCACGTTGACGATTTGATGTGGTCGCTCCTGACGGCGTGTGCGGCGGCTCTCATGGCCTGCCTGATGGCTCTGGGCGGGCTGCCCCGTGCCCAGTCAGCGGGCTTGGTCCGGAGAGCCTTGCCGGCTATTGTCCGCGCCACGATATTTCTGGCGATGTTTCTGCCGGCCTCGTTGTTGGCGGTCTCCCTGCTGAAGCTGTTGGGCCTCTCCGATTCGTCGGCGGCGTTGCGGCAGAGCTGGCTGCCGGTCTCGGCCGGGCAGGCCTCGCGCTTCGCCGGGCTGGCGCTGATTCTGCTGTTGCTGACGCAGTATCCCGACCGGCGGCAGTTGACGGAGATGGCATCCCTGGATGGGGCCTCGCCGCTTCGTACCTGGTGGCATGTCCATCTGCCGAGGACGTGGCCTGTGCTCGTGGGGACGTTCCTGCTGGCGACGATGTTCAGCTTCACGGAGCTGCCGGCGACGATGGTTCTGCTTCCGGCGGGACTGCCGAACTTCGCACAAAGAGTGCTCAACCAGATGCATTACGCCCGGGACCAGCAGGTGATTGCCTCGTGTCTGGTCCTGGTCTCTTTGTTCCTCGTTCTGGCGGGCGTGGTGGTGCTGCTGCGGAAGACGGGTGTTCGATATTCGATGAGCCTGCTGCTGGCTCTTTCCATCATCTTTATCTGTGCCGGGTGCGGTGAGGACAGTGAGGACGCGGAGCCGAAGGTGATCAGCGCCTTTGGCAAAACCGGCGAGGGGCCGGGCGAGTTTCTCTACCCGCGCGTGATCGACCTGGAGAACGACGGGTCGGTGGTCGTTGTGGATAAAACCGGCCGGATGCAGCGATTCACGCCGAAGGGGCAATATCTCAGCGCAGCGCGGATGCCGCTGGTCGAGGCCGGCAAGCCGACGGGGATGAGCGTGCATAAGGATGGACGGCTGTTCGTGGCGGACACGCACTATCATCGCGTCGCAATCTTCTCGCCCGAGGGACAGCTCGTCGGCGAATTCGGGAAATACGGCCAGGAGGACGGCTGCTTCATTTACCCGACCGACGTGGCGTTCGCGCCGGACGGCAGAATCTTCGTCAGCGAGTACGGCGGCAACGACCGCGTCAGCGTGTTCACGAGCGACGGCGGTTTCCTCTTCAGTTTCGGCTCGCCGGGCACCGGGGATGGGCAATTCTCCCGGCCGGAGTCGCTTTGTGTCGATGCAGCGCGGCAACGCCTGTACGTGGCGGATGCGTGCAATCATCGGATTGCCGTGTATGATCTGGACGGGCATTTGCTGAGCTATATCGGCTCGGCAGGCCGTGGTCCCGGCCGGTTGCGTTATCCATACGGCCTGGCGCTGCTGGCCGATGGGACGATTGTGGTGTGTGAATTTGGGAATAATCGTATCCAGTTATTCAGCCCGTCAGGGCGGTCTCTGGCGGTGTACGGGCGGGCCGGCCGGCAGTTGGGCCAGCTCGCGTATCCCTGGGCCGTGACGGTGGACTCCCAGAGACGGGCTTACGTCGTCGATGCGGGCAACAACCGGATTCAAGTGTGGCAACTGTGAGGAAGAAAAGAGAATAGGACCCATAGGACCGATGGGACTTATGGGACCTATGAAGTAGCGATCAAGTTCTGGTGCGGTGACTGTGAATGCGTATGGCTTCTATCTCGGTCAGCCCTGGTGGCTGCTGGCGGGCTTGGTGCTCGTGCCGATGGTCTGGCTGGCGCGCCGGAATCTGGCGGCGTTGGGATCGGGCCGCCGAGCCGTGGCAGTTGCCTTTCGCGTGCTCGCCGTGCTGCTATTGGTTGTCCTGCTGGCCCGGCCGATGCTGGTCCGGACGAGCCGCCGCGCAACCGTGATTGCCGTGATCGACCGCAGCCAGTCCATCCCGGCCGAGCTGGGCGAGGCGGCCCTCGACTTTCTGTCGCGCGCCACCGTGGCGGGCGCGGGAGAGAATCAACTTGCGATCGTGGACGTGGCGGAAACCGCGAGCATCTCCAAGCTGCCCTCCACCGACACGAGCGTTCGCCGGCGGAACACGACCTTGACCGGCCAGCAGAGCCGGCTGGCCGGCGGCATCGAGATGGCCATGGCGATCGCGCCACCGGATACGGCGACCCGCATCCTTCTGCTTAGCGAGGGCAACGAGACGGAGGGCGACCTGAAGGAAGCGGCCAAAACGGCGGCGGCCAACAAAATCCCCATCGATGTGCTGCCGCTTCCGTACCGGTACGAGAGCGAGGTGCTCTTCCGGCGAGTGGCGGCGCCGCCCCGCGCCCGCAGCGGGCAGACCATCTCGCTGCGGTTCATTCTCAATAGCACGGCGGACGTGCGCGGCAAGCTGCTGCTCACGCTGAACGGCAAGCCGGTCGATTTGGCCCTGGACTCGCCGGAGGTAGCGGTGCCGGTCGAGCTGAAGGAGGGGACCAACGTCAAGACGGTCTCCCTTCCTGTTGGACTGCGGGGCATGCACAACTTCGAGGCGGTCTTCATGCCGGATGACCCCCGGCAGGACCGGATCGCCGAGAACAATCGGGCCAGCGCGATCACGTACGTCGCCGGCCCCGGCCACATCCTCGTTATCGACGTCGACAATACCTCTTCGGAGCTGCTGATGCGGGCGCTCAAGACGACGGACATGGACGTGCGTTATGCCGCGGTCGGCGACTTGCCCGACAACCTGGCCATGCTGATGGATACGGATGCCATTGTCCTGGTGAACGTCGATTGCGGGAGCCTCTCCTACGCGCAGCAGGAGATGCTGTGCCGCTACGTCAACGACCTCGGCGGCGGCCTGGTCATGGTCGGCGGGCCGAACTCCTTCGGAGCGGGCGGCTGGATTGGCTCGCCGATAGCCGAGATTCTGCCGGTCGATCTCGATCCGCCGCAAAAGAAGCAACTGCCCAAGGGAGCGCTCGTGCTGATCATGCACGCCTGCGAGATGGCGCAGGGCAACTACTGGGGCAAGAAAGTCGCCATGTCCGCCGTCGGCACGTTGAGCCGCCTGGACCTGGTGGGGATCCTGTCCTACGATTGGCAGGGCGCCAAGGACTGGGTCTATCCGCTGGGACCGGTCGGCAATAAGGATGAGGTGAACGCCAAGATCGAGCAGATGCAGATGGGCGACATGCCGAGCCTGCACGACCACCTGCTGACGGCCTACAACTCGCTCGTCAAGTGCGACGCCGCCCAGAAGCACGTGATTGTCATCAGCGACGGCGATCCGAGGGCGCCGACGCCGGAGCTGCTGAATCAGCTTGCCGCCGCGAAGATCACCTGCACGGGTGTCTGCGTCTTTCCCCATTCGTCGATGGATAAGCAGAGCCTGCAGCGGATGGCCGCGGCCACGGGCGGCCGGTATTACGACGTCACCGATCCGGCGACCCTGCCGCAGATTTTCATCAAGGAGGCGCAGGTGGTTCGGCGTGCCTTGATTATCGAGGAGCCCTTTACGCCGCAGGTCGCTTTTGGATTGAGTGAGATTCTCAAGGGTGTCACGCCGCCGCTGCCGGTGCTCGATGGTTATGTGTTGACGGGCCCGAAAGGAGGCCTCAGTCAGCTCGTGTTGACGACTCATCAGGCGGACCCGCTGCTGGCGACGTGCCAGTCGGGATTGGGACGGTGCGTGGCGTTCACCAGTTCGGCCGACAGCCGCTGGGCGGGCCGCTGGCTGTCGTGGTCGGACTTTGTGCGGTTCTGGGAGCAGGTGGTTCGCTGGGCGGGCAAGCCCACCCAGTCCGCCGACTGCGAAATCTTCACCGACGTGGAGGGCCAGGAGGTGACGGTCAACGTCGAAGCGGTGGACACGCGGGGCGGCCCCGCGCCGTTTGCCGGAATCGAGGGGCAGGTAGTCACGCCGGAGATGAAGGCGGAGCCGCTGCCACTGACGCAGACCGGGCCGGGCCAATATTCGGCGCGGTTCCGCGCTGCGGCTTCCGGCAGTTACGTGGTGAACCTGCAATATCGCAAGACCGGCCCGGAAGAGGGGACTCGCCTGGCGAATGCCATCGTCACGGTCCCCTTTGCGCCCGAGTTTCGCGATCTTTCCGATAACACGCCTCTGCTGGAGGAAGTCAGCCGGGTGACGGACGGTCGCGTGCTGCGGCTGTCTTCCGACCCGAACGAGGCGAATCTGTACGACTATGCGGGCCTGAAGTTCCCGGAGACGCATCTGCCTCTTCTGCGGCCGCTCATGCTGGTGTGGATTGCGATCTTCCTGCTGGATGTGGCGGTCCGACGGGTCGTGTTCGATGCGCGGGCGGCTCTGCGAAGGGTCCGGGTCTGGCTGACCTCCGCGGCCCGGCGGGAGGAGGATCAGACGCTCTCCCGGCTCCAGGCCAGAAGACAGAAGCTGCGCGAGCAATGGTCTGCGCGTCAGGCCGAGGGGGTTTTCTCGACACGCTATGAAGGGGCGCAGAAGTACGAAGGCGAGCTTCTGAAGGCCGAGCCTGTCCGGGAAGCGGAGACGCCCAAACCGAAGACCGAAGAGCCGAAAGCGCAGAAGCCGCCTTCGGAAAGTACCCATATCGATCAGCTTTTGAAAGCCAAACGCCGGAAGACCGGTCGGAGTGAAGACTGAGAGGGCCGCCGATGAGTGCGAACCAGGAGAATCCCAAGATGGCTATGAATGAGAAAGAAGTGGAGCGACAATGCGCGGATTTTCGCCGGATGTTCGAGTCGCTGCGCCGCGAGATCGGCAAGGTGATCGTGGGCCAGGAGGAGATCGTCGATAACGTGCTGATCAGCCTGTTCAGCGGCGGGCACGTGCTGCTGGAGGGCGTCCCCGGTCTGGGTAAGACGCTGCTGGTGCGCACGCTCAGCTCGGCGTTCTCACTGGAGTTCCGGCGCATTCAATTCACGCCGGACCTGATGCCGGCGGACATCGTCGGCACGAATATCGTCATGGAGGACCAGGCCACCGGGCGGCGCGAGTTCCAGTACCAGAAAGGCCCGATCTTCGGGCAGATCATTCTGGCGGACGAGATCAACCGCGCCACGCCGAAGACGCAATCGGCCATGCTCGAAGCGATGCAGGAGCACTCCGTGACCAGCGGGGGCCAGGTCCGCCGGCTGCCCGAGCCGTTCATGGTCCTGGCGACCCAGAACCCGATCGAGCAGGAAGGAACGTATCCGCTGCCCGAGGCCCAGTTGGACCGGTTCTTCTTCAAGCTGCTGGTGACCTACAGCAACCGCGCGCAGCTCAAGGCCATCCTGGATCGGACGACGACCGGGCAGGAGCCCCGGGCCGAGACGGTGGCGGATGCCGAGAAGATTCTATGGGCACAGAAGCTCGTCCGGCACCTGGTGGTCGCGGAGCACGTGCAGGATTACGCGATCCGGCTGGTCCTCGCGACCCATCTCGAAGGCGAGTTCACGACCGAGATGGTGAACCGGTTCGTTCGTTTCGGCTCGTCGCCCCGCGGCGTCCAGGCCCTCGTGCTGGCCGGCAAGGTCCGCGCGATGCTCGATGAGCGATACCACGTGAGCTTCGAGGATATCACGCAATCGGTCCTGCCTGCTTTGCGGCATCGGCTCCTGTTGAACTTCGAGGGGCAGGCCGAGGGCATACGGACGGACGATGTGTTGAAGGATATTCTCCAGAAGGTGCCCAAGACTCTGGAGCAGAAACTGAGTGCGTGAGACATCGTAGGGGCAACCGGGACCCGAACCCGACCCTGTGGTTGCCCTGAACCGTCAGGGCAGGCACGGGGGCCTGCCCCTACACGAGAAATGACGTTATGACCGCCAAATCGACAACATCCGGACGAAAGCTGACCGAGCTTCTGGACTCCAAGTTCATGGCTCGGCTGGACTCTCTCGATGTGCTCAGTCGCAAGATTCTGCAGGGCAAGCTGCAGGGTGAGAGGCGATCGAAGCAGCGCGGCCAGAGCGTGGAATTCGCGGATCACCGGGCATACGTGGTAGGGGACGACCTGCGCTTCGTGGATTGGAACGCCTACGGCCGCCTGGAGCAGCTCTTTCTCAAGCTCTTCCTCGAAGAACAGGACCTGACGATTCACATTGTCGCGGACACGAGCGCTTCCATGAGCGTGGGCGAGCCGTCGAAGGACTTCTTTGCCAGGAGGCTGGCCGCCGCACTGGGCTATATCAGCCTGGTGAACAACAATCGGCTGACGGTCAGCCTGTTTGGCGATGGTCTACGCGTGCAATTGGCGAATGTGCGGGGGCGCGGCTGCCTGCCGCAGATGGCCGAGCTGCTTTTGACGGCCGAGTGTGACGGCTTCTCGGATTTCGAGAAGGCCTGCCGGGACATCGCGACGAGCCGCATCGGGTCCGGTGTGACCATCGTCATATCCGATTTTCTCTTCAAGCAGGGCTACGAGAACGCCCTGCGGCGGCTCATCGGCGCGCGGTACGACCTCTACGTGATTCAGGTGCTGTCCCCGCAGGAGATTGCGCCGGAGTTGGCCGGTGACCTGAAGCTGCTCGACATCGAAGATGCGGACGCGGCGGAAATCACGATCAGCTCGGCGCTCCTGAAATACTACAAGCGGAATCTGGCGGCCTATTGCGATGAGCTCAGGAACTTTTGCACAAGCCGCGGCGCGGTTTACGTCCGGGCGAATTCCGCCGACTCCGTCGAGTCGCTGGTTTTGAATTACCTGCGGCGGATTCATCTGCTCCGCTGATGTGAGGGCAAGTACGGCATGGAATGGTTGACACCATTGATCGGGTTGTACGCGGCGGCGGTGGCGGTGCCGCTGCTGCTCTTGCTGTATTTCCTCAAGCTCAAACGGCGCGAGGTGTTCGTTTCGAGCACACTGCTCTGGAAGCGTGCGGTCCAGGATCTGCAGGTCAACGCGCCGTTTCAGAGGCTCCGGCGCAATCTGCTGCTCCTGCTGCAATTGCTTGCGTTAGCCGGCGTCCTGCTGGGTCTGGCGGGCCCGGTGCTGGCTTTGAGGCAGGGGCCGGGGCAGCGATTCGTCCTGCTGATCGACCGCTCCGCGAGCATGAATGCGACCGATGTCAAGCCGAGCCGGCTGGACGAGGCCAGGAAGCAGGCGAAAATCTTTATCGAATCGATGCGGAGCGGCTCGGCGGTTTCGCTCCGTGACGAATCCGATCATGCGATGGTGATTGCCTTCGATGGCCACGCCAAGGTGATGTGCAACTTCACGTCCGACAAGCGCCAGCTCGCGGCGGCGGTCGATGCCATTGAGCCGGGGGACGGCGTGTCGCGACTGGGCGAGGCCGTCACCGTCGCGCGGGCCTTCGCGCAGTCGCCCGGTGTGGAGGGCAACATTCGCTCCGCCGAGGAGCCGGCGCGATTGGTCCTGTTCAGCGACGGCCGGCTGGGCGACCTGGAGACCATTGTGGTCGCGTCGGACGAGCTGACCTTCCATCAAATCGGCGAATCGCAGGACAATGTCGCCGTTACGGCCATGAACGCGCGGCGCTCGTACGAGCAGCCGGAGCAGGTGGAGGTCTTTGCTTCCCTGGTGAACTACGGCGCCGAGCCCGTCAGCCGGGATGTACAGTTGGCCGTCAATGGCAATGTTCGCGCCGTTCGAACCGTCACGATCCCGGCCCGCGAGGCGGGTACAGGCGACAAGCCGGCCAAGCCCGGCGCGGTGGCCGTCAACTTCTCTCTGACACATGGCGAGGCCGGCGTCTTGGAGGTGCGGCAGCTCGGAGCCGATGCGCTGGCCTGCGATGATGCGGCCTGGAGCGTTCTGGAGCCGCCGAAGCGCCTGTCGGTCCTGCTGGTCACTCAGGGCAATCCCGTGCTGGAGTCGGCGTTGCAGGCCTGTCCGATTGGGAAGCTGGACCCGTGCTCGCCGGCGGGTTTCGACGCCCTGGACCCGGCGGTCTTTGCCGTTCAGCGGCCGTACGATGTGATTGTGCTGGACAACCACGTCCCCGCCCACCCGCCGCAATGCCGATACCTGGTCTTCGGACCGCCGCCCAGGGGGATCGATGTCAACAGCCCGCGCGAGATCGAGAACCAGGTCGTCGTCGATTGGCGCTCCCAGCATCCCGTACTGCAATACGTGAACCTGACGAATCTCTTTGCCGCCAAAAGCCGCCTGCTGGAGCTGCCGCGTGACGCGGAGGTGCTGGCCGAATTCAACGAGTCGCCCGCCGTGGCCTGGCTGCGGCGGGAAGGCAGCGCGTATCTGCTGGTCAGCTTCGATGCTCTGCAGAGCAACTGGCCGTTCGAGCCGAGCTTCGTCCTGTTCTGTTACAATGCCTTGAGCTTCCTCGGGGCGCAGACTGCCGGCGGCTCGCGAAATGAGCTTGCGGTGGGCGAGCCGATCTCCCTGGAGAGCGTGCCGCCGGAGAAGGTCCTGACGTTGACTCTGCCGGACTCCTCGAAGGTGGAGCTCAAGCCCGACCCCGGCGGCGCGGTCCGTTTCGCGGGGACGTATCGTGTGGGCCTTTACACGGTGGAGGCGCCGGAGCAGCCGACGCGCTGTTACGCGGTGAATCTGCTGGATGCCGAGGAAAGCCGCATCGAGCCCCGCCAGGAAATCCAATTCTCGAGCGTGACCGTTGCCGCCGAGGAGCAGGCGGTCCAGCGGGCCAACGTGCCGTTATGGCCGTGGCTCATTCTGGCGGCCCTGATGCTTGTCTGCCTCGAGTGGCTGGCGTATAATCTCAAGATACGCATTTGAAAGGCGTGAAACGCGTGGGGTGGCCAGGCCCGCCATCCGTCGCCCGTATCGGTGGGAATCTACTATTACTGAGGCGAGAGTTTCAGATGTCCAGAATCCGTATTGCTGCTTGTCTCGTCCTGATGCTGGTGCCATGCGTCCGGGGGGCCCGGAAACCCGCGTTCAACGTGGATTTCTTCTGCGGCTGGGATGGGTATTACCGCTCGATGGAATGGACCCCGATTGAGATCGGCATCAGCAGCGACCTGACCGAGCCGTTTGCCGGGTCCTTGACGGTGTCCGCCCGCCAGGACGGGCTCAACACTCTGAACATCGTCCACACGTTTGTCTTGACACCCGATGTCCCGCTGGCGCTGCCGTTGGTGACCAAGTTCGCCTTCGCCGCCGACAAGTGCGAGCTGACCATCCGGGACGACCGGGGGCGAGCGCGGTGGCAGTATGCGTACAACCTGTGGGATTTCTCCGTGACGAATCGCCTGCTGCGTTCGGTCGAGGAGCAGGATTTGCTTATCGGTCTGATCGGACAGGGCCAGTTCGGCCTGCTGCGGCTGCCTCGGGACACGCGGTGCTCATCCGACCGCGGGGACGGGAGAGTTTTCCTCGGATCCAAGGTGCCGCGGGCGGTGCCGTGGGACTGGACGGGGTTCGTCAGCCTGGACCTGCTCGTGCTGTACGACCCGGACTGGACGCTTTTCCAGCGCCAGCAGATGGAGGCCATCCGGGAGTGGGTCTCGAACGGGGGGACGGTGCTTCTGGTCCTGGGGCGGCATCCTCTGCCGGCGGATAGCCCGTTGAGTGACCTGGTCCCCTTCCGCACCGGCGAGCCGAGGCAGGTCCAGGTCCCGGCGACGGTCCTGACGGAATGGGGATTGGACGCGAGCCGGTCGGAGACGGTGACGGCGTGGCCGCTCTTTCCCGAGCCGCAAGCTCTCCTCACGAAAAAAGTCCGGGCGTCCGAGGCCGGATACCTCTACGGGGTGGGTTACGCAGGGTTCGGACGAATCGCCGTATTGGGATTCAATCCTTCCGAGTTGAGTGAGGAGCAGACCCGACATACGGCACGGTTCTGGGTACAGCAAATCGCCGCCTGCATGGACGACGGGTCGCAGTCGTTGGGCAGTCCGGGTCCAGCGGGTTCCCAAGGGCTGCGAGTCGTGGTCGGACGCGGACGCAGCATCGAATTGACCACGGACACTTCCGAAACGGGCGATGATACGCGCGGCGGCCGCAACCCGAATGACAGTCGTCACACGATCAGCATCGCCCAGGGCGCGAGCAATCAGGTGATGGAGCATTTGTATCTGTTGCCGCAGATGCGGCCCCTCAGTATCTGGTGGGTGATTCTGACGCTGTCGTCGCTGGCGGTCCTGCTCGGCCCCATCGATTACTGGCTGCTCAAGCGCTTGGACAGGCTGCCCTATACGTGGCTGACGAGCGCCGGCTGGATTCTAATTTTCACCGTCGGGGCCTATTACGGGGTTCAATGGCTGCGCGGCGGTGCCATGGAACTGCGGGCCGTCTCGGTCATGGACGGCATCGCGGACAGCAACTGTGCCTGGACCACGTGCTACGCGGGTCTGTTTGTCCCACGCAGCGACGATTATCGTCTCGATGGCTTGGCGCCCAACCAATGGTGGTCGGGCATCGCTCCCAGCCAGGAGGAAATCTATGGGTTCCAGCGCGAGGTCGCCCTGCGGCAAATCCACTGCGTGCAGCAGGATGGGGCCAATCTGCCGGTCTCCGTGCCGATCAACATCTGGACCGTACAGTCGCTGCTGAGCGAGTGGTCTTCACCGGAGATGCCTTTTGCCGCGACGGTCAAACGCGAAGGTGCCGAGGCGATCGTTGAGATCGATAACAGATCGGATGCCGCCATTCGTGCGGGCTATGTCGTATTCGAGGATACCTGTGCCGACCTGGGCCCGGTCCCGGCCCATTCCGCGAAGCAATTCCAGGCGCGGACCCGTCCCTTCCAACCCTGGCGGGACGGCAATACCTATGCTCGTCAGCCCGGGAATCGGCCGCGCGTCCTCGGGCCCATCGCGCCGGGGTTCCCGCGGTATCCCGGCCCGCTCGGCGGTGCGGCGGACAGCGCGTTCTTTGCGGAGGGCACTCTGAGCCGGACGCTGGCCATGCATACGTATCTGCGTTTTGGGGCGGCGCTCGTGTGCGTGGCTTTCGAGGATGCCCCCGTGCCGTTCCGCGTGAAGGATTGTTCCTACCGGATCAATCACATCCAGTTGGCAAGGCAGCTCGTGCGGGGCAGTCCCCAGTCCACCGACCCCAATGCGGAGGCGCCGTAGAGATGCAGGATTCTGTGTCTCGGCCAGACTACAGACGGAGAGAGTCCATGATTGAGACCAAAAAGCTGACGAAGAACTTCGGGAACCTCGTGGCCGTGAGCGACCTCGACCTGCAGATCGGGGCCGGCGACATCTTCGGCTTCATCGGACCCAACGGGGCCGGCAAGACGACGACGATGCGCATCCTCGTGACGTTGCTCGAGCCGACGAGCGGCACCGCGTCCATCGACGGTTTGGACGTCACGAAAAAGGGCAAGGAGGTCCGGCGGCGCGTGGGGTACATGCCCGACTTCATGGGGGTCTATGACGACCTGAAGGTGTTCGAGTACCTGGAGTTCTTCGCGGCGGCGTTCGGCATCGAATACCGCAAGCGAAAGAGCATTGTCGATGGCGTCCTCGAACTGACGGATCT
>Ga0315291_10002223_pt1 | contig 25531 bp, 18 predicted proteins | sample YL17G12_20_MG_FD_203070 | JGI IMG/M metagenome (GOLD analysis project Ga0315291, IMG submission 203070) | Sediment microbial communities from Yellowstone Lake, YNP, Wyoming, USA - YL17G12_20 | ecosystem: Environmental > Aquatic > Freshwater > Lake > Sediment | place: USA: Wyoming | collected...
GGCGCACCTCGCCCCGAGCCTCGTCGATGATCTTCCCGTGCTCGAGGGTGACCGTTCGCGCCAGGTCCTCGAAGTGCTCCTCGAGGAGGGCCTTCAGGCGGAACATGTACCGCGAGCGCACGAGGGGCGGGGTCTCCCGCCACTCGGGGAACGCCGCCTTCGCCGCCGCGACCGCCGCCCGAACCTCGCTCTGTGCGGAGAGCGGCACGCGCGCGATGGCTTCGCCGCTCGCCGGGTTGTGCACGTCGAGGACGCGCTTTGAGCCGGACGCCGTCCACTCGCCGCCGATGAAGTTCCTTAGGGTCTCCGTCATCTCCTGCGACCTCCTCTCGACTCTCGCTTCTCGGTCTCTCGGGACCTCCACGGTCCCGTCTGGCGGCTGTGCTCCCTCAGCGAAAGGCACCTCCCAGGAACCGCGCCACCTCGTTGAAGTGGATCCGCATCGCCCTCCGCGCTGCCTCTGGATTCCGCTCTCGCAGGACGTCGAGGATCTTCTGGTGCACCGCAAGGGCGCGGTCGAGGTGCAGGGCGGCCGCCTCCTCGCGCCCTCGCTCGGCCGCGCGGTAGATCTGCTGCGTCACGCGGAGAAGCGCGTTCTCGGCCTTGGCGAGCGAGGGGTTCCTGGCCGCCTTGGCGATCGCGAGGTGGAAGCGGACGTTCGAGACGAGGTACGTCCGGTAGTCGCGGCGCCTCACCCCTTCGGCCATCCGGGACAGAGTCGCGGACATGGCCTGGATCTCCTCGTCCGTCGCCGCGCGCGCCGCGGCTTCGAGGAGGAGGACCTCGATCTCCTCCTTCCCCTTCCAGATGTCGAGGAGATCCACCCCGGCCTCGATCAAGGCCGTGACCCCGCTCTTCACCTCGCGGGCGCCGGCTGGGGCGACGTACGTTCCGTCGCCAACTCGGCTCTGGAGAATCCCGGCCACTTGCAGGGCACCGATCGCCTCGCGGACGGACCCTCGGCTCACGCCCATCGCCGCGGCGAGGTCCCGCTCGGGCGGAAGCCGATCCCCTCCGGCGTACTGGCCGGAGCGGATCGCGTCGAGGACTTGCTCCGCGACCTGGGAGCCCTTCGTCCTCGCCTGCGGGACCTCCCTGAACTTCAGCGCCATCCGTCGCGTCCTTCCCGGTCGATTGGTCTACTCTTTGGACCGGTCGACCGGTTTCTATCTCATGGCCAGGCGAAAGTCAACTCGCGAGAAGAAGGTCGCGATCTGGCATCCCGCTCTGGCCTATCGCGTGCTCGGTCGAGCGCGGTCGCTGGCGGAGCTTGCCCAGGAAGGGCGCGGAGCGGTATCCTCGCGCCCGCGACGGTGTGGCAATCGGGGCGTGGAAAGGAGGGGACGGGATGGAGGAAGGACGGGAGGTCCTCGGTCGGTTTGGGTTCGAGATGCCCAGAGGAGGACGGGCGCGGGACGCCGAGGAAGCCGCGAAGATCGCTTCGGAGATCGGCTTCCCAGTCGCCCTCAAGGTCGTCTCCCCTGACCTCCTCCATAAGACAGACGTCGGCGGCGTCCGCCTTGGCCTCTCGACTCCGGACGCGGTCCGCGCCGCCTTCCACCTGATGGCGGAGGACGTTCGCCGCGCCGCTCCCCAGGCGCGGATCCTCGGAGCCAACGTCGAGGAGATGGTCGCGGGCGGGACCGAGCTCTTCATCGGCCTCCAGTGGAATCCGCAGTTCGGACCGGTCATCGCCTTTGGCCTGGGTGGCATCTTCACCGAGCTCCTCTCGGACATCACCTTCCGCCTCCTCCCCATTGAGGCCGAGGATGCGGAGGAGATGCTGACGGAGATCCGAGCGCGGAGCGTGCTCGAGGGGTTCCGAGGGCGAGAGGCGGTCTCGCGGGAGGTGCTCGTCGACCTCCTCCTCCGCGCGAGCCGGATGGGGATGTCTCTGGCGGACCGCCTCGGGGCGATCGACCTCAACCCGATCGTCGTCCTGGGCAAGGAGCACCGCGTCCTCGACGTGAAGGTCGTCTTTGAGGAAGCGTCGCACCCCGTCGCAGCGGCCGCCGAGCCGGACACGCGACACCTCGCCCGTTTCTTTGACGCGACGTCGGTCGCCGTCGTGGGAGCGTCGGCGACGCCGGGGAAGATCGGCTCCGCCATCCTGCGGAGCCTCCTCTCCGGGAAGTACACGGGGAAGGTCTACCCGGTGAATCCCGGCCACGGCGAGATCCTCGGGAGAAGGGCCTACCCGAGCCTGTCCGCGATCCCGGGTCCCGTCGACCTAGCCGTGGCCGCGATCCCGCTCGCCGCCATGCCTGCGCTCGTCGAGGAGTGCAGGGAGAAGGGGACGCACAACCTGGTCATCGTTTCCGGCGGGGGAAAGGAGCTCGGCGAGGAAGGCGCTCGCCTTGAGCAGGAGGTCGCCGGCGCCGCCAGGGAGGGCGGCGTGCGGATCGTTGGGCCGAACTGCATCGGGGTCCTCTCGGGGCCGAACCGCCTGGACACGTTCTTCCAGGAACCCGAGCGGATGACGCGCCCCAAGGCGGGCCCCCTGGCTGTTCTCACCCAGTCCGGGACGGTCGGGCTCGCGGTCCTCGAGAAGGTCGCCGACCTCGGCGTCTCTCGGTTCGTGAGCTACGGAAATCGGCTCGACGTGGACGAGGCGGACCTCGTCGCCTACCTGGGCGACGATCCAGAGACGCGCGTGATCGCCTGCTACTTCGAGGGCTTGGCTGACGGAAGGAAGTTCATCGCCTCAGCGGGGAAGGTTGCGGCGCGGAAGCCGATCGTCGTCTTCAAGTCAGCGCGAACCCCGGCCGGGGCGAAAGGGGCCGTCTCCCACACCGGTTTCTTTGGCGGGACGTACGGGGCGTGGCGCGGCGCCTTTACTCAAGCGGGGCTCATCGCGGTGGACAGCGTCGAGGAGCTCGTTGCCGCGTCCCGCGCCCTCGCCCTCCAGCCGCGCGCCAAGGGACGCCGTGTCGCCCTCGCGAGCAACGGAGCGGGGCCGATGATCCAGGCCCTCGACCTTCTCACAGAGAGGGGCCTCGAGCAGGCAACGGTCACGGAGCGGACCCTGGCCGCGATGAGGGCTGCCTTCCCGCCGTACTTCGTCGTCGGGAACCCCCTCGACGTGACCGGGTCGGCCACGTCGAAGGACTACGACGCCGGCCTCTCCTTCCTTCTCGGCGACGTGAACGTGGACCTGGTGATGGCCTGGTTTGTCTTCCAGGACGCTCCGCTCGACGAGGGGATTATCGACGTCCTCGCGTCCCTCCCCGCTCGCTTCCCCGGGAAGCCGATCCTCTGCGGCGCCTCTGGTGGCGCGTACACCGGGCGGATCTCGCGCGAGATCGAGTCTCGCGGTGTCCCGGTGCTCGCGACGGTCACGGAGTGGCTCGCCGCCGCGTCGGCCCTGACGACACAACCCTAGGGTACGCCTGACGTCACCATACCTAGAACCTTCACGATGACATTCTCGGTACGGTTCTAGCCGGTACCCCTTGAGAGACTGCCTTCGAACCCAGTGGCCCGGGTGGACGAGTCGGAGTGAGCAAGGGCGGACATCGGCGACTGGCTCTGCGCTGAATGCTGTCCGCCTCTGCCGCATTCGAGGTCCAAGCGCGGATGTTGTCACATCGCTCGGAAGTTCATACAGTAGCGGGGACGAGAGGTGATGCTTCTGAAGCGACCGGGGGTCCGGGAAGCTTGGCGGGCGGGAAGGGCACCAATGGCGCTCGCCAACGGCTTAGTGTCGTCCACAGCAGCGAGGCCGGCATGACGCCCCCCGTGCATCCCATAAGCGCAGGACAAATCCTTACTGGCGCGTTGTTCAGTGAGCCGATGCGCGTGGAGACGGTCCAGTCCAACGGCCCGGGAAGCTGGGTCGTCGGGGTGGTCGGCACGCGGTCGGAGCGCTTCCGCAGAGTGACGGTCACCGCTGCCGATCTCGATCGGCTCAGCATCCTCGATGCAAGGTACTCCTTCGATGGTGACGGCCGCTTGCTTCGTCTCGGTATTCAAGCCTACGCCTTGGGCATCGCCTACGAGTTCGATCCGTACTTTGGACTCTCAATCTCTCGCGTCGATCCACTCCCGCACCAGCTTGAGGCGGTCTACGACTGCCTGCTCAAGCTCGCACGCGTGCGATTCCTGCTGGCCGACGATGCTGGGGCGGGCAAGACCATCATGGCGGGTCTACTCATCCGCGAGCTCGAGCTCCGCGGCCTCGCCGAGCGCATTCTGATCGTCTGCCCGGCGAATCTAGCCTTCCAGTGGCAGCGCGAGCTCAAGGAGAAGTTCGACGCGAAGTTCCTCGTGCTCAAAGGCCAGGACATCCGCGACCAGTTCGGGGTGAACCAGTGGCTGGAACGGAACCGGGTGATCACCTCGCTCGACCTGGCCAAGCGCGCCGACATTCTGCCCGGGCTGCGTCAGGTCCATTGGGACCTGGTCATCGTGGACGAGGCGCACCGCATGTCGGCCGCTGACGAGACGCACAAGAGCCTGCGCTACAGGCTAGGGGAGCTCTTGCGCGACACATCGGACCACATCCTCTTGCTCACGGCGACACCCCACAAGGGCGACCCGCAGAACTTCAGCCTGTTCCTACAGCTCCTTGACGCCGACGCCTACGCCGACGTCAAGTCGATTCGCGAGGCGATGAATCGCCGGCGGGCACCCTTCTACCTGCGCCGCACCAAGGAGGCGATGGTCTACTTCCCCGAGCGGCGGGCGGACGGCACCTGGGCCGCCGAGCGGATCTTCACCAAGCGCATCCCGCACACGGTGGACTTCCAGATCGACGGGGCGGAGTTCGATCTCTACCGCGATGTGACGCGCTTCGTGAAGCGCGAGAGCGCCCGCGCCGCGGCCGAGGGCGAGGACCCGCACGCCCGCGCGATCGGCTTCCTCATGTCACTCTACCAGCGCCGGCTGGCGTCGAGCACCCACGCCATGCGGCGGTCGCTTGAGAATCGCGCGCGGCGCCTCGAAGAGGGGCTGAAGCATGCTCAGGACTTGGCGCGTCAGGCGCCACCGGCCCTCCCCGATCCGGAAGAACTGGAGGAGATGGAGGACAGCGAGCGCGAGCGGCTGGAGGCGGTGCTGGAGGCCGTCACGCTCGCGGGAAGCGCCGAGCAGGTGCGCGAGGAGGTTCGGGAGCTGCAGCGCCTCGCGACCCAGGCCCAGTCCGTCGAGGACGCGGGCACCGAGGCCAAGCTCTCGGAGCTCAGAGACCTGCTCCAGAAGGAAGGCTTCTTCGACCACGCGGACCAGCGCCTGCTCCTCTTCACCGAGTTCAAGGACACGCTGGACTACCTCGTAGCTCGGCTCAAGTCCTGGGGCTTCCGCGTCGGCTGCATTCACGGCGGCATGAAGTCGGGGTCTCGCGACGAGCCGGGGACGCGCCTCCATGCCGAGCAGCAGTTCCGCGAAGGCGAGATCCAGATCCTGGTCGCCACCGAGGCGGCGGGCGAGGGGATCAATCTTCAGGTCTGCAACATCCTCTTCAACTATGACATCCCGTGGAACCCGAACCGCCTCGAACAAAGGATGGGGCGCATCCACCGCTACGGCCAGCGCAAGGACTGCCTGATCTTCAACTTCGTCGCCACCAACACCATCGAGGGGCGCGTCCTGCAGCGGCTCCTCGAGAAGCTGCAGGAGATCCGCGACGCGCTGGACGACGATGCCGTCTTCAACGTGGTCGGCGAGATCCTGCCCGCAGCCCACGTCGAGCGCGTGCTGCGCGACTACTATGCCGGCCGCCTCGGCGACGCCGACCTCGAGGAGCGCTTGCTCCGCAACGTCGACGAGAAGCAGTTCCGCGCCATCTGCCAGAACGCCTTGGAAGGGCTGGCGAGCAAGAAGCTCAACCTTGAAATGCTGGTCGAGCGGCGGGCGCAGGCACAGGAGCACCGCGTCGTGCCGGAGACCATCGCGCGTTTTCTCCGTGAAGCGGCTGGTTTCGTGCCGCTCACGCTCAGGACGATGCCAAGCTTGCCGCACGCCTTCGAACCCGCGCGCACGCCCTCGGTCCTTCGCCGCTACGAGAAGGACCCAGACTGGAAACTCCCGGCACTTGCGGACCGCTATCCGCCCTGTTCGACCGATCGTGAGGTTGCCGAGCTGAACAACCTGGAGTGGGTTACGCCCGGCCATCCCCTATTCGAGGCGATCCGGCGGCACATCCACGCGCAGGCGCTTGACGTCCTCGGCAAGGGCGCGACCTTCCACTCGCTGCAGCACGAACACCCGGCGCGCATCGACTTCTACCGGGCGCGCGTCGTGGACGGTCTCGGTCAGGTCGTTCACGAGCGCCTGTTCGCTGTGGAGATCACCGAAGGAGGTGCAACTCGGCTCCAGGAACCCGGCGTGCTCGGCAACTTCGCCCCTGCGGCCCCACCGGCTAGTCTGCCCGCGGTCGCGGCACTCCCCGAGGCGATGGCTTGGCTCCACGAGCACGCACTCGCACCGTTCCTCGAAGAGACACGCAAGGACCGGTTGGCCGAGGTCGAGCGGGTCAGCATGCACGTGGAGCTGTCGCTCACCGAACTCATCCAGCGGGCAGACGAGGAGATCGGCCGCGCGGCGGCCGAGGTGGAGCAGAGGGTCTCCGGTGCGGAGGGACGACTCGCGCAGGCCGATACCCGCCACGCGGAGCTGCTTGCCCGCCGCGAGCGTCGCAGGACCGACCTCGAGCGCCAGCGGGCGCTCACGCTCCAGGCAGTCGAACGACTGGCAAGCGTCCTTGTGCTCCCTCACCCTGAGCGCGAGGCGCCCGAGGTGCGGCGTCTCAAGCCGAACTTCGAGACCGAGGCCGTCGCGATGCACGTGGTAACGGAGCACGAAAGAGCGCAGGGCCGCCAGGTCTGCGATGTCTCCGCGAAGAACCTGGGCTACGACGTCACGAGCCTCGACCTTGCCTCGGGTGAGCTGCGACTCATCGAGGTGAAGGGGCTCGGTGCGGCGAGTGGCACGATCCTGCTCACACCCAACGAGCGGCGCGTGGCTGAGGATCGGCGTGACTGCTACTGGCTTTACATCGTCACTGATTGTGGCAATACCCCGCGCCTCCAGGGGCCGATCCGCGACCCGGCGCGGCTCGACTGGAACGAGGTGACGAAAGTGGCGCACTACTACCTGTCCGTGGACGAGATGACCTCGCCGATGAAGGTGCGGGAGCCGGAGGCAGGCTATGGCCAAGAACGTTGACCCTGCTGACTTGGGACCGGCCGGCATTGACACGCGCTCGGTCGGCTGTATAGTAGAGGTTGCACTTGCTCCCCGCCCGACACGCCGCAAGGCCCGGGCGGGGTTATCTCTTGTCAGGAGTCCTCATGCCGCATGAGCCCTCTCCGAAGCGCGTCGTGGTCTTCGTGGACGGGCAGAACCTGTTCCACGCCGCGCGAGAAGCGTTCGGCTACACGTACCCCAACTACGACATCCTGGCCCTCTGTCGCGTCATCTCCGCTGACCACGGGTGGGACCTGAAGCAAGTCCGCTTCTACACGGGCGTCCCTGACGCTGCTGACAATCCCTTCTGGAACCAGTTCTGGGTGAAGAAACTGCGCACCATGAGCTGGCAGGGCATTCACGTCTACTCGCGAGGCCTGCGGTACCGGAACCGGAGGGTGCGCCTCCCCGATGACAGCGAGTACACCTTCCTCTCCGGAGAGGAGAAGGGCATCGACGTGCGCATCTCCCTGGATGTAGTGCGAATGGCTCACCGTAGGGAGTACGACGTGGCGCTCATCCTGAGCCAGGATCAAGACCTCTCGGAGGTTGCCGAAGAGATCCGCGTCATCGCGAAGGAGCAGGATCGCTGGATCAAGATCGCCTGCGCGTTTCCATCGAGTCCAACGTCACGAAACCACCGCGGGATTGACAAGACCGACTGGATCCTCATCGACCGAGCAACCTACGCTGGCTGCCTTGACAAGCGGGACTATCGCCCAGGCGACGCGGTAGGAACAGAGGAAGGTCGACCATGATCCAGGCTGACTGCGAGGGCCAGGCGGGTCCACTCCTCCAGGAGGAAGAATGAGGACAGCATGTGGTACGTAGCGAGTGCTGTCCTGGGAGCCGCCATCGGCGCGGCCTTGGCGTGGCTTCTGGCTGCCAACCGCATGAAGCTGCAGGCGGCAGCCAAGGTCGAAGCGGCCGAGCGCCGCGCCAGCACCGTTGAGATCCGGGCCGGTGCTCTCGACGCCACCCTCGTCGAGCTGCGCGGGCAGGTCGAGCGAGCGGATGGAACCGTCAAGGAATTGCGATCCCAGCTTGACTCTGAGCGAGGAGCCAAGGTGAAAGCGGAGACGGAGTTGAGGGACGCCGCGGTCCGCTTCCAGGAGGAACGGGAGACGCTCGAGGACGCCAAGGCGCGCCTCACCGATGCGTTCAAGGCGCTGGCGGCAGATGCCCTCGGAAAGAGCAACAAGGACTTTCTTAGCCTGGCGAAGGAGACCTTCGACAAGGTTCTCGCCGAGGCCAAGGGCGACCTTGGGAAGCGCCAGGAAGCGATAGACGGACTGGTCAAACCCCTGGCGCAGTCCCTGCGGGAGTTCGACGGGCATGTGCGTGGGTTGGAGAAGAGCCGCCAAGAGGCGTACACGAGCATGGAAGAGCACATCAAGACCCTGACGACCACCCAGGCGCAGCTCCAAAGGGAGACAGCTAGCCTGGTCACCGCCCTGAGGGCCCCGCAGGTCCGCGGCCGCTGGGGCGAGCTGACGCTCAAGCGGGTGGTCGAACTGGCGGGGATGTCGGATCACTGCGATTTCACAGAGCAGGTCACGGTCGATTCCGAGGTCGGCCGCCTGCGGCCGGACCTGCTTGTCCACCTGCCTGGCGAGCGCGAGATCGTCGTCGACGCCAAGGTTGCCCTGGATGCCTTCCTGGACGCTGTGTCCTCGACGTCCGAGGAGCAGCGGAACGACGCCCTGGCCCGTCACGCGGCACAGGTGCGCACCCACATGGCCGCGTTGGCCGGCAAGAGCTACTGGGAGCAGTTTCCCAACGCGCCGGAGTTCGTGGTGATGTTCATACCGGGCGAGTCTTTCTTTGCGGCCGCCGCAGACGCGGATCGACGGCTGATTGAGGACGCCCTGGAAAGGCGCGTCGTGCTGGCGACACCTGCGACCCTGATCGCCCTGATCCGGGCCGTCGCCTACGGCTGGCGACAGGAGAGCATAGCCAAGAACGCCCAGGAGATCAGCGACCTTGGAAAACAGCTCTATGACCGCATGAGGACCATGGCTGAACACATCGCGGATATCGGCAAGGGTCTAGCGAAGGCCAACACGGCTTACAACAGCGCTGTCGGCTCAATGGAGGGCAGGGTCCTTCCCGCCGCTCGACGGTTCAAGGAGCTCGGAGCCGCAACGGGCAGCGAGATCCCGCCCCTGTCGCCCGTCGAGACGACGCCTCGGGCGCTCGTTGCGCCGGAGGCGGAGAGACAGGAATGATCCCCAAGGACTGCAAGCGGCTGGCCGAGGTGGACTTCCCGATCGCCGAGGTGTCGCGACGTATTGCGCCGGAAGCCAGACCAGTTCGCGCAGGGCGACCGGGTCAGGTGACCCGTCGGTGCACCTGCCCCCGTCGTTGGTCCGGCTAGAAGGTGGGACCTTTCGCTTCTGCCCACGTCTCCGACAGGACCTCGGCCTGCTCGAGCACGGTCAGGGTCGCCTTCTCCTGCTTGTCGGGCGGGTAGCCGTGCTTGCGCAGGATGCGTTTGACGAGGACGCGCAACTGGGCGCGGACGTTCTCGCGCACGGTCCAGTCGATGGTCACGTTCTTCCGCACCGTGTCGCTCAGCTCCCGCGCGATGGTCCGCAGCGTCTCGTCCCCGAGCACCTTCACCGCGCTGTCGTTCGTCTCGAGTGCGTCGTAGAACGCGAGTTCGTCTTCGGAGAGTTCTAACTTCTCGCCGCGCGCGTTAGCGTGGCGCATCTCTCTGGCAAGTCCGATCAGCTCGTCGATCACCTGGAGGGTCTCGATCGCTCGGTTCTGGTACTTGCGGATCGACTGATCGAGGAGGTCGGCGAACGACCGCGCCTGGACCACGTTGCGCTTGGAGCGGGCCTTGATCTCCCCTGAGAGCAGCTTCCTCAGCAGCTCAACAGCGAGGTTCCGCTGCGGCATACCGCGCACCTCGGCGAGGAACTCGTCGGAGAGGATCGAAATATCGGGCTTCTGCAGCCCCGCGGCCGCGAACAGGTCGACGACCTCGTCGGAGACGATGGCCTCGGAAATGATCTGCCGGATGGCGTGGTCGAGCTCTTCGTCGGTTCTCCGATCCACGGTCGCGCCCTTGGCGAGCACGGACCGCACGGCCTGGAAGAACCCCACGTCATCGCGGATGGCGAGGGCTCGCTCGTGCGGCACGGCGAGCGCGAACGCCTGCGAGAGGTCGGTCACGGCGCGCAGCAGGCGAGCCTTGCCGTCCCCCTGGGCCAGGATGTGCTCCTGCGCCGCCGGCAAGATGGCAAGCTTCTCCTGCGGTGTCCCGGTGACCCAACGCGTCCAGCTGAACCGGTGAAAGAGGCCGCGGCAGATCTCGTACTTCTCAAGCATGAGCGTGACAGCTTCGGCCTGATCGATGGCTGTCTTCCCCGTGCCTCCGCTCTCGGTATACGCCGCCAGCGCGCGCCGCAGCTCATCCGCGAGGCCCAGGTAGTCGACGACGAGGCCGCCCGGCTTGTCGCCAAAGACGCGGTTCACCCGGGCGATGGCCTGCATCAGGCCGTGCCCGCGCATCGGCTTGTCGACGTACATCGTGTGTAGGCTCGGCGCGTCGAACCCCGTCAGCCACATATCGCGGACGATGACGACCCTGAACGGGTCGGCCGGATCTCGGAATCGCGCCGCCAAGGCTTCGCGGCGCGGCTTGTTCCGCGCGTGCTCAGCCACACGCGGTCCCTCCGAGGCGTCTCCGGTCATCACGACCTTCATCTCGCCCTTGTCGTCGGCGGCGTCGTGCCAGTGCGGCCGCAGTCTGACGATCTCGTCGTGCAGCTCCATGCAGATGCGGCGGCTCATGCAGACGATCATTGCCTTCCCGTCCATGGCCGCGAGGCGCTTCTCGAAGTGGTCGACGAGGTCGCGGGCGATGACGCGGAGGCGGCTTGGCGAACCGACCACGGCTTCGAGCTGCGCCCACTTCGTCTTCAGCTTCTCCTTCCGCTCGATCTCCTCTCCTTCGGTCGCTTCCTCGAAGTCAGGATCGATCCTCGGCCGCTCGGACTCGACGAGCGCGAGCTTCGCCAAGCGACTCTCGTAGTAGATCGGCACCGTGGCGCCGTCGGCGACCGCCCGCTGGATGTCATAGACGCTGATGTAGTCTCCAAAGACGGCGCGCGTGTTCTTGTCGAAGAGCTCGATCGGCGTCCCGGTGAACCCGATGAACGAAGCGTTCGGCAACGCGTCGCGCATGTGGCGAGCGAAGCCGTCGACAAAGTCATACTGGCTTCGGTGCGCCTCGTCGGCGAGGACGACGATGTTGCGCCGTTCGGACAAGACTGGCATGCGCCAGTCTCCCTCACCCTCCGCTTCGCTTCCCCCTCTCCCGCTGGGAGAGGGCTGGGGCGAGGGTGCCGCTGAAGGCGGCATGAACTTCTGGATCGTCGTGAAGATCACGCCGCCGCCATCGGTCCGGAGCTTCGCGCGCAAGTCGGCGCGGCTCTCGGCCTGCACCGGCGGCTGGCGCAAGAGGTCGTGGCAGCGCGCGAACGTGCCGAAGAGCTGATCGTCGAGGTCGTTGCGGTCGGTGAGGACGACGATCGTCGGGTTCGCCATCTCCGGCCGCAGGATGATCCGTCCAGCGTAGAACGCCATTGTCAAGCTCTTGCCCGAACCCTGCGTGTGCCAGACGACGCCCACCCGCCGGTCGCCGGGATCGCCGCCCGGCCGCAGCCCAGCCTCGTAGCGGCCGGGTAGATCGGCAATCACGCCTGCCTTGGCCAGCCGAGCCGCGCGCAGCGTCTCCTCGACCGCGGCGTTGACCGCGTGAAACTGGTGGTACCCCGCCATCTTCTTGATGAGCTTGCCGCCGCCGAAGTCCTCGAACACGACGAAATGGCGGACGAGGTCAAGGAATCGCCGCTTGTCGAAGCCCCCCCGCAGCACGACCTCGAGCTCGGTCAGTTGCGGACTCGCATCCTCACGCCCGGTGATCGTGCGCCACGGCTTGAACCACTCGCGCCCTGCTCCCAGCACGCCGAGTCGCGCGAGCGTTCCGTCCGAGACGACGAGCGCGTTGTTGTAGGCGAAGAGCGAAGGGATCTCCGCCTGGTAGGTCTGAAGCTGCCGGTAGGCCGTCCATACCGTCGCGTTCTCGTCGGCCGGGTTCTTGAGCTCGATCACCCCGAGCGCCAGGCCGTTCACGAACAGAACGATGTCTGGGCGGCGGACATGCTGGCCTTCCGCGACCGTGAACTGGTTGACCGCCAACCAGTCGTTGTTGTCGGGGTCCTCGAAGTCGAGCGGGCGCGCCTGCGCACCGCGGATCTCGCCGCTCGCTGTGCGGTAGTCGATCGGTACGCCATCCACCAGCATCCGATGCACCGCTCGGTTCCGCTCCGTCAATGACGGCGCGTCCGTGCGCATCAGCTTGCGGTAGCTATCTTCGAGCGCTTCGGGCGGAAGCTTCGGGTTCAGACGGGCGAGCGCGGTCCGCAGCCGCGCTTCCAGGACCACTTGTGAATAGCTCCCCCTCTCCCGCTGGGAGAGGGCCGGGGTGAGGGTATCGCCGTCAGGCGATATGTCAGGCCCGTAGAGCACGGTGTAGCCGAGGTCCCGCAGCCAGGCGAGGGCGGCGTCTTCGACCACCGATTCGGTGAACGTAGTCACTTGCCCTTCCCCATGCGCCCTTTCGCCTGGCGCAGAAGGCCTTGCGCTGCCTCGATGCACGCCGCGACCGACGCGTCGTCGATGTCCTCGCCGGTGTAATCGACCAGATTGCGCTTGCGGCGCAGGGCATCGAGCACGGCCACTTGCCTCTCTTCAACGCCTAGCGTGATCGGAAGCGCCTGGATGATCGTCACGTGGTGCCCTGGCCGGTTGGTGTCCGGCCGGTAGCCTTGCACCATGAGGGCAGCGAGGCCGATCTGGATGAGGGCGCGGTAGGCCGCGTCAAACCGCGTCTCGGCGCTGACCGCGGCCACGCGCGCGTCGGCGAGGCTGCGCTCTGCCGCCGCCAGCAGGCGGCCGATCTCCCCGGCGTCCGCGCGATGCTCCTTAAGCTGCCCTGTCCTGAGTAGGCTCGCCAAGCTCACGGAGGTCTCCTATGAGAATGATCTTGGGCTCCCGCACGATCCGCGACACGAACCGGTCGCGCGCCTCTCGCTTCGCGCGGAACTCCTCGGGCGTCATCACAGCCGGGTTGACCTCCCGGCGCAGCCGGTCGCGAGTGGGAAGGAGCGCCTCGACCACCCGCGAGAACGGAGCCGATCCAACGACCATCACGTCCACGTCGCTCGTGGGTCCTTCCTTTCCCTGCGCGACCGAGCCGTACACGAACGCAAGCCGCACCGCCGCTCCGAGCGGCGCGAGCGCTTCGCGCAGCACGTCCGCCAGGCCCACCGTCTTGCGGAAGATGCCTGCCAGCTCCTCGTAGATAGGGCACGCGCGCTCGACCTGGTAGCGGACCTGATTGCCCGCCACAGTGCGCAAGAGCAGCCCGGCGTCCGCAAGCAGCCGAACCTCCCGGTGCAGCGATCCTGCGGGCACGCCGGTCAGCCGCCCGATCTCGCGCACGTAGAAGCTCTCTTCCGGGTGAAGCAAGAGCAAGGAAAGGATCCGCCGGCGGTACGCGCCGAACAGAAGCTCCACGAGCTGCGGCCGGGCACTGCCTCTCGCTGCTCTCATAGTGAGAACAAGTGTAGCGCATCTGAGAACACAGAGCCACTCCCCGTGACCGCGCGACTCCGCTCGACAGGCGGCTCATTGCGAAGTCCAGCCCCGCTGGACGCTGGGAGGCGCCCGTCCAGCACCACCTGGCCGAAGTGCTCCCGCTCTACGAGGGGCTCCGCTGGCGCGATCTCGGGACCATGCTTGATGGCGTAGCCGAGGTCCCGCAGCCAGGCGAGGGCGGCGTCTTCGACGATGGATTCGGTGAATGGCGTCATGGAGCTGACCCTACTTCCCTGGAGCACCACGGGATCTGACGGTGTGAGAGCTTGCCCTTGTTGATAGCCGCCGAATCCCGACAGTTTGTCGGGATCAGTGTCGGGATTCCCAGCGGGCCGCTCTCCAGGACACCATATCCCGACAGTCTGTCGGGGCACTTGTCGGGATGCGACGTCATCGGCGGAGCACCTCTGCCGACAGGATCTGCCGCGTTCGCCTCGAGTTCTCCGCCCTCATGGTAGTAGCTACGCATCCGGCCACCATGGCCGATTCCATGGCCGGATTGCAGGGCGCCGCAACCGCTCCGTGTCCTATCCGGACACGATGTCCAGTTCCATGTCCAGCTGATCCCGCGTCTTTCAGCGCAATCCAGCTCCGGCTGGCCGACAGGCATCTCACAAGGCCACGCACATCCGTCCGCCGAGCCCCAGTTCTCTGCTGCCGACGGCAAGCTCTTAAATGAGGAATCGACCATGCAATGAGGTGTCTGGCTTTCGACGTGCCAGCGCCGAGGTTCATCCTTGAGGAAGCTCATGCCCAGAACGGCAGGTAGCGGGCGTACTTCCGCGAACTGCCGACCCTTTCATCCAGCTTGATGAGTCCAGCATCGATGGTTGCCGCGATGGCCTGCGAGACAACCGCGCTCTTGCCTTCCGCCAAGCCAAAGCGCACTCGCAGAGACTGGTTAGTCATGTGCTCAGACATGACCCACCGCAGAGCGCAATGCTGGTAGCACGCCCTGATGCGATCATCGCGAGTCATCTTTGCGAATCCCATCGGACCGAAGATCGTGACGCATGTACGATGATGCCCGACGCGGAAGTCCGGCGCGGGAAGCTGGAAGACCTCCGCCGCGTTGACCACCTTGTCGATGCCGCTCGACTTCTCTTCACAGATTCCCATTCGTCGCATCAGATCTGCCAGGCGCTCGTTCCGCGACTGATAGCCGTCGATGAACCGTTCGACCGGCACAACAGGCTCGCCGGGGCTCGAGATCTCAACACGATTGCTGTAGATCTCCACCATCACAGACGCGCCGCCGATCCCGAAATCCTGGTGGATGAGTGCATTCGCGACCAGTTCGCGAATCGCGATCTCGGGAACGAGCTTGACCTCTCTGCGGAGCGCATCTTCGATCACCTCGTTCTGCGGGAGCTGGTCCATGACGAAGCGGACGAGTCGCTGGAAGCCGACGGCGTAGCCCCGCACTCCCGTCTGATCTAGGCGTGTCTCCAGCTTCGAGGTTCCCGTGTAGACCACCACACGCGGGGCTTTGCGTGCCAGGTCAGGGAAGTCCTCCAGCCGCCGCGCCAAGAGAAGAGCACCCAGACGGCAGACTGCGAAGCCTCTGTCGGTCTCCGCAATCAGCCTCTCATGCAAGAGCTTGTCGAGCACGCCCGAGCGATCCTGTGGATACGGCAGGTGGAACAGCTCAAAGAGCGTCTGTGTATCCAGCAATTCGCTCACCTGCGCAGGCTCCAGATCGGTTTTCGAGTATTCCTCCAGCCAGCTGACCTTCCCCTCCGCGAAGATCTGCCTCAGTCTATCCTCGCTCATTGGCACAAGCGCCTCGCCGCACCTCATCAGGTAAGCCCCATCGAGGTTGTAGGCGGTGCCACGTGGCCGTGCGGGGATGTAGAACACGAGCACGCGGCCGCCCGGGTGTGCGACCTCCTCGATTTCCACGCGGAAGCCAAGCGTGTCGAGAAGCTTCTGCTCCATCGCAATGGGGTCACGGAATGCCTGCGTGCTAACAACCGCCCGCGGGAGCTGGTCACTAACGCCAAGCAGGAGCAGGCCTCCGCCCTCGTTGGCAAGCGCGACGCAGTACTCGTAGAGCTTGTGGTTGTCGAATTGCGTCTTCGCCTCTTTGAACTCCAGCCCGCGATGCTCCTTGGGGCTGTGCAACCAGGCGTCGATCTGCTCAGGTGTGGTAGCCATGGCTCCTGCGCTCACCTCCCGCCGACACTCAGGCCCCCGCTGCCCCAGCACACTGGAGATGGGTCCTGGAGGCGCTCCCGGGAACCGCGCCTACCCGCGGACTGGCCTTACTGTCCGGACGAGCCTCAGCCACTGACTGCCGCATGACGTCGACGGCCAGCTCCATGAGCTTGCGAGAGTCGAGCTTCACACTAGCCGGCATTGTCGTTATCCCTCCCTGGGACACACGCGCTCCGTCGCCGTCGTCATCGTCAACGTCGTCGTCATCTCTCTGCGCCTAGTCATTCCAGTGCGCGGCGATGTACCCCGCGATCCCAGCACTGGGATGGAATGCCGGATACATTCTACGAAACGCCTCCAGCGCTGCGTCCAGCGAGGTCTTGGGCAACACAGCGGTATGCCGAAGAAGGTAGAGGAACGCAATTGCCGGTCCGCGGGACTCGCCCTGGTTGCAGTGGACGAGGACCTTCTTCCCGCTTTCCAGTTTCTCGCGGATGAACCCAATGGCCGCCTCGACCAGCTCTTCGTGGATGTAGGCTGGATCGTCGACATCCACGAGGTTGAGATAGAGACGATCCCCGCGCACGGCAACAAGATACTCCGGGTGATCCTTGGGTGCTCCCCGTCCCTTGTACCCGAGCAGCTCGCGATGATAAGGCTCTTTGCACGCGTGGACCACGGCCCAGCCTTCTTTGCCCTTCACCTGGTACTCGAAATCGCCCTGGTGGCCTACGAAGAGGTTGGGGAAGACCTCAGTCATGCGATCCCCCTACACCAGCAGGGCACTGCAGCGTGGACTCCACGGACCTCATTGCGGTGCCTTCCCCTCGGACTCGGCGCTCTCCGCGGCGGCACCGTCGACTTGCAGCACTGCCCGCACGGCAGCTACCAGCGGTCCTGGAACAGCCGCAAGTTCCATTCCCTCAAGCTTCTCGGCCACGCGAAGCGGCTTGTCTCTGGCCGCTCTCCCGATCCCCAAGAGTTCTTCCAGGCTTGGTTTGGCAACAAACAGACGCTTGGGATCGCCAACCGCGTCGAGAATCCTCTTGTTGTCTGCTCGCGCTGTATGGTTCTCCTGCTCCTGTCTACCGGGGCTCTCGGCGCTTTCCACGGGCCAGACATCCTCGTCATGCAGCACCAGGAACGGAATACCCAGCGACCTGCAGACAAGCGCAACCAACGGGATGCCGTTCTTGCCACCACAGTCGACGACGGCTACACCTTCTGCATCGACGTCGGCACCCAGCTTCTCGGCCGCCAAGAGCGCCGCAACGCGATCGGCATGCCCCTCGACGAGGAGCGCGCGCGAGGCGAAGAGAACCTCGTTCCGTGTCGGATCGAATCGGCCCGAGAGCTTCTGGCGCTCCCTTTCAGCTTTGAGGGTACTGGTCTCCGGCTCGCGGACGTAGGTGATCGTCGTGGACTCGCCCGACGGGCGGCGAACGAGCCGGACAGCCTCAAACCGGTTGACGTCGGCGAAGATGGGCGAGTGCGTGGCGCATATGACCTGTGCCGAACCCGTTTCTGCCATCTCGCAGAGGATCCTCTGGAAGTAGCGTTGCGCCTGAGGATGCAGGTACATCTCTGGCTCCTCGATAACTACGCTGTGGAAGTCCCCCCCGAGCTGGCGGAATGCCTCGAAGATCCCAACGACCACAGCGCTCTGGATTCCAAGTCCGAGCTCATCCCCTGGGACGCCGATGCCACCTTCCCGGTACTCGAGTCGAAGGGAGTTCAGCGGGTTCGCGGGGTCGGCAAACCCGAACCCTATCTCAAGGGCGCTGCTCGCCTTGCTGCCCAGGAAACCGAGCATCCTCTTGGCAGTCTCCTGGATCTTGTTCTCCACTTCTCTGACGGCATCGGTCCGCAGCACCTCAAGTGCCGCCCCATACGCGGCCGCGAACTCCTCTTGCTGCGCAAAGCCGCGGCGTGCCGGCTCCAGCAGCTTGCCCAAGATGGATCCCCTGACGCTCGGAAGGTGTTGGGCGAGACTCCGACGATGGTCAACGAACAGCACCCTCGCGTACTCACGCAAGTCGCCAGTCACCGCCATCGGTCGGAAAGTGGGCTGACTGCCCTTCTTCGGCGGTGTGACCGCGACAAGCGGTACGTCACCGTCCGCCTTCAGAGGTTCAAGCTCAGCGTGGAGATCCCCAGCATCACCCCAGGTCCCCGACTTCTTGTACGGCTTGCAGGAGAGCCGGAGTGCGACAATCCTGTGTTCAGTGCCCAAGGCATCCCTGTGGACGAAGGCTGGCTCGAGCCATCCAGTTATCACGACTGCCCGCGACGTGTCAAAGCAGGTGAAGTCCTGCGGCACCCGGAAACTCCGAATGCCGGGCCACGCCTCACCGAAGAGGCATGACAACGCGCGCAGGACCGTGGTCTTGCCTGAGCCATTTGGACCCACAAGAACGGTCAGCGGATCAAGGGGAATATCGATCTCCCGCAGACAGCGGTAGTTCTCAATACGTAGACGCGTCAGCATCTGCACTCCAGGCAGCCTTGGTCTTCGCAGGCTGGCCTCGTCCGCAACTCACCTGAGATGAGCTTGGGCAGAAGCGCGTCGCGCAAGGCGCCGAGTGCGCGGGATTGCTCAGCCAGCGTGACCTGCCGCGTGTCAAGCGGCGCCACCAATCGAGCGTAGACTTCTGCCACTGAGGTGTTCGGGATGACGACACGATGGGCCTTCAGAACCCCTTGATTGATGTTCTGCTGTGCAGCTCCAACAGCTATGGCTTGCAGCTTCGCCCTGGCTGCAAGGAGCGCACGCCTGAGAAACGGCACACCATAGGCGGGCTTTGCGATTAGGCCGGCCGCAGCCTGGTTGGCGGTTCCAGGTTGCGTCAGAACTCCGAGCCTCCCGACCGTGGGCGAGGCGTAGAGAGCCAAGAGAATCGTCCCTGCAGGCCACAACTTGCAGGACGAGTTCTCCAAGGCTGTTTCAGTGATATGCTCCTCGGAGTCAAGAAGGGGGCCATCGAGGAGTTCGCCCGTCTTGAACCAGGGTATTCTCCCGTTCTCCCAGAAGGCGGGGTTCATTCTCGCTGGCGTTCCACCGCTCGCTATCGACTGGCAGAGACTGTCTACCTCTGTGACCTCCCAACCCTCCGGGATCTCCCCCTGTTCCGAGTCTTCGAAGGAATCGGGGAACAACTCAGCAATGTGCAAGGGAAGGCCAGCGTCGCGGCCTTCAGCCTTGGCGCGGACGGGGTCGCCTGTCTGCGTGCGTGCGCGCTGCTTCGCACGCACAGGCAGGAAGTCGACGAACCACGACTTGAACAGCGCCCGAGCCATGACCTCCAGCGTCTCGCTCATCCGCCGATTCAGTTCGATCTTGTCGTCGAGCGTGCCGAGGATGTCGGAGATTGCACGCTGCTCGGGCAGTGGCGGAATGCGCAGTTCGAACTTCGGAATGTCGGCGCACCTGAGGCTGTCAAAGACGGCGCCCACATTGAGGTACTTGCTGATCTCGTCCCACCACTCAGGCCCGCGCACTAACCAGCGCAGGTACGGCGGATGGACCTTGGTGCCATCGGCGCGCAGAAGGACAAGGTTCTGGCCTAGAGCAAACTCCGCGCCTGCCTCCACAAACGCCGTCTCGCCGGGGTTGCAGCGGCGAGACAAGACCACATCGAATGGAGATGGCTTCGCCCTGCGCGTCCAGTCCGCAAAACGCTCGGGCGTGATCCGGCGCGCGCTCACCAGCTCAATGCGCCCATTCCGGAGCTGCGGGATCGTGACGTACGGGTATCCATAGGGTGATGCGGGCGGAGTCCGGTGATCGCAGTCTATGAGGGCGACGTTCGCCTCTCGAAGCGAGAGCCTCGGCCACTCACACGCCATACCCCAGCTCCTTGAGATTCCTGGCGATGGCTTCGTCAAGCTTCGCTGCCTCGGCCTGCTGCTCACGCAACGTCGCGGTCAGTCGCTTCATCTTCTCGTCGAACGGTTCGCCGCCTGCCTGCCGCGCCCGCCCCGCGGCAATCTCCTCCTTGAGCCAGCGACGGCCATTCGTCGTCTTCAATTCCTTCTCACGTGCGACGGCCTCTTCGCGGCTGGCATATTCCTCGTAGTGAACGATGCGAATTGGCCTTCGGCTCTTGGTCCAATCGGCGCCCTGGCCCGCGCAATGTTCATTCCACCTTCGTTGCAGGTTGTCAGTGTGTCCGATGTAGATGCTATCGTCGTCACAACGGATCGCGTACACGAAGAAACAGCCGGGGCGCGGCGCAGGCAGGTCGTCTTCGGCGGCCTCTGCACCAACGTAGCGGCCGGGCGTGAGCACGTGGCCGTGCCTGCGGACCTCATCGAGCTTCGCAGCCCTGCAGAAACCGGGCACGTCGGCGTACTCGCCCGCGCCTTCGTCGCCGCGCCAGGAGTGGTAGGTGCCGGCGATCTTGGCCGTGTCTTCATCAGTGAGCTCGCGGTGCACCCGGTCGGCCATCGTGCCGAGCTTGCGCGCGTCGATGAACAGGGTCTCGCCGCGCCGATCGCGGAATCGTCGGTTCTTCCTGTCGCGCGCGAGGAACCACAGGCAGACGGGGATCTGCGTCGAGTAGAAGAGCTGTCCCGGCAGCGCGACCATGCAGTCGACGAGGTCGGCTTCGATCATGGCCTTGCGGATCTCGCCCTCACCCGACTGGTTCGACGACATGGAGCCGTTGGCGAGGACGAAGCCAGCGATTCCACTCGGCGCGAGATGGTAGATGAAGTGCTGCACCCAGGCGAAGTTGGCGTTGCTCGGGGGCGGAGCGCCGTAGAGCCAACGCTTGTCATCCTTCAGGAGCTCGCCGCGCCAGTCGCTGTCGTTGAACGGCGGATTGGCGAGCACGTAGTCGGCCTTGAGGTCGGGGTGCTTGTCGTTGTGGAAGGTGTCGCCGTGGGCGATCTGGGCGTCGATGCCGCGGATGGCGAGGTTCATCTTGGCGAGGCGCCAGGTGGTGTAGTTCGACTCCTGGCCGTAGATGGAGATGTCGCCGATCTTGCCCGCGTGGGCCTCGATGAACTTCTCGCTCTGCACAAACATGCCGCCCGAGCCGCAGCAGGGGTCGTAGACGCGGCCTTTGTACGGTGCCAGCATGGCGACGAGCACGCGGACGACGTGCCGCGGGGTATAGAACTGGCCGCCCTGCCTGCCCTCGGCGCTCGCGAACTGGGCGAGGAAGTACTCGTACACCTGGCCGAGAACGTCCTTGGCGCGGTCGGCGGCGCTGCCGAGGCCGATGTCGGAGACGAGGTTGATGAGCTGGCCGAGGCGTTCCTTGTCCAGGCCGGGCCGCCCGTAGTCCTTGGGGAGAACGCCCTTGAGCGTGGGGTTGTCGCGCTCGATTGCCGCCATGGCGTCGTCGACGGTCCTGCCGATCGTCGGCTGCGGAGCGTTGGCCTTGAGGTGCGACCAGCGCGCCTCTTTCGGAACCCAGAGAATACTGATGGCGCGGTACTCGTCCGGGTCCTCGGGGTCGGCGCCTTGCGCCTTTTGGGATTCGAGCTCCGCGTGCTTGGCCTCGAAGGCGTCGGAGATGTACTTGAGGAAGATGAGGCCGAGGACGACGTGCTTGTACTCCGCCGCGTCCATGTTGTTCCGGAGGGCGTCAGCCGCTTCCCAGAGCTTGGCCTCCAGGGCTCGGCCGTTGTCGTTCGCCTGCTTCTTCGCGGTCGATCGGCCTCGCGGCATGTTCGTCTTCTCCTCAGGAAGGAAGCCGCTGGCGCGACGGTGCGCCCCGGCGCACTACTCCACCTCGCGCCTCCGCGTCATCTTCCTCAAGTCTTCGCGGTCTTCCCCTTCCGCACGGATAGCTAAGGACATCCTCGGGTGAGTCTATCACGCCCGGCGAGGCTGGCCAACCGGCGTGAGTGGCCCTGGGGAGGGAAGCACGACATCGGCCTGGGTCGACGGCTCGGACCGGCGGGGTCAGAGCTTGACATAGCGCATCCGTGTCACCGTTCCGAGCACGTGACGCGGCGCAATGCGGGGCGTGCGCGCATCGGTGGTTCCAGGGGGATCAGCCAAGTGAAGGACCGCCAGATGGCCTGCATCCGCACCATCGCGGCGCGGGCTGCACCAGATGCGCAGAAGAACACCTCTGGTGCTGGTACCCCGAGAGGACTTGAACTCCGCTGAGGCTACTTCCCCGTCTGTCCCATTTCCTCGAGGGCCTTCTTGATCTCCTCGACGCTCGCTCCGTCCTCGATCGTCGAGAGATCCCCCAAGGACTTCTCCTCGCACAGGGCACGCAGCACGCGGCGCATGACCTTGCCGGAGCGGGTCTTGGGGAGCTGGGGGACGATGTTCAGGATCTTCGGCGTCGCGATCGGACCGATCCGGTCGCGGATTAGGGCGACGATCTCCTTCTTCAGGGCCTCGGACCCCTCTACGCCCTTCTTCAGGACGACGAACGCCGCGATCTCCTGTCCCTTCACTTCGTCGTCCACCCCGATCGCGGACACCTCGGCCACCTGCGGGTGGGCGGAGATGACCTCCTCCACCTCGCGCGTCCCCATCCGGTGCCCGGCGACGTTGATCACCTCGTCGGCACGGCCGAGGAGCCAGAAGTAGCCGTCCTCGTCCTTGATCGCGTAGTCGCCGCACAAGTAGAGGTCCTTCCCCTGGCGCTCGAAGAAGCTCCAGTAGCTCTCCAGGTACCGCTCGTCGCTCCCCCAGATCGTCTGCAGGGTGCCTGGCGGGAGCGGGGGATGCCCGGCGAGGAAGCCTCGGCTTCCGGCCGGGACGGGGTTCCCCTTCTCGTCCACGACGTCGAGTCTCCACCCCATCGCCTCGCGCGTCGGCGAGCCCGGCTTGAACGGGAGGGGCGCGAAGCCCATGTGGTTCGTGATCATCGGCCAGCCGCTCTCCGTCTGCCAGTAGTGGTCGACGACGGGCTTCTTCAGGGTCTCCTTCACCCAGGCGTACGTCGGCTCGTCGAGCGGCTCCCCGGCGAGGAAGAGGTAACGAAGGCTGGAGAGGTCCTTCCCCTTGAGGAAGTCGATCGGGAACTTACGGAGCATGCGCATCGCGGTCGGGGCGGAGAAGACGACCGACACGCGGTAGCGCTCGATCACCTCCCACCAGATCCCCGGATTCGGGCTGTCCGGCGTCCCCTCGAACACGAGCGTCGGGATCCCGAAGAGAAGCGGGCCGTAGATGATGTAGGAGTGACCGACGACCCAGCCGATGTCCGAGGTCGACCAGTAGACGTCGTCCTTCGTGCAGCCGTAGATCATGTCCATGGAGGCGTGCAGCGCGACCATGTACCCGCCGGTGTCGCGCACCACGCCCTTGGGCTTCGCGGTCGTCCCCGAGGTGTACAGGATGTAGCTTGGGTCGGAGGACTTCATCCGCTCCGGCTCCACCACGGCGTCGCCGACGGCCGCCATCTCCTCGTCCCAGACGTGGTCGCGCCCTGGGACCGGGCTCCAGGGATCGGCCTTTCGGTCGAGGACGATCACGTGCGGAACCTTCACCTGCGCGGCGTCAAGGGCGCGGTCCACGATCTTCTTCAGCGGGATGACCTTCCCCTTGCGTGTGCTCCCGTCGGCGCAGACGAGCACCTTGGGGGTGCAGTCGTTGATCCGGTCGGCGAGGGACTCGAAGGAGAAGCCGGCGAAGACGACGGAGTGGATCGCCCCGATGCGCGCGCAGGCGAGCACCGCGACGAGGGCCTCGGGGACCATGGGGAGGTAGACGATGACCCGGTCGCCCTTCGCCACCCCACGGCGCTTGAGGACGGCGGCGAAGCGGTTGACCTGTGAGAGGAGCTCGCGGAAGGTGAGGACAGAGCGTCTCCCGGTCTCCGGGCTCTCCCAGAGGATTGCCGGCCGGTCGCCGCGCGGGCCGAGGGCGTGGCGGTCGACGGCGTTGTAGCACAGGTTCGTCTCTCCGCCGGGGAACCAGCGGAAGAAGGGGGCCCTGGAGTCGTCGAGGACCCTATCCCATCGTTTGTACCAGTGGAGCTTCTCCGCCTCCCGACCCCAGAACCCCTCCGGGTCCTCGACCGACCGCCGGTGCATCTCTTCGTAGCTTCGCTCGGCCATCGTCCTCCTGCCTTCCCTCTCTCCAGCCGCCGGGACTGGGGACGGCGGAAGAGGTTCCGCCGTCCCCTCGCGGCGACGTCCTTGCGGGCAGAACGAGCCCGCGCTTGAGACTACCTTCTCGTCCTGGCCGCCGGCTTCTTCGCCGCAGGCTTCCTCGCGGCGGGGGCTTTCTTCGCCGTTCGGTCGAGCTTCGAGCGCACGAACGTGAACTCGCAGTACTGGTTCGTCAGGCAGAGTTGGGACGGGAAGTTGAACGTCCACTCCTTGGAGAGACCTGCAAGCTCAAGGAACATCCGGAAATACGCGTAGTTGCACTCGACCTGGATCGCCTGGTTGAACGTCCTCGCCTCGTCGGGCGGGAGGAGATTCCAGATGACCTGAGTCGTGTACGGGCAGTCGTAGCAGCGCAGGGTCACCCGGTCCGGGCTCTCCTCGACGATCCCGACCGGGTTCCCGAAGAGCGCGAAGGCCTTGACGACCATCTTGGCGATGTCGCGGATCGTCCAGTCCTTGTCCGTCGGCTTCTTCCCAATCAGTGCGCACGTGCCCGGCCACTCGAGCGTGAGGCGGCGTGCCCACATCTTGCCATAGAGGCAGACGGCGCGGTCGGTCCCAACCTCTTCCTCCATCGTCTTGAACGCACAGTAGTCGTGCAACGTGAAGAGCTCCATCGCATCGTTGTAGACCCGCTCCCAGGTGTACTCGGGGTGGATTGTCTGGAGCTCTCGCATGTTCTCGATGAAACTATCGTGCCGCATTTCCTTGGCGCTCTTGCCGCCGCGAGGCATGGCTATTCCTCCTTCATTCTGTGGTCGAATCTCTCAGTCCGTCCGCGTCCGCCGCTGCCGTTCCTCTTCGGCACCACCTCCCCTTCTCGCCCGATCCCCTACGCGAGCCGCTTCACAAGCTTCGCCACGGTCTGGCCGAGGGCCTCGCAGACCTTGATCCGCCCCTCGTCGGGCGCGCCCACCGAGACGGGCCCGTAGTGTCCTCCGGTGGTGTACCCAGGGACGATCATCCCATGGACGAGGAAGAAGCGCAGGAGGTCGAGGACCGCGGTCTCGCTCCCTCCGCCCAGGTCGCCGGAGGAGGAGAAGGCCGCCCCCACCTTTCCGGCCAGGTTCGGGTAGTGCTTGACGCTGTCGTCGATGAACCGCTTGACCTCGGCCGTGCACGAGGCGAAGTAGGTGGGGCTCCCGAGGATGACCCCGTCGAACTGCGGGAGGTCGTCGACGCTCGCCTCCTCGAGGCGCTTGCGGACGACCGTCACCCCCTCCCTCTTGGCCCCGGCCTCGACGGCCTTCGCCATCTTCTCCGTGTTCCCGGTCTTCGACTGGTAGATGATCAGGATCTTCGCCATCGCTCCTCCTTACGCACCGAGGTAGACGCGCGGGACGCGCTTCCCGACCGCGCAGACGACCTCGTAGTTGATCGTCCCGAGCCGCTCCGCCATCTCCGTCGCCGACGGCGTCTCGCCGAAGAG
>Ga0315291_10002224_pt1 | contig 25530 bp, 20 predicted proteins | sample YL17G12_20_MG_FD_203070 | JGI IMG/M metagenome (GOLD analysis project Ga0315291, IMG submission 203070) | Sediment microbial communities from Yellowstone Lake, YNP, Wyoming, USA - YL17G12_20 | ecosystem: Environmental > Aquatic > Freshwater > Lake > Sediment | place: USA: Wyoming | collected...
ATCATGCTCTGCTGCCTTCTGCCTACCGCCTACTGCGTTCTGCTCAGCGCTCGCCCCACTTCAATTTCTGGCGGAGGATTTCGAAGTAGTCTTTATTGGGCGGTTGAATAATCTCCACGCAGGAGGATGCCTTCTTCAGGCGGACGGTATCGTCGCTGTGCGTCGCGATGCCCATCTGCCCATCCACGGTCAAGTAGGCCACCTCGCGCTGACTCTTGACCACCACTTCAATCTGGACAGAATCAGGAAGGACCAGCGGCCGGTTGGTGAGCGTGTGGGCGCAGATGGGAGTGACGACAAAGGCCTCCACGGCCGGCGTGACGATGGGCCCGCCCGCCGCGAGCGAATAGGCCGTGGAGCCGGTGGGCGTAGAGACGATGAGCCCGTCAGATTTGTAGGTGGAAATGAACCTACCGTTCACCAGCACATCGAAATCGAGGATGCGGGCGATGGCGCCCTTGTTAAGCACCACGTCATTCAATGCCAAGAAAGAGGAGATAACCTCATCGGCGCGCACCAGCTCGCCCTCGATTTGCACGCGCCGCTCGGTTTTGAAATCGCCGGCCAGCACCAGTTCGAGCGTGGGGTAGAGCTCCTCCCTGGTAATCACCGTGAGGAAGCCGAGTCCGCCCAAGTTCACGGCCAGGATGGGGACGGGCTTGCGGTTCAGCGCTCGCGCCGCCGCCAGCAGCGTCCCGTCGCCGCCCAGCACGACGAGCAGATCAACCTGGCTGGGCATTTCGTTGCGCGAGAGGCTTTTTTCGGCGCTTTCCAGCAGCGAGGCGGTCTCTTTATCGAGGAATACCTCGACGTTGCGCTCCCGCAGCCACTGGGTGAGGGAAGGGACGATTTCGCGGATTTCGGTTTTCTTCGGTTTGGATATGATGCCGATTCGTTTGATGCTCATGGGCTCCGGCTATTCTAGACGGGATTTAGCCAAATCGCATGCAGGAAAAATTCTCGGTTGCCCGAAGGGCCCCGCAGGCAACTTTCGGCGGAGGCTATCTGGCGGAAGCCCAGTTCGAGCAGCTTGCGCTCAACCTTGGCCACAGCTTCCCGGTGGAGATGCGGGTCGCGCACCACGCCGCCCTTGCCTACCTGCGCGCGGCCCACTTCAAATTGCGGCTTCACCAGCACCAGCAGGTCAGCTCCCGGCATCAAGAGCGGGGGGACAGCCGGAAGGATCAGCGTGGCGGAGATGAAGGAGACGTCCATGGTTACGGCCTCCACCCGCCTGCCGATTTGCTCGCGCGTCAAGTATCGGGCGTTGGTCCTTTCCAGGACCACGACCCGGGCGTCGCGGCGGAGTTTCCAGTCCAGTTGGTTGGTCCCCACGTCCACTGCCAAGACCTGCGCGGCGCCTCTTTGGAGCAAGCAGTCCGTGAAGCCTCCGGTGGAGGCGCCGATGTCCAGGCAAACCTTTCCGTCCACATCGACACTAAAATCATCCAGCGCCGCCTCCAGCTTCAGACCGCCGCGGCTGACGTACTTGGGAGGCTGGCCAAGCAAGCGGAGCGAAGCGTCCAGACTTACCCGCAGGCCACACTTCTCCGCCTTCTGGTTGTCCACCAGGATCTGGCCGGCCAGAATCAACGCTTGCGCCTTCTCCCGCGAGTCTGTCAGGCCGCGTTCCACCAGGAGGCGATCCAGACGGATCTTGTTCGGATGTGCCCCCGCCATGCGAGAAGCATACTCTCTGCACCTCGGGATGCAATAGGCCCACATTTCCATTTTGAGCTTTACCTCCGAATCTTCGGGTCGTCGCCGTCATCAGTATTCATGAGGGTGTGAACGCGATGAAGACGCTCCGGAGGTCAGCACCCAAGGGGTGAGATACAAAAGCAGCCCTTTCAGTTCTCCTTCCACGCCTCTCTCCAGGTCGATTTCCAACCTGCCTGCCGCAGGCAGGGGTTCCCGCGTCACTTCCGACCCGTTGGCCAAAGCGCTCCGTCGCCAGAGCTCTGGAGCGTCGGCGACCTCTGGGCGGCAGGCCGACGGCGGCCTGATCCTGGTGCGGGAACTACTAGGGTTCGAGCAGACGGGACCCTGTCCCGAGCCCCTGGACCCAGCCAAAGAAAAGAAGTGCGCTGGAATCCCTCGAGGGGTGTATGGTGTGAGGCGGTTGGGAGCTAAAACAGAAATCCCGGGTAAAAGCTGCCTTGTCTTTGTGCTCTCCCTCGGTGTAACTTCTTCGGGCATCCATGGTTGCACGTAATTCCCGCAACGCTAGCGGAATACCCAGCGAGGAGTGACTTTTGACTGACAACACCGGGTTCTTTCTCCTGCCTCAACCTGCGGAAAACCAATGAACGACTATTCGGATCATGCCTTCGATGACACCCAGGAAGAAGCAATCCCATGGCACGACCCAAAGATCAACGAGGCAAAGATTGCCCTAGACAAATTCTTCGGAGAACACGATAGAGAAGTTTTTTACGAACGCCAGTTGGAAGTTATTTTCGAATCCGAATTCTTCCACTGGATCACCGCCAAGGCTTTACACGAACTCCGAGACGAAGGGCGTATAGCGTCCGAAATGGGAGAGCTAACTGAAACGACTCCCATCAGATTCTACCGAGCAACAACCCACCGCTTCTGGAAGCGTCAAGCGACACAGGTCCTTTCCCTCGTCCGAACCTTCTCTGCTTCCGAATTCACAAGGGCGCTCGGGCGACATGGTGAGCTTATGTTTGACGCAGCCCTGCCGACTCAGGGCTTCATGCCAAAAGCCAAGAAGGTCACAGCATACGGCGGGAAGCAATGGACTACCACAGGCCACGATTTAGACAGAATCTACGAACGAGACGGAGTCCCTTACGGCGCTGAAATAAAAAACACGCTTCCGTACATCCCAACAGACGAATTAAAAATCAAGCTTCGCATGTGCTCCTTCCTTGGCCTAAAACCGCTATTCATTGTACGGATGGCCCCCAAGTCTTACATTCAAGAGGTTCACAAACAAGGCGGTTTCACGCTAGTATTCAAGTATCAACTGTACCCCCACGGGTTTTCGACATTTGCTGAAGAGGTTCGCAACCGGCTGAAACTTCCTGTCGATTCCCCCGCCAGCATTGAACACGGTACCATCCAACGCTTCCTGACCTGGCACACAAAACAACTCCCCAGCCGGTAGACGATTGCGTATTCATAGACCGAACGCCCACCACCCTCAAACTCAAGGACTTAGCCACCTCCCTATGTGAATTCACTTCTCAATTCACGCATCGCCCCTGCCTCAAGCAAATTTCCCAGGCGTGCACTTTTGGATCGCCCTCGCAAGCCAGCCCGTAGTCGCACCCACGCTCAAAGGGTGAAAATTGCACCAAAACTGGTGCAAAAAGGGGAGGGGGGTACACTTTCAGATCGCGCTGTCTCCTATCCCTTCTCTCCGTTGACATGCCTGGTGGTGTGGCCTAAGATGGCGCGCGAAGGAGGTGAGTCGCATGCAGCTCACCATCAATCCTCGGGAGAAACAAGGGGTCACAGTGTTGGATTTAACTGGGAGGATTGTGGCCGGGGAAGAGTGCGACAGCCTGCGCAAGACCATCAAGGAACTGCTGGCGAGCAACAATAAGAAGATTCTGCTGAACATGGGAGAGGTCTCCCGCGTCGACAGCACCGGAATTGGCGGGCTGGTTGAATCCGCCATCTTGACTGCCAAGCAAGGCGGACAGCTCAGGCTGGTTAATCTTCCCCGGTTGATTCACAACGTCCTTTCCACGCACCGGCTTTTGCAGGCGTTCGACATCTGCGCCAACGAAGCAGAGGCTTTGGCCAGCTTGCAGGACTGACCCTACTACCCCTGCGGCCTGCGCCCCCGCACCCATTGGGGGAGCCGCGACCTCATGAGTCATTGACAAGGTCGGGTCGCCCTTGGCCTGCCAGGGCTGCATGGGCCTTTGCACAGAAAGGAAATGAGATGAGAGACGACAAGAGTAGGACGGAAAGACCAGGCGCGCAGATTTCCCGGCGCACTTTTGTGGGCGGAGCCGTTTCAGCCGCGGCGTTCACGATTGTGCCCCGGCACGTCCTGGGGGGGCCGGGCTACACCCCGCCCAGCGAAAAACTCAATGCGGCGTGCATCGGCGTCGGCGCGCAGGGCACCCGCGTGATGATGGACTTCCTGAAACAGCCCGACGTGCAGATTGTTTCCGTCTGCGACGTCAACAAAGAGAGCAGCGACTACTCAGAGTGGGGGACCAACGAGCTGCGCGACAAGGGGCGGAGGCTGCTCGGCCAGCCGGATTGGGGTGCCGATTGGAAAGGTTGCACCTGCGGCCGCGAGCCGGCCCGCCGGCTGGTGGAAGCTTATTATGCCGGACGTAGTCCTTTGGGCCAGTACCGTGGCTGCGCGGCCTACAACGATTTCCGTGAGCTGCTGGAGAAGGAAAAGGACCTGGATGCCGTCATCGTCGGCACCACCGACCACTGGCACGCCCCCGTCTCCATCGCGGCGATGAGGAAGGGCAAACACGTGTACTGCCAGAAACCGATGACGCGCGCGGTTCACGAAGCCCGCAAGATGGGCGAGGTGGCGCGCGAGACCAAGGTGGCCACACAACTGGCGGTGGGGAACCAGGCCTCCGAGGCCACGCGCTTGTTGTGCGAATGGATCTGGGCGGGGGTCATCGGTCCGGTGCGCGAAGTCCACAACTGGTCCAGCCGTCCCTTCTGGCCGCAGGGCATCGAGCGTCCCAAAGAGGAAGAACCGGTGCCGGAAGGACTCGATTGGGACTTGTGGCTGGGGCCGGCGCCGGCGCGGCCCTACCACCATGTTTATCTGCCCTTCGTCTGGCGGGGCTGGTTCGATTTTGGCACGGGAGCGATCGGCGACATGGGCTGCTACAGCTTCGACACGATTTTCCGCGTTCTGAAGCTGGGGCCGCCGGCAAGCGTGGAAGCCAGTTCGACGCGCGTCTTCCCGGAGACCTTCCCTCTAGCTTCGCTGCTTCGCTTTGATTTCCCGGCGCGCGGCGACATGCCGGCGGTAAGGATTCATTGGTACGACGGGGGGCTTACGCCGCCACGGCCGGAAGGATTGGAAGAGGGCCGCGATTTGACAGGCGAGGATAACGAGGGCCTGCTGTTTGTCGGCGACCGCGGCACGATCATGTGCGGGTTCAGTGGGGAAGAGCCGCGCCTGCTTCCGGAATCCAAGATGAAAACGTTCCAGCCTCCGCCCAAGACTCTCCCCCGGTCGATTGGGCACGAGCGGGAGTGGATTGAAGCCTGCAAGGGAGGGAAACCGGGCGGAGCCAACTTCGAGTTTGAAGCGCCGGTCACTGAAACTATCCTGCTCGGCAACGTGGCCCTGCGCACGGGAAAGAAGCTCTATTGGGACGGACCTGGCATGAAGGTCACGAACGTGCCACCGGCCGAACAGTATGTTAATCCGGCGTACCGGCAGGGCTGGACGCTGTAATTCCCCGCCAGCCTGGTAACAGGCCTTCCTCGGCTTACTGAGTGCGCCTAATCCGCGCCGCCAATGAAGAAGGGCACCCGACGCCACGGGTGCCCTTTTCTCACCCTTAACCGACCCGCCGTAGGGGCAGCGCCAGTCTGTTCCGGTTTCGCTCTAGGGCCGCAGCAAGGACCGGTATTTCAATTCCGGCCGGGCGGGGAATTCGTAGGCGAAGCTCTTGATCTTCTCCACGATGCCGTCGGCGTCCAGGCCGTATTTGGCGTGCAGCAGGCTGGGCGCGCCGTGCGGGATGATCCGGTCGGGTACGGCAATGCGCAGGATGCTGGCGGGAATCTTGCGGTCGTGCAGCAGAGCGCCGACGCTCGAGCCAAAACCTCCGGCTTCGGTGCCCTCCTCCGCCGTGACCAGGAATTGTTTCTCCGCGGCCAGGCAGCAGATCAACTCTTCGTCCAGCGGCTTCATGAACCGCGCGTTAACGACGGTGGCCTGAATCCCCAGCGCCTCCAGTTTCGCGGCAGCTTCCAGGCAGGGATAGACCATGCTGCCCAGCGCCAGGATGCCGATGTCGCCTCCTTCGCGCAAGATTTCACCCTTGCCGATTTCCAGGCGCCTGAACTCCGGCTCGAGCGGCACGCCAATGCCATTGCTCCGCGGATAGCGCAAGGCGGCCGGGCCGTCAACCGTGAGCGCGGTGTAGAGCATATGGCGCAATTCGTTTTCGTCCTTGGGCGCCATCACGACGATGCCGGGCAACGCCCCAAGGTAGGCGAGGTCGTAGAGACCGTGGTGCGTGGGGCCATCGGCGCCGACCATCCCCCCACGGTCCAGCGCCAAGGTGACGGGAGCGCGCATGAGGCAGGCGTCGTGCATCACCTGGTCGAAGGCGCGCTGGAGGAAGGTCGAGTAGATGGCCACCACCGGGCGCATCCCTTCGCAGGCCAGGCCTGCGGCAAACGTCACCGCGTGTTGCTCGGCGATTCCCACGTCAAAGAAGCGGTCGGGATATCTCTTGGCAAATTCCTCCAGGCCCGTGCCTTCCGACATGGCCGCGGTAATGGCCACGATGCGGGAATCTTTTTCTGCCAGCTCGCAGATCGCCTTGCCGAAGACCGCCGTGTAGGAAGGCGCGCTGGCCGGAGCTTTGTGGAACGAGCCCGTGGAGATGTCGAACTGCGTCACCCCGTGGTATTTCATGGGCAGTCGTTCCGCGTGCGGGTAGCCCTTGCCCTTCTGGGTGACGATGTGCACCAGGGTCGGCTTGGGATTGTCTTTTACCCGCGCGAGCACGTTCAGCAGATCCTCGATGCTGTGCCCATTGATCGGCCCGATATATTCGAACCCCAACTCCTCGAACACCAGGCCGGGAATCAACAGCGTCTTGGCCGATTCCACGAGGTCCTTGGAAAGCCTGAGCAAGCGGGGACCCAGGCGGGGAACCGCCAGTATCATCTTCTCCACCTCTTGCGTCAGGCGATGGTAGGCCTGGCCGTGCACAATGCGGCTGAGGTACCCGGCGAAGGCTCCGACGTTGGGTGAAATCGACATCTTGTTATCGTTGAGGATGACCAGAACTTTCTTTTGAAGCGTGCCCAGATTGTTGATCCCTTCCAGCTCGAGGCCGGAGGTCAGGCCGGCGTCGCCGACCACCGCGATGATGTGGAAGTCCTCGCCCCGCAGGTCGCGGGCCACAGCCATGCCGAGCGCGGCAGAAATGGCGGTGCCGGCGTGCCCCACGTTGAACGTGTCGTAGGGGCTTTCGTCGCGCACCGGAAAGCCGCAGAGGCCTCCGTACTGGCGCAGGGTGGGGAAGCGGTCGCGCCGGCCGGTGAGGATCTTGTGCACATAGGCTTGATGACCGACGTCCCAGACGATCTTATCGCGCGGGGCTTCGAAGGTGTAATGCAGCGCCAGAGTCAGTTCGGTTGCGCCCAGGCTGGAGGCCAGATGCCCGCCCATCTTCGACACGACGGAGATGAGGTAATGGCGCAGCTCCTCGGCAACCTTGGGCAGCTCCTCACGGGGCACCTTCTTGAGGTCGGCCGGAGAATCCAGGCGCGGCAAGTACTGGTATTCCATCAAGTTTTCCTTGTAATCAAGAAGTGAGCGATCTCGTGGAGCGTCTGCGCCCGGTCCCCGTACGGCTCGAGGGCGGCACACGCCTCGCGCACCAGTTGGGAAGCGATCCGCTGGGATTCCTCCAGACCGTGGATCGCGGGATAGGTGGCCTTCTGTTGTTGCCCGTCCTTGCCCACGGATTTTCCTAGCTCCTCTTTCGAGCCTGTGACATCCAGCAAGTCGTCGGCGATTTGAAAGGCTAAGCCAATCTTTGCGCCGTAGACCGTGAGGCGGGCGAGATCTTCCTCCGGCGCGTTCGCACCGAGCGCACCGCAGCGCACGGCGGCACGAATGAAGGCGCCAGTCTTGGCGGAGTGAATGTATTGGAGCGTCGCGGCATCCGTCTGGCGCCCCGCGGCTTCCAGGTCCACAACCTGGCCTCCGACCATGCCGCCGCGCGTCCCGATGGCGTGCGCGAGTTCGTGAATGATTCGCGGGCTGCGTCCCTCCGGAAGGAGCCCAGGGGCCGACAGGACCTCGAAGGCCAGGGTCAGCAGCGCGTCGCCCGCCAAGATGGCGGTCGCCTCACCGTACACACGGTGGCAGGTCGGTTTCCCGCGGCGCAGGTCGTCGTTGTCGAGCGCGGGCAGGTCGTCGTGAATCAGCGAATAAGTGTGGATCAACTCCAGCGCGCAGCCCAAATGCACGAGACTCTTTTCCTCCCCCTGGAAGAGCCTTCCCGACTCCAGGCAGAGGATTGGCCGGAGGCGCTTGCCGCCCGCAAACACCGAGTGGCGCATGGCCTGGTGGATGGAAGGCGGGTACTCCTGAGCGCCCGGCAGAAGCCTTTCCAATTCCTCGTCCACCTGGCGCCGGATTTCGTTCAGATACTGATGAAGCGTGTCGTGAGGTGTCGCGCTCACGCGGGATCCGACTCCTCCGGCGCGAAGGGTTCCGCTGCCACCTTCCCTCCGGCCTTTTTCATCAGGATTTCGACGCGCCCCTCCGCTTCCTCCAATTGCGTGTGACAAACCTCGGAGAGTTTCATTCCTTCTTCGTAGAGCAGCAAGGCCTTCTCCAAGGGGAGATCCGCATCTTCGAGGTCGTGGACAATGGCGTCCAAACGCCCCAGGTTCTTCTCAAAAAATTCCGTCTTTGTCGGCTTCGGTTGTTGGGTCATGGTTCGCCTGAAGGGTGAAGTCTAAAGGATAAAGGGCAAATATCCACTTCATCCTTTACACTTCACACTTTAGCCCTTTCTTTGAGGACCTCTGCCACCTCGACGGCGGTGCGGGCCGGCTGCGGGCGCCCCAGGTCAAGCCGGCGGGTGAAGTCCTCCGGCTGGGTTCCTGTAGGCGTGGCACCGTCATCCTGGATGGTCATCTACTCTCCAATCTCTGGAGGAAAGGCCCCCGTATGCTCTGAACCTAGCTAGTCTAACACGGCGAACGCGTCCGGCGGAAAACCTTCGGCCAGAGAGACATTCCTTTTCCGGGCCTGGGCGGCCTTCGGTAGGGAGCCTCTGCCGGGCAAGGGGCGTATCGGCTGCCCAGCCTCGGCATGAGATTCTCCCCTGCGCGCGCCGGCATCATTGCTCGGGCCCCAGCCAGCCATTGCGGACATGCAACTGTTGGGCCGTCGCCGCTGGTAGCGCCTCGATGGAGTACTGGTAGGGAATGGGTGGGTCAAGGATTACGGAAATCCGTTCCTGCCGGCCGTGCCGCTCGACGCTGAAGGGGACCTCCGCGCCGGGGGGATAGATCTTCAATCGGTCTTTCAGCTCCGCCGTGGCCAGCGAGAGCTCGTCCACAGCGAGCAAGATGTCGTCACGGCTCAAGCCGCCGCGGTCCGCGGCTCTGCCCGGCCACACCGCAACGATTTGCAGGCCGCGATCCAGGCGCTGGGTCAGCACGCCGAGGCTGGGTGCAGAATCAGCCGACGTGGAGACGCGCAACTGGAGCCCAGCCGACGCCAGCGTCGGCGCGTAAGGAAGGGGCTCGGTCCCGCGCACGTAGCGCTCGAAGAACGTCGTGAAATCGCTGCCCGCTACCGCGTTTACAGCCTGCAGGATATCCTCACTTTTGTAGCCTTGCCCGGGCCCGTAATAGTCGGCGGCCGGGGCGTAGAACTTGCGATACATGGCAAGCAAGACATCGTCCAGCGATTTCTGACCGCCGGTGCGGGCCCGAATCTCCAGGTCCAGGAGCATTCCCAGAACGGCACCTTTGTTGTAATAGGAGATCGTGGTGTTGGCGAAGTTGGTCTCCTGCATTTGGGGCGAGCGGTCATAAAACCAGGCGTGGAAGCTGGAACTCTCCGCGGACATCAGCAGGCGTCCCGGCTCCAGCTCCAGCCCGCGGATTTCCTCCGCCAGGTGCTCGAGGAACTGCTGGCGGCTCCAGACCCCGGAGCGCAGCAGGTGGAGGTAAGCGTAATAGGCTGTCACGCCTTCGGTAAACCAGAGCGAGCGCGTGTATTGCTCGCGGGTGTAATCAAAAGGGCCCAGTCCGGCCGGTCGCAGCCGTTTGACGTTCCAAAGGTGGAAGAACTCGTGCGCGGCCGTCTCCAAGGCTTCCGCCAGGCCGGTGCCGGAGAGCTCTCCCTGGATGATGATCTGGCTCGAATTGAAGTGCTCCATTCCGTCTCCCTGCGGGATGCCGGGGGCGAAATGGAAGATAAACGTGTAATCCCGGAGATCCGGTTCCGGCATCATCGCCATCTCGGACCGGACGATCTTCTTCAAGCCGTCCACCAGCCGGGAAAGGTCGTTATCCTGGTCGGCGTAGCTGTGCACGGCGACCCGGATGGTCTTGCCGCGTTCGCTGAACTGCTGAAGAGAGCACTCGGCGGAGATTTCCAGGGGCGTGTCAATCAGCAGGTCGTAGTTCGGCACCTGAAAGGTTCGTTGTTCGGTGGACTCGGAAAAGCCGCTGACTAACTTCCAATTGGGAGGCGCTTCGACCGTCAGAGTCAGCGGGTCGGGCTTGTGGTCGGCGACATACATGAACAAGGAGGGCCCGGTGAGGCAGGCGTGAGAGCTGTCAAATTGGGAAAACGACCCGGTGAGGTCGTTGGCGAAGACGCGGTAGCGCACGCGCACCTTGCCGCCGGCGTCGGTGGTTTCGACACGCCAAGTTTGTTTATCCAGCTTCGTCCAACGGAGCGGCTGTGCTTGCGCACCCGCCGCCTCGAACTCCTGCACATTCTTGGCGAAGTCGTAGATCGCATACCGTCCGGGCGCCCAAGCGGGCAGGACGAAATTGAGCGCGGGCGCAGCCACCTGCGCGGCGGTGATCTCGACTTCTACCAGGTGCGTAGTTGGGCGCAACAAGCGCAGGTGGTATTGCAGTTCGAGCTGCGGCGGCGAGGGGTTCTCCAACGCGAGCGCCGTCGAGAACACCAGCGTCAAAACCAGTGCCGGCCAGGTGATGCTTGGCATCGAGCGCCGCGGCGGGCGAAAGGGGAGAAGGCTCTGCGAAAATTGGCGCATCATGGATGACTGTTTCAGTTTCGGGGCGTAGTCGCTCCTGAAGCTTAGAGAGTGGGAGAACCGTCTCCCAGCATCTCTTCCCTGATCAGCTTTATTGCTGGCCAGCCAAAGCTCAGGAAGCGGTCGTGGAATTCCTTCAGGTTGAATTTGTCGCCGACTTTCTTCCGATAATCCTCACGCAGCTTATGGAGTTGGAGCTTACCCAGACTGTAAACCAGGTAGGTGGGGTCGGAGGTGCCGCGCATCGCCTCGCGCTCGGCGTTGGCCCGTTCCTGGTAGCCTTCGCGCTCGAAGAAGACGATCCCTTCCTCCAGCGTCATGCCCCGCGTGTGCATCCGGATTCCCACCAAGTAGCGGCACAGGCGCAGAAGCGCTTCGTGGAGCTGGCTGAGCAACAACTTGGGGTCTCCTTCGCCGTAGCCTTCCTCCAGCATCATCTGTTCGGCGTAGTGCGCCCATCCTTCCGCGTTGGTATCGGAACCGAGCAGCTTGCGGAGTTTGGTCGGAGCGCGATTCACCCAGAGGAACTGAGTATAGTGCCCGGGAAACACCTCATGGATCGAGGTCACGCGCAGGCTGTTGCGGCTGAAGGCCCGGAGGTGTTCCTCTTTCTGCGTTTCGTTCCAATCGCGCTCGGGCAGCGTCACATTGTAGAACGCTTCGGTGGACGTTTCCTCGAACGGGCCGGGAGAGTCCATGGAGGCGAAGGTGAGAACGCGCATGAAGGCCGGGGTCTCGACGACCCGAGGATTCTCGGCAGAGGGTATGGTCACGATCTGGTGGGACGAGACAAATCTCCGGAGGTCCTCAAGTCCGGCTTGGGTTTCGGGGATGAGGGCTTCGGCAGTGGGATGATCCAGGGAGAGCTGCGCGAGAACCGCCGCGGGCGGCTGCGCCGGATCGAGGAGGGCGGCGGTCGCCTTGAAATGCTCCTGGGTCTGGCGGAGCGCCTCCTCGCCTATGCGGAGCAGGCGGTCCAGGGGAATGTCAACCATCTCCTCGTACAAAAGCTTCTGGCGATAGCTTTCAGCCCCGACAGCAAAGTTGCCCCGGGAGCGCGGGGCGAGGTCGGTTTTCAGATACTCCAGGAATTTCTGGTATTCCCCGATGACACGCTGGTTCACCTGCGCGAACTCCGCCTTGAGCGCGGCGTTCCTCGAGCCAGCAATTGCCCGTGGCAGGTCTTCTTCGAGGAAGCCAATCTCGGAGGCCACCTGGAGGATGGCGATCTTGGTGTAGATGGCGGGAGGATTCAAAAGATTGGCGCGGGCGCTCTGGAGCACTTCCGGGACCTTCCGCTCGCGCGCCACGATTGACTTCAGGCGCTCGTCGAGGGGAGCGAAATCGCGTTGTATCAGTCCAAAGAGCGCGCGGCTGATGATGCCGTTGTAGAAGTCCGGATCTTTTTCCCACATGCGGATGTTTTCCAGCTCCAGCAGCCGGCTGCGGAGGGAGTTCTCCAGCAGCACGGCGTCGAAGCGGTTCTCACGCGCAAGAGACTCTTTCGGAATGGCGGAAAGTTCGGCCAGCGTTTTCTTCGAGCGCGTAATCTCGGCCGCAATTTCGGCCCGCGAGTAGGCGGGTAGTTCCGTGTCGTACTGGTGCAAGCCCGCCGCGGTGGCGTTGGCCGGGTCGAAGTGAAACAGGCCGTCGAGGTAGCGGTCCACGAGCTGCGTGAACGCCTGATCGGCAGAGGCCGGAGACGGAGTGGCCGGAGGAGTTTGCCCAGGAAGCGGCGCCGGCGAGAGCAGCGCACTCCCGAGGGTCAAGGCCAAGAAAGCCAGGTGGCCGAACTTCGCGTACCGCATTTTGATGAATCCTTGTCTCGCGGAGTTGCCGCGGCGCAGGAATCCCCTGCGGCCGTCCGCGGTTACTTGGCCGACTCCAGCAACAGCCGGTGGATCGTTCCTCTTTCTACAGCGGAGTCACTGAAAAGCAGCGGAAAACTCCGGCCGTTGTACCAGGCCTCGAACTGGTCCTTATAGTAGGGGCTGAGCACCTGGCCGGACTCGCCGAGCGTAATATTCTGCACCGAGTTATCGAAGTCGGAGAAGTCCACCACCAGGCGCATGGATACGCCATGGGAAGACGTGGTCTGCTTCACCGTATTGCCGGTGCCAGCCTGGGGGAAGGGGCCAACGTTCAGCCAGCGGCGGAGCAAGGGCACGCTGCCCAGGGGATGCTGAAAGGTCAGCGGAATCGTGTCGCCCCAGCGCCAGGCCGCGTGGTCCCCGCTCCCCACGAGCGCAGGGATTCGCCGGACGCCTTCCTCCAGGCTCCTCATCAAGGTGACGTTGAAATCGGCGTCGCCGGGCGGGAGCCAGCGAGTCCCGCCGTTACTCACCACGCTTTCCAGGAACACCGTGCTCATAGGCCAGTGGTAGCCGGAGAGGTCGTCGCCCAGTTTGGGCTTCAGAATCCGCTCGCGCAGCGCCCGCCGTGTCACCTCACAGACCAGGGTGGCAGCCGAATCGGCGCGCGCCTCACCGTCCCACGCGGCCAGCAGACTCAAAGCGTACTGCGCCTCGGCGGTCTCCGGCGGGTGTTGGGCGGCCGCGCCCAGCAGGCGCTGGGCGATCCACTGGTCCTCGAGCGTGCGAATGTCGGTCTGAATGCGCAACATGTCGGCGACGGTCAGGTGGCTGCCGGCTTCCAGCAGTTGGTAAATCCGCGCGGTGCGGCATGGTGAGGCCCACATGCTGGTAATGAAGTAGGGATATCCCTCCGGCACGATGCGGCCATTCGCCGTGGCGATGATGCCGCTGGCGGGATTGTAAGCGTGGGGCAAGCTTTCGAACGGAATGTAGCCTGTCCAGTCGTGGTCATCGTCTGAGCCGAGGGAGGGGACAGTGCCGTCACCCTGCTTGCGGATGGGGACCCACCCCGCCGCGTAGAACCCGATATTGCCGTCCAGGTCGGCGTACACAAAGTTCTGCATGGGGCCGGCGTACTCGCGCAAAGCCGCGGTGAATTCCTGCCAGTTTTGCGCTTGATTGATTCCCCAGAAAGGAAAGCGGAGAGCGCCGGGCTCGAGTGCGGTCCAGCGCAAGGCCAAGTCGCGGTTGCCGTCGTGCGAGATCACCGGGCCGTGGCGGGTGGTCTGGACCGCGAAGTGGTAGTCTCGCGCGCCACGCACTTGGATGACTTCTTCTCTTTCTGTGGCCTCCACCCACTCGCCATTGTGCAGATACTTCTTCGGGTCGCGAAAGTGGAAGTTTTCCACGTACAAGTCCTGAACGTCGGGGCCGGTGTTGGTGACCCCCCAGGCGATCCGCTCGTTGTGGCCGATAGTCACCGCGGGCAACCCGGGAAGACTGGCGCCCGCAACATTCAAGCCCGGGGCCTTTAGGTGGACCAGGTACCAAACGCTCGGGACGCCGTGGCCCAGATGAGGGTCGTTGGCAAGCAGAGGCTTACCGGATTGCGTGTGGGTTCCGCTCACGACCCAGTTATTGCTGCCCACGTCGGCAAGCGAGCTTTCCGGAGTGGATATCAAAACTCCCCGCCACGGCGCAAGCTCTGCCGGCTGGGAAAGCAGGGTCGCCCGGCCGCCTGGAGAAGCGGTGCCCGCCGGGGGGAGGAATTCGGCCACCGGGCGATCGAGTGCCGCGCGGTCGGGGAAGAGGTCGGCGTAGAGGTCCGGGCCGACTTTGGCGCGGATGCGCTCGCGCATCAGCTCATCCGGCCACGAAGTGTTTAGGGTTTTCGCCATGTTCAAAGCCACAGCGAATGAATCGGCCTCTCCCCAGGGTCGCGGCTCGTAGCGAAGCACCAGGAACTCCATGGGGAGGCGGCCCTGGCGTGTGGAAACAAAAGCGTTCACGCCGCGAGTATAGGCGGCGAGCATCTGGCGAGAGCTGGTATCCAGTTCTCCTAGCGCGCGTTCGCACGCTTGGCTAAAGCCCAGCGTACGATTCTCGATATCCAGTCGCAGGGTGCGCTCGCCGAAAAGTTCGGAGAGTTCTCCCAGCGCCAGGCGGCGGCTCAGGTCCATTTGCCACAAGCGGTCCTGGGCCGTCACATAGCCTTGGGCAAAGAACAGGTCGTCGAGGGATTGGGCGCGGAGGTGGGGGATACCGCGGGCGTCGCGTAGGATTTCCACCCGCGCCTGGAGTCCCGAAAGCTGAACCACACCGTCCAATTGAGCCAGGCAGACATGAGTCCGCCAGTAAAGCCAGGTGGCGAGGCCGGCGGCGCAGACGAGCACAATGGCCGCAAGGTAAACGACAACCTTTCCGAAGATGCGAGCCAGGCGGCGGAAGGTTTTCTGCTCCATGGGAGAAGATTTTCCCTCGGCGGGTGGACACTTGATTGATCAGACTCGAGCTTTGCCCCTCCGAATGGCGCAAGGATGGTACTAGAAATGCCCCCGGCCCGCAACGGAAGCCCCACCGCAATAAGCGCCAGCATGGGCTTGTCTGATTCTCAGCAAAGGCTATAATCACAGTTGCTTGCTCTTACTATGCATTCACCTTTGAAGTCTTCGCTTCTGGCGCGGTTAGTGTTCCTGGTCGGCGGCCTCACCGTTCTGGTATTTGTCTCCTTTCTGTTGTGGGCAGGATTCACTGCTCCGCTTAATCTGCGTTGGCCTGTTCCCTCGGCTGATGGGAAGTATTTTGCCTACTTTGATACCGGGGAGGGGGGCAATCCGGGGGATGGGGCAGGCTACGACCTGATTGTCTCCACGCCGCGCGGGCGGCTGATGGCCCGCTTTCGGCTCGCGGTCGGGAGCATTCAGTGGTCAAATGCCGATCATCTGACGGTGGTCGACCGAGAGCGCACGGGGGCGATGCTGATCGCAAACGCTGAGGCTCGGTTTGTGTTTTTGACTCAGATCGTGCTCAGTCAGGGCGCGGAACCGCGGTGGTCGCGCGACGGCAACAAGCTCGCTTGCGTTCGGCCGGGACCGGCTGGTGACCAGCTCGCCATACACGACGTGCAGCAGCCCCAGGCGCTCGTCATTCCCCTCCCGCCCGAGTTCCACTTACGGCACCCCAAAGTGCTTTTCTGGTCCCCGGGGAGCGACTACCTTTTTCTTTTGAACGAGGAGGGTCAGGACGCCGTCCTGAGCAGGATTGATGTTCTAGCCGGCACGGTGGTCGCCTTGGCGCGAGGGCTCAGCGGCGGGGAGGTGGCTGGCCCACGGCCCCCGCAAATCTCCCCGGACGGCACCAGAATCTTCCTTGCCCGGCCGCCGAACCGGGTCATTGACGCGCAAACCGGGGAGACGTCTTGGGGGCTTCCGGCGGACGCGGAGGCGTTGTGGGTGCCGTGGTCAGCTGATGGGCGTTATTTGTTCTATTACCGTCAGCAAGCTCCCGCCGACATCCTTGCGCACGACTTCTCCGGCGGGTCGGACCAAGTTGTGGTCTCTGGAGCCCAACCCAGCGGTTTCTTCACGGCGGATGGCCGCAGCTATTTCTTTTGCGCCCGGCCAAATCTCCCGCGGGAGGGTCCGGGATCGAGCTGGCGTGGATGGCGGGAAAAGCTCTGGGGCTGGCAGCAGGTGGATCGCGCCACGCAATCGTCGCAGCCGCTCGGCCGCCTGGAACTGGGGCCTCGCTACCAGACGCTGGACGGCTCAATCCTTGCCCACCGGGATGACTACACGAGCGTCCGCTTCGGTCTGTACGATCCCGACGGTGGAGTGCTGGAGGAGTACGTCTTTCCCACGGCCAGGGAAGACCTGCTCCGCCAGATCCAAGCGCACAGACTGATATTACTTGCCGTCGCCGTCTACGCTCTGCTGGCATTCATGGTCTATTGGAAGCACCCGGCGAGTCCTCCGGCGCGTGCTTTCTATATCCTCGCATTTCTGGGACTGGCGTTGTTTGCCGCCCAAGCGCTGTCGAGCTCGGTGGTTTCGGCGCGACTGGCTTGCCCGTCTTGCGTGGCAGGGGGCGGAATCCCGGGACTGGACACCGGGTGGACGAGTTCGCTCCCCGAGCTTGTGCTCGGGGAGACGGCTTTCGTGGCGGCGCTGCTGTGGGCTCTGCTGCCCCTGGCGTTGCTGCATTTCGCGCTCGTCTTCCCAGAGGGGAATCGGCTGCTGACACGTGGGGTTGTCCTGAAGCCGGCACTTTACGGGGTGGGATTGCTGCCGCCCGTCGCAGTATTGCTGAGCCGCCAGGCGGCAGGCTTCTCGAAAGGATTGGTGCGTGGCTGGCTTATCCTGGCCGCGGGAGCGGCAACGCTCGCCTGGGTTCTTACCCTCATTCGAGGTTATCGGCACCCGCCCGACCGGCGGACGCGAGACCAAGCGGTCTGGATGACGATGGCTTTGGGCCTCGCGGCCGCCGGCGTGCTCCTCCTGCTATTGGCGCGAGGCCTGGCCGGATTCCTGACAGGGCCGGGCTCCCAACGCATCCTCAAAGTCCTCTCCGCGGCCGCCCTGGCGCTGCCTTGCGGGCTCGCGCCGCCGGCCATCGCCTACGCGCTGGTAGCCCGGAAACACTACAGCCTTCGCCTGTTGCTCCGCCGTCTCGTTCGCCATGTATCCATGGCGTTCCCGGTCTTAATGGTTTTTCTGTTGCTCTGGGGCGGGGTGGGCTGGGTGATGACCGGGTCCTTCGTGACGCTGTCCCTGCCCGTCATCGCGGTGACGGTTTTGCTGACCGTCCTGCTCACCATGCCGTTCCGCGGGCGCCTGCGGAATTTCGTCGACCGGACGTTCGATCGCGCTGGCTTTGACTTCCGCGAAAAGTTATTCGATTTTGCCCAGGACCTGCCTCACCTCCTTGACCGCCGGACGCTTGTCGCCCAGCTGGGAGACACGCTGACCAAAGCCATGGGGGCGCGGCGGTTGTACCTTTTCGTTTTGGACCGGCATGCCCAGAAGCTGCGGCTGCTGCCCGGCAAGGGGGGCGTTCCCAGCGGCACCTGGGGAGTGGAGTTCGAGCCCGCCGAGCCCTTGTGTAAGTACCTGCTGGAGACGGACCGCCCCTTCGAGGTGGAGGTTTCGCCTTACCGGTCCGAACTGATCCCCATCTTTCGCGCGGCCGCGGAACATTTTGCCAAACTCGAGGCCGCGCTGATTCTGGGATTGAAGCGGCGGCACGAGCTGTTGGGGCTGCTGGTACTGGGACCCAAGCTCTCCGGTGAATTCTATGACGCTGAAGACCTGGAATTGTTGGCGGTGATCGCCCGGGAGACCGCGGTGGCTTTGGAGAACATCGACCTGTTTGAAGAAGTGGCGCGGGACCGCGAGCTGCGCCGAGAACTGGAAGATGCTGCGGAAGTCCAAATCCAGCTTTTCCCCAGGGTTGTGCCGCGGTTGACCAGCGGCCGGCTGGCGGGACGCTGCGTGCTCGCCCGCTCGGCGTGCGGGGATTACTACGACTTCCTGGAGCTTCCCGAGCACAAAGTCGCACTCGCCATCGGCGACGTTTGTGGACAGGGGATGTCCGCCTCCTTGTTAATGGCTAACGTTCAAGGCCTGCTGCGCACCCAGGCGGTCACGGCGGAAAGCCTCGGTGAACTGGCACGGAAGATCAACCGCCACCTTCACGGGTCGCTGGGCGGAACGAAATTCTGCACGCTGTTTTATGGGGTCTATGACGATGTGCGGCGTCAATTCGAGTACATAAATGCCGGACATAATCCTCCCCTGGTGATAACCCCGCAGGGGGTACGGTATTTTGAAGCTACGGGATTGCCGCTGGGATTGTTTCCCGAGGTCGCTCACAGTCCGCGCTTCGAAGAGCTGGAGCCCGGAACCTTGCTGGTGCTCTATTCGGACGGCATCACCGAGGCCCGCAATGTGCGGGGCGAGAGTTATGGGCTCAATCGGCTCCTGGGGGCCATTTCCCGCGCGCGCGACGCGGAGGTGGAACGCCTGCTGGCCAAGATTCTGGCAGATGTCAACGAGTTCACAGAGGGCGCTCCCATTGAGGATGACCGGACACTGGTGCTGCTGAAGCTAAACGCGGCCGCGGCGAGTCGCGGCTAGGATTGACCTGGGCCCGCAGAAAACTTGGTGAAAGCTTAGGTTTAAGGGGAGCCGTCCGATGCATGACGGCGACGAGGTAGTTCGCCTTTTAGCGGAGATGGTCAGGATTGAGTCCGTTAACCCGGCGCTGGTTCCGGGCGGAAGCGGCGAGGCTGCGATCGCTCGCTACGTCGCGGATTTTCTTCAGGGTGCGGGACTAGACGTTCAGCTCCAGGAAATCTCTCCCGGCCGGTTCAACGCCCTGGGAATCCTGCGGGGGCGGGGCTCGGGCAGAAGCCTGATGTTTAACGGCCACCTCGATACGGTGGGCGCGGCGGGGATGGCAGACCCGTTCGCGGCGCGGATTGAGAACGCTCGGCTCTATGGGCGCGGCGCCCAGGACATGAAGGGTGGGCTGGCCGCGGCGTTGGCGGCTGTTGCGGGACTCGCCAAGGAGGTGCGGCTGGAGGGCGATGTAGTCCTAGCGGCCGTGGCAGATGAAGAGTACCAGAGCGTGGGCACCCGCGCGCTCCTCAAAGAAGTCCGCACCGACGCCGCGATCGTGATGGAGCCCACCGGGTTGGAGGTGGTGACGGCTCATAAAGGATTCGGCTGGGCGGAGATCGAAACCCAAGGCCGCGCCGCGCACGGTAGTCGCCCCGCAGAGGGAAGGGACGCCATTTTCTTTATGGGGCGCGTCTTGCGGGAAATCGAGCAGCTTGAGGAGAGGTTGAAGGCGGGGCCGCGCCATCCCGCACTCGGCGCCGGTTCGGTGCATGCGTCGCTGATTGCAGGAGGCCAGGAACTCTCCAGTTATCCCGGGCAGTGTCGTCTGAGCCTGGAACGTCGCCTTTTGCCTGGGGAAAACGCCGAAACGTTTGCAGGCGAACTCCGAGACATTGTTTCCCGATTGTCTGCGCAAGACTCGCAATTCTCCGCCCGCTTTACTCTAGGTTACTCTGCCCGGCCTCTGGAAACGCCGCCGGAGACCCCGGTTGCCCAAACACTGGCCCGGTGCGTGAGGAAGGTGCTGGGACGCGAGCCAGGTTTTGGTGTCCAGAGCTTTTGGTCGGATGCAGCTTTGCTGAGCGAGGCGGGTATTCCGAGCGTTCTCTTTGGCCCGGGGGGGATGGGGCTCCATTCGGCCGTAGAATATGTGCGGCTCGACGAGGTCAGCCTGTGCGCCACAATCCTGGCCGAGTGCGCCAGGGTGTTTTGCGGCCCCTAGGGACCCGCAAAGAGCGTCCTACCCGAAGTTGACAAAAAACGTCAATCCGGCTCGCATTCTGCTATCGGGACCGGGAGTCCGGTGACCTAGGCCTCGAGATTTCAATGGCTTGGCCGGATCATCTAAAACGCCCTGGCTGGCCGGTCAATTGCTCAGGTAAGGGGGGGGATGTGTCGATTGAGAATCTGACATGCGGTGACTGCTTGAACCAGAGGCCAAACTGGTCTAGAGTATGGCTCAGAGGGAGGGTCTCCGGGAGGACATAGGGGTCGAGGTGCCCGGAGGTGGGGGTTGATGCGAGTTTACATTTTTGAGTCCAAGCCCCGCGCTCTCAAATTCCAGCCCGTTCCTGCATGGGAGGCGAACCCTGATGCCTAAGAGGGAGTGCGGATTCTCGCTGCTAGAGTTAATGGTCGTCGTTATCATCCTCGGGATCATTGCGGCCTTTGCGTTGCCATCTGCGCTCACTTCCATCAAGAATTACCGCCTGCATTCAGACGCTACGGCGATTTCCGGCTACATGAACGTTGCCCGCATGCGCGCCGCCGCCAAGTACGCGCCGTACAGGGTGATCATCAACATCGCTGCACGGACCTACATGATGGAGAAACTCTGCGGGATAACCCCGACCAGTGTTGATGCGGCTTGTACCGGGGCTTACGCGCAGTTCACCACGCGACAGATCGAGGGAGGAACGCAGTATTTGATGCTGGGCGACAGCGTCGCAAGCTGCCGTCCGTCAGGCGTCACGGTGTTCCCGGGAGCTATTACCGCGGATGCGGCCGGCTGCCCGGACCCGGTCCAGATCTATTTCAACACGCGGGGATTGCCGGTGGACAACACGGGGAGCCCGCTAACTAACGGCGGAGCGATCCTCTACCTCAGCAACCAAAACAATCTGATAGATGCCATCACCATCTCGATAGGCGGACGCGTGGCGGTGTGGAACTGGGATCCGGGTACAGTTCGGTGGTTCATGAGGTGATTCCGGCTAGTTCGAAAGCGCCGGAGCTAGGAGCGAAAGCACAGGAGGGAACCAGCGATGAGAGCCTTCCATGGCGACCGCGGCGTGACGCTTGCCGAGACTATGATCGCGGTCTTGGTTGCCTTGATTGGGGTGTTCAGCCTGGGCAGCGTGGTCTTTCAGTCCACGGCGACCACCCAGAACCAGGGCACGGAAGTAACGCGGGCTACCATCTATACGCAGGACAAGCTGGAGATGTTGCTTTCGCTGAATTTCGGTAACTGCACGCAGAGTGCCTCGTTGCAGCCCGCCGTCTGCAACACCACGGGCATTACCGCCAGCGGCTGGACCCAGGGGCTGCTGGCCGGCGGAGCGCTATCGCCGGTGCAGCTCGCTTGCCCGACTTCGGGGGCGAGCGTGGGCTACGTGGACTATTTGGATGCCAATGGTATCCAACTGGCCGGGACCTCGTGCTCGGCGCTCGCGGGAATCCCTGTCTCCTACATCCGCATGTGGCAGATTACGGACCTTGCTTCCACGGGGGGGCCGACCATCAAGAATGTTACGGTGGCGGTGTATTCTCAAAACGCGATCGGCAGTGTTGGGGGCAAGCCGATCATAACTGTGACGAGCCTGTTGTCGAACCCGAATTAGCTGGAGGCTCCTATGGCTTTCGGAGCGGAGATTCGTCGGCCTGGCCGCGCACGCCTTGCCCAAGGCTTCTCGCTGCTGGAAATGCTGGCGAGTGTGGTGATTATCACGCTGCTCATGTCCGCCGTGTTTACCTTCACGTATCAAATGCAGAAGCGATTCCAGGGCAATGCGGTGAAGACGGAGTCGAACCAGGCCGCCCGTGCCGCCCTGGAGCTTGTCACCCAGGAAATCGGCCAGGCAGGCTATAACGCCCATTACTACCCCCATAAGACTTCCTCGGCTAACATCACGGCCAATGCGGACCCGCAGTGCCTCACGTTGAACAATATTGATGGGATTAATGTGGGCGATTGGCTGCAAATCGATACGGGGGTGAACAACGAAATTGTCCAGGTGGTCGGAGTTACCGGGAAATTACCCCCGAACCCTCCTTACGCAACAGTGGTCTGCACCAGCGCCGGCGCCAACCAGATTTACGCCGTGCTCCAGATGTATCACAATGGCAGCGGCACACCGTTTCCCGTTATCAGCTACAAGATGCCCTATCCCGCGGGGATCTTGCAAGGGACCGGGACCTCCAGCGATCAGACGCTGGAATTCTTCGGCGACATCAATAATGATGGGGTTATACGATATGTGGTGTATAGCCTGACCCCGACTACCTCTCCGGCTACCACCGTCTCCGTCGGCGGCGCCACCTACACCCTTTACAATTTGCGACGCTCCATTACGCCGGTGACCTTCACCGCGGGAGCGGTGAATGATCCTTCCTCGCCGCTGGTCCAGAACGTCCTCTATGACGTAGCCAACGCCCGGGGGCCGACAGGCCAGCCGATTTTCGGATATCCCACGACGATAGTGGTGGGCGTGGTGCCCAATCAGGTGACGGTGGTGGGAACCATTGTTGTCACCCTCAGCGTGGCCGTAAACCCGAGAAGTTTGGAATCGCTCCGGGTCGAGTGGTACACCATGGCGACCCAGCTGCGGCCGCTGAACCTCTCCGCCGCCGTAGCGATCAACATGGTCGGCGGCGCCAGATACATGGTCAAGCTGCCGCCGGGTCTGCCGATGACTTATCCTACGGGCTATTAGAGAAGGAGCCAACCATGAACGGGCTCAAGGGAAGCTGCTCACGGTCGAAAGGATGTACGAAGGATTGTGGCGTCGCTTTGATTCTCGTCTTGCTGTCCATGCTGGTGCTGTCGGTGCTGGCGGCCACCATTGTCTTCACCGCCCGCTCGGAAACGCTGGCCAGCTACAACTTCAAGCTGGATACCCAGGCGGACTATCTGGCGAAGGCCGGCATTCAGTACGCTGTCAATTGGTTTCGCAGCACCCACTACAAGGGTGTGCCGCACAGCCAGGCGAATACTTACTACGCCGTGAGTTCGACCGGCACCCCTTGGAACCTCTGGACCTCGAACACCTCGGCGGTGACTTGCATTTCCGGTTGTTCCAGCACGAACAGCGGCGTGCAATTGATCAACTACGGCAGTGGCTCATCCAACTATCCTAGCATCAACAACACCGAGGGCACGCCCCGGGCGGTGGCCACCGCCTTTGCCAGCGACTTGGCCAACGTGCGCGTGACCGGCGACGCCAACAACTCCGGCACGTTTTCGATTAACGCCATTCTCCTCAACTACCAGACTGTTATGGTGGGAGCGCCGCCTGCGGGTTCGATCCTCCCTGTAGAGACTTGGCTCATTACCTCCAGGGCTACGTGGACCGGGGGTTCGACTATGAACGCGACCCTGGCCACGGCGGAAGAGCAAGCGGTTATTCAACCGATCTACGTCCCCACCTGGGGCAATGCCCTATATGGGTTCTGCTCGGTGGCCATGTCGGGAAGCGCGGGAAGCTGTACCGACGCGTTCAATTCCGCCCTGGGAGCCTACGGTGGCGGGAATACCAGTGTTGCGTCAGGGGCTTGCGATTCCACGACCGCCACCAACGTGATCGCGGCGGGCGCCGGCGTGGGCTCGAACGGCGGCGTCACGCTGGGTAGTAACGTTACCGTATCCGGAGACGTGACAATTGGTTCTGGTCCGCCCGCCGGCTGCACAGCCAGCGGCTTTACGGGCAATGCGAGCTCAGTGCTGGGCCAGGTGATCAACGGCCCCCACAAGAATCCGCCAGATCAACCGACGTTTCGCACAGGCTTCCCTACGGGAGCTGACACTTACACCCACATTAATAACGCTAGTGACGTCCAGATTTTGCCCTTGAGTGTAACAACCTGGCCCTCCCTGGCTACGTTCCCGAACACTAGCTACACTCCGCCGTTGACGGCGGGGAAACCCTGCATGGACATGAGTTGTACCGGCACCGTGGACCACCCGTACGAAATCGGGGAGATTAGGATGACGAATGGCAAGCTCCGACTGATTGGCGGAGCTGATCCTTTTAACCCTGTGTATTACGACATTGATACACTCACCGAGAACGGGGGTTCGATTGAAGTCTCGGGTTACGTCGTCCTGAACATCAAAACCGACCTCAAAATTGCTGGCAACGGGATTTCCAACGGCATCACTTCCAGCATTCCTCCGGAATGCGTGCAGATCAACTACGCAGGTACAAATGCCGTCACGATCAATGGCAATGGGGCCGTCTCCGCCGTGCTTAACGCACCCGATGCGGCAGTAAACCTGGGCGGTGGCGGCAGCGGCGGGTACATGGTCGGGGCCATTCAGGCCAAGGATGTAAACGTTCAAGGCGGCTATCCGGTCCACTACGACGTCCAACTCAGCAAGGTGGGCGGAGTCATGGGCGTCCCGGTGACCACCGCCTATAACCGCAAGAAGATGTGACGGGACCCGGAAAAGCCCGGAGCCGGAGGACTCAGCTAGCCTAGAGCCGGCACTACAGGGTTAGCCCCTGATACCCTGTCACTATTCGCGGCTGTATCTCCCCCAATCCCTGCGACATGAGACTTAATCTGCGAGGACTGCCGTTAGTCCGCCAACTGCAGATCCGGTTCTTTATTTCCGGATTTAGTGCCCTGGTGCTGGAAGTCGTCTACGTCAAGCTGCTGCGCTATTGGGCGGGCAACACGGCTGCGGCGGTGGCCGCCGTGCTCTGCGCGTATATGGCGGGGCTGGCGGGGGGAAGGGGACCTTTATACGCGTGAGTTTTACGAGCTTTGTGCCGCGCGCCTGCTGGACAGTGGCGTCCTGCAACAGTGGCTGCCCTTGTTCGACCTTTCCCTGCGCGACACCGTGATCATCTTGCGGACCGTGCGGCAGGTTTTTCCTTACGTGACCCTGTATATGGGAGCGGAGAGCGGCATGATTGTGGCGTCGCGGTCACCGTTGGAAGTGAACTACGCGCGCCTGCGTGAAATGGATTCCAACCCGCAGCTGGCGCGCCTCCTGGCCAGCCTGCAACTGCCGCGCGTCTTCAGCTTGTTGGGTGACTGTATCTTCGTTCCTGAGGGTCTGGATGCATTCCTCGCGCCATCCCCGGAACGCAGGATCTCCACTGACCTGTGGCCCCACCTGGAATACTCGAATGCCCGCTTCTACCTGGTCAACCCCTCCAGCCGGGCCCTGCGACTGCATCTTCTTTCCGCTCAGGAATTCCGTACCCCTCCCATCATTGGTGCGGAGGGGGCGACGCTGGGGGCCATCCAGGAATATGCCTTCGCGGAACGGAGCCGCTTGGTGCAGACGTTTCCCCCGCGCTAGGGCCGTTCCAATCATTTGGAGCTATTTCCGGGAGGGAGAGGCCAAGGACCTTTGCAGGAGCATCAATCATGACGGACCTTGGCCTCCGGTTACAGCCTCCG
>Ga0315291_10002227_pt1 | contig 25511 bp, 24 predicted proteins | sample YL17G12_20_MG_FD_203070 | JGI IMG/M metagenome (GOLD analysis project Ga0315291, IMG submission 203070) | Sediment microbial communities from Yellowstone Lake, YNP, Wyoming, USA - YL17G12_20 | ecosystem: Environmental > Aquatic > Freshwater > Lake > Sediment | place: USA: Wyoming | collected...
AAGATGCAGCGCGTCTGACAGATGTTATGCAGCCTGTTTTCATACATTTCTTTCACAATAATCCGTCATGAGCCAGAAATACATTGAGGACAACAGGGACAAATTCCTGGACGAGCTCGGTGAGCTCTGCCGCATCCCTTCGCGCTCAGGGAATCCCGTGGCGCCGTGGAGCGGCCCCCTTAATGATGTCTGCGGCGTATTGAATATTCCGTCCGTGGCGTTTGGTGTGGGGCATGCCGACTCGCATGACCACGCCCCGAATGAGAATATCAGGATCTCGGACTACGGTGAAGGGATACGGTGCATGGCGGCCTTCATGTGCATCTATGCGCGCGCGTAGCGCGGCACAGGCCAGAGGCCGTAGCCAAATCATCTGTGTGTATCCGTGCTGCATCTGTGTTCATCTGTGATACACATCGAAGTTTTAACGAGCACCACAGATACACACAGATAGACACAGATGAACGCAGGTGCGGGACATGATTTTGTTGGACATATTCAGTTGTCGTGGATATTTCGAGGTGCCTTGGCGAGAATTTTCTGCAGTATGGCCTTGTGTTCGAGCTGGCATTCAATGATGCGGGTGAGCATCTCGAGGCGCTCCTTGAGGTCGAGCGTTTCCAGAAGCTTCTGTTTGACGTGCGCGTCGATGGTGAGCGCCGCGGCGATAAGGTTGGAGATGATTTCCGCGTCCTTGAGCTCCTCCAGGCGGGAGATGAAGTTTCCCTCCGCCCCCTCTGCCGTGTGAACGAGCATCCGGAAGAGATCGATGATCTTGAGGCGATGGGCGCTGGCGGTATCCGGTTCGGCGGGATAGCTCTCGAGTTTCTCGATTTCGGCGATGGGGTAGGGCCGGTGCTGGATGTAGCGCGTGAGGGCAATTCGTGCGACGCCGCCCAGGAACACGCTGAAACTCGAGTCAGCGAGCTTGATGACCTTGGTGATCTGCCCGAGGCAGGCGACCCGGTAGGTCGGTGCATCGAGGAGGCTTTTGGGGAATCCCTTCTGCATCAGGACGACCCCCATCATGCTGTTCCCCTTGAGGCAATCCTCGAGCATCAGCTGGTAGTGGGGTTCATAGATGACGAGCGGCAGGAGGGTGTGGGGGAAGAGGATCGTGTCGGCAAGCGGAAAAATGACTGCCGCGGGGGGTATCTGAGGCCGGTGCTGTTCTGGCATATGGTGTAACCTTTGTTTATACTATACACTATTTGAGAAGGCTGTCAACCGGAGCGGGCCTTGGGGTTTCCCCATTGGACATCGATGACGCAGTAAAGGCGGCGGAGCTGCTCGGCGCGGAGCTCTCCATCCCCATGCACTACGACACCTTTGACCTCATCGCGGCGGATCCGGGCGAGTTCGAAAGGAAGATCGCTGAAAAGGGGATGAAGGCAAAAATCATTCGTGTGGGCGAGCGCCTCACGATCTGATGCGCGCCGGTGCTCCGCGGTAGTGTTGCGGACGCGCAGCTGATCACAAGAAGCAGGTCAACGGATCATGAGAAACGGTCCCACGGTGCTCCTGATGGTCCTCGACGCGGTTGGCGTGACCACCCTGGAGTATCTCCTCGCGCACAGTGCGCGGAAGGTCCATCTGCCCCACCTCTGTGAAATGGGCCTGGGCACTGTCCTCTCCGAGAAACTCAGCGACCAGGCAGCCCCCCGCCCGCAGGCTCCGCTCGCCGTCGCCCTGACTCAGGCATCCGCATACCCCGACAGCACCATCGGGCACCGGGAGATGGTCGGGGTCATCGATCCGCGGACGTACCAGCTCTTCCCGAACGGGTTTCCCGCGCGCGTTGTGAGGGCGCTTGAGAAAGAGATCGGCAGGGGGGTCATGTTCAACCGGATGGCGGGGGGGATGGAAGCGATCGATAAAAACAGGGAGCTCCATGAGAAGACGGGCCGCCCGATCCTCTACGCGAGCAAGTGCGATCCCGTCCTGCAGCTCGCGATGAACGAGGAAATTATCCCCGTGCGCGAACAGCACCGCATCGTGGACGCAAGTTTCGCCCTGGCACTGCGCATGGGCGTGAAGATCACCCGCGCCATCGGCCGGTCATACGTGATGAGGGATGGCGCTGTCTTCAGGACGCCCAACCGCCACGACTGTACCCTCCCGCTCGAGAAGCCAACGCTCATCGGGATCGCACGGGGCAGGGGCGTGCGGACCGTGAGCGTCGGGAAGGCGGCGGAGCTGGTGGGCGCCGATTTCGATGATGTCATCAAGCTCACTGACCCGAAACTGCTCGATCCCGCCCTCGGCTTCAGGTTCGTTGACAGGAAGAATCGGGATACCAATCCCTATTCGATCCAGGGGACGATCAATGCGCTCATTGCGGCCAGAAATATTTCTCGCCCCCGGGGGACGTTCATTTTCGCCAATTGCGTGGATGCCGACAGCCTCTTCGGGCACACGCGCGACGTCGACGGGGCGCTGCGCTCCATCGAGGAGTTCGATCGCATGATGCCCAGAATCACGCGCCTCCTCGCGCCTGGGGACATGATCATGATCACCGCTGACCACGGCATGGAACACCGCGAGGATTACGGCTACCACAGCCTGGAGCCGGTACCGATGCTCGCATCGGTCATGGGCGCTCCATTCGATCTGGATCTGTTCAGGCGAGGGACCCTCGCACTCGCCGGCTATCTCGCCGCTCAGATTTTCGGCTGCGCGGAAGAGTATGTGGAGACATGCGCGCTGGGGAACTATCTAGGGCGCGGGAGGACAGGGCGCCCGGAAGGCAGAAAATAAGGAGGTGCGATGAGCAGAACCATCACGTTTAAGGGGAGCCCGCTGACCATGGTGGGGAGAGCCGTGAAAGAGGCAGACGTGGCTCCTGATTTCAGGGTGCTCTCGGGGGATTTACAAGAGGTGAGGCTGTCGCAGTTCAAGGAGGTGATAAAAATCATCACCTCATTCCCGTCGCTGGACACTCCTGTCTGCGACATGCAGGTAAAGGAGTTTAATAAGAGAGCGACGTCGCTCTCAGATGATGTGGTTGTCCTGGGGATAAGCAAGGATCTCCCCTTTGCCCAAAAAAGGTTTTGTGAGGACAACGATATCAAAAGGGTGATGGTGTTGTCTGATTACCGCTATTCCTCATTTGGGATAAACTACGGCCTGCTCATCAAGGAGCTCAATCTCCTGGCGCGCGCGGTGTGTATTCTGGATAGAAGCAATATCATTCGATATATTCAAATCGTCGGGGAGCTGACCGCACCTCCCGACTATGACAGGGTGATGGAGAACCTGCGCGATGTACTCGCGAGGCCTGCGCTGCCCGGGCAGGGTGCGCAGCCCGCTCGCTGCGTGCCCTGCGAGGGAGGCATCGCTGCGTTACCGCGGGATGCGGCAGAGAGATTGGCTGGCCGGATCAAAGGGTGGGAGCTGGTCGAGGGGACGAAACTCAGGAAGGAATTTACATTCAGGGACTTTGCGGAAGCCAAATATTTCCTCGACCTCCTCGCGGTGATCGCTGAGGAGCAGGGACACCATCCCGTGCTGACGTTGCTCTATAATAAGGTGCGGGTAACGCTTACCACGCACGCCGCCGGCGGGCTGACGGAGAACGATTTCATTATGGCGGGAATTATTGATGAGATACGTGTTTAAACGTCTTGAGAAGTAATCCCGCTGCCGCAGGCGACGCACGCGGGGAGCGCGGCGACGAATATAAATCCTGCACACGAAAACACGGCGGCGAGGCCGAAGGCCCAGAGCGGTCCCACCCACTCCCAGAGGATGCCCACATAGAGGCTTGAGAGCATATCCCCGGCTGCATTGGCTGTCGCGAGGAGCCCCAAACCATAGCTCCGGACGGCGCGGGGAAGGAGCTCGGAGACGTAGGCCTTCTCAATGGTGTCCTCTATGGCGATGTAGACGCCCGAGAGGGCGAAGATCAGCGCGAGGGATGCCAGCGAAGCGAATCTGGCGCAGAGGAGCAGATTGCAGACTGCCCCGAGGCCGTACCCCAGCGTCAGCACATGCTTCTTGCTCCATCGGTCTCCCGCGCTCCCCGCGGGAACGGTGGCGAGGGCGCTCACCGCATTGTGGAGGACGTAGAGGAGGACGGGGAGACTCAGGAACAATCCCCCCATTCTGAGTGAAGCCCCCGCTCCGAGCCGCCTCGCCGCCACGAGGATCAGGAACGTCCGCGAGAAATCTCCCATCCCGAACATGAGGATAGCAGCGAGCAGAGGCCCGAATCCCTTGGGGAGCTGTGCGTGGATGTCATGGAGCGTGACCGGGGTCCCGGGGTGGTGCGGCTTTTCCCTGACGAAGAAATAGACGCTCGCAGCCGCCAGTATGCCGGGGACGAGCGCCCAGGCGAAGATCTGGCGGTAGCCGAGGCCGAGGCCGATGAGCAGCGCCGCGCATAGGGGCCCTGCCACCGCGCCGATCATATCGCCCGCACGCTCCAGGCCGAACGCCCTCCCGTAGTGTGTGGGCGGGACGGCATCCGACATCAGGAAGTCCCTCAGCGGTGCCCGGTAGCCTCTTCCGATCCAGGCGGCGGAACGAAGCGTCAGGAAGGCCCAGAATCCGCGGCCCCACGACAGTGCCGCGGTGGAGAGGGCGGTGATCAGGTACCCGAACGCGGTGATCGATTTCTTTCGGGAGAGGCGCTGGCCGAGATATCCGCCGCCCAGCTTCGCCATGCTGTTGAGGAAGTCCGCCACGCCCTCGATCGCGCCCAGCGCAGCCGCCCCCAGCCCCACTGTCCCGATAAACATCGGCATGATGGCGGTCGCCATTTCATGGCCGATGTCGCTGAAGAGGCTGGCTGACGCCAGTGCGATCACGGAGAGAGAAAGCCAGGAGGTTCCCTTGGAGTATCGCACGCGGCTCATCGGTGCCCGGTTCCGCAGCCGGCCAGGGTTGCCGACCTCAGTAGCTCCCCTCGAGGAGGAGGTCGTGGGTGCTCTCCACGGTCTTCCGGATCTGGCGGCCGGTGTTGTGGCATCCGGTGAGCAGCGCGAGCAGGAGGATCAGCGTCACCGCACAGAATATTTTCATAACTCTCCTATGGCCTGAAACTAAATAGCACCTGATTAACCCGATTTGTACCCGCACCCTGCCCCAAAGGGGTCCCTTCGGGAAAGGGTGCGCTACAGAATATCAGGTTAATCAGAAGAATCAGGTGCAAAACTCACGAGTATCTGTTTCCTCTCACCGCCCGCCAGCGTATTTCAGCGGCGCCGCGGGCGCTGCGGTTTTGAGGGTGGCTTCCCCGTCGTTGCCCCTTCCGTTTTTTTCGTCTTGGCGAATGTCGACACGTCGAATGTCACGTCCAGGAGGAGCGAGTTATCGCTGTCCGGCTTAACTGACAGCTCCTTGACGGTGAGGAGCTGGCCAGAGCTCTCGATTTCATAAAGGTAGTTCACCAGCTTTTCCAGCTGCACGTTCTTGAGCCTGACGATGGCAGTGTCCTCCTGATAGATTTCGTTGATCTTCGTCGTATCGAGCTTGATGTCTTCAAGGTTAGGGAGTATCCCACCCTTCTGGGCGAGCGTGCTCAGGAAGTCGTGGGGGTTGAATTCGGCGGTGCGCTGGTCAAGGCGCTGCCTGATATCCCTGATCTCCCTGTCGAGCTCGCGGTAGCGCGTCCGTATGCGCCGTGCGGTGAGGAGATCACCCTTCATCTGGGGGATCTCATTCTGTATCCGCTCCGCGTATTTCAGGAGCGGGTTAATGGCGAATTGATAGACGAGGAATACGGCGATTGCGCCGAGCGCGGTCGCGATGAGTTTTTTCTCTCTCTTCGAGATCTTCTTCATGAACAGGATCACTTCCCCACTGACGCGGTGAGCTTGAACTTGTGCTTGTTCCCTCCGTGCGCCGACGTGGAGGGAACATCAACGGTCTTGAAGTATTTTGATTTCTGGAGCGCCTGCTTGATCTTATCCGCATCGGCGGGACTGTTCACCAGGCCGTCCATCTCCACTCTATCCTGGCTGATAGACAAATTGGTCACCTGCGCTTTGATCTCCGAGGGAACGAGGGCGCTGATTTCTCTCAATATTTCGAGTGAGGAGAGCGCGCTGGTTGAGAGCGCCAGGAAACGCTCGTAGGTCTGTTGGTACTCCCTGAACTTCTGCTCCATCCTGCCCGCCACGGAGACCGCGTCCACGGCCGGCGCCCCCGGGAAGGTCTCGCGGTAGATCCCCTCGAGTTCTGTTGCGAGCGCCGCATGCGCATGACGCTTTGTGATAAACGAGCCCGTGAAATTGAATATGAGAACGCCCAGGATGCAGACGGCGAGGATTGCCGCAATCATCACCTGCCGTTTTGCCTTGACGCGCCCTCCCGCGTACGCGAATTCATCCCTTCGGAGATTGACCTCCGCGCCCCCCAGGCCGAGCCCCTGGATGGCGAGACCGGTCGCGACGCCTGCCGCGCACATGGCATCATCCGCCTCCGAACCATCGAACGGGGCAAGAGAAGAGAGCGCGCGCGCCTCACAGCCGAATTCCCTGGAGAGGAGTTCGCCCATCCGGCTGAGCAGCACGCCCCCCCCGGAGAGGTAGAGCCGGGAGACCTCGGCGCCCTTGAGGGTCGCCGAGGTCGAACGCATGCTGCGGTCCACTTCCTTGACGAGACGTGTGAGTACGGGGCTGACCGCCTTCTGGATCCGCTCCTCATCTCCCGATGCCTGCTCTCCCGGAACTGCCGCCGCCCTTTCGCGCTTGAGTTTTTCCGCCGCCGCGAAATCAATTGCGAATTCCTTCTGGAGCGCCTCGGTGATATCGTCGCCTCCCACGGCGATGCTCCTGACGAGGACCGCAGACCGCTCCCTCATGATTACCAGGAGTGTCTTGGTGGCGCCCATATCCAGCAGCATGACCATCTCCTCGGCGGCCGGCGTGCCGGCCCTGAGCAGATAGTTGTTCACCAGGGCGAAGGCGTCGACGCTGAGAATCTCCGGATCCAGCCCCCCCGCGTTCAGGAGATCGAGCTGCTTGGCGATGAGTTCTTTCTTTGCGCCGATGATGATCACCGGCGTCTTGTTTTCCTCCTCCTCCGCCGTTTCGAGGAAGTCGACCACGACCTCTTCTATGGAGAATGGAATGTGCGGCTCGGCATGGAATTTGATTACCTGGCGGATCTTGTGGTGTCCCTGGAACGGCACGACCGCGTTCCTCACGATCGCCGAGGAGAGGGGGAAGGAGCTCACGAAGCGGTCGGTGACGATTTTCTGCTCATCAAGGAACTTTTTGAGCGATTCCGCGATGAGCTCCGGAGAGGGACGCTCCGCCTTTTCACGGGGAATCTCCACGAGGTATGTGGTGACAATCCTGGCGGTATGGCCGCTCCTCCGTACCTGGACGGCCTTGATCGCGCTCGCTCCGATGTCGATACCGAGCGGCCTGTGGGCGCTCCCGCCGCCGATCCATGCCCTGCCCTACGTGATCATCGCTCAATCCTCCAGTAGAGAATCTTCACGTTCGCCTTGTCGTCCATGTACCCGAATGCCTGGATTTGCTTCCTCGACTCGTTGACGAGCCCCTCGGCGACAATCTGGAAGCTGTCGCTCCCCACGCCGATCCGCGCCTTGAAGCTCGCAGGGACGTGCTCGCCTATTTTTTCGTCGAACTCCGCCATGTCTTTGAAGTAATCCCTGCGGATATGGCTCGTGATCTCCTTGACCAGGGATTCATTCTCCTCCTCGAGGAGCGCCGTGAGCACCTCGGGCGGAGCGGTATTCACGTTCACCTTGGTCCGGGAGCAGACCGTGAGGCAGTCTCTCAGCCCCACCGTGCCACGCTTCCGCCTCTCCTTCCGGGTCGGCTCCTTCTCGAGATCGACGATCTCCGGCTGGCCGGGGCCAAAGTAGAGGTCTCCCGTCATCCCATCGACCATGAGGAGTTCAGAGAGCACATCGAGCGGTGCGTTCTTCGGGATAGACCCTTCGCTCTTGGCATAGGCGTCCGCCTCCCAGTCTCCCTCATCATCGCTGTCCATCCAGTCAACGATCGCCGCTGTTACCTCCTCGGCGTCCACGCTGCGGACATCGAGCGTTTCTATGAGCCTCATGATATCTTTCTCTACCTTTTTGTCAACAACATAGCGCACCGGCGGCTCCTCGGCTGCTTCTTCCCCCTCGCCCTTCTTCTCCTCCGCGACCTCTTCGCCCGTCTTGTCCTTGTCTTTCTGCCCCCACCGCCGCGGCGTCTTCTTTGTTTCCTCCTTTGCCGTGACCTCGCCCGCCACCGTCCCCTCGCCCGCCACCGGGGTTGCTTTCTTGGGGGCGGCAGTTACCTCCTTCATCTCTTTCACGAGGCTGTTGATACTGATTTTGCCGCTCTCGTCAATGACCTTGAGATTCAGATATCCCGCGCCGTAGGGCTCCATGTACCTCTCCTGCGCCCAGTCCTCGCCATAGTGATCGGGGAAATTCACCTCCTCAAGCTGCCCCGGGACCTTCTTCTTCGCCTCTTTCTTGAGGGCTTCTCTCCTGAGGACTTCCTCCGGTTTCTCCGCGGGGCGTCCCTTCTCCTTATCTTCCGCTGCCTTCTCGTCAATCTCTTTAAGCCGGTGCTCCCGCAGGCGGGCAATGGTCTCGTAGATGCCTCCCCGGGCGATTGCCGAGGCGAGGAGGTCGTCGCGGAGACCGCTCGCGATATGATATTCAACCCGCGTGGTGTAGCTGAATTCCAGCACCAGGATTGCGAAGATCGCGATGACGAAGAGGGTCAGCAGGAGGATAATACCCTCCTCACCGTTGCGAGTGTGACTTTTTGTTTCCATAGGTAACCGCGCATGATTCAATGACAAATACCAGGGAAATGACAAATACCAAAGCAGAAATGACAAATACCAAAGAACAAATGACAAATGCCTGTTTTGTCATTTGGTATTTGTCATTTGTCATTTCTTCTGTTTCTCTCCCCCCGTTTCGTCCTCCTCCTTTTCCTCCCAGTTCCCTCCCGCGGGGATGGCGGTCTCCGTGACGAAGGTGGTATACTTCACGGCCTCCTCTCCCTCTTCCCCTCCCCCCGCTTCTTCCGTGCGGAAGACGAGGCTGATCCGAATCGCGGTAGGGAGTGAGGAGTTCTCGCGGGAATCCCAGGAGGAGGTCCAGCCCTCCTCTCCGTTATACTCAAGTTTCAGTCCGGCGACTCCCTCGCCGATGACCCTCGTCTCACCGCTGGAGAAGGGGTCTTCGTCGAGCCGGGGATTTTCGCGCCTGAGGATGAACAGCTCGTCCCTGTTGCCGGGGTCGAGGAAGTAGCTCACCTCGCACAACGTGCTCTCTCGGGTGTCCCTCCCCGACCGCTCGTAATGGGAACTGATAAATGTGACGCTGTCGGATGGGTATTCACCCCCGGTGCCCCCCGTCCCCACGAAGACCAGATACTCTTTGTCGGCCCGAAGGAACGCGCACGCGAGATCTGATGCGATGCGGTCGAGGACGAGGCTGGCCATGTGGGTTCGTTCCATATCTTGTTGCGAATCATAGATAATCCTCAGGCCTCCCATGTAGGAACCGTAGATGACGCCTGCGAGGATGCTGGTGATGAGTATCGCCACCAGTACCTCGGCGATGGTAAAACCCCGCCGCCGTGGGGCGGTGTGGTCAGCCCTTCTCCTGCTCACCCTCTTCCTCTTCTTCCGGCTTCCCGAGATCGGCAAGGGAGGTCGTCACGGTCACCCTCGGCACGCCCTCTGTATCTTCGAGCTCCTCCTGGGGGGTGAGCGCGACCTCGAGCGTCACCTCGCGCAGCGCTTCCAGTTCGGTCTCCTTGACGGAGAGTGTCCACTGATAGTGCTCATTATCCTCGAACCCCCCGCGCGTCTCCCCCGGAGGGGGTAGTTCACCCGCCTGCAGCTCAGCGAGCTTTTGCTGGGCGAGCAGGCTGCATACGGTCGTCGCCTTCGCCTGCGCATAGGTTCGCGTGCTGATCGCGTGCGTCGAGAGGAGGGTCACCATGCCGATGGATATGATCACGAGGGCGACCATCACCTCGATCAGCGTAAACCCACGGTCAGGTCTTATTATCCTTCTACCCTCTCTGTTGGGATTTGGGATTTGGGATTTGGGATTTGGGATTTGGGATTTATTTATGATACGTCTCCTTGTATCCCTTGAAGTAGTAGTCGTATATCACCGATCGCCCGCTGTACGGCTTGATGTGCAATGAGTAGAACTGCTTCCTGCCGTAATCGCTGAAATGGACGATCGCCTCATCGCTCTCGCCCTTCGGATAAAAGGCGACCATCTGTCTCCCCTGGCTCTTCCCCGCGCGCCCCACAATGGCGACGTCCTTGAACCTGATCCCCTCGGGGAGCGGCCGTGGCTTGGTGAGATGGGTGCGTTCCTCCGCGGGCCGTCCCCGCCCGCTGGCGACCGTCACCCAGTACCTGCCCTTGTCCACGTCAAAATTCAGGTAGTAGACGTTCCTGGACCGGGACGCCTCGCTGCTGAGGTACCTCACCAGCGCCGCGAGCCGCCGTGCCTCGCTGCGCATGGTGCCGCGCGTCATGAAGCCACCGTAGCGGGGTATGGCGATTGCAAGGATAAGCGAGATAATCACCAGCACTACACAGAGCTCGATGAGGGTAAAGCCGCGCCCCGGCGATCTATTTTGTGTAGTTGGTGACGTCATCCTCGCCGCCGATCGATCCGTCCGGCCCGCCTGACTCAATGTCGAAGTCTTTGTTGTGAGAGCCGGGGAAGTGATACACGTAAGGCTTCCCCCACGGATCCATGGGAATGTCCTCAATGTAATTCGGGACGAGCGGCTCCAGCGAGGTGGGGTAGGTCGCGTTGTTCTCAAGGTAGTAGTGCTGGAGCGCCTGCTCGAAGCTGGCGATCTGAACCTTCGCAGCCTGAATCTTCGCGGGCTTGATCCGCCGCAGCACCCGCGGACCGACAATCCCCACCAGGAGGCCGAGGATCACCATGACGACGAGGAGCTCGATCAGCGTGAATCCCTTTTTTTTCGGTACCATAACCCACCCCCTTTCTTTTTTAAGTTTCACCACGGAGGGTCACAGAGAACACGGAGCCAGAGTGGAGAACTTAAAAACGTTTTTGAAATACGCTCTATGTAGTTCTCCGCGACCTCCGTGTCTCCTCCGTGTTCTCCGTGGTGATGCTTCATTTTACCATCTGATTCATCTCGAAAATCGGCAGGAGGATGGCGAACACGATGAATCCCACCACCCCTCCCATGACGATGATCATCGCCGGCTCGAGGAGGGAGACGAGGGCCACGACGGCGTTCTCCACCTCCGTATCATAGGCGTCGGCCACATTCTGGAGCATGTCCTCGATCTTTCCGCTCGTCTCGCCCACGGCGATCATGTGCGTGACGATCGGGGGAAAGACGCCGCTCTTCGCAAGCGGCTCGGCGATCGATTTTCCCGCACCCACCGCTTCAGCCGCATCGTCGATGGCCTTTGAGAGCACCTCGTTATTGACGATGGTGCGGACGATGCCCATCGCCTTCAGGATCGGCACCCCGCTCGCGGTCAGTATGGAGAGCGTCCGGGCAAACCGCGAGACCGCCATCTTGCGCGCGAGCGGGCCGAACACCGGCATGCGCAGCTTCACCCTGTCCATGAAAAACTTGACGCCCTTCTTCCTCCTTGCCCGTTTCGCGAGGACGGTGAGGCTCGCGCCGACGAGGATGAGCACCCACCAGTAGCTCTTCATGAACCGGCTCGCGCTCAGGAGCAGCACCGTCGGGCCCGGCATATTCTGCTTGGTCTCCATGAATACCTTGGTGATCGTCGGGACCACGAAGGTGAGGAGGAGCCCCACCGCGAGCACGGCGATCACCGACATGAATATGGGGTAGATCATCGCCGAGCGGACCTTGTTCTGGAGCGCGAGCATCTTCTCGTTGAATGTGGCGAGGCGCTCCAGGATGCTGTCGAGCGCTCCGGCGGACTCGCCCGCGCGCACCATGTTCACGTAGAGGTCCGAGAATATCTTGGGGTGCTTCCCGAGCGCGTCGGCGAGGCTTACCCCCCTGTTGACGTCTTCGCGCACCTCGATGATGTGCGTGCGGAGAGGGCTTTCCGCGAGCTGGTCTTCAATCGCCTGGAGCGCGCGCACGAGCGGGAGGCCGGCCTTCAGCAGCGTCGCGAGCTGACGCGTCACCACGGTGACCTCGCGCAGCCCGGCGCGCTTGAACAGGGTTTTGACGCTCACCTGGGTGCTCAGGCTGATGCCCTTCTCGGTCTCCTTGATCTCGACCGCGAAGAGCTGCTGGAGCCGGAGCTTGGCGCGCGCGTCCTTTGCCGAATCGGCGTCAATCACGCCGGTGGCCGCGTTGCCATTCTGGTCGAGCGCCTTGTATTCGAATGCGGGCACGGTAACAACAGCCTAAAGTTAAAGGTTGAAAGTTTAAAGTATGAAAAGAACTGCTACACCTCAAAGACCTCTTCACGGGTGATGCGCAACACCTCTTCGATAGTGGTCATCCCCCGGACGACCTTCAGGGCTCCATCCCCCCTGAGCGTGAGCATCCCTTTCTCAATCGCTTTCTTCTTGATGATATTTGAGGAGATGCGGTCGAGGACGAGCTGCCTGATTTCGTCATCGATGAGGAGCAGTTCGAATATCCCGCTCCGTCCGTAGTAGCCCGTCCCGAGACAGGATTCACACCCCTTGCCGCGATAGGCCGTGCGGCTTTCCAGCGTCTTCGGGTTGAGGCCGAGTTCTCTCAGCGACTCATCAGGCGCCTCGTATGCCTCCTTGCATTTCGGGCAGATGACGCGCACGAGGCGCTGCGCCATGATCGCGATCACCGAGGAGGAGACGAGGAACGGTTCCACCCCCATGTCGATCAGGCGGGTGATCGCCCCCGCCGCGTCGTTCGTGTGGAGCGTGGAGAAAACGAGGTGGCCGGTGAGGGAGGCCTGGATGGCGATCTCGGCGGTCTCGAGGTCGCGTATCTCTCCCACCATGATCACGTCGGGATCCTGCCTGAGGATGTGCCGCAGGCCGCTCGCGAAGGTGAGGTTGATCTTCGGCTTGACGTGGATCTGGCCGATCCCCTCGATCTGGTACTCGACGGGGTCCTCGATGGTGAGGATGTTCCGGTCTTCCGTGTTGATCTTGCTCAGTGCCCCGTAGAGCGTCGTTGATTTGCCGCTGCCGGTCGGGCCGGTGACGAGGACGATCCCGTACGACATCTGGATGAGCCGGTTGAATTTGTCGAGCTTGTCGGGAGAGAACCCGAGCTCCTCCAGGCCGTAGAACATGCTCCCCCTGTCCAGCAGGCGCATGACCACCCGCTCGCCATGGACGATCGGGATGGTGGAGACGCGCAGGTCGATCTCGCGATCCGGCATCTTGATCTTGATGCGCCCGTCCTGGGGGAGGCGTTTCTCGGCGATGTTCATGTTGGACATGATCTTCACTCTGGAGATGATCGCCGACTGGTACCGCTTGGGGGGGGTGAGCGTGTTGTGGAGCACCCCATCGATGCGGAAGCGCACCTTGAGCTCCTTCTCGTATGGCTCGATGTGGATGTCGCTCGCCCTGGATTTTGCCGCCTGGAAGATCATCAGGTTGACGAGCTTGATCACCGGGGCCTTGTCGTCGATGTCCATCAGGTCCTCGGCCATTTGCTCTGAGAGGTCGAACACCTTCTCTCCCCCTGTCTCCTTCTCGGCACCCATGTCCTCGATGAGCTCCTCGGCGGCCCCTTCGGCGTGCGTGTAAACCGTGTTGATGACGTGGCCGATCTCGGAGGGCTTTGCGATCACCGTGCGGGTCTCGCACTCCAGCAGGAGCCCTATGTCATCGAGCGGCTGTGTGTTCAAGGGGTCGGCGGTCGCGACGGTGACCGTGTCGTTGTCCCGTTTGAGCGGGATTATCTGGTAGGTCTGGGCGAAGTTGCGCGGAACCTTTGCGATGAGTTCGTGGTCAACCATCTCGGGGGTGAGCGATTTGAGGTAGGGGAGGCCGAACTGCTCTTCCAGCGCGGTCAGCAGGTCGTCTTCCTTGATATAGCCGAGCTCCAGGAGAATCTCGCCGATCCGCTTGTTCGAATCCTCCTGCTTGGCGAGACCCTCGTCGAGCTGATCCGGGGTCAGGGCTCCGTGCTTGAGGAGAATCTGGCCGATGAGCTTTTTACCTGCCGCAGCCATTGAAGTGTACCTCACGTATCGTATGCGGGCTTCCGGATAACGTATTCCTCGTCCGGCACGGCATACACACGGTTCAAACGAGTGTGCTACTTCTTTACCCCGTACGGTTTCCCTGCCTCGCCCGCCGCCGGCAATTTTTTCACCGGTTCTTCGCTGATGCTCTCAATGAATCGGTCGAGCCCGCGGGGCACTCGGCCATGGGCCTCTTCGAGAAACTCGTTCCCCCAGTCCCGCGTCTTCTGGGTCACCGCTGCGAGTTCGGTGGGATTCCTCACGATGCGCGGGGTGATATAGACTATCAGGTTGATCTTGCCCACCGAATTCTTGCGGAAGCGTGCGAGCAGGCCGATGATGGGGATATCACCGAGGATAGGCACCTTGGATTCCTGCGTTGTATAGGCATCACTGATCATGCCGCTGATCACCACCGTGTGGCCGTCTTTGACCGTGACGACGCTGGATGTTGCTCGCTTGAGCGTGGCGGGGGTCAGCGGCCCCGTGATATCCGCGAGGGAGACGCCGACCAGCGCCTCTATGGATTGATCGACCTCGAGCCGCACGAACCGGTCTTTGCTGATATGGGGGATGATCTTGATCTTTGTCCCAACGTCGCGGTAGTCTATCTGTTGGATGGTGTCAGTCCCGGTGGTGCCCGCGCCGGTGGTCAGGGTTGAGGTGAGGATCGGTACCCTGTCTACCACTTCGAAGGAAACCTCTTCGTTATCACAGGTGAGCACCTGGGGGGCGGCGAGCACGTTGATGTCCGTGTCAGCCTCGAGCGCGTTGAGCAGTACCCCAAATGGCCCGATCTCGTTCTTGTCGCTCTCCGGGGCGAAGATAAAGCCGTAGTTGAGCCCCCCCCCGGCGCTCAACGGATAGTTTGTCTTGTTCTTGATCTGGTCCAGTAGCAGCGACCGCAGTGATGGCTCGAATTCAGTCCCCCCCCACGACTGCTTGTTGTTCCACCCGCTCTGCGCGTTCTTGCCGGGGGTGTAGTTGATGCCCTTCAACGCCTGTGTCTGGAACTCCGCCGAGAGCGACTTGGCGAGATCCACCTCGGTGACGATGACCTGCACCATCACCTGGTCTCTCGGAATGTCGAGATCTTCGATGATGCGCGTGAGGAGGTCGTAGTCCTGGGGAGAGGCGTCGATGACCAGGGCGTTGATCTCGGGATAGCTGCTGACGGTGATCGGGGGCATGCCCTCGCCGGTCCTCGCCGCGGTCAGCGAGGAGAGGACGCTCGCCACATCATCGGAATTGGAATAGGAGAGCCGCTTCACGCGGACCCTCGTCTTGCTCTCGGGCGTCTGCCGATCGAGTTCCTCCACGAGGGCGAGCACCCGCTCCGTGTCCTCGGGGCTCGCGACAATGATGAGGGCGTTCGTCCGCTCATCCGCGAACAGCTTGATGGCATCCTCTCCCCCCGCGGGCCTCGGCGGCTGCGCCGCTGCCCTGCCTCGCCTGCGGGGCCCTGGCTGGGCAGGCGCGGCGCCCTTCTGCGCGACGATCGAGAGAATCTCCTCGGCGAGGAGGCTCGCCGCCGCGTACTGGCACGGCACCACCGTGATCGTTGATTCCAGGCCGGGGACATCCACCTCCTTGATGATCTTCATGAGACGATCGAGGTTTGAAACGGTGTCCGAGATGATGAGCGTGTTTGTGGGGGGGTAGGTGATCACGCTCGAATCACGGCCGCAGAGGGTCGAGACGAGCCTTTGGACCTCGTTCAGATCCGCGTACTGGAGCGGGACGATCTGCGTCACGAGCGTGTCCTCGGGCGCACGGTCCTGTACCCCCTCCGCGGATTCGAACTCAACCGGGCTCCGTATCGCATCGCGCCGTGGCATTATCTTGATGAAATTGCCCGAGGGCACCGTGGCGAGGCCGCGCACCTCGAGGAGTGATTCGAGGACCTTGGGGAGTTCGTCAACGGGGATCTTGGTGGGAGACATCACGGTGACCGTTCCCCGCACCTGATCGCTGAGGATGTAGTCTTTCCCCGTGAGATCGCTGATCAGTTTGATGACGTATTTGATTTCAACATTATCGAGGTCCAGAGAGACAAGCTCCTCTTCAGATCCCCCCGCGGCTGCCTTTCCCTCCGGTGCCCCTTCGCCCGGCTGTTCCTTTGTTGATGGAGCCGCGGAGGTATCCTCCCCCTCCTTCGATGTCTCAGTGCGTGCGCGTGGTGGCGTGTCGGTTATGGGGCGGGCAGGCTCAGCGCGTGAGAGTGATGGCGGAGCGGGGGAAGGGCGTTTTCGCTGTTTTTGAGCTTCCCGCTTCCTGGAGAGGGAGGGAGAGTGCGGTTGATCTTTTTCCTCCTGGGCGCGGAGGGGCGCGATCGCGCAGGTGGCCCCCAGGAGCGCTACCGCTATCCACACCAGTGAGCGAACGCATATCTTCATAGAATTTCTCACCTCACGAGTTGCCTGGCTATGATTCTATCCGAAAACGTGATCTCATGGAAATAAAACTTTCCTCATTTGCCTAATGATTATCACTTACAGGGTGAATCCAGCAATGAATTGCCGCAGATAAAAAGAATTGTGTGAGTGGTCAAGGTTTCTTGCCGCGGATACACGCAGATACACGCTGATTGTATATAGGTGTATCAGCGTTCATCCGCGTAAATCTGCGGCTACCCCCTATAACTGTCCCATTACTCATTTGCCCGTCTTTTTTGAGCCGCTGCCCCCTTTTAATGGATTCTGATCAGCCGGGTACAGGTCTAGTATTTCAATCTGCCCCTGTCGGTCGAAGGTGACGCTCGTCCGCGTGATGTCAGTGATCTTTGCGCCGTCGCTGTCAGGGATCACGTCATCCTTGCCATAGTAATCGGTCTTCCTCGTTTTCTTATTATAGATGAGCGCTTTCACGTTCCCCCGCAGCCGGGAGATGGTGGTCCCCTTCAACTCCAGCTCCAGCTTGGGCAGCGGAGGGGTCGGGGTAGGGATGGGAGTCGGTTCGGGCGGCGGCGTGGGGACGATGTCTTTGTTTCTGAATATGTTCGCCTGAGTGATGATCGCATAGCGCGCGCTGGTCATTTCCGGCTTTTCCGCCGTCGCCTCGGCCTTCTTTGCGGTTTCAACCTTCTTCGATTGTTCCGGCTGCCAGGAGGACTGCAGCGTGCGGTAGGAGATGCAGGCGAGGACCGCCCCCAGGACGACATTCGTGACGTGGAGCGATCTCAAGGGGATCACCGGCCCCCCCCCTTCCTCAGCCGACTGAGCAGGTCCATCCGTGTGACCTCCTTCTCCAGTGCGCTCCCCTCGCTGACGAGGCGCTCCGGGGAACGCTCGCTGATGGCGCGGAAGATGCTGTTCGAATCGTCGATCAGCGCCTGTGACTCATCGAGCCCCGCGCGCGAGCCCCTTGGGACGCCAGAGAGCTGCTCGTGCAGGTAGATGGCCCTGTAAAGCATATCGTTCCTGATTATCTTGTCCTTGAGTCCCCTCCAGCAGCCGGCGTCCCCTGACGCCGCGCAGCCCGACAGCTCTGAAACAAATACGCGGGCGTCGTTAAGATATGATTCCATGGCCTCACTGAATATTTGATCTGCCGGGCGCGTGTGGGCGATGGTGCTCCCCATCTCCTCGACGGCGGTCTCAGTGTGAACGGGAATGGTTTCCCGTCTGGCCGAGAGGTGAAACACCAGGGCGCACAGGAGCATCAGAAATGCCCCTGCCGCCACGGCCGGTTTTCTCAAGTTATGTACGAGCGAAGCGAGGAGCCGAATCGCCCCTGCCTGTTGCTCGCGCTCGAGGGCGTCGCTCAGCTCGCCCCACCGCTCTGCGCCGGGCTCCATCCTCGGGAGCGCGGTCAGGTCTCGGGAGAGTGCATCCATCGCCGTGACCTCCCGCGTGCACCGGGGGCATGAGGCAATATGGCGCCCGACCTCATCCGCCTCTCGGCCCGTCAACTCGCCGAGACAATAGGCAAGCATCTTATCATAATCCAGTGTGCATTTCATGAGTATGATACACCCCCGCACGAAACCCCCAGTGCAGGAGTGGACTCCGAATTACTTTAGCAAATCGCGACGCCGCGAGACTTCAAAATATGGTTCACCGCGTAGTACCTCACTTATGGGCGACGCACGAGGATATCCACGGATTTCACCGATTTACACGGATTTTATTGAGATATATTTTGTGGTTATTCTTCTAATCTGTGCCAATCCGTGTCAATCCGTGGATGAAAAACATTTATCCGCGCGTCAGAGGAAATCCTTCAGCCGTTCCCTGAGTATCTTCAGGCCGGCGTGCAGGCGCGATTGCACCGTGCCGAGCGGGCAGCCGGCGATCTCGGCAATCTCCGCGTACTTCATCGAGTCGAGATAGCGCAGCACGATTACCTCCCGCTGCTCGGCTGAGAGCGCGCTGAGCTCCTCGCGCAGTCGCCCGGTGAATTCCCTGCCGGCAGCCCCCCTCAGGGGCGACGTCATGCGCCCCGCGGCATGGCCCTCGGACGCGTCGCCCAGGAGCGGGAGCGTGAGGTTGCGGCGGCGCACCATCCTGCGCAGCTCATCCCGGCAGAGATTGGCCGCGATCGAGTATATCCAGGTCGAGCACCGCTTCCCCTGATCGAACCGCCCCGCGTGCCTGAATACCCGCAGGAACGTTTCCTGAACGACGTCCTCCGCGGCCGGCCGGTCGCCCAGCACGTAGGAGGCGTAGGTCATCAGGCGCGACTTGTACCTGTCATAGAGCGCCCGCAGGGATGAATGATCGCCTTCGGCAACCTGCCGCAGGAGCTCCTCGTCTCTCACTTCCATAGATTAATACGCTCCGGGTGCACTTTTGTTCGCCTCCGCGGCATTTATTTTTCGGAGCATCACCCGTGCGCCCTGATCGCCGGGTGCGCGGCGGATCACCTCTTCCAGGTGGCCCCGCGCCTTGTCGAGGGAGCCCTCCTGAGCGTAGAGCGCTGCCAGGTTCTTCCGCGCCGCCGAATCACCGGGATCGAGCCGCACCGCTTCCTCGAGTTCGCTCAGGGCCCTGGCATGTTTCCCGCCGTACAGGTACGCGAGGCCGAGTGCAGCGTGGGCCAGGGCGTTTGAGGGCGCGATGCGCGCCGCGGCCCGCGCCTCGCGCGTCGCCCCTTTCTCATCGCCCTCGCCGAGCAGGACAGTCGCGAGATTGATGCGGGGCTCCGCATAAACGCGGCTCATCCGGCATGCCTGTCTGAATTCAGCTATCGCTTCGGCCGTGTTCCCCTCCTGAACGGCGATCAGGCCGAGCATATTGTGGGCCTCGGGGAGCGACGGGTAGCGCGTGAGGGCGCGGCGGAGCATGTCTCTCGCGCAGCCCTTCAGTCCCAGTGTGAAAAAGAACTCCCCTGACCGAAGCTCCTCGATCGGGAATGGGTCGCCCGTGAGGATGAGCTTGAGGCGGCAGCCGCTGAGGTCGAGGCGGGGAGGGACGGGGAATCCGGGACGGTTCCTCAAGAAAATAACCGCGCGGGGGTCGGCGTAGACGGGGGTCCAGGTGCTGCTCTTCCAGAGCGACGGCAGCAGTGCCCGGGCGTCCCGTGAGCTGTGCGTGAGGAGCGCCGCGGAGATCCCGTATTTCTCGGCGAGCGCGTCGAACGCGGCGATATCTCCCATCGCCCTGAGGTATGCCTGAAAGAGCGCCTCCCCGTACACGAGGTTTCGCCCGTCAATGAACACCGTGCGGCGCGGATAGAAACGCCCCGCGAAGTAGCTTCCGATGTCATAGTTGCAGAAGATGCGCCCCTCGATTCGGGATGAATCGAGGAAGTCCATGGCCGCGTCCGGGAATGCGATCTGCGACTTCCCGAGGCCGAACCGCTTCAGGCTGCGCTGCCCCACATAGTATGTATTATCGGTCACCTTCCCTATCAGCACGCAGAGGAAGAGGGAGGTCAGCACCGCGCCCGCACCACCGCAGATCCTCACCGCCCCCGGCCATCGTTTTGTGAGGAGGTGCGCGACCCCCGCGAGGTTGTACGCGAGCGCCGGTGCGGCGAGCAGCGCGAACAGCGGCATGTGCCTGCGGGACTGCATCGAGAGGATCGCGAACACCACCACAATGACAACATGGGGGGGCCGCACGTTCCTGATAGTGAGAATGGCGGAGGCGATGCAGAGCGTGAGCATCAGCTTGAAGAAGAGTATTGAAGACGCGGCGGGGAAGGCTGCCGACGGTGGTGTCCAGGGGATGACGGTTGTGCTGAAGACGCGGGATGCTGTCTGGAGCCAGGGCTGGGGGAACACAGAAAATCCGTACGGGTTGAGCATGCAGGAGGCCGAGGAACAGACGAAGATCAGGGCGAGCCTTTTCCGCCACCGGCCATTATGTGCGGCGGGCCTGCCCGCCGGAGCTTGAGCGCAGGGGGGCCTCGTCCCTGCGTCCAGCAGGTAGACGAGGATGAGGAAAGGGCCGAGGAGGAAGGACGGGTGCGTGTTCACCCAGAGCACCTGGATCGGCACGAGGAGCCAGACTCGCGCGCCGTCGATCGAGCGTGGGCGATCGAGCAGGGAGATGAACGAGGCCGCGAGGAGCAGCGAGACGAGGTGTGGTTTCATGAGAAACCCATCGTTTGAAATGAGGAGCGAGAGCGTGAGGACGCAGATCGTGAGCGTGGGGGAGGCGTATGAGCGGCAGCACCGGTAGAGGATGACGAAGATCGACAGCACGAGCGCGAGGCGCAGGAGCGTGAGGCCCACCGCTCCGGCCGCGGCATACATGATCCACAGGGCGATTTGGGCGAGCCAGTGCACGTCAATCCATGGCTCGCCCGCAGCGCTGTAGGAAAAAAAATCGGTCCGGGGAATGCGCAGGTTGTGACAGATGTACTCCCCGGTTTTCAGGTACAGCCAGACATCCGTGTCGATGATGCGGAAGCACCCGAACGCGGATACAGTGAGAAAGAAGAGCACCAGGGGAAGAGAGCGTATCAGGCGTCTCATAGGGAGGGTTATTGTAACAAAAACATGAGCCACTGAGGCCGGAAATGCGCATGAAGCCGTGATGCCTCAGTGACGCGGGAGGATAATTATAATGCAGCAGATTATATGAGATTTTGCCGCGGATTTGCGCGGATTTTTTAAAGATTCATCCGCGTGTATCTGCGTTCATCCGCGGCGAAATCTATAATCATCAGCGGTTCCGCGGGTTAGGCGAGTCTGCATTGAGCAGAGAAAAATTACCTGGCGAGAATGATTGAGAGGTTCCGGCGGTCGCCGGAATCGTTGGAGAGCGTGGAAGATATCGCGATTGCCCTTCCCGCCGAGGCGATTGGCCCCGCGTCAAGTCTGTGCGTCGGCTCCAGCGTTTCCCCGCCCGTCGGGGCAGAGGCGAATGGGGCGGCATACACCGCCACCTCCAGGCTGCCGCGCCCGTTGCGCAGCAGTACGGCAATATCGCGGTTCGTGTTTTTCCCCTCGCTCACCGCCAGCCCGAGAATGCTCACGCAATCGGGAATCTGCCATGACCGCAGCGGCGTGAAGGTGATCAGCTGTCCATTCTCTCCGCCTCTCGCCACTCGTGCGAGCGAAATATATACGTCTCTATTTCTGCGCTTCTCGGCAAGGGCGACGATGGTTCCTGTTTCCCCCTCTCCGGGGCGGAGCGGCGCGAAGGCGACCACATCATCTGCTCCCTTCACAGGGAGGGATGTCATGACAATGCTCTTCCGCGCATCGGTAGCGCGCGGCACCGCGCCGAGGAGGATTGACAGACCGCCCGGCATCGAAACGAGCGCGGCGAGATCCGAGGGGGCTCCCTCGCCATCTCTATCGAGAGAGGAGATGGCGCGAATCCTCCCTGGATTGATCGCATAGGGGCACTGGATGGTGCAGTCGCGCGCGATCATTCCGTCTTCCCCCATGACAGAGAGAGTGGCGGCGCCATCATGTGCCCGGATGATGCCGGTGTACGGTCGGGTCAGGCCGGGATCGGCGAGCGAACAGAGGCCCACAAACCCTTTCGCTTTCAGCGCAGGGTAGATTCTCTCAACGGGATGAATGTTCCGGTTGGCGTAATCGAACGAGTACACCTGGAGGGCGAGCTCCCCATCCCGAGACACGATCGGATAGGCAGCGCTGATCCCCTCGATGTCGTCATCCGTGAGGAATCGTTTTGACTTTTCCCCGAGGAGGATGTACTCAAACATCGTCTGCCCCGTGGACTGGATGTCGCCGAGGCCTATGAAATGGCCGACCTCGTGCGTGGCCACGTTCTGGACGTCGAGCGTCCCCGCCTCGCCGTTTGTTGACCAGCGGTAGTCACGGCCGTTGAGCACCACCTCAGCCTTGAGGATACGGCCCTCGGCCTTGTCATAGTAGAGCCGCGTCTTCGCGACGTAGCGTGAATCGTAGGGCCATTCCTCTTTTACCCACATGACCACGTTTGCGCCCGGGTTGACATCTCCTCTCTCTATGAGACCGGCGAACTGGAACGCTATTCTCCCGCTCGCCACGTTCTCCCACGTCTGGAACGCGGACTGGATTGCCGCGATGTCGCTCCCATCGGAGATATCGCCGCATCCCCTGCGGTCAATGAAATAGGGAATGGATATCAGGGCATCTTCCCAGTGAAGGGGAATCCCCCGGCCGTTCGTGCGGATCTCGTAGGCAGCCGCACGAGAGGCATAGAATAGGGCAAAAGCTATGAATAGAAAAAGCCAGCGTTGCACCAAGGCCCCCCTGATTCGGTCATTTAGTAAGTATACATCATATAGTGCGAAATGTCAAATAATATGCCGGCCCCGAAATGGCGGATTAATGTAGGGGTCGGATTCATCCGACCCGCTTGGCGGGCTTGATAAATCAAGCCCCTACAGGCAGAAGTACTTCTGATTGCATTTCACCCATCAGGTGAACGTTTCAATCTGTTATCCGCCATTTTGGGCGCATTTTAGGACGCGACGCTATGCTCCGACAATGCCTCTCGCCTTCAGCTCAGCAGTCGCCTTGTCCACCATGTCGACTGCCGTGGCCCCCTCGCTCCACCCGATGAGCTCTTTCATCCCATCCCGGAAGTCGACCCTGGCTTTGAACTTGAGCTCGCGTGCGATCTTGCTTGTGTCGGCGATGCAGTGGCGGACATCGCCCTTGCGGAATTTCATCGTGATCTGGGGATTGATCCGCTTCCCGCAGAGGCTGGTTATGGTCTCGGCGATTTCGAGGACCGTGGTGGCCTTCCCCGAGCCGACGTTGAAGGACTGGTAGTCGGCCTGGGGCGTGGTCATCGCACGCATGTTCGCCTCGACGATATCGTAGACCGAGATAAAATCCCGCGACTGGAGCCCATCCTCGAATATCACGGGGGGTTTGTCGTTTTTGATCCTGCTCATGAAGATCGCGGCGACACCGGTGTAGGGATTGGAGAGCGATTGCCGCGGTCCGTACACGTTGAAGTACCGCAGCGCGACAGTGGGGATGGCGTAGGTGCGCCCGATATTCAGACACATATCCTCCTGGACCATCTTGGTGATCGCATAGATCGAGGTGGCGAGCCGCTCATCGCCCTCGCGTATCGGGAGCGGCCTGAGTTCACCGCCGCACCGTGGACAGTGGCATTCCCAGTCGCCCTTTTTGAACTGCTCCTCGGATCGGAGGGGCGGGCGCATGCGTCCGCAGGACGCGCAGTCGTAGAGACCCTCACCGTAGCTGCTCATGGAGGCGGCGACAATAAGTTTTTTGACCCCATGTCTGTGATTGGCGAGGATGTCGAGGAGGTTCGCCGTTCCGCCGATATTCACGTCAACGTAATGCTTTACCTGGTACTGGCCCTGTCCGATGCCCACGGCGGCCGCGTGGTGGGAGATAACCTCCATCCCCTCAACCGCCTTCATCAGCGAATCATAGTCGCGGACATCCCCGCGGACGAACTCCGCCCGGCGGTTGAGATGGTCCGGTTCCCTGCCCCCGGGGTGCACCTGCGGATCGAGGTTGTCGAAGATCCGCACCCGGTGCCCCTCTTTGATGAGGTGGTCGACGATGAAGCTGCCGATGAAACCGGCGCCTCCGGTGATGAGTATGTTCATGATGCACCTCTGTGTGGCAGTTTAAATATAAACCGCGGATTTTGCGGATGAGGCGGATTGAAAATATACACCATCCAATAACACCAGTGTTTAAGCAGATCCGCACAATCCGCGGCTGCAATCACCTTTTTACTTCGAAGTCGGCGGTATCCCCTCACGCCCCGCGTGGAGTTCCATTTTCCGGATACGGTAAAGCACATCCTCAATGAGACGCCGGTTGGAAGAGATGATGTCTGCGACGAGGCCGATGAGGAGCACCTGGAAGCCGATGATCATGAAGATCGCCGCAAAGATGAGCGATTGGAGGTGTCCCTGCCCTCCGGAGGTAAAATAGAAGTAAAGGAACCGCAGGGAGAGGAGCCCACCCAGGAGCAACCCCACGGTGCCGATGAAGATAAAAACCTTGAACGCCTCATACATGGTGTAGATGCGGACCATCGTGCTCAGTGACCTCTTGACGTACTCCCAGAGGCTTGAGAAGAGTCGGGATTCCCTCGTCTCCTTGTTTGTACGCACCGGCACGTGCGCGATGGCGATGTTCTTCTTGCCACCCTGGATGATCGCTTCGAGCGTGTAGGTGAACTGGGAAACAATGTTGATGCGCAGCGCCGCCTCGCGGTTGTACGCGCGGAAGCCGCTCGTGCAGTCGGGTATGTCTGTCCCCGAGATGCGGCGCACCGCCCAGCTCCCCCAGCGCTGGAGAAATCGTTTCAAGGGGGATACGTGCGGGAGCTTCTCGATGGTGCGGTCGCCGATGACCATATCGGCCTCTCCGGCGAGAATCGGCTCGATGAGCTGCGGGATGTCCGAGCCGCAGTACTGGTTGTCGGCGTCGGTGTTGACGATGATGTCAGCCCCCGCTTTGAGCGATGCGTCCAAACCCGCCATGAACGCCTGTGCCAGGCCCTTCCGGTTTCTGAAGCGCACGAGGTGCTGGACGCCCGCGCGCCGCGCCACCTCGGCGGTCCCGTCGGTAGAGCCGTCGTCCACCACGACAAATTCCATCTCGTCGATGCCCGGGATCTGCCGGGGAATGTCGCGGAGCGTCCTCTCGAGATAGGGTTCCTCGTTGTAGCACGGAATCTGGATGACGAGCTTCATGCGTTTCTCTCTGGGATGATGATAGTATCTGTTCCCAGGGTGTATGTCAATAGTTCCTGCCGCGTAATGGGTCAGTCTTGGGTGGTATTACTGTAGGGGCTTGATTTATCAAGCCCGCAGTAAGCCATACGGGTCGGATAAATCCGACCCCGATCAGATTGGAGGGTCCGCTCACCACCCATAAGTAACCCATTACCCTGCCGCGATCTGCAGAAGGTTTGAACCGTTTGATTCGTTCACGCCATTCAAACAGCTCAAACGGGCTGGTGTGGTTGTTCAAACTA
>Ga0315291_10002233_pt1 | contig 25475 bp, 19 predicted proteins | sample YL17G12_20_MG_FD_203070 | JGI IMG/M metagenome (GOLD analysis project Ga0315291, IMG submission 203070) | Sediment microbial communities from Yellowstone Lake, YNP, Wyoming, USA - YL17G12_20 | ecosystem: Environmental > Aquatic > Freshwater > Lake > Sediment | place: USA: Wyoming | collected...
GTATTTGTCTCCACCGGTCCTAATTTGGAGTGTCTCTCCATAAAAAATCCATCTAAACCTCGAGGAACTTTCAAAAGCTCCTGCAGATAAGCAAAATCTTTTTCTTTTGGAACCATCCCTACTGATAAAATAACCAAATCTGCTGGAATCTCCACCTCAGTTTTAATTAAAGGCTGAGGAATTTTTACCATCTTTAATTTATCCTCTCCCATAACTTCTGGAGGATTATCTTCATCATATCGCAAAAATAAAACCCCTAAACCACGTGCTTTTCTATAAGCCTCTTCAGCACCTGGATTAAAAGTCCTTAAATCCCTGTATAAAATTGTAACCTTGATCCCCTTTTCTGCTAAGGCAATTGCCTGTTTTATCGCCACCTGACAGCAGTATCTGGAACAATATTTTCTACCCTCCTTTTCTCGGGAACCTACGCACTGAATAAAGACTACCTGCTCAGGCTTCTTATCTCCAATTTTAAACTCTTTTTCCTGTAGTAGTTTTTCTGCATCTAAGTTAGTGATCACTTGAGGAAATCTGCCATATCCGAACTTACCCTGAGGATCAAACAGGTCTGAGCCAACTGATAGAATTATGGTCCCGACTTTCAATTTTGAGGTTTTCGTTTCACCTTTCGTTTCAATAGTTATTTCAAAATTTCCTACAAACCCTTCAACTTTCTTGATTTCAGAAGAAGTTAAAATCTTCACTTTATTTTTAGTCAGCTCTTCAACTTTTCTTTTCACCAGCTCCTTTCCGCTAACATCAGAAAAGCTAAGCTTGCTTAAAGAAGCTGTTCTCCCTCCTAAGCTCTTCTCTTTCTCTATTAAGGTAACTTTATAACTTTGGGATGAAAGGTCTAAAGCTGACTGGATTCCGGAGATCCCACCTCCGATAACCAGGATTTTGGAATCCATCTTAACTTCTCTTGATTCTAAGGACTGAAGCATCCTTGCCTTGGATACTGCCATTCGGATCAAATCCTTTGCCTTGGAAGTTGCTTCCTCTGGCTCATTTGCATGCACCCAGGAACACTGGTCCCTTATATTTGCCATTTCAAAAAGATAAGGATTGAGCCCTGCCCTTTGACAGGTCTCCTGAAAGATAGGCTCATGTGTTCTCGGTGTGCAAGCCGCTACCACCACCCGATTCAGCTTATGTTCTTTAATTTTATCCTGGAGAAGTCTTTGAGTTCCATCTGAGCAGACGAAAAGGTCTTTCATCACATAGACCACATCCGACAGTCTCTTTGCATACTCCTCTACTGCATTTACATCCACCACTCCAGCGATATTTATCCCGCAATGGCACACAAAAACCCCGATCCTCGGAGGGCCGGAAATATCAATCGGTTCAACTTTTATTGGTTCTTTTTTAACTCTCTGACCTTTAAGATGTGAGGAGACTTTCAAGGCTGAACCAGAGCCAAAAGCTACTGAATCGGTTATATCTTTTAACCCGCCAGCACATCCACAAAGATAGATTCCTTCTTTAGATGATTCCAGGGGTGAAGTTATATCTTTGGTTTTGAAAAATCCAGACTGGTCCAGCTCAATCCCTAAAATCTCTGCTAACTCTTTAGTCCCGGAAGAAGGAACAGCTGCAGAGGAAAGGATGGTTAAATCGACTTTAATCCTTTCTACTTTCCCGTTATCCATATTTTCAACTGCAATCCAGAGCTCTTTGGTTTTTGGGTCTTCGATTATCTTTGAAGGCTTCCCACGATAGAAAACAACCGATGGTTCAGCTTTAGCTTTTGAATAAAGGTCCTCATACCCTTTTCCAAAAGCTCTCAAATCGTGATAGAAGATATAAATTTTCTCAATCTCCGGCTCGTGTATTTTAGCCATAAGTGAGTTCTTAACTGCATTAATACAGCAGAAATAGGAACAGTAGGGAACACCTTTATTATCATTCGACCTGGAGCCCACGCACTGGATAAAGGCTAAGGTTTTAGGTAGTTTTTTATCAGAAGGTCTTATTATATGTCCACCCGTGGGACCTGAGGCGTTAAGTAACCTTTCAAATTCCAAGCCGGTAACCACATCTTTATAAATAGAATAACCAAAACAGCTTGAAACCTTCGGGTCATACTCTTCGAAACCTGTAGCCAAAGCAATTGAGCCAACATTTATCTTCTCTATCTCCTCTATCTGTTCAAATAAAATCGCCTTTGAGAGGCAAAATTTTTTACAAACCTGACATCTACCCTTTTCAAAATAAATGCAATTTTCTTTATCGATAACTGGCCTTTTAGGAACTGCTTGTGCAAAGGGGATATAAATTGCCTTTCTCAATCCTATTCCATGGTCAAATTCGCTTGAAACCTTTTTGGGGCATTTCTCCCAGCAGACACCGCAGCCAGTACATTTGTTTACATCTATATATCTGGGCTTTCGTTTGACTGTTACCTTGAAATCCCCAGCTTTTCCTTCAATCTCTACCACTTCAGAGTAAGTCCATACTGAGATATTGGGATGCCGACCGGCATCCAACATCCTGGGACCCAGGATTCATATGGCGCAGTCCATAGTGGGGAAGGTCTTATCTAATTGAGCCATTCTCCCACCTAAGGTAGGGGATTTTTCAACTAAATAGACCTGAAAATCTGCATTGGCTAAATCCAGAGCCGCCTGAATTCCTGCAACCCCACCACCGATAACCAAGGCACCTTTTTTTGTCATACCTTTCCTACTTTAGAAGCCTCTTTTATTTCCTGTCCAAATTGATAACCTTTATCAAAAGCTTTCAGGTTTAAGTCAACCAGCCTCGAAGGCACTGAACTGGAAACAGCCTTTTTCACTGCCTCTGGTGTTATCACTCCAGTAATCGCGGTGAAAAACCCTAACATCACGATATTAGCTACTATCTTTGCCCCCATCTCCTCAGCAAAACGGGTTGAGGGAATGGCGTAAGTCTTGATATTTCCTTTTGCTTCCTGCGGAGTGACTAAATCATCATCGATGATCAGAATACCGCTCTCATCTAAATTTGGTAAAAATTTAGTATAAGCTTCTTGAGACATGGACACTAAGATGTCAGCTGTGGTCACATAAGGATAGAGGATCTTATCCTCAGAAACTAGAACCTGAGCACTACAGGCGCTCCCCCTTGCTTCTGGACCAAAGCTCTGGGTTAAAGTCGCATATTTATTATCAAATAGAGAGGCGGCTTTACCGATTATATAACCGCATCTTATAACCCCCTGTCCACCGTATCCGGAAATTCTTATCTCAGTCATCTTGAGGGCCTCCATATTCTACGAATTTGTCTTTCAATACGCCTCTCAGACCCTGGTTCACACCCTCTAAGAATGTAGGTCTTTCACGGTCTATGAATTTCCCGACAATTATTTTGGACTGGAACGCGATATCTAACTCGGTCAAATCAGCATTGTGCTTTATCACAGCATTATCATGATAGAATTTCAAAAGATCCAAGCCAGTTCCTAACCTATTCCTTCGGGCATATAAAGTGGTACAGGGACAGATTATCTCCACAAAAGAGAATCCCTTTTTCTGTAAAGCTTCGGTGATCGAATTGGCTAATCTTCTTACATCTAAGGAGGTCCAGCGAGCAACATAGACTGCACCACAAGAGGCAGCTAAATAGGGAAGATTAAATGGCTGTTCAAAATTGCCATAGGGTGAAGTTGAGGTATTAGCTGTTATGGGAGTAGTAGCTGCGCACTGCCCTCCGGTCATCGCATAGATGAAGTTATTCACGCATATAACTGTTATATCCATGTTCCTTCTTGCCGCATGCAAAAAGTGGTTCCCTCCTATTCCGATAGTATCTCCATCCCCTGAAAAGACCACAACCTTGAGCTTGGGATTAGCCAATTTCAAACCGGTGGCAAAAGGTATTGCCCTTCCATGGGTTGAATGAAACGAATCTAATTTAACATATCCGGCAACCCTTCCAGTACAGCCAATTCCCGACACTATTGCTGTATCATTTAATGGAATCTGAGACTTCTCCAGTGCTATCGCAAATGCAGTAACCGCGGTTCCGATTCCACAGGTGGGGCACCAGATATGAGGAATCCGATCCATCCTCAGAAGATGCTCCATTGGATGTTCCTCTTCCATCTCCTGTTTTTTCTCTATTACTTCGATTTCACTCATTTCACAGCCTCCTTGATAGCCTTGTAAATATCTTCGGGATCGTGCACCCAACCGCCTCCATGCGGGACCAGGATCGACTTAGTTTTCCCCTGGGATGCCCTCTCCACTTCTAAGACCATCTGCCCATAATTCATCTCCACAACCACAAACCCTTTAATCTTCTGAGCTAATTCATATATCTTTTTCCCCGGAAAGGGCCAGACGATAATCGGTCTTAAATACCCGACTTTAATCCCTTCTTTTCTTGCTTTCTGAATTGCCGGGATGGAAACTCTCGAACTAATCCCATAAGAAAATACCACTACTTCCGCATCCTCAGTCTGTTCCTCTTCCACATCCACTAACTCATCTTTAAAAAGTCTTATCTTCTCAATTAATCTCCGGACTAACTTTTCCTGTGCTTCCCAGGTCATCACCGGATAACCCTTTTCATCGTGAGTCAAACCGGTAACGTGGATTTTATAGCCATCCCCGGCTTTGATCATCTCCGGCACTAAATCCTTACCTGGTTTAAAAGGAAGATACTTTTCCGGTGGAAGTTCAGTATACCTTCTTGGATAAAGCTCAATTTTATCCGCTTCCGGGATAACCACCTTTTCAGTCATATGTCCTACACACTCATCCATCATCACCAAAACTGGTACTCTGAACCTCTCTGAGAGATTGAAAGCTTTTATCAAAACCCAGAAGCATTCCTGAGGAGAATTAGGAGATAAAGCTATGATCTCATAATCACCATGCGAACCCCATTTTGCCTGCATCATATCGGCCTGGCCGGGAAGTGTAGGAAGCCCGGTTGAAGGACCACCTCTTTGCACATCCACGACCACGCAGGGTGCTTCCATCATACAGGCTAAGCCGATATTCTCCATCATCAGAGAAAAACCCGGACCTGAAGTAACGGTCATTGTTTTTGCTCCACCCCAGGCTGCTCCTACAACTGCTGCCATAGAGGCAAGCTCATCCTCCATCTGAATGAAAACTCCGCCAATTTCTGGAAATCTCTCTGCCATCCTTTCCACTACTTCAGTTGAAGGAGTAATAGGATAACCAGCCACAAAGGTACACCCAGCCGCTAAAGCCCCTTCACCAGCCGCATGGTCTCCATCTAAATAGTGAGCACCGGTCAATACCCTCTTGGGATTAGCTTTCAACTTTTACCACCTCCTTTTTCTCTTTTACAAATAATGCAAATTCAGGACAAAGCAGCTCGCAAAGCCCACAGTGAACACAATCATCCGGGTTTTTAGCTCTGGGAGGATGATAACCTTTATAATTAAACTCTATGGAAAGCTCAAGCACATCTTTAGGACAGTATTCCACACAGAAGCCGCAGCCTTTGCATCTCTCCCGGATTATATGTATCTCACCATGAGGGATCTGGAGCTTATCCGCATCTAAGGGCTTACGCCAGAACCTCATCTTTTAACCTCCAGAATAGAATTAACTCCCATATTATCATTATGCTATAATACAAACAAATCGATATAAGTCAAGTATTTTACCAAAATTTTTTTCACTTTTCCCTTTAATTTTGCTCTTCCTTGTTGCCCTCACCAACGAAGATTGATAAAAACCCCACCATGAGGGCAAAGTGGGGTTACCGGTTAGGCAACTACAACTCTCTCCCCTCGCTACTCAATACTCATCCCTCACTTTCCCTTTTTTTTCCCTTGACAATTAACCCAATTCCTTTTATTTTTTTCACAACTGAAAAAAAATGTTTAAAACAATCATCTAAAAACCTTTAACTTTTTCCCCCGCCTTTGGCGGGATCCCGCTAAAAGCGGGGAAACCAACAGGAGGACCTAGTGCGTTATCGTGCGTTGTTTCTGGTAGTGGTGGTGGGGTTACTTGTCTGCGCTCTGGCTTATGCAGACATTCCAAAGACAATAAATTTTCAGGGGAGGTTGACTGACGCCTCAGGCAAGTTCGTCACAGATGGCAATTACTCCCTAACTTTCAAGATTTACTCCGATTCATCTGGTGGAAGTGCTAAGTGGAGTGAGGCTCAGTCAGTAGCAGTATCCAAGGGGCTTTTCAATGTCATCTTAGGTTCTCAGACTCCAATTCCAGACAGCATATTCAATTATCCCAACTCCTGGTTAGGGATTCAGGTAGTAGCAGACCCGGAGATGACACCCCGTCAGAGGTTATCCAGTTTAGGTTATGCTTATCGAGGAGCAAAAGCAGATACTTCAAATTATTCTAAAGATTCGGATAAACTGGATGGTCTGCACGCTTCTAATTTTTCGAGTGTAGGAACAGATTATGGCCGCTCTGGCGTGGCAACAGATTTATATGAGGGGGCAACTACCTTAACCAATAAGTATGTGAACGTAGCTGGACCGGATAGTGTCTATTCCACATCCGGCACAGCTTTGAAGGGTAAAGTCTCAGGCAGTAGTGCTGCAGACATGATCGGTCTCAGGGGAAACGCATTCAATTCCTCCACCGGTAGTACCTATGGTTCGTATGGTTATGCTTCTAACAGTGCCAATGGTGCTGTTTATGCTGGATATTTTACCACCTCTGATTCAGGAACCGGTCAACACTTTGGTGTCGTGGGACAAGGTTATGGTGTTTCTACAGTTCCTTCCTACGGTGTCTTAGGTTCTGCTTCTAATTCTTCCTCGGGCGATGTTTATGCGGGGCAGTTCATCACCTCTCAGATGGGAACAGGAACTCATTATGGAGTACAGGCACAAGGTTTGGCTTCCTCCACTTCTCCAACTTATGGTATTAATGCCTTAGGTTCTAATAGTTCCTCTGGTGCTGTTTATGGTGGCTTCTTCTCTACCTTATCTGTAGGCACAGGCGTCCATTATGGGCTTAGAACTGAAAGCTATAGTAACAGTGGGAGCACGACTTATGGCACCTATAGTTATGCAGAGAATACCTCCTCAGGTATTGCGCAAGGTGGTTATTTTTATACCTCTTCTGACGGAACAGGGACTCATTATGGGGTAAGAGGGGTAGGAAATGGTTCTTCCAGTGCGGATGTTTATGGTACTTATGGTTTTGGTTCTAATACCTCAACCGGTGAGGCTTATGGAGGATATTTTTTCACCTCTTCTTCTGGCACAGCGAAACATTATGGAGTCTATTCAAGAGGCTACGGTGCCTCTGATTCCTCCACCTATGGATATTACGGGTACGGATCCAACACTTCCACCGGCGACGTGTATGCCGGGTTTTTCACGACCTCTACTTCCGGGACCGGGGTTCATTATGGAGTAAAAGCGGAAAGCTATGGCACCTCCTCCAGTCCTGTTCACGGACTCAATGGCCGGGCAGAGAACACCTCTTCTGGTTACGTTTACGCAGGTATTTTCACTGCTGCCTCCTCTGGCACAGGAGGCCACTACGGCGTTTACTCGCAGAGCAGTGGCAGTTCTTCAAGTGGTACTTATGGAGTTCTCGGCACAGCTTCTAATACTTCTACAGGAACCGTGTATGGTGTCCACGGCACTGCTACCAATAGCTCCTCAGGAAGCACTTACGGCGGGAATTTCATCACCTCAAGTTCCGGCTCCGGGGATCATGAAGGAGTCGCAGGATGGGGCTATAGTGCTACTGCTTCTTACGCTATGGGTGTCCATGGTTATGCTCAGAACACTTCCTCCGGAAATGCCTACGGAGGATACTTTGGTGCTTCTAGCTCTGGAAGCGGGTTTAGGTGTGGCTTGTGGGCTACAGGACCCCAAGCTGGGTCTTTTGTCGGAGGTGTCGGTATAACGGGTGACCTCATGGTCGGGGGTGAAAAGTTCGCAGCAGTCAAGGTAGATAACGGAGAATATCGTTTGCTCTCCTGTCAGGAATCTCCAGAGACCTGGTTTGAGGATTTCGGAGAAGGGCAACTGGTAAATGGCAGAACACATATTGAGCTTGACCCGCTGTTTTTGCAGACCGTAACCATAAACAGCCAGCATCCAATGAAGGTTTTCGTCCAGTTGAATGATGAAAATTGTAAAGGGACAGCAGTAAAAAGAGGAACAACTGGTTTTGATGTAATTGAGCTTCAAAATGGAACAAGCAATGCCTCTTTCTCCTATCGGATAGTTGCCAAGCGGAAGGGGTATGAAGATAGAAGGTTAGCCAAGCTGGAAGGATTAACTCCAGAGGAGATGGTTGCGAAGAGCGCAGAAATCCAAACTACTATGGAAAAAGAAAGAGCGAAGATGGAGCAGGAGAACCAGGCAGTGGCAGATCAGAAGTAAACTCGTAGAGACGCATCGCATGCGTCTTATCTTTGTGTTTTGTAGGGGCGAGGTCCCCTCGCCCAACAACTGTAGGGGCGGACCTGTCCTTCGACTTTGCTCAGGACGGTGAGCTTGTCGAACCGTGTGTCCGCCCCTGTATTTTTAACGTAGTGCGACCCAGCTTGTTCCTTCATTGGCGGGATCATAGTCGCAAGAAAATAGTAAGGACAGAATCCGTCTGAGGTGGATTCTGTCCTTACTATTGACGGATTGCTTCGTCTCCCGTCGATGGCGGGATCCTCGCAATGGGAATAATGTTCAAAAAATGTTGCTAAAATGGCAGTTAAATTGTTTAATGGTATTATTTTACGAATGTAATTATTGAACTTGCTTAACAATTAGATAATAACATGAGACAAAAAGTGGTGTCCACATTGCGGATCGTCGAGGGTTCGACAAAACGGGAAGAGTTATCAAGGAAAACAAAGGTGGCTGTGTTGTATTTGTGGTCGTACGTTTATCTGGAGAAATGTATTAAACAAATATTACAGGCGACGCATCTGGTTTGTTCGATGGGTTGTTGAGGGTTATAACATCAGACAACTATCGAATCAAAGCGGATATAGTGTCTCAACCATCAGGCGTATGATTAAATATTGGTTACTTAATCCTCCATCTGAGAGTAAAGATCTTTCGGGGCATCGTTATCTCATTTTGGATGGGACTTCCCTGGAGAAGCGCCGAGGGATCTTTGCGGTAATGGATGCAGAAAGTTTCTCGGTGTTGTATGGTACACCTGATATCTCCGAGGGGCCTTCTGATCTTTTGCCATTTTGTATTTCGTTAGCCCAGCGAGGGCTATATCCCAAAAGCGCCACAGTGGATGGAAATCCACATCTGATCAAGATACTACGCTTGCTCTGGCCAGAGATCATCATCCAACGCTGTTTAGTTCATATCCAACGTCAGGGACTAATGTGGTGTAGACGTAATCCAAAGAGGACAGATGCCAAACACTTGCGGAAATTATTTCTCCAGATGATGTCAATCCACAACGATACTGAACGTGATTGTTTTCTTACACGGGTAAATGAATGGGAACAGCTGTATGGTCATCGTGTCGCATCTTTGCCTGAAGCTGGATGGGTCTTTAGTGATCTAAAGCGTGCTCGGAGCATGTTGCTATCTGCATTACCTGACATGTTCCATTATCTCTATGATCCAGATATTCCTAAATCGACGAATGGACTTGAAGGATACTTTGGACGTCTAAAACAAAAATACTGGCAGCACCGAGGACTGGTACAACGGCATCGTCGTTTATATTTCAGGTGGTATTTACGTCTATGCCCAAGGTAAAAAAACAACACATTTTGAGCATTATGCCCATTGCGAGTCCCCGTAGGGGACAAAGCAATCTGTTCACGAAATGAGGTACGGATTGCTTCGTCGTCACGCCAAAGGCGGGACTCCTCGCAATGACGAAAAATGTATATCGTCCTAACAGAATGAGGACGCTACGAGAATCTGGAGTGTAAACCTTTAGGTTTACCTAAAATAAAGCTAAAGCTTTATACTCCAAGGAAAAATTTAATGGACGAACTTATTCGGTTAAAAGCTACACCAGAGGATAAAGACAAAAGATTAGATTTATTCTTATCCGCAAAAGAGCTTGGACTATCCCGCTCCCGAATTCAGAAGTTAATCAAAGAGGGTAAGATTTTAGTTAAAGATAAGCTGGTCAAATCACATTACAAGATAAAAGGTAATGAGAAAATCTCTCTTCAGATTCCACCTCCTGAAAAATTATCTTTGGAGCCACAGGATATCTCCTTAGATATTGTTTATGAGGATAAAGACCTTTTGGTGGTGAATAAAACTGCCGGGATAGTAGTTCATCCTGCTGCCGGGAATTATAAAAACACTTTAGTCAATGCTCTTTTATTTCACTGCAAAGATTTATCTGGCATAAATGGGGTTTTGCGTCCAGGTATTGTTCATCGCCTGGATAAGAATACCTCTGGGCTTTTAGTTGTGGCTAAAAATGATTTTGCACATAATAGTTTAGTTTCCCAGCTTAAAGAAAGAACTCTTACCAGGGAGTATCAGGGATTCTGTTGGGGGAGTCTTACCAAGGAAAAAGGTACAATTGAAACTTTAATTGGCAGATCGGTAAAGGACCGAAAAAAAATGGTTGTGGTAAGAAAAGATGGTAGGGAGGCTATTACCGGATATGAAGTATTGGAAAGATTTCCACTCGGAGATCGTCTCCGCATAAAGTTGAAAACCGGAAGGACCCATCAGATCAGGGTTCATTTTTTATATCTGAATCATCCGATAATAGGTGATCCAGAATACGGTGGCAGGAAAAAGCATTTAGGGATGATAAGGGAGGGTTTGCAGGCTCAGGCAAATCAGGTTCTGAAATTAATTGATAGGCAGGCTCTGCACGCCAAGAAAATCGGCTTTGTCCATCCGAGAACTAAAAAATATCTGGAGTTTGAATCGGAATTGCCAGAGGATATGAAAAGTCTGCTGGATTTTTTGAGGAAGAAATGAAGGCTATTAATAAGACATCATTGCGAGTCCCTCCTTCGGCGAGACTCCTTGCAATGACAGGATAAGATAGAAAACAAAAAATATCTTTCCTACTTTAAAAATTTCCTTGCTTTCTTTTAGTAGTTTTATTAAAATAAAATAGACAACTTAACCCATAATCAAAAACGGAGGGACAAAATGAGCAAAGAGTTAAACAACAAGCTGAATCAGGCAATTGCCCGGGAGATCGCAGTATCCATTCAGTATATGTGGCAGCACGTGATGGCTGAGGGGATGGAGAGCCCGGGGATATCTGGGATCTTTGAGAAAACCGCCATTACGGAGATGAAACATGCTGAGGCAATTGCGGAGAGGTTAAACTTCCTGGGTGGAATCCCTACCACTAAACCCACCACGATTATGGTTGGTGGTAGCTTACAGAAGATGATTAAGGACAACATCGCGGCAGAGCTGGATGCTATTAAGCTTTATAAGGGGATCATCAAGCTATCAAATAAAGAAGATGATGTCACGACCCGCAGGTTGTTTGAAGAAATCCTGGGGGATGAAGAAGGGCATCTGGATTCGTTTAAGACTCTCTTGAAGATGAAGTAGGATTAAATATTCTGGTAGGGGCAATTTCGAGATGGATCCAATTGGACATGCATTGCCCCTACGATTTCACTTTTAGAGCAAGATGAGGTTGCGAAATGGTAGCCTCACCCTCTCCCTCTCCTGGGAGGAGAGGGGAAAAGAATTTGTAGAGATGCATTGCTATGCGTCTCTATTTTTTTTGACCTCTTCCTTTTCGTAGCGCGACCCTTTCAGGGTCCCTAAACTGTAGGGACGGCCATAGTAACTATCTTTTTTTGTTTACACTTGTAATTTTCCGCCTTGACAAGCTAGTGAAGTTGCCCTATTATATTAACAGCAAAATCAAAGGAGGTACATATGAAACTGGGTGCTATCACGTTTTTTGACGGTAGTAGAATACCCATCCCGGAAGGAATAGCTGTTTCCTTAGGTCTTAGTGAAGATGCCAAGTTAAGCATTTGGTACTTAACTGAACCAACTCTTGGTCCATCTTATCCCGTTGTAGAGCTAATAGTCTCATCGATTCCTTTTGATTTCTGGTCAGAGGCTTATGAATGCAGTATTCCATTAATTCACCTGCCTGGTACCTCAGCAAGAGCAGCAAAAGCCATCGCAGATATGGATGGAAATATACTCCAGTCTGATTCAACTGCTGTTGGTCTAATGCAAAGGGGATTTTGGACTGTAATTGTAGAATTTAGTTCGCGAGAAACAGGGGCACCCACGGAGGACGAGTTTAGAAAGGAATTGATGAAAATTAACAAAGAGGGTAAGTTCCTTGCAGAAGATATCGATGTAGAAAAGCATATCAACATGAGGAAGCTTTTTCTGCTTGCTGAATGCTGTCACAAAATTGAACGTCAGCCTGAATTTAAGTTTTATGGGCGATTCAGAGGGTCAGTAATAGAGTTGGATGAGGATAATAAAATCCTCGATAAGCTAATCTCTCATACAGACCTCTTTGAAGCGGATGGATTAAAATATGTGTTCTTGTCTGTCGATACCGAGGAAAGAATGTTAACGGTGTGCTTTCCACGGTGGGGACGTATGCTATATCATATAGATCTTATAGTCGACTGGCAACATGAAAGAGTTTCTCCAAAAGGACTATTTAGTAAAATCGCAAGTTTTCTTGCCTATAAAGATTTTAATATTTTACGGTCATACAATTACATTTTGGAAAAGAAGGGGAATACCGAGAAGGCTTCTGTCCATTTTATTGTTGAGGGACTGCCTTATAATGATAATGAACTCAAAGAGATTGGGCGCAAACTAAAAAATCTTACTCATAAAGTTGACGATCAGGATCTGACTTTCGTCAACGACGTAAAAGCGATACCAATAACAGGAACGATAGATTCTCTTAAGGATGAGCCTTTAATTGTTGTCCCTATGAAAAATGAGATGCCAAAATGTTTTGTTGCTCGCCTTTCTTTTAAAAAGGGCGAGCCCTTGACCGAAAAAGTGAGAGATATAATAAAAGGGAATGGCATCAAACCAATCGAAGCTGAGCCAAGTGCCTACGGTATGGGAGAGCAGGTAACTCAGGCAGTAATGGATACAATTTGGCAGAGCTGTTGTATGGTAATGATCATTGAAAAACACGAAAGATTCGTTTACAAGCAGAAGGATAAACCGTATGAATATACTGAATCTCCCTGGCTTGTGGCTGAAGATGCTATCGCACACACACTAGGAATTCAAGTTTTCAGATTGAAAGATAAAGATGTGACTCGTTTGACTTTTAACCGAGATGCTGACTATATTGAGTTTGATGATACAAATGATGAAAGTATGAACATTGCTCTTACAATGTTAGATAAGTACATAAAAAGATGGAAACGTACTCAAGACTACATGCGTCAGGTTAGTGCTGCCACACGAAGGTCAATAGCACTTGGTACTCCGAAAAGAAGAATAATAGAATATTGCTGGCATTAGTCTTGGAGGTTTTGCGTGTCCACAGATTTATAGAGACGCATGCGATGTATCTCTACTGTTTTTGACCTCACCCTGACCCCCTCCCTTCGGGAGAGAGGAAAATAAATCCTTGATATTTTTTTATCAAAAATATATTATTATTCAAATGGATAGATACGTACTTTCAGATGCTTTAAAATCTTATCTTCAAAAAGATAAAAGGGTAGTGGTTTTAACCGGGGCGGGGATTTCGGCGGAAAGTGGAGTTCCCACTTTCAGAGGGGAGGATGGGCTCTGGAAGAAGTTCAAGCCAGAGGAGTTAGCCACCTTTGATGCTTTCATCTCCAATCCTCAGCTTGTCTGGGAATGGTACGAATACCGGAGAAGGCTTATCTCTGAGGTTAAACCTAATCCTGCCCATTACAGTTTAGTGGAAATGCAATCCTATTTTAGAAAATTCCATCTGGTAACTCAGAACGTAGATGGCTTGCATCAGAAAGCTGGGTCAAAAGACCTGATCGAGCTTCACGGAAATATCAAGAGAAACAAATGTATAAAGTGTGGACAGAAATTTGAGGAATTAGAATTCTCATCTCAGGAAATGCCGCCAAAATGCAGGTGTGGTGGGATGATTCGCCCGGATGTGGTTTGGTTTGGCGAGATGCTTCCTGAAGAGGCGCTAAAGAGAACCTTTGAACATTCAACTTATTGTGATCTTTTTTTCTCCATCGGAACTTCTGCAATCGTCTATCCCGCAGCTTCTTTACCATTAATAGCTAAAAGAGCAGGAGCTTATTTGGTGGAGGTGAATTTAGAAAGGACTGAACTCTCCAGTCTGGCAGATGAAGTCTTTTTGGGTAAAGCTGGGGAGATTATGCCTGAGATTGTCAGATTCATTAAAAGAGAACTATGACCTAGATATTTTGGTTGATTTTAAATACAAACCTTTAGGTTTATGAAAATGATTAACTTGTCATTCCAATTTGATTTTCTGAATATCAATCTCCAAAGGGTATAAAGGTAAAGCTGTCCGCCGAAGGCGGATTACACTCCACTGATTTTTTATCGTATTTAGATTGTATGAGAGTCAATGACATCGAGAGAAGGGTTGAAGAAGGTTATAAAATCTTGAGCTCCTGCCATCTTTGTGGTTTTGAATGCGGGGTAAATCGGCTTAAGGGTGAAAAAGGAAGATGTAGAAGTGGAAAAGAGGTTTTGATTTCAAGCTGTAATCTGCATTTTGGAGAAGAGCCACCCATATCTGGAGAAAAGGGATCAGGCACAATTTTTTTTACAAACTGCAGTCTGAGCTGTGTCTATTGTCAGAATTACCCTATCAGCCAGATGGGAAAAGGTAAAAAGGTTTCCACTATAGAGTTAGCCGAGAAGTTCCTTGATTTGGAGAAAAAGGGTGCCCATAATCTCAACCTGGTAACTCCAACTCATTTTATCCCTCAGATTTTAGAGGCGTTTTCTTTTGCCTGGGATAAGGGTTTTTCACTGCCTGTAGTTTATAATACCTCAGGTTATGAATCAAAAGAAGCTTTGTCTCTTTTAGATGGGGTTGTGGATGTCTACCTGCCGGATATGCGTTATTCTGAAGATGATAAAGCATATAACTTTTCAAGAGCTGAAGAGTATGTCAAGATAAATCGGAGAAATATAAAAGAGATGTTCAGACAGACAGGGAATCTGAAATTGAATAGTTCCGGTCTGGCTGTATCCGGAATTATAGTTCGGCATCTGGTTCTGCCTGAAAATATAGCTGGGAGTTTTGAATCCTTTGAATTTTTAGCAAAAGAGGTTTCCGCTAAAGTCTGGATTAGCCTGATGGGGCAATATTTCCCTGCCTACCGGGCAAAAGAGTTCCCTCCGCTGGATCGGAGGATAAAAAGATCGGAATACGAGTTAGCTTTTAACCATTTTGATGCCTGTGGCTTATCCTATGGCTGGGTGCAGAAGGAAGGGTTTATAGAATGAGAAAATATGCTTTAATCCTGGGGATTTCCCTGCTCTTTATTTTCTCCTGTATATATTATAACACCTTTTATCATGCAGAGGAAAGTTATAAAAAGGCGGAGAAAGCTCAAAAAAAGGCAGGGAGAGAAGTGGCTTCCTCGGGTGAGGCTAAGGATTATGATGAAGCTATAAAGAAAGCTTCTAAAGTTTTGACCTTTCATCCTAAATCCAAATGGGTGGATGATGCCCTTTTTCTGATTGGAAAGTCCTATTTCAATATGGGGGATTATACCAAGGCGGAAAGGAAGTTTCAAGAGCTGATCACTAATTTTCCTAAAAGCGAATTAAGTGAGGAATCCTATTATTACTTAGGTTTAAGTCAGTATAAACAGGGGAATAGATTTGAAGCTACAGAAGCTTTAAAATCACTTTTGGATAATCCCAAGTTAAAAAAAAGGAAGTCTGAAGTCTGTTTCAAATTAGGTGAGATAAAATTTGAGGAAGGCGAATATGCTGAAGCAATAACCTTCTACAAAAGGATGCTTTCTCAATATCCTAAAGATGAGTTGAACGCCTTAGCTCAGTTCAGGATTGGAGAGGGTTATTTTAAGCTAAAAGATTTTACCCAGGCAAAAGAGAGCTTCTCCGCAGTAAGAAAATACGGGGAACAGGGAGAGCTGGTTTATAAATCGATTTTCTGGACCGGAGAGGCGATTTACAATTTAAAAAACTATAAAGAGGGGTTAAATATTTTTTCAGACTTATCCAGGGAGAAAAAGTATGTTAAATACCTTCCCCAGATAGAGCTGAAGATAGCAGAAGGATATAAACTGCAGGACAGTCTGGATTTAGCCTTAGGGAAATTTGAAAAGATAAGCCTGGCCTATCCGAAAACTAATGAATCAGCTGAGGCTTTCTATAGAATTGGGATGATCTATTTAGAACAAAAAAAGGATTTTAAAAAAGCCCAGGAGTTTTTCGATAAGGCTAAAACCGATAAAGCAGACTCACCTTCTGCCAAATTAGCCTTAGAGAAGAGTGCGGACATCTCAAAATTATCCAGCTTTCAGGAGCAGGTAACCAAAGAGGAATCAGAGAAAGCAGTTCAACCCCTGTTCCTTCTGGCGGAGTTCTATCTTACCAAGATGAATATGCCTGAATCCGCTTTAGCTGAATACCAGGGTATTGTAGATAAATATCCGGAAACCGAATATGTACCGAAATCGCTTTATGCTATTGCCTGGATCTATGAAAATATCTACCAGGATAGCACAAAAGCAAAAGATTACTATCAAGAGATAGTAAATAAATATCCGAATTGTGATTATGCTAAAAAATCGCTTTTATTTCTTGGTTTGTCTGAGGATTCCCTCAAGGTAAATTTAGCTGAAAAAGAGTATCTATTAGCAGAAAGCCTCCTTTTTAAGGGAGGAAAAGTTGATTCTGCCATAGCCATCTTCAAAAAAATTGTAAACGATTATCCTCAATCCCAATATGCCTCTAAATCTGAGTTTGCGCTTGCCTGGATTTTAGAGAGCTACAATAATCCCGGGGACAGCAGTGTGGCTTTAGCTTATAAAGGTTTAATTGATAAATATCCGGAAACAGAGTATGCAGATTTTGCCAGGAAGAAATTGGGAGTGAAAGTAGTTAAAGCACCTGCCCCAGCACCCCAGCAACAAACTCAAACCACACCTCCTGCAGATACTTCAGATACAACTAAAGCTCCTAAATCCCCGGAAATACCCAGGGCACCTCAGCCATTGACTAAAGGGACATTTATTTACCCTGAGTCCCAGATAGAGACCGGAATAAAAGGTAAGGTAGTTTTGAAGATAATAATTGATTATACCGGTAAAGTAACTGAAGTAGTGATTTTAAATTCCCTGAACAATGCGGAGATCGACGAAGCGGCTAAAAATGCCGCTTTAAATACTACCTTTAACCCTCAGCTTATTGATCCATTGGATTTGGGGAAATGGTTCTTATATGAGATAGATGTCAATCCACCTCCTCAAAGCACTGATTAAAAAAATAACTTCTTGAATGAAAAATGGAGCATAAAAGAATAGATGATTTATAAAGAAGAAGGCTCAATTTTTTCAATTGAGAGTTTAAACGAGAAGGTATTCAGATTAAAGATTTTTTCACCGAATATCGCACAGAAAGCTTTGCCTGGTAACTTCTGTCATCTGAGAGTAAACCAGACTTATTCTCCCCTGCTAAGAAGGGCATTCAGTTTTCGTAAGGTAGAAAAAGATAAGAATAGTTTTGAGCTTCTGATCAAAGTTGTTGGACCTGGCACAGAGCTTTTATCCAGGAAAAATCCGGGAGAGAAAATTGACCTTTTGGCTCCCCTGGGGAACTCTTTTACTATTCCTAAAAAAAATGAGGATATGGTTCTTTTAGGCGGGGGGATGGGGATAGCTCCTTTATTTTACCTTATAGATTTTCTTTTAAAGAAAAAATATAACCCAGAAAAGATCACACTTTTCTTCGGTGTTAAAAAAAAGGAAGAACTTATCTTGATAGAGGAACTTGTCTCATCCGGGATTAAACTTCATATTACCACAGAGGACGGTAGTGCTGGATACAAAGGGTTGATAACTTCATTATTTTATCAAGAATTGAAAGAAAAAAGAGTAATTATAAAAAATACGAAGTTTTATGCCTGTGGGCCAAATCCGATGCTTAAGGAGGTCTCTTCTATTTCAAGAAGATTAAATCTTAACTGCCAGATCTCTTTAGAAAACCATATGCCCTGCGGTATAGGTGCCTGCTTAGGATGTGTGGTGAATACAGTTAAAGGATATAAGAGGGTTTGTAAAGATGGACCGGTATTTGATGCCAGGGAGGTGATCTTAGATTGAACCCGGATCTTTCAGTTAGAATAGACAAGGTCAAATTCTCCAATCCGGTTCTGGTTGCTTCAGGGACTTTCGGATATGGTGAAGAGTATGGCTCTATTTTCGATTTGAATAAACTGGGCGGGATAATCACCAAGTCGATCACCTTAAACCCCAGAGAAGGTCATCCTCCACCCAGAACCTGCGAGACCTCTGCTGGAATGCTTAATTGTATCGGATTGGCCAATGTTGGAATTGATAGATTTATCAAAGAGAAACTACCCTTTTTAAGAACCCTTAAGACAAAAGTGATTGTTAATGTGGCTGGTAGCTCAGTAGAAGAATATGTAAAGGTAGTAAAAAGATTAGAAGGAAAAAAAGTGATTGACCTTCTTGAGATAAATATCTCCTGCCCGAATGTTAAAGAAGGTGGGATTGTGTTCGGCTCCAATCCTGAATCTGCTTACCGGTGCATTAAAGCTGTAAAAGAGAACACCTCTTTTCCGATTATAGCTAAGCTTTCCCCAAATGTTAGCGATATCGTGGAGATTGCCTTAGCAGCAAATGAGGCTGGTGCAGATGCAGTTTCTTTAATCAATACCTTAGTTGGCATGGCAATAGATTTAGAGACTAAAAAACCGAGGCTTACCAATATAACTGGAGGTCTTTCCGGTCCAGCCATTAAGCCAGTGGCTTTAGCTATGGTCTGGAAAGTAGCCCAGAAGGTGAAAATCCCGATTATAGGGATAGGCGGGATTATGAATTACCAGGATGCTATAGAATTTATCTTAGCAGGTGCCTGTATGATACAAATAGGCACTGGAAATTTCGTTGACCCGGAATGTTCAATAGAGATTGTGGAAGGTTTGAGAAAATATTGCCGGGAAAATAGAATTAAAAAGATTGGAGATCTGGTGGGGAAATTGAAAACAAAATGAAGATTTATTCACAGCAGATTAAGCAGATGGTTAAAACGGATTTATCAGCTTAATCATAATCATCAGCTGTGAGATAAATTTCGAAAGGTTTTAGATGAAATTCATCGAGAAATTAAAAAAAATATCGCAAAAGAATAACTCTCTCCTGTGCGTTGGCTTGGATACTGAATTAGAGAAAATCCCTAATTTATTACTTGGAGAAAAAGACCCAATTTTTGCTTTTAATCAAGCAATCATAGATTCAACCTCGGATCTGGTCTGTGCCTATAAGCCGAATCTTGCCTTTTATGAGGCTTACGGGATTAAAGGGTTGGAGGCGTTGAAGAAAACCTGTGAATATATCCCTGAAAATATTCCGATTATCTTAGATGCTAAAAGAGGTGATATCGGGAACACATCCAAGATGTATGCTAAAGCCATCTTTGATGAATTCAAGGCAGATGGGGTGACTTTGAATCCCTATTTGGGAGAAGACAGTTTATCTCCTTTCTTGGAATATGAAGATAAATGCTCTTTTATCCTCTGTTTAACATCTAATACCGGGGCTAAGGATTTTCAGCTTCTATATTTTGATGGAAAGCCTTTATATAAGATCGTAGTAGAAAAAGTAAAAAGCTGGAATAAAAAAATGAATTGCGGTTTAGTAGTAGGAGCAACTTATCCTGAGCAGTTGAAGGAAATAAGAGAGTTAGCTGAAGATCTGCCTATCTTAATTCCGGGAGTAGGAGCTCAAAAAGGGGATGTGGAGCTTACAGTAAAATATGGGACTGATAAGAATGGAGAGCTGGCTATTATCAACTCCTCCAGAGGGGTCATATATGCTTCATCCGAAAAAGATTTTGCTCAATCTGCCAGAGCAGAGGCAAAGAGATTAAGAGATTTATTCAATCTATATAGAAAAAGGGGATAGATATGAAATTGGTAACCTCAGAACAGATGAGGAAAATAGATAAGATAACTATCGAAAAGATAGGTATCCCTGGTTTAGAACTTATGGAGAAGGCCGGATATGGCTCGGCACTTCTGGCAGAAAGTATATTAGTCGAAAAAGTTAAGAATAGGAAAATAATAGTCTTCTGCGGGAAGGGGAATAACGGTGGGGATGGGTTTGTTGTGGGCAGATATCTCTCCAAGTGGGGTGAGAAAGTAGAATTCTACCTTTTAGGAAAAAAAGAAGAGGTTAAAGGTGATGCCAGGACAAATCTTAAAAAGGCAATTGATTTAAACTTGCCATTAAAAGAGGTTTTGAAAGAAAAGGAGCTTCCCTCTGAACTCAAAGCTGACCTGATAGTAGATGCTATCTTTGGAACGGGGTTTAAAGGGAAAGCAACGGGTCTGGAGGAAAAAGCGATCCAGCTTATAAATTCATCCCGGATAAAAGTTTTATCCATTGATATCCCCTCAGGCTTAGATGCGGATATGGGTTTGGTCGAAGGGGTATGTGTCAAAGCAGACTCAACCCCAACTATGGGTCTGCCAAAAGTCGGACAGTTTTTATTTCCAGGTAAAAGTTATTGTGGAAAAGTTGAAGTTATTGACATAGGTGTACCTCAAGGGCTAATAGAGGAGCAGAAAATAAATCTGAATTTAATAACCGAACAAGAGGTGAAGAGTTTTCTTCCTCAACGTCCGGGTGATGCTCATAAGGGAAACTGCGGTAAGGTTTTTCTTATAGCTGGCTCTACCGGGATGACCGGTGCGGCAACTTTAGCTTCTTTATCCTGTTTAAAAGCTGGTGCTGGGATGGCGATCTTAGGGATTCCAAAAAGCTTGAACGAGATAATGGAGATAAAAGTTACTGAGGTTATGACCAAGCCTTTACCGGATGTGAGGAAAAAAGGTGCTTTAGCCCTGCGGGGGTTAGGTGAGATAATGATGGCTTTAAAATGGGCGGATTGTGTGGCTTTAGGTCCGGGCTTGGGTCAGCATTTTGAAACTGTTGAGTTAGTCAGGAGATTAGTTACTAAAATCGAGCTGCCTATGGTGATAGATGCAGATGGTTTAAATGCTATTGCCAAAGATTCTTCGATATTAAATCAGTCAAAAGCTCCTCTGATTTTAACTCCGCATATAGGCGAATTGTCCAGATTGATTAGTGTCCCCATAGAAGAGATTGCCAAAAACAGGATAAGGTATGCTTCCGAATCAGCCAAGAGGTTTAATTGTGTTCTGGTCTTTAAGGGAGCACCAACGATTATCAGCGAGCCAGAAGGACAGGTTTATGTAAATCCTACTGGCAATGCCGGTATGGCAACCGCAGGCTCTGGGGATGTTTTAACCGGGATTATCGTAGGTTTATTAGCCCAGAAAATTATGTTAACGAAAGAGGAAATTAAAAAGACGATCCTTGAATCAGCTTTAGCTGGTGTCTATATCCACGGACTTTGTGGAGATTTAGCTAAGGAGGAAAAAGGTGAGATGGGGATGATTGCGGGTGATATGATGGAGAAATTACCGGAGGCGATAAAAAAGCTGGTTGGAAAATAGAATCGTAATCGTAGCGTCCTCACTCCCGTGAGGACATTCATTGCCCCAAGAGTGGCAACGCTACGGTTTTTCGTAGGTCGGGCACCTTGCCCGATATCTTAGGAGTCTAAACATGAAAATCGAAGACAAAATAAAGAATTTATCCGGAAAGTTTTTCCCCAATTTGGTGAAGTTGAGAAGGAAGCTTCACCAGTATCCGGAGGTTGCCTATACGGAATTTAAAACTTCAGAGATTATCGTTCGGGAGCTTAAAAAGATTGGTTTGGATATTAAAAAGGGTGTGGCTAAAACCGGTGTGGTTGGGTTATTGAATAGAAACAAAAAGGGTAAAACTGTGGCTCTGAGGGCGGATATTGATGCTCTACCGGTAACGGAGCTGACAGGTCTTCCATATAGGTCCAAAAATCCGGGTAGGATGCACGCCTGTGGACATGATGTGCATATGTCTTGTGTCATAGGGGCTGCTAAGATTTTATCGAGTTTAAAAGATGAACTGCCAGGAAAGGTAAAATTTATTTTTCAGCCGAGTGAAGAGGCAACCCCGGGCGGTGCCTATCCGATGATTAAAGCTGGAGTGCTTAAAAATCCTGAAGTTGATGGGATATTCGGCTTACATTGTGATTCCAATATCCCGGTTGGGAAAATTGGTGTAAAAAATGGTCCGATGATGGCCCAGGCAGATGATTTTGACATAACCATAATCGGGAAAGGAGGGCATGGTGCCAGACCCCAGGATGGGGTCGATGCGATTGTGGTTTCCTCTGCGGTTATTCAGGCATTGCAGACCATCCCCAGCCGAAGGATTAGCCCTCTAAAATCTGTGGTCATAAGTGTGGGAATAGTACAGGGTGGAACTGCCCGGAATATAATCTGTGATAAAGTTATTTTAAAAGGGACAGCCAGAACTCTTGAAAAATCTATAACGAAAAAGATACCAGACCTGTTAAAAGAGATCGTCTCCGGGGTCACTAAAGGTTATGGGGCAGATTTTGAGTTTGGCTACAATCCGGGTTATCCGGTTTTGATAAATGATCCAGCTATGACGGATATAGTTAGAGACTCAATCAGCAACCTGTTCGGGAAAGAAGCACTTTACGAGATAAAAGAGCCGATGATGGGGGGCGAGGATTTTGCCTATTTTCTGAAAGAGGTTCAAGGCTCTTTTGTAAGATTGGGAATCAGAAATGAAAAACTTGGAGCAATCCATCCCTGGCACCATCCAAAATGGAATGTGGATGAAGAGGTGATATATATAGGTTCAAGCTTGTTGTCACAGGTGGCTTTTGATTTTTTGAGAGGTTTTTAAAATATTTTTATTTGCAGGGCTGGGAGCCCTGCCTACGATTATAAACCACTTTTATGGCTCGTAAGGCGGGCACCCTTGCCCGCCAAACTATATGAAAAACAGAAAAATCATAGTTTTGTTTATTTTATCTATTTTATTACTCCAATTCTTTTCCATTTCTTCCTATGCCAAACCTCCTTATCGTCCTGGTGACTGGAAAAGCTATACGGTTTTAAGGTATGTGAACTGCATCGAAAAAGATTTTAATTTTATTTACTTTGGAACCACGGGTGGAGTCTCAAGGTATGATTTTTTTGCTGATAAATGGGTGGAGCCTTTAACGGAAAGCGATGGTCTCCCAGATAATCGGGTGGAAAAGATAGCCTATGACCCGCAGAGGAATGAGCTTTATTTTAAAACCTATTCCGGAGTCTGCAGTTATACTCCAGCTTTTCAGGAATTTTATTATAGAGGTGATTTCCCCTATAAGTTAGTGCATAGAGACTCAGCCAATTTCGTCTTCCCCTCTTTTTTTATGGAGTTTGGTTATTCTTTTTTCTCTGAAGGTTACATCACCGATCTTTATCTTAACCGGTATAAAGTTACTGATTATCTTTTTGATGAATGGGGAAATCTGTGGATAGGGACCTGGGGTTTGAATGCCGGCATAGCTTCGGTGCGTAGTTTAGAGCTTAAGATGTTTAAAAGCGGGCTTTACCATGAAGATGTCAAGGCCATAGTCATAGATGGAGATGATTTATGGTTTGGAGGAGGAAACTTTTTCTCCAGGGAAAGTGGTGTAACCAGATATAATCGCAAAGATGGAGAATGGTATTATTTTGAGTCGTCAAATTTACAAGAGCTCATCCACAGAAATGTCACCTGTATGGAAAAAGATTCTCAGTATATCTGGTTCGGGACTTCAAATGGGCTTTTGAGCTTTGATAAGAAAAAAAATAGATGGAGAACTTATGATAGTTTCAAAGGGCTCTGGGATAATGAAATTACTGCTTTGAAATCTGATGAGGGGAAACTCTGGATTGGAACACGCTGGGGTCTTAATTTTTATCTGGCTAAAAGAGATTCAGTTGCCCGGATAAAAGATCAATTAATTAAAGGTGCTTACATCTATTCGATTGAAAGGGATTCTAACTTTATCTGGATAGGAGCGGATAGGGGAGCTTTTCAGTTGAATAAGAAATCAGGAGAGGTGATTCCCTTTAGTATTCCTGAAGGGATTTTGAATCAGGAGGTCAAGGCAGTTTACAAATATAAAGATGAGCTCTGGTTTGGAACCAGGGATGCAGTCGTGGGCATTGACCTTATAAGCAGGAATAGTAAGATTTACCAATCACCGGTTAATTACCCCGGCACAGAGGTAACGAAACTGGTCTGCGATGATAAATATCTTTGGGTAGGGACGATTATGGGGGCATGGAGATTGGATAAACAAAATAATATCTGGAAGGGGTATTATAAAGAAGACGGGCTTCTTGATAACAACATTCAGACACTGCTTTTAGATGGGAATTATATCTGGTTTGGGACTGAAAGAGGTGCAACCAGATTTTACTGGAATAATCCTTTGAGGATAGATTGATCCTAAAACTAATCCTTAAATATGGAAATTAAAAAGATAGGTGAGTTCGGGCTGATAGATTTAATCCGAAAAAATATCTATACCAGGGACAAAAGAATTATTTTAAGTATTGGGGATGATGCGGCTATCCTCAGATGTTCAAAAAATAAACTCTTAGTTTTCACCACCGATACCCTGATGGAGAAAGTCCATTTCGACTTAAAATATTGTTCTTACAGAAATGTGGGCTGGAAAAGTATGGCTGCAAATCTATCCGATATTGCGGCTATGGGAGGGATTCTTTTAGCCGGGATAATTTCCCTGGGGGTTTCATCAAGAACAAAAGTGGAAGATATTCTGAAACTATATTCCGGATTGAAAACCCTATCTTCAAGATTCAAGTGCCCGATTGTAGGCGGGGATATTTTCTCATCTAAGTCTTTAGTTATAACCATATCACTCTTAGGAGAGGTAGAAAAGAATCTGTTTAAAACCCGTTCAGGTGCAAAAGTCGGGGATTTGATCTGTGTAACTGGCGATTTGGGGGAAGCTGAGGCTGGATTAAGATTTTTGAAAAAATCCTCAAAGAATAAAATTCCATATAAAAACTCTATTATAAAAAAACATCTTACCCCTTATCCGAGGATAGAGGAAAGCAGGCTTTTAGTGAAGAATTTGAAGATAACCTCAATGATCGATATAAGCGATGGGCTTTCTTCTGATCTATATCACCTCTGCGAGAAGAGCAATAAGGGAGCTTTGATCTATGCAGAGAAAATACCGATCAGCCAGAAAACAAAGAGAGTTTGTAAATTATTAAGCCTTTCACCTCTAAATTTAGCTTTAAGCTCAGGGGAGGAATATGAGCTTCTTTTTACTTTGAACCCGGAAGAAGAAAAAAAACTTTTAAAAGTAACTCAAGGTAAATTTCAAGTCAGCATAATTGGGAAAATAAAGAATAAAAAAGAGGGGGTTAAGATTTTAGATCAGTATGGCAGAATCA
>Ga0315291_10002236_pt1 | contig 25460 bp, 30 predicted proteins | sample YL17G12_20_MG_FD_203070 | JGI IMG/M metagenome (GOLD analysis project Ga0315291, IMG submission 203070) | Sediment microbial communities from Yellowstone Lake, YNP, Wyoming, USA - YL17G12_20 | ecosystem: Environmental > Aquatic > Freshwater > Lake > Sediment | place: USA: Wyoming | collected...
CTAATTGTACTCCGACAACATCATCGCCGCCATGAACATAATAAAGCATATCACCAAAGGAAAACCCGCTCGAAGAACCGCCCAATGTAGTAGCGTTGGTAAGTTTCCAGTTGTCTTCATCGCTGTCATCCACGCCCATCGTGAACTTCGTTACGGGCGTCGCCCCGACGGCCCATTGGATGATGGGGTCGCGGGCCGTGCCGCTCGCGTTGCTGAGCTTCAAGAAAGGCGCAACGGACGACGAACTCAAATAGAGCCCCGCGTGGTAGGGCGTTGCCGCGATCCTGACGTCCTGGTCGATATAGCTGTCCCCCGAGATGGTGAACGACCGCGTGGCCCCATCTATGAGGAAGTTGAGCGTCCGCCCCGCCGTGTCGTTCTCGTTCCAGTTGAACAGTAATGAGTGGCTGAGATTCGTGTCCCACAGCCGTACCTTCTGGACTGGTCCCTGGGCGAAAAGAAAAACAACCGCCATGAGCGCCGCGATCGCCGCGGCGATGAATCGTTTTTTCATGGTCTACTCCTTTATTTGGTTTTGGGCTCCTGGATCTGCGCGGGCGTCTTTGCGGGCGCGCTCGTCCCGGCCGTCTTCCCGTTGAGATATGAGACGATCTGCTGGATCGCCATCCCCTGGTCGTTCACTACCTTGATCAGCGCCGTCGTCTGCATCATCGCCTCGATCTTCGCGAATCGCACGAAGCACGTCACCGCAAGGGCGATGACAAGGGCGAAGATGATCACGTCCTTCAAACTGATCTCTATTTTCATGATGTCCTCCATCCTGAACCTGTAAAGAATTCTATGAGCCACTGCCCGGCTGCGATGACCTTGAGCCTCACGAGCGCGAAGGTCTCCTCGGCTAAGTCGTTATAGACCGTTCCACCGGCGCCGGAGTCGTTTATCGTATCCGTACCGACCGCCTGGATCGTGAGTTTCCCGGCGCCCTTCTTAACGAACTCAACCCATCGACCGATCTCTGAAACCGTCACGGACGGAAATGTGAAGGTCTTTGCCCCGGCCGCGTTCATGATCATTGTCTTCCCGAAATCCTCTTCACCGAGGACATAATCCTCGGTATAGTTTTCGACCACATCAATTTTATCGTCATTGACTTCCTCGATGATGGTCGTCGGAATTGAAACCGTGGGCGCTTTCTGAATCGATTTGACGAGCCTCTGTAGTTTCCTGAGACGGCCCAGGACCTGGTCATCGGAAGGAAACTTTTTTCCTATCATTTTAATATGTCAGAGAGTCCAATAACGTGACGAGGTGGCTTGACCTGTCCTCGGGGTTCTTATGCACCTCGAGGATCCGGAAGAGGACTCCATTGAGGGTGCCGCCTGAGTAATCCGCCCGAGGAAGCGTGAGTTTGACCTTCATCGTCGGGATCAGATCGAAGCCATAGCCCGCCAGAACGTCGAACTCTGCGATCCGCGTCGGGTATTGCAAATTCACCTTCCGAGTCGATCCGGGGTCCGTTCCGAGGTAATCTTTGGCCGCCTGGATGGCGTCCGCCGAGTCCTTGAGCTCCGTCTCGATCTCGATCGATTCCTGCCGATTATAGAGGTACTTCGCGACGTCGGATTTTTCCTCAGCTACGAGCCAGTCCCCGCTCGTCGGGTCCTCATAGTATTTGACCTTCGCCGCATGATAGACGTTCGACCATACCCGGCGCATGGTGAAATTCTTAATGTGCTGTTCTTTCAGATGAGGCGTTCCAGCTGGTTCTCCTGACGTGAGACACCTGACCGTGAAATCCCCGGCGAGTGAAGGCAGGAATTTGAAGAGATGGCCAGCTTCCAGGAGTTGCTTTGTTCGATCGAACTCGACCTCTTCTTCCATCGAAAGGGCGAGGTCTTGGGTCCGGGCCGATTTAAGCGTAGCCAAGTCAGCGGCGTTGATCCCGGTCGCTGATCCGTTCAAGATATTGACGTAGATGTCCTTGAGGACGTCCGCGACGTTCTCCATCAGCGAAGTGTCCACGTTCTCAAGCCCCTGAATGTCGCCGACGAGATTCGAGAGGTCTAATTGCTGAGGGAAAGAAATCGCATAAGCCCACCATGTCTCAATCCTATTGATCGCGGATGGTAGTGAGACAACGCCTACTCGAATTTCGGCCGGATTATAGGCCGACAAGATCGTGACCTTTAAATTCGATACTGGTGGAGTTCCTCTTTTTGTCGACCATACAAAAACGCTTGTGACATAAAATCCTGTCGCGCCAGTTTTGAATGATTGAGCAATCCTAGTGGTCGCGGCCGTCTTCCTGAGATTCTGGCCCGCCCCCCTTACGCCGCCTGCGTCGATTTGGTTTATGATCGTCCCGCCGATCGTCGTCATTCCTCGAACCCGGAAAAGAAGGTCGTGCGCGACGGGGGTCCAAACTCCACCACCATCGATCGTAAACAACTGACCGTCAGCATACCCGCTTCCGCCATTGAGTTTGAAAGAAATATAATTATTAGCATCGACCGGATAGGTTCCCTCTATCACAAAATAATAGGTTGTATTTGGTTGCACATAAGGTGTTGAAGATAAAGTAAATTCCCCCTTTACCAGATCGATCGTATAATCCGCTCCCTCCACAAGAGTAACCCCGGCGTTCCGGATCGCGTCTATCGCGTGGAGACCACGCCTGGAGAATTTGAACTTAGTCGACGTAGTATCGATGCAGATCGGAGTCACGTTTTTCAGGATGCCATACCGCTCGGGGATAGGCAGACCTTCCGCATCGTCTTGGAGGTTCGGATAGGACGTCTCGCCGGCCGGGGCGGACTTCCAGTACTTGAATCTCGGGATCATGATTTTCAGCATCGGCTTATATGACCCCCGTCATGAGGTCCTCGACGGTGATCTCGACCTCGTTCTCCGTCCACGTTATGTCGCCCGTCCAGCCGTCCCAGAAGACGGCGAAGTCCGCATCCGCCGCCCCGTTCTCGCCGATCCGGGCGGTGAGCCGCTTCCCCTCGTAGATGTAATCGGTGAGATCCGTGTCGAAGTATCCCTCGCCGTTCATGAACTTCAGGCTGCCGAAGGTCTGCTTCGTCCCGCCCTCGTGGTAGCCCCCCGTCATGTAGGCGACGGGCGGGATCGAGTTCTTTCCGACAAGTGGAAGGTAGGGCCTGCCACCGAAGATGTAAGGCCGGGTCCCGAAGCGTCTCCAGAGGTAGGCCGCGATGATGAAAGTTCCACCGCCCGGGTCAACTCCGCCCGCGACGTGAATATAAAGGCATTGCGTCGCGGCGTCCCAGTACCAGGTCGAGGCCGTCGTTCGACAATTAGCCAGCGTATCCTCCGTGAATATCGCCCCGTTAACTTTAACCTGGCTCGGCTTGCCCTCGTGCTCGCCAAATTTATCGGTATGAGTATGGAGAATCCACCAAGCACCCGTCGCTCCGTCTTGCATCCAGACGTGCGGAGTATCGATCCTGTGGGCGATTTCGATCTCGCAAAGGACGACGCTGTCCTGGTTCACCTCGCCGGGTGTGTAGGGCATCAGAGCTCCTCCCTGAATCTGAGGCTGGTCTCCCAAAGCGCGCCGCTGACGGTCATCGGGAAGGCAATGTATTCCAAGAAATGACCGTAGACCGTGCTGGCAATTTCGTCACTCGTATCGAAGCATACCCACAGCGGTAACTTTTTACCGCATGTCGTATTTATAGCTGAGTAACCCGCGGCGTCAGACTGACCAATGATAGAGATGGGCACGTCGTAAACCTCATAGAGCGGCCGCTCAGTCACGGACGCCTGGCCGCCCGAGCTATAACTAACTTCCGAATCGCTCTCGGGCCAATGGTTCGATCCCCCGCGACACTCCCCCTCCGGCTCAAAGACGGGCCCAAGATAGATGCGTGAGGCGGAGAGATATCCGTCCGGATTCCCGGGATCAAACATGGATAATATCCACGTTGTATATGGGACAGTCGGCGTTGCAAGGGCAATTTCAATCCTTTTTTCGGCGACTTCTTCAACCGTAGGATTTATCGTAAAAATATTATTGCCGTCTCCGGTTAATATGACAGTCGCTCCCGTCGTGAGATTCATGTTTTCAAGAACAAATCCCTGAATCGCACGAGGGACTGTAAAGACCGCCTGAATCCATTCACCGCCTGAACCCGTCGCCGCGCTTCTCCAATCCACGGTCTTCCAGCGGTTCTGTAACTGTTCAACCGGATAATCGGCCGCCTCGGAACTCGCCGTCACGACCGCCGAATCGAACCAGTTCTGCCAGAAGAACCTCATCTTTTTGAAAATCATCCCACACCCCCGATGGTCCGCGGCGGTATCATATAGTTTGACCGCTTGTACTGCCCGTGAAGCCACTCGACCCGGCCGTTCGCGATCCGGAGCATCCGCTCATCGAGTTTCGTTCCATCCAGGTAGAATGGGATGGTCAGATTGATCGGGCCTTGTCCCCCGCCGCCTCCGGATTGCGGGATGCCTGCCAGTGGCCGTCCAGCCAGGTAGTCATCAAGATTTCCGATAATTTCGGGCTTGCGTTCAGCAACCATCGCCATTTGAGGGGCCCATGCAATTCCGCCCGAAGCGAAGCCTATTTCCCCGATTTTTTTATCTATGCTCTTGAGATATCCGACGACGTCTTTCAGGTAATGGCTGGAGGCAATGGTTTTTAAATAGCCACCGATTGTTCCCAGCCTATCCTTCACGCCTTTATCCAACTTCGTTGAAATGGCCCAAAGCGCCGTCTTGATATTGTCGTTGAGCGTATCAAATATCCTTGTGAGGAGGCTGATCTGGATATCTTGTCTTTCGACAACACGACCCATGCCGTCACCGGCGCCGGAACTACCGGAAGAGAAAATTCTTTTGAGCAAATTTAGGCCCGCCACGATGCCGAGTGCCAAGAGCGACGTGACGATGATCGCGGGCGCGGCTGCCGCAATGATCGTCGCTGCTGAAGCGATTCCGGTAGCCAATGCAACCATAGCACTAGCGATTGCCGTCGAGATTGAAATGATCGCCGCGCCGATCCCCGTCGCCAGACCGGAGATGAACCCGCCGATACCCGTTCCGATCCCAGAGATGAATTCCCCGATGGTCGTACCCAGGCCCTTGACATGCTCTCCCGTACCATCCAACGCTCCGGCAACCGCATCCGTGCCCTTCCCGACGAGCTTCTCCGCCAATTTCTTGATGAGATCACCGATAGGTTTGAACATCGTGGTAAGGAAGATCGTCGTCATATTTTCGCAGGCCGTGGCGAAGATCCCTTTGACTTTGAACCAAAGACTATCTTGCCGCTTTAATTCATCATCGGCTTGCTTTTGCCGGGCCGTATCCTCGGCGATTCGGATGGCATTGAGGTCAGTCTCATGCTTCCATTGGAGGGCCAAGAGTTTTGCGGCCTGCGCTTCTTCCCTCTTGTACTTCGCATCTTCTCGCGCGCGTTCAAGCGCCACTTTCGCGTTTTCCCTGGCGATTTCGCGGGCTAGTTTAGCGGTCTCGTATTTCCTCTCCAGCGCATTAAGCGCCGCCTCTTTCTGGACCTCCGTCATCTTGCTGTTCTCTATGGCTTTCTTGTCGCGTTCGTACTTATCGGCGTATCGTTTATCTTCCTTGTCTTCCTGGCGGCTCCTCCGTCTGTCCGCATCTTCCTCAGCCCGCGAAATTTGCAATTCCTGCACATCGAAAGCCCTGCGGGACGCATCTGTAATTTTGTCGTAAGCCGAGTCTGCCGCCTTTACCATGTCGTCATAATAGGAGCTGTCGAATTTAGGGGTCTCGGGCATGGCCCCGAAGAAACCCTTGAAGTTGAAGAGTCCGGCAATCTCCGAGGCGATATCCCGCATGGAGTCGGCGATGACGGTGGAACATTCCTGCCAAACGGATTTTGTTTTATCAGCCGCATCCTCACTTGCCGCAGGGATGTTTTGTAGATGCGCCGGGAGGTCCTTCATGGCCAGCTTTTCAAAATCGGCCTGCATCTGGTTCCGGAGGTCCTCGAACTCTTTAGACATGGCATCAGCAACCTCTTCGGCTGTTGCTGGCAGATTATCCATGCTCGACATGACCGTATCGAATGCTTTACCGAGGTCGATGACGGGACCTTTCAAGGCCGTCAGTCTGCCTTGAAGCGTGTTGATCTCTGTACAGATGCGTTGGATTTCATCGGCCGTTAATTTACCCCGGTAGGTGACCAATGCCTCATTCAGCTTTTTGATCTGTGCTTCGATATCCGAACGGAACGTGATGCCGAGTTGTTCGGCGAGAGATCGGGTTTCAACCGTAACTCCGGTAATTTGTTCTTTGAGTTTTGCGATTTGATCTTCGAGCGCCTTCACCGCTCCCGGCGTCGCTTCAGCCGAGTCCTTCAATAGCCGAAGCGCTTCTTCGGCCTTCTTCAATTCTTCCGTGAGTTCCGTTTTGGTCTTGACGCCAAGTTCCTTGAATAGCGCGGCTAGAGCCGAGAGGGCCGGGTTAAGACCGTCAATGGCACCCTTCTCTTCCAGGAGCACGTCTTTCATCCCGCGTCCGCCCTCTGTCGCATAAAGCCGAGCAAGGGCGTTGGCCTCAGATAAGACGATGTTAGAATCCTTCATTCCGAGGGCAACTTTGCGAATGCCGGAATTAACGCCCTCAAGAAAGGCCTCAAAGCCCGAGGACCCGGATTCCTTCATGGCGTCCCGCATATTGTTGAATTCAGACTTGAAGTCCGACATGGCCTTTATCGCGGTAATGATTCCCACGGTGACGATGATGGCGATCGGGCCTGCGGCGATAGCCTTTAACGCCGTTAATCCCTTAATAAGCCCGGGGAGAGCATATAAGACTGGCCCGATGGTCATCATCAGAGCGCCTAGGCCGAGCGCGACCTTGCTCAGCCCAGAGGCCAATTCGGGATGCTCTGCCGCCCATTCCCGGACCTTGATTACGATGCTAGTAATCTTTTCGACAAGTCCCTTCACCGCGGGCATGAGCGCCTGTCCGATCTGAATCCCGACACCCTGGAGTCCGCCCTTGAGATCCACGAGACTATCATTAAAATCGGAACAAGCCTTTGCGGTCTCTACGGTTAAAACCTTTCCGAGACGCCCGGCTTCTTCGGCCTCACGCCTGAGCCCATCGGCACCCAGATTGAGCGTCGGGATAAGCGACATGCCGCCCTTGCCAAGAAGATCAACTGCGGCCGTCGTCTTAACCGCCCCATCCTCCATCCCCGAAAATCGTGTCGCAACGTCAAACAGGACATCCGTCGTAGACCGAAGGTTCCCGTTGGCATCCGTGACGGAAATTCCTAAACCCTTGAATAAGGCAATCGCTTCTTTATTTCCGGAGTTCGCATCGACCATCTTGCCGGATAGGAATTTCATCCCGACAGCTAAATCTTGAGCCGATGCCCCATTCTTTTTTAACGTACCGTCCAGCCCGGTTAGAAGTTCAACGCTGGCCCCGGTCCGTTGGTGCATCTCGTCCATCTCATCGCCATAGTCGGCCGTTTTCTTAATCATGGCCCCGAGCGATGCGACCACGAGCCCGCCGACTACGGTGAGTGTTTTTCCGAGGCTCTTGAATTGCTGTTCGTGCCGCATGACCAGCCCGGACAGGCTCTGCTGGTCCTTCTTTACCGACTCGACAGACTTCTGCCAGCCCGCGATGTTTAACTCAAGGCGTCCTATTGCGGCGCCCGCATCGAAGCTCAAGTCATCCTCTCCCTATTCGTTTTCCGCCCGTCATGTCAAGCCAACTCGTTATTTTCGGGGCCGCCGGCGCGTCCCCCCCCTCTGCTACGTCCAGGTTCCGCAGCGCGCTTTGATAAAAGGCCATTTCAGACCTCACGACGTTCACCTCGGCCCAGGGCATCCGGGACATTCGGATTGCATCGATCTTCTCATTTAGCTCTTTCCTTTGGGCCGCCAAAAGCCAGAACTCGAAATCCCTGACGTCTAGGTTCAGGAGATCCCTGAACGAGAAAAGCCCGGGGAAGGCCCCCGCTATTACTGCGAGACTCCGCCCTCGGGCATCGGCGCGTTTTTTTCGGACGCCGCCTCCGCCGCTTCGGGTGATGCAGACTCCACCACCTTGCCAGCCCTATCGCTCTTCATGGCTGCCATCACATCTTCAAGCATTCGATTCAGAATCCGGACATCGGTTGTCTCGACATCCTTCGGTTCAAGCCCGAAAATAAGCGCAACCTGCTGAGTGACGGCGGTCATGTCATCCAACGTTCCGGCCTTTCTCTGTTCTTCAAGCTTCCCGACCTCTTTGGTCAGATAAGGCGAAAGCGGGACGGACTCGTAGGTCCGCCCGCCCTCAACCTCGATCGTCACCGGCTCGAAAAGACTGGTCTCGATCTTAAATCGTGGCATGGCGATTACGGGGTCGGGAGGCCGACGCGCCACATGTTGCCGACGTTGCCCGAGACATCGTCCGGGAGCGCGTTAAATGTGACCATCGTGATCCGCTGGCCGGAGTTGTCGAAACCCCAGTCGATCTTCGAGGTCGGATCGGCCTTGAAAATGACCAGGGTCGCGTCGGGATCGATCGAGGGCAGGGCCCCGTCCATGATCGTCAGGATCAGCTCCTTGGCGATGGATCGTCCGCTGAGGCCCGTCGTTGTGGCCACGATCATGCCGTCCGCGTCGATGGTCGCCCCGGCGATGAGGTCCTCGATCAGGGCCAATGCCTGATTGGTCAGCGGGACCTCGACGGAAGCCTTGCGGCCCTTCGTGACGGTGTTCTGGATCGTCTCTCCGGTCTGGTCATAGGTGATCTCCGTCTTCATCACCTCGTCCGTGAATTTGACGCCTCCCTTGGTATAGCCAAGATCGACGCCGTCGTACTTGATCTGGCAAGGGCCAGTCTCCCCGAGTGGAAAACTCATATTAGCCTCCTATATGGCTGTATTCCGAAGGGCTCCCGCCCGTTCGTTCTTTTCTCATGTCGGACTCGCTGCTATCTGATAATTCGTTGAGTATTCGAAGCCGCCTTTCTCATCTTGGCCGATATATTGTGGTTTTGCCAAAGCAGAAATTGACCAAATCTTATACTGTTGGCCCCCCGAAACGAGCGGTCCGATCGTCCAGCCGGACGTCCCGTGAATGGCGTTGTAGATCGTCCATGCATCTTCGCGGGCCTGGACTATCGTCTCCCCCCGCGTGGCGACTTGAAGCATCGCATCCATTCTGTATGGGAGGTCAAAATCGGCCGGGCCGCCGTTATCCAGCAGGGTATGGCACCGCACCGGTGCGTCCTGAGCGCGGAAGCCGACCTGGAGATTCCCTCCTCGGGTCAACCCGGGAACTCGGGTGCAGATCCAGACGGCCAGCTCTTTCAGCACGTCATCCCCCAGTTGCCTCTTTGATTCTTGTCGCGACGATCTGCATATATTTTTTCATGAACATCATCATTTTTGATTCAAGATATTTCGGCCCGACTCCACCCTCAGACCAGTTCACTTTCTTATTCACGGCCTCATGCCACTTCGCCGCATAGGGCTGGCGGAATATCAGTTTGCAGATAATGTCCTTCGCGCCGTATCGCTCTGCCGCACCGCCTCCACCCTTCATGTGGTCCCCGTCCTTGCCGCCGGACTTCTCGACAACCTTGCTCTGAGTGATCCCTTCCAGGATCAGCGTATAGTCGCCCCGGAGGTTCCCTTCGAGGTGAGGTGTCTTGGGCGTCACATTGTCAGCATCGTTCTTCAGTTCAGAGATCGCCTCAAACAACCCCTTTTCAGCAGCGGCGGGAGCGGTCTTCAAGGCGTAGGCAAGGAATTTCGTGTCGAAGTCCTTCCAGTCCAGGCTGAAACCGCCGTCCTTCATTGGTCCGGTCATGTTATCCACACTTCATAATGAGACGTTGAGAAATCCGTCTTCTTGTCAACCCGCATGATGGCATGTTCGACGCCCTCGATGGTGATCCGGTCCGCGTTCGTCGGCGCGACGATATCGCCGGCCAAGTAAACCAGCGCCCCGGAAACGACCTGCTCGCCCTGGGCGTTACGGATGAGCTTGTTCTGCCATTCCACTCGGGCCATGACAGCGACGGTCGTGTAGGTAGGCGTGTTCCACTGGTCGAATGCCGTGAGGTACTTGATCGAGATGCTATCGACGAGATAGGCGCTGATCATCTGTTCCTCCAGGCCAGGGCGTTCTCGGAGGTCGGGTTGAGATTGTGTTCACAATTCGGATGTACGGGGGGCATCGCCTCGTCCGGCAACTGATCGTATGTATCGCTGTCGCCGGAGAGCGAATAAATTTCTCCTTCATATTTCTTGCATTCTTCACACGGATTATCGTGTGTGGAGAATTGAACCAGATCGTTGTCGAATTCCTTGCAGAGCTCCTTCGTTGCCTCTGTCTGCGCCTCTCTCATCCGCGTCCTGGCGACCAGCTCCGCATAGGACTTGACGTCATAGTGTCGCCCATTTATGACTATAAAATCCTTGCCGCCGAGCTTGCTCAATAGGTAATCGCGGATTGTCCTACTCACTGTGCCGCTCGATAATGTCGCCTGGGCCACGTCCGCCGGGCGCGCCTTCTTTAAAAGCCGTTTGATAAACGGGAGCGCGTCGGTACTCTCGAACATCTGCACCTGTGCGAGTTTCGCCACGCCTACCGCGGCCTGGGAAACGACGGACAGATACTTCCGCGCCGTCTTTTCGATCGTCCGGTTCGCCTTCCAGTAATCCGTCATCACGGTCTTCGTCAGAGCACTGATCTTCTTGTCGTGCCGAGCCGGGTTATATTTCGACGCCGGGATCCGCTGCGCCCCGATCATCTCAAGACGCGTCCGGGCCACCCCTGCGCTTTCCTCATACGCCGCCCGGATAGCACCCGGAGCCCACATCTGGACAGCCGTGTCGAGCGAGCGGATGATGTCCTTAACTTGTGACAGCGCCCTCCCCGATTCCGCCGCCGCGTAAGTAGCGGGGTCTAATGAAGATAGAACCGCGATGATCCGCTCCGCCGCCGAATCATAGACGGATTGAATCAACGCGATCCGCGCCTTCATCGGAATCAGGGACAATGTCTTAGGCATCTTAGAAGTCCGTCGCGTCCTCGTTCGCGCCCTTGTCCTCATCCCGGCCGATGTCGGAAATGTAGAACGGGGCTGGAGCCGCCGAGAAGTCCTCGAGGATCAGCGCCACGAATGGCGGGATCGGGAGTTTCGTCAGGTCCCCTTCGGCATATTGCTCCTTGACGATCCCCGCGACGGTGACGCCTTGAGCCTGAATGCCCTTGCGCCGGTCCTCGTCGGCCAAATGAATGAGCATATATAGCGCCAATTCGCACTGGGCCTTCTGGAGGATGACGAGCTCCGCTACCGTCGCGCTCGCAAAAATGGGAAGGTCGAAAAGCCCGGAATAGAAAAGCCGATCATAAGCCGTCGTCAGCGCGGCGGTTTCCTTCGCCCGCCCCGAAGTCAAAGGGATGGTCGTCCAAGCGTCGGAGGACAGCCGCGTCGAAAAGTAGGCGTCGGCCTGCGTGAGGGTCAGATATCCTATTTCACCGGGCATTTTATCCTCCTAAAATAGTTGCGGATCATTCGCGTGGGCCGCACACTCCGCCCGTATCTTTTCTTCCGTGATATCGAAATTTTGAAAGCCCCAAGTATGACGTAGGTTTTCGGCGCTTTGTAATTCCCGCCGGCCTCGCATCCGCCGCACTATGGCTAAATCCACGTCGGCCATCATCCAATGCGCACCGTCGAATCTCGTGATTGAAATCTGAATCTTCGGATTCGGTTGATATTTATGAAACCCCGGCGTCCAATGAATATCCAGGCCCGATTTAACGATAATGGGCTTCCTGTACATGCCATTGAATCCGGCCGTCCTGTTCGGATCGCCATGCCTTCTCTGTAAAATAATCGGCCAAGATAAGTTCAGGTCTTTGTCCGTTCGATGACGGTAAACCTGCCATATATCGGCATAGATCAGGTTGCCGTCAGCCTGGCTTAGAGCCGTCCTTGCGTCCCCTCCCCCGCAGGGAAAGATGAACTCGTCCGTGTCCGGGGCCATTATCCAATCGCTATCCACGGTAGCCGCGCCCTGGGCAACCAACCTCGTGACAAAGCCATAATCAATCTTCCCGGGCAGTTTGTAATTCCTGATCTTGGCGTTCGGATATCGAGAAATAATCTCCGCCGTGCCATCGTTCGTCGCCTCGTCCAGGAGGATGATAATTTCATCGGCGAAGGCATAGTGGCTCAGAAAGAATGGGGCCAGCATCGCCTCGTTGAACCAGCGGGATATCACGGTGATCTTCATGCGAATTCCTTAATAATGAGCCCGATGCCCATTTGGTATCCGGCTGTAATCCCCGCCTTTAGTGAATTGTAATGCCGGATAGTAAGGAGGAGGTTGCCCGTGTCTGTCTCGGCTATTTCTTTCCAGAGCCGGCCCACGTCGTCGAGGCCGTGAGTTCCGATGATCCCGCCACTGATGTCGTGGAGGACGATCATGTGCTTGGTCAATGGCCCATATGTCTCATAGTCGGACTTGACGCCCGCATAGGAATGATCGCCGTCGATAAAAAGTAAATCGATCGGTCGTCCCGCAAGGCGACCCTGTAATTGTGCGAATGTTTCGGGGTCCTGGGAATCGCCGTGGATATCGGGATGGCCGGGGGACCAATAGTTCACGTCGATCCCGATGTGCTCGGCATTTAATAGTTCCGTATAAAAAGGCTTTTGGGCATTATTCATAACGCCTATCTCGACGACGATCGGCCTCGGAATTTCGCGGGTTCTAAAATAGTTGCCGGCAAACTCCAGAAAGCATCTCCATTCCTGAGTCGATTGGCCCAGGCATCCCTGGGCGATTTTCATCAAATCATCGAATTCGGCTCTGCGAAGGTTCATACCAGTCCCTCGTTTAATACCCAGGGCCCCTCTATATCGGGGAAGTGTTTCGATATGCGAAATCCGCGAGTTCCTGCGTGGCCATGATGCACGTATTCGCTGGGAGTTCCCGCCTGGCCGCGTTCCGCATCGCTGAAATGGGAAAGGCCCGGAAATTGCTTGAGGATTTTCCCGGACAATCCCTTTTTGTGAATATCGAGCATTGTTAAATAGCACGGCGCGCCGTGGTGGACATAGGGATAAAACTTCCGATAATTTCCAATATCGATGAGTTGAAAATAGGGCTGAAGATATCTCACAAAGCCTTCAACATGACCATGCGGTCCGTGAATAAAGCGATTGAAATCCGCCCGTTCATCAATGTCTCCGACGCCGAACGTGTCGTCCTCCATCATGGCCAGCATCGCCGGGAGGCACGGCTCCAAGAGTTCAATGTCGGAGTCGAAGATGAGGGCGTAGGGCGTCTTGGCCCTCTCTATCCCCATGCACATTCCCCGCCCGTGGCCGATGTTATAGCCGAGCGAGACGACGGTCGTGATGTCCGACGCCAGTCCGCGCACGTAGGTCGCGCACGGGTCATCCTTATCAGAGCCGTCGATGATTATGATCGGCATCTCGGGATGGAATTTACGGATGGAATCATAGGCCCGTTCGATCAGGTCTTTTGTGTTCCAACAAACCGTGATCCCGGTGATAGGAAGATCCGTCTGGAAATACGAGCGGTAGTTTTCGCTGGTCAACTTCCCGCTCAGGATGTCCAGGTAAACCTGGCAATCCTTCGGTACCCATTTCTTGAACGTCGCCCGATCAGCCGTGTCTTTAACCCCGCGATACATGGCCGGGTTATGGCCGATCCCTATCCCGGTACGCCCGGGCAGGCCCTTGATGCCTAGATATAGCGGCTTTTCGTTATCATTAAAACGATATCCCCGATTACCGACTTTCCGCCATATCCTCAAGTCCACAGCTGTACCAGCCGGATGGGGTGGTACAAGTTCATCGTTGTCATGTAAGATTTCTATAAATTCCGGCAAAAATGAATTCCTGAAAGCCGTTTCAGAAAGAGAACAATGTGAGGCGTTTTGGTGGATATGATATCCGCCCGTCGGGAGGTGATAATATTTGGCCTGAGTGATTCCGACGACTTCATGCTGATCGAGTTTGCGCGCCACTTCTGCGATATATTCCGGTGCGTAATAGTCATCGTCCTCCATGATGATTATCTTGTCGCCGGCAATGAAAGGAAGCGCTGCCGCCAGGTTAAGGCTAAGCGTATGCTGCGGATCGTCCGGGCGCGGCTCACGCCGAACATATTTGATGAAGTCGTGAATTTTGAAAGCCTCATCCAGCATCGTTGGCACCTTGCCGTCATCGACGACGATCCACTGGCCCGGCTTCTGCGCCTGGTGTTTCATCCATTGCTGACAGAGCGCAAAAGCGAGCGGCCGGTCGCCCGTCGGAGTTATGCAGGTAATCCGAAAATCGGTTGGCAGGGTCTTGATATAGTTTACGGGATCAGGAGGAAGACTAGGCGTGGCCGTTCTATACGTTTTATGGCTTGCGTGGTCCGCCCGTTGTTTTTGCCGTAGGGCCAAGATCTCTGCAACGCGGGGATCCCTCGTGGTTATCATTGCCATAGGTCGTCCTTGTCTCCAAACTCGAAGCACCTGAGCGCGGAGTCCGGGTTAAGGTTGATGACCCGCGGCCTGCCATTGAGTAATGCCGCGCCCGCCTCGAAAGCCCGCTTGAATATATTCAATGCATCCGGGTTCCCGCCGGAAGGATAGCCGTCGTGATAGTTTTTTTCCCCGGCCGGGCCCCTTGAGCAATCATAGCCGAGTAGATAGACCGGGTCCCCACCCAAGACCATCGCTAGATTCAGGGCCCCGTAGCCCGAGTTCTGGCCGTGAAACAGCCCGTCCCTGAGGCTCTTCGTCCAGCCGATCTCGCCAGCCGACGGCAAGGAATAGACGCCCGGCGGGTACGAGTAGCCGGAGAGGTCCAGCCACAATTTCACGCCTTCGAAGGCCTCGAATGCAGTCTTGAAATTGTCGCCGAGTTTTCCTTCCATGATCCAGTCCAAAAACGGCCGGTCCATTCCGAATACGATGTCCGCGAAGGGAACGTCATAAAATGATTTATTGATGGCGATGACCCGCTCACCGCGGAGCCGTTCGAAGTCGAACCCCTTGAGGCTCGGCCCGCCGCCGACGATGAAGCACCGCCGGCCGGCCCAAGAGCCGTCGGGCAGGATCTCCCATGCCGGCCGTTGGGCGGGCGAAGCCGCCACCTGATTATTCCTCCAGGTCCGGGTCCGCGCCGCGGCTTCGCGGGCGGAGATCGAGTGCCGCAGGATCTCGCTGACCCGCGCCGACCGCATCGTCAGCAATTCAGTCGCCACCTTGCCTCCTCCGCATTTGAAAAAGATGGGGGAGGAACCGTCCGGGCCCCTCCCCGCATCTGCGTTGTCAAAGGATCACGCCTCCCCTGGCCCGTGGTTATGCGATCGCGCAGCGCTTGAACTGCTCCTGGTCGCCGATCGCCCCGCCGTACCGCATCCAGCCGACAGCGATGTCGGCATAGGCTTCCTCATCGAACTTGTTGAAGATGGTGAGGTTCATGCGGTTGCCGCCTTTGGCTTTGATCTTGGGCAGGACGACGTAATAGACCGTGGTCGTCGTCAGCATGGTGGTCGGGAGTAGCCGGAACTTGTAGCCCACCATAGAGGGCCCACCATATCCCTGAAGCAGAAGCCCGAGAGCCTTGGTCAGCCGCCCGACGATCTGCAACGGGGTAAGAACGGTGAACGTGGCATTGGCCGCGGTCACGCCATAACCCTTGTCCTGGAGGTCCAGTAGGATCGTCTGAGCCGCGAGATTCAACGTCTGGGCATCCCGGTTGGCCGTATAGGTCTGCTCCGTGGCGGCGAGTCCCGCCGGATCGGGGAGCTGCCAGCCGATGTTCTGCGCGGCAGCGACCGCCTCGATCAATGCATAGAAGCAGGCCGCCTTGTGCTCGGCCGCCTTGTTGACGAACGCGACGGCGTTGTCCTCGAGTGTCCAGTACTTCTTGTCGTCGATGAGCAGCCGGCTCCAGCCCAGGCCGCCGCCGTAGATGTCGAAGGCGACCGAGACCTTCGTCCCGGCCATTTTGAAGATCAGGGCCTTATCGCCGAGCGCTACCTTGGCGAAGGTCAACCCGTCCTCGACGTCAAGGATGTCGAATCCGCTCTCGTTGGTGCCCGTGAAGTCGCGAATGTCGAAGATCTCCTCGAACCCGGTATCATAGGCCGGGACCGCATGGAACTTTTCGAGGATCTGATGAGCGGCCGCCGGGAAGTCGCCCGGCCCGCCGAATGCCTGGAGTGCTTGCTGGTAACGCTTGGCTTCCGCTTTCTGTCTCTCGCCCGAGGCGAAATACTGGACGGCCGCGAAGATCTTGTCCCGACCCGCCTGGGTCGAGAAGTCAAGCTTGCTGAGGTCTGAAAAGATTTTGCTCATGGTCATGCTCCCTTACGCGGCCACGTCGCCGTTGAAATCGGCCAGGACGGTGTTATCAAACGCGCCGGCCGCGACGAGACACCGCCCGCAAACCACTCCGCTTCCGCCGGAAGTGGTCACTCCGGCATCGCCGCTCGTGAAATAGAGCTTGTCCCCCTGGGCGAATACCGGTCCGCCGGTGCACGCGATCTTAGGGAGAAGAATCTTGTGAGCCGCGATGCACAGCGCGACGTGCACGCCGACGAGGACGGTCTCATAAGCCACGCCGATCAGGCCGCTGACGACGTACATCGCCCCGGCCACGACCCCGCCGACCGGGGCGGGGACGGTGATCGACTTGGTCTTGTCGGTCCCGCACCGCAATTGAATTCCTGTGATTGCCATAGTTACCTCCTGTGGCTTCCCGCCCGCACTATCAGGCGGGGATCAATTCGTTGTTTTTCGGATCGAGGAGGTTCGTCTTGTCCCGATTTTCTTCGGCGGCCCGGGCGGCAGCTTCAGCGGTTTTTTCCGCATCGGTCTTTCCGCCCTTGTCACTCGCGCCCTTCGTGTCGCCCATCAGTTCTGTGAACTCGGTCACTTGATCATCGACGAATTTATTCAGTTCGTCCTTGACCTTGGCCTCGTCCTTCGGGGTAAAGGATTTCTCGAAGGATTTGCGGATGAACTTGACAAGACGTTCGTCCCCTTTAAGCTTGGGGCGTTCGGTAAGCACGGTCTCGAACGATTCCCGAGCCTTGGTCTTCAGCACGCTGGTCTTTGAAGACGCCAGCTCGTCCTGCAGGGCCTTCTTCTCCGTCTCCAGGGTTGCGGCCTTCGCCTCGACATCCTGAAGCCTCCGGATCTGATAGCCCTTGGCGTTGTTGATTTTCTCCTCCACGTGCTCCTTGATGAAGGGGTCGGAGGTAAGGGCCGTGGGCGCAAACACGTCCGACGGGCCGAACTTACCCTCCTGGATTGCCTGTCTGATTTCTTCCAGGGTCATTTTGTGGTCTCCTTGATGGGATTTCTCGGCAAACGCCCGGAACTGCGCCAAAAGCGTGGCTCCGGGGAACGCCGGTTTTTTTACATGGGAACTGCCGAGGGCAATCCCCGTGACTTCCTGAATATCGACGTCCTTGACGTCAAACTCCCGGCTATCATTCGGGACCATGACCACTGCCTCAATCGAGGCCACGTCGAGCGGGAGGTCCCTGAACTGCGGGTAGATGTAGGCGACGGCGATGGATGACAGCGAGCCTTCGATGTTCTTGAGCGCCTTGCCCACGATCTCCCCGATGGCCTGTCGTCCTTCGGCCTTGTTCGTGGGTCCGTGGTTGTGGTAGACGGGGATTCCGAGTCCGAGCTTCTCCGTGAGCTTCTCTATGGCGGACTGGAACCACCGCTGGACCGTCGCGCCGATGCCGACCATGTCCGGCCGGCATTCGCCCTCCTGGCCGACGCGGAAGACTTTGAAGACCGGGTTCGGGTCTTCGCGCTTGATATCCTTGATCGTGCGGGGAGAAATGAGCCCGAGGACTTCCGAGTCCGCCATCGCCAAGACACGCGCTAGGATTTTCATGTCATTCTCCCGTAAGGCTCCCAAACGCCGCGTCCCGGACGTTGGCGCTCTTGATGATGTCCCGCCAGATCTGCCGGCGCCCCTGCCTCGGGACCCCCATGCGGTGGGTGCATCGTGGCATCGAGCCGGCGAACGATGGCCCGCACTTTCCGAGCCCGCCGGCGGAGCCTCCAGAGGCGGAACTTTCGAAACATGGCTTATCCCTTCGGCTTGCGTCCCGGCTTTTTATGGGAGGGGGCCAGGACGGGTTTCACGTCCTTCTCTCCGGTGATCGCCGGGGTTTGGCGCTTGGCCCCCACGTTCGAAGTCGTCAGTAAAGGCCCCTTGGCTGCCTTGCGCACCGCCGGATACGCGGGCCGCTGAGGCTCAACGCTGTTGGTTGTCGGTACGTTTCTGGTTATCATTGGGATTCTCCGTCGTATTCGCGTTCTTGTCCTGGTTGTCCGGGTTCAATGGCGACTTATTGAATCGCTCCAGCGCCACGGCATCCCGCTCCGCCGCCTTCTCCATTTCGGTGTCCACATCGATCCCCGGGATCTGCGAGAGGAACGCCTCGAGACTGATGGCGTCGGCCGTATAAGCCGGCAGGAAAACGTCGACGATCCGCTTCCAGGCGGCCTCTGTGACGTAAGGGATGAGGACCTTATATCGAGACGGGTCGAGCGGCGCCTTCGTCGAATTCTTGTTGCGGACCAGCATCGACTTCTCGATGATCTCGCTGTAGGTGCCCGTCCAGATTGAGCGCTCTTTCGAGGTCGAGGCCGTCACAAGCTCCATGAGATTGTCCGCCGTCGCCCTGTTGCTCATGAGATCGGGAAGGCCCAGGAAGTGCACGGGCGTGCCTGTCGTGCCCGAGATCATCTTCGCGTTAGTCGTGATCTCTTTCTCGAGCGCCTCGTTGCCGCCCTGGAGGCTCGGCGAAACGTAGTTGATCTTGCCGGCGATGACGACCATCTTCCGGAGCTTCCAGTTGATGTTCGCCGTGGCCGCATTCATGGCCTTGGCGTCGGCCGCGTTCGCACACTCGATGGTCGGAATGGGCGCGACATATAGGTGGTTGATCTCCCGCCAGTCGCGGAGCGCCTTGTCCAGGGCCTCGATCTGGGTAAGGCACTTGCCGACTTTGGGAATTGGCTTGTTCGGCTGGTGGATCCGGCCGCCGAACCGCGCATAGACGAAATCCGCTTCCTCGAGCACGGTGTCTGTTGAGGAGCCCTTCTCTTTCCAAGCCACGCTGTCATACCAGGAGTAGTCGTTTTCGACGTGATGGACGTTATAATTCTTGTCGACCCGCGACCTGAATTGGATAGATACCTGCTGGTCTTTCTCATTCCAAACGAGATGGCTCAGGAAACAGCCCTCTATCTCGGCTTCCTTGGCAAACTCCTGCGCCATCTCTCGATCGAGATTGTTGTAGGCGAAGAAATCCTGGATGAATTTCATCTCGTCGGATTTCTTGAATTCCTTGTCCGCCGGGATCGCGGCCACTCCTTGACCGATGATGAAGGCCGACCGCACGTCAATGATGTTCCCCGTCTGAAGGACGCCCCACTCGGCCTCGCCGTCGTACTTCTTGGCGATCTCCCTGATCGTCGCCATGTATTCCCGGTACTCGTTGCCGGCGTAAACCTTACCGTCGTTTTTCTGGGCGGTGGTGATATCGTCGATCAAAAGGGCCTGAAGTTCATTGGTCTCCCGCAATTTCTGGAAATCGCCCCGCATAGCCTCGAGGGCTTGCTTCGTCTTTCGACCCGTGATATCCATCAGTAGACCTCTCCGCCCTGGCAAACGTAAGCGCCGCCGCTCCTCATGTGGGTGTAAATGCCATAACGCACCGCGTCCATAGCGTGATCGTCGAACTTCACCGGCTCCGGCAGGGGGTTGCCGCTTTTGTCGACGCGCCACTTGTACTTCTTGGCCTCCCGGATGATGTTCTCCGAGCCTTCGACGATATGGATCTTCTTGCTCTTCAGGAAGATGATGCCGGCCCGGACAGAGTCGGCGCCCTTCTCCGCCGGCAGGATGTTGAACCCGGCCCCGCAGAGTTCGTCGATCGACTTCGGCTCGGAGGAATCGAAGTACACGTCATCGTTGGCGCCCACATTCCCCTCCGCCATCTTTTCTCCAAGCATGGGATTCGTGAGTCCGTCCTGATACACGACCTCCTGGAGCCAGAACTCATTGTTGCCGAAACGCCAGATCCGGATGCAGGCCGAGGGATTGACGGAATAGCCGAAGTCCCCGCCATAGAAGACCTCGTCATAGCGCGCCGGCAACTCCTTCACCACATCCCAGTTGTAGATCTTCCCCTTTGCCACGGCCCACTTGCCGAGCCCATAGATCAAATACATCGTCTCGTCCTGGTCCTTGAGTTCGGCCAGGCGCGCGCGGTACTTCTCGCGGACCTCCTGTATGGGGTTGTCCTCAATCGTTGAGTTGTGGACGCAGGCGTCCGGGTTGATATTGTCGAAGAACATCTCCTTGAGCCAGGGCGCCTCGATCTCGTCCGGGTTGAACGTGAGGATGATCTGGTGGTATCCCGGGCCCGGCTCGCGGAGCCTGAGGTCGATCTGGAGGAAGTCCTGCTTCGTGAACTCGGTCGCCTCCTCGAGCCAGATTCCCGTGATGCCTTTGATGCTCTTGATCTTTTCGGGATCGTCTAGGCCGTCGAAAAGGACTTCGACAAGGTCGCCCATCGGGTTGCGGAAGATGATCGTCCGATCGGTCTTGTTGAACTCGTAGGGCACGCCGAGCTCGTCGAGTATGGTCTTGAATACGGCCAGGACGGATTCCCGGACACGGGACCGGACTTTCCGGAGAACGAGGAACCTGTGCCGGCCCTCCCTCATGCCGCGGACGAAGAGCTTTCGGGCCGCGAACTCGGTCTTGCCCGAGCCGGCGCCGCCGCAGAGGACGAGATAGCGCTTCTTCTCCTCGATTAAGGGAAAGAACGAGGACGATATCAAGATCTCCATCTCGCGCGCTTCTTCCGTCATTTCTTTGGCTTCCCGTTTCCTTTTCCCTTACCGCTGTCGCCGGACCTGGTATGGACGACGCGGATTGTGAGCTTGTCGCCGGTCTTGATAGAGCCGGAGTGCTCGAGCTGCGTCTTCTCCCGCCATTTCTCCGGCTGCCGGTTCTTTAGCCAGAAGATCATGGCGGTCGTGTCGCCGGCCATCCATACCCTTTTCCCGCTTTTATCAAGCGTCTCGTATCCGATCGCCTTCTTATAGAGGCTCTGAGTGATCTGAAAGTCCGCCTTGAGCTTCCCCCTTTTTAGGGACTGCAAAAACGCGGGGTGTTTCTTCCAGTAATTCAGGGTTCGGGGGCTGATATCGAGGATGACAGCAATCTGCTCATCGATCAACCCCATGCTGGCAATGACCTCCACCTTTTCGAGGTTGAGTTGATCCATCTTGAACGGGTGATTGAGCTTCGCGACTTTGACTTTCATCGGCCAGTCCTCCGGATCTTCTCTTCAGGGACGCCAGTGAAATCGGCATAGCGCTTGATGATGACGTCACAGTACTTGGTATCGATCTCCATGAGGAAGGCATTGCGGCCAGCCTTCTCGGCCGCGATGAGGGTGGAGCCTGAGCCGCCGAATAGGTCCAGGACGTTCTCGGCTTTCCTCGAGGAGCACTCCATCGCACGCACCGCGAGCTCCACGGGCTTCTCGGTCAGGTGGACCATGCTGGCCGGGTTGACCTTCTTGACCGACCAGACGTCCGTGGCGTTCGATGGGCCGAAGAACTTGTGGGCGGCCCCTTCGCGCCAGCCGTAAAAACACCATTCGTGGTTCCCCATGAAGTCCTTCCTGGTCAGGACCGGGTGCTCCTTGACCCAGATGACAGCCTGGCTGAAGTAGAGGCCGCTCTCGCGAAGAGCCGGCGGATAGTTGCCGCAGTTCGCGTAGCCGCCCCAGATGTAAAATGAGCGACCGGGCATGAGGACCCTGGCCAGGTTCCCGAACCAGACCCTGAGAAGAGCGTTGTATTCTTCCTCGGAAAGAAAGTCGTTCTCGAGCGGGCGGTCCTTCGCCCTCATCTTGATGATCGAGGCGCCTTTCTTCCTCCTGGGTTTACGTGCCGTGTCGAATGCCTGGTGGTGTTTCATTGTGCCGGAGGCCTTCGCGGCCGCGATGGCATTAACCGACCGAGGCTCCACCTTGACGTTGTAGGGCGGATCCGTGTTGACCAGGTGGACCCTCTCCCCATTCATGAGCTGATCGAGATCCTCGGGGCTCCCGCTGTCGCCGCACATGAGCCTGTGTCGTCCCAGCAGAAAGACCTGCCCTTTTTGTGTAATCGACGGAGAGTCATCGATCTCCGGAACCTGGTTCGCCTTATCGTCAAATTCTAAGGAGAATCCTTCGAGAAGGATCTTCAAGTCCACCGCCTGGCCGATGTCGACCTTGAAGTCCTCGAGGTTGAGCTTGGCCATGTAGGGGAAGATGAGCTCTGCCAGCTTGTCCTCCTCGTAATAGCCGGCGCGATCGTTGTCGGAGAGCGCGTACTCGATCTTTGCAGCCTCGTCCTTCGGAGCGACGATGGAGATCTCGACATCCTGGACCCCGAGCTCCTGGAGGGCCCGGATCCTCATGTTCCCGCCCAGGACGACGTACTTCTTGCCGGCCTGGTAGCAGACGAGCCGTTTGTAAACGCCGAGCTTAAGGATCTGCTTCTTGAGGCGCTCGAAGTCCTCCGCCTTGATACCGCGGGGGTTTTTGTCCCACGGGACGATGGAGGAGATGGGGACCTTGATGATCTTCATGCTCAGCGTTACCCCTTCCGCCCCAGAAGCAGATCGACCTTGCCCTCAATGCGAACAAGCGCTTTTCCGGTATTGTCCTTGAATTCGACGAGGCCCGAGATCGCCTCTCCATGCTCCTGACACTTCTTGCCCGTTCCAGGCTTTTCCGCTGGGGTTGATTTCGTGGCGCAGTTCCCGCTCGCCTTCCACTTCCGGTTGTTGAAAATGATCGAAAGCCACGAACCGACGGCGGCCACCCCGGCCAGGCCTACGGCGGGCCACGTGACGGGATCGCCATGCCGAATAGCCTCTGAGGCCGCTTGCGCCGTGAGCATGATCATGGGTAGGAGCATCATTTCTTCCCCTCCGCCTTGAGCCTTTCGATCTCAAGCTCAAGCGCCCGGATCCTATAGATGAGCCGGAAGAGTTCGATGGGATATGCCTTAGTGACGACGAGGTAATCCCGTGCCTGATCCTCGTTCGGTTCCCAGACGACGGCGCCCGCGACGACGCGCCCGACGATCCGCGCCTCGCCGATCGCCACAGGGACCTGTTGGATCCGCGCCCTACAGCTCGCCCAGAAGCTCAGCGAGAAGCAAATTGACAACGCCAATATCGCCGTCGTTAAGCGCCTTGAGCAGATGTTCATATTTTTCCTTGCGCTCTTTTTCGAGTTTATCGAGTTTTTCCCGGATCTTTTCCGCCTCATCCTTATGAAGCATGGGAAGAAGCTCATTGATGATCTTCAGAAGTTCGGCTATCACATGAGTCCTCCCTTGAACGGGTCGATAATGATTCGCGGCCCCTTCCGGTAGTCCAGCGGCCGAATCTTGACGAAGGCGTTCTGGGCGATCGCGTCTCCGACCGTGATCGTCCCGGATCCCCCGCCGTCCGCGCCGATGGCGAAGGCGTTATCGATCATCAAGACGACATGCTCCGCCCGGCCGTTGCGGTCAAGGTAAAAGGCAAGACACCCGGCGTAGCCGAGCGCCACCTGACTGGGACGGAAAATGGAAAGCAGATCGTTCGCGGTATAGTCCCGGTCGTGGGCCAGCCGGCCGACGCCCTGAAGGACTTCGACGATAAGGCCGGAGCAGTCGAACCCAGCCATTGGGTCGTTGCCTCCCCAATGGTAGGGCGTCCCTATGAAGTGCTTGGCATAGTCCACCGCGATCGCGCGGAGGTAAGCGGCCTTGATATAATCCTCTTGCTTCACGCGATCAGCGTGGATGAAAATAGAAACGTGTCAAGAGGTTGGGAGAGCATTAATTAACTTTCCCCATATACGGCAGGAAAATAATTAAATATGGCTGGTCCTTAAGTCTTGCTCCAAACAGGCAAACCGGCAATAGACCCGCCCCGGGCGCGTGTCGTTAATGACGACAACCATTTTCACTGGGTTGATTCTGTTGCCGCACCAACTACATGCGAGTCCGCTTTTGAAGCGGACACTGGATTTCTTGATGACGACTGGTCCGCGAAGAACGGCAGGGGCCGGAGCCTTCCCCTCCTCGTGAACGAGACACGGACCTTTTGGGAACGGGCCGCTCTCCGCGCGCCTGCGTCTGAGCCGGACGTTTCTTGCCTTGCATACATGGCCGTCACGCGCCGGACAGGAATCGCAGCTTTCGACATGGTAGGTTTTGCCTTGATATTCGAGAAGGTATCGATTCATGTGCTCTTCATTTAGCCCCGGAAAGGGGCGGGCGAAAGGAGGGAAAACCCGCCCCCCGAGGCTCGAAAATTCTGATCGTGGTTCAGGTCTTCGCCAGACGCAGATCGGTCTTGAATAGAACCCCGATGATCAGCGTCAGGACCGCGATGATGCTTTCCGCCAGGACTGGCGGGATTACTCCGGCCGTGCCCAGGGCGGTGATGATGGCATTGATAATCATCAGCCAGAACTTCGGGTCCTTGAACCTCCCGACCTGCGCTCCGATCTTGGCCAGGTCCGCCTTGGCTTCGCCGAAGACCCAGACCAGGACGGCGGCAAGGCCGGTCGCGAGGACGGTCGCGTCGATCGACAGCCCGAACGTCGTGACCAGGACGCCCAGGATCGCACCGATCACGGCGACGAAAACCGCGATTGTTTTTCTGCTCATGATGAGCACCTCCTATTGAGAATTTCTATCTCGCGTGATCTCGTAGCCGACACCACAGACCAACGCGAGAATATAGACGAAGATGAGTGCGAGCGGTGTTATGTCCAAAGTCCCCCCTTCGCTTTTCTTGGGTGCCTGAACGGTTGATCGAGGCGGTTATGACATCGCTGGCAAAGCGCAATTAGGTTAAGTTTCCGACTATCTGTTGGATCGCCATTAATATGATGAACAGTAAGAACAACTTCCGAACCCGTGATGGGATGATGGAAGCCGTTCGCGGCCAGACAGAGTTCGCATTTCCAACCCGCGCGCTCACGAAGAAGCAAGGACAACCTATCCCAATTCTCGGGATAGAGGACTCGTTTCTCCGGCTTGATCGGACTCATAAGAACAATCCCATTTGCTCAGCTGGCGGCGCGAGCTTCGGATAGAACGACAGTATCGTCCCCACGCGCCTGTGCGCCTGTATCGGCCCCCACGCCTTCGTGATGTAGGATTTGAAGTCCTGCACCTCAGCGACCGTCTGAGGCAGGAACAGTCCGTCCTCGCATGAGCAGATCGGCAGCCCGGAGTAAAGTTCCCGGCAGTCCCGATCCGTGAGCGTTGGGCGATACAGCCTCAGCTCGGCGAGCAGCACCTTGCGCGGCATGGCGTTGGTGCGCCCCTTGCATCCCTGCATGATGCGCATTATCTGGTCGCGTAAAAAGGTATTCATTGGCC
>Ga0315291_10002239_pt1 | contig 25443 bp, 11 predicted proteins | sample YL17G12_20_MG_FD_203070 | JGI IMG/M metagenome (GOLD analysis project Ga0315291, IMG submission 203070) | Sediment microbial communities from Yellowstone Lake, YNP, Wyoming, USA - YL17G12_20 | ecosystem: Environmental > Aquatic > Freshwater > Lake > Sediment | place: USA: Wyoming | collected...
CCGTCGGACACGCCGGTTGTGTTTGTGTTGAGGTCGGACCAGACGATGATAGCGCCTTCCGAATCCCAGTTGAAGAACTTAAATCCGGTAGCGTTCGGGGGTCGGAGGCAGCCGGTGTACCAGTTATGCCACGGCCAATCCCCTGTTCCTCCCCATAAGTTCGAGAACATATAGTCAATATAGTTATCGACGTCGAGGAGGTCATTGTAAGCAGGGTTTTTCGTGCCGTCAGGGTTGTTGCCCTGAATCTCCTGGTACGCTTCATTGGAACTCATACCTGCTGTGCACTTATTTAACATCTGGCCCCAGGTAGTGGTGTTTCCGTTGACGGCGACACCGTCATGAATCGAATCCCAGTCATCCTTGTCGCCGCCAAAATACGCAGCGGCAAACGACTCATCGGGCCGCTCTACGACGTTGTACAGACCCCAGTACAGCCCATTCAGGTACAGATGGGCAAATGTCCCATGCGCAGAAGGATTGCCGGAGGCCAACTGGGTGCGCCTCATAAACTCATCGACGATGTACTGGGTGTTTCCGCCTCCCCAATTGTTCCATGCATCGTTCGCTCCCGCCCGCAGGATGATGGTGTCGAACTTGTCGACAGCATCTTCGCCGAATAAAGGATACTCCAGTTTCGTCGGCCCGTAGTTTCGCTTGAACAGGATGCGGAATGACTTCTTTCTCGTCAGCCCCATACCGCGAAACGCGCCGCCGTATATCCGCAACCCGGCATCTACCTGAAACCCGGTTGTGCCATCGGGGTATATCCACTCGACGGACGTCGGCCGTTCCCATGCCACTCCTTCCAGAGTTGAGTTGTCGTAGATACCTGTCGTGCCGAACAGGTTGTCCACGTCGGTCACTATCGAGATGGTCGGCAGAGACAAAAGCGAGTCTCTCATCAGCCCCTGATACCGAGGGTCGTTCACCACTCGCTGATCCATTGCATAATCCGCAGTCGTGCCTCCCCAGGAAGCAGGAAAACCAGCAGGGCTGGCCGGCTGGCGAATCACCTGGTTGAGAAAGATGTAGGTTTGAACATCTACATTGGTTGATATCCAGCCGGGCTTGAACGCCATCGCCCGCAGGCAGGTGGTTTTGCTTATCGGAATTGGGCCGGTGTAATCATTGCCATCCACATCAGAAGGAGTGCTGCCATTTGTGGTGTAATGTATCGCGGCCCCCTCCGTTTCGCAGGTGATTGTCACCGAGAAGGGCGTATCGTAGAACCCCCGGTCGTGGCTGAACTGTGTGTCGCTTACGAAATTGACCGCGCCCGAAGTGTTGAATTTGCCCGGCGTAGCAGTAGTGAAATACTGCGGCGACATACGATTGCTGGCGCCGACCAGCTCCGGCAGAATCATAAAATTCCCGTCAGACTTGCTGTTGTTTAACGCCTGAATCACCAGCAAGTTCGTCCCCTCATGCAAACTCCCGACATGCGCAGAGATGTCAAAGCTCTCAAAACCATTCACATCATGCACGCCGGTCGCGGCGGAGTCCCACCGCAGCGTGCCCGGAACCAAACTGCTGTGGGCAACCTTTTGCCCGTTCAAATACGCCACAAACGCGTCCTCATACTTAACCTGCAGCGTAAGCCGGTCAAAGAAATCGGCCTCTTCAACCTCAAATCCAATCCGCATCCACAGCGATGCATTAACATTCTGCATCTCCTCCTGTATGTCGGTCGCGACATCCTCGCTCATACTGGCCACATACAGCCCGCCTTTGGCCGTGTCGCCGACAAGACGAAAATTGGTGGAATTAAAAGTAGCAAAGCTTCCACGTGCGGCAAATAATTCGAGCTCTGAGCCGCCGCCACACTCATAAAACACTAAACGAAGGTTATATAATCCTGTCTCCGTAATGTTGAAGGCCGTTATCGTGTCATCCGGGCCGCGCGGGGCAGGATAAGAACATATAAAGGTCTTGTCGCCCTTGGTCAATTTCAGTTCAAAGCCATCGTCGCTGTTCACTCCAAATGTCCAGTAGCCGGTCTGTGGAATCAGAACTGTCCCGGTCGCCAAAACGACAAAATTTTCCACGTCGTTACCTATCGTTGTGCTGGGAAAAGGCAGGTCGCTGGCGTAATGGCCGTAGCCTCCCGTGTTCAGATAGTTGATAGTCGCCGCTACGGCGTTTGCGGTACTGCTGCGATAAGATGGATTACTGACAACCGACTCTGCGGCACTCAAACTATCAACCGTGATATTTGCCTTGTAGTAGGTAACCTTAAATCCTGGTATGGCATTTCCGAACCCGATGCCGGTTTGCGCCGGCCACCATCCAGAGTCATCATAACCCACAGCCGTCCAGTTCGCATCCGCCTCTTCTTTCGTAGGCACACAATAGAGAACGTTCGCGCCGGCAGGGACAAATTTAGTGGCGTATTGCGCCATCCCGTACGATATATTGGTCTCCTGCTTCGGATACTCCGGCGCATATTCGTGGGCCACGGTAACGCCGTCTTTCCCCGTCAAGGCCAGATAATCGCCCCCGGCATCGAGATTAAAATTGGTGTGAAGCTCGTGCCCCGCTATCGCCCGATCTTTCTCCGAGGCAAAGACAATCAGGAACTGACCCGACCCCAGCTGCACATTGGGAAATTGCCACTCCTTCTGATTTGTTGAGCCATATACCAGCCACCAGTCATTCAGGTCAATCGTCCCGTCCGTCGGATTATAAAGCTCAATCCAGTCCGAAGAATCGCCGTTCTCATCCACCAGCTCGCCCTCTTCCAGAGGCGGCTTGCTGTCGTTGCTTGCCATAAACTCGCTGATGACCACATTAAGCCCGCTCGTCTCCCAGTTCCCCCCCAAAATGGCAAGGTCGGTTATGTTCACCCCGCCGGCCCCGTTTAAGTCCGCCTCGCAGCCGGGTACCAGGCAGCCCGGGCTCAGCCATTGCCCGGCGAGGATATTCAGGTCGTCAGCATCAACATCGAAGTCACCGTCCAAATCGCCCACAGGGTAAAATTGCGCGATGCCCCCGAATGTTTCTGTCGGGGGTCCAAAGGCAGCCAATGCCAAAAATATTAGTAAGATTCTGACCATCGATTCTCGTTTCTCGATTCTCGATTCTCGATTCTCGACGAGTATCGAGTATCCAGTATCCAGTATCGAGTAATGGGCGTAATACACTTTACCTATTCTAACATTTATAAGGTAGATAAGTCAATACCCACATCCGCCACGACCCGCCAATGGCTTTCCGGCGAGGCGGATGAAATGTGAAACCTTGACTGCCGTCAGGCAAGTATGAAATCTGGAATTGCGGACAGTTCGGTGGTGAGCCTGTCGAACCACGAGCCACGATTCACGCGCGATGCTGTTCCATCAGACGTATGAATGCCTTGAACAGATAGCTCGAATCGTGGGGTCCGGGCGAGGCCTCTGGATGATACTGCACCGAAAAAGCAGGTATCTTTTTGCAGCGAATCCCTTCGAGGGTGTTATCGTTGAGGTTTATGTGTGTCAGCTCAACATTTTTTCTGTTGAGTGTATCAACATCAACGCAGAACCCGTGGTTCTGGCTTGTTATCTCTATTTTGCCTGTCTTTAGATTCTTTACCGGATGGTTTGCCCCCCTGTGCCCGAATTTCAGTTTGAATGTTTTGGCTCCGAGCGCAAGGGCCAAAAGCTGATGGCCGAGGCAAATCCCGAATATCGGCACCCTGCCTAAAAGTTCTCTGACCGTCTCAATCGCATAAGTTACGGCCGCCGGGTCTCCGGGACCATTGCTCAGAAATACACCGTCGGGGTTTTTTGCCAGCACCTCTTTGCCCGATGTATCCGCCGGCACAACCAGGACGTGACATCCATACGAACAAAGCAGCCGCAAGATGTTGTGCTTAATTCCGAAATCGAAGGCCACAACCTTCCAGTTTTTGGTTTTGAGTTTTGAGCTATTAGTTTCGCCGTTCCACGCATAAGGCCTTTTGACGGTTACATCTTTTACTATGTCCCTGCCAACAAGCCCAGGATATTTGTCCAGTTTCTTTTTGAGGTTCGTCAGGCTTCCGCCAAGACGTCTTTGGCGGGTCGAAGAGATTATCCCCCTCATCGCCCCTTCGGTTCTGATATGTTTTACGAGTTTTCTTGTATCGATACCCTCCAGGCCGACAACGTTATTTTTCTTTAAGTACTCCGAGAGCCTTTCTTTATTTCGCCAGTTGCTCGGGTAATCGCAGTTTTCCTTGACGATGAAGCCGCCGGCAAAAATTCTCTTCGATTCCAAATCCTGCGGGTTCGTTCCGCAGTTGCCAATCAACGGATACGTCATAGTGATTATCTGCTCGTTATACGATGGGTCGGTCAGTATCTCCTGATAGCCGGTCATACTCGTATTGAACACGACCTCCCCGCACCTTTGGCCCACGGCCCCAAAGGATGTCCCTTCAAAAATAGTCCCGTCTTCGAGTAATAGAACTGCCTTCATAAAAATACCAAAATCCTGCCTGCCGGTAGGCAAGTCAGAAATCAATTTTCCGTCGATAGTATGCCTGAATCGGCTTGACCTCAAGTTTTTGTTCCAGCAGTTTTTCGATGGCCTTCGCGACCGCCGCTGCTCCTCTTATCGTAGTTACATACGGCACGCCCCTGTCGAGCGCCGTCCTTCGAATCTGAAACGAATCTGCTGCCGCCTGTTTGCCGACCGCGCTATTGATAATCAGGTCTATTTTGCCGTTTATTATGTAATCAACAATATTGGGCCGGCCTTCCGTCACCTTCAGCACGAACTCCGATGGGATATTGTTATTAATGAACGCGATGCACGTGCCCTTCGTCGCCATAATCTTGAATCCCATACCGTGCATCTTGCGGGCGGCCTCGACCGCCCTCGCCTTGTCGCTGTCCTTGACGCTGAAAAACACGTTGCCGCCGGTCGGCAGGGTGTTGCCCGCCGCTATCTGCGATTTGGCATAAGCAATCCCAAAATCATCCGATATGCCCATCACCTCTCCTGTCGAAAGCATCTCCGGCCCCAGCAGCACGTCCGTCCCCGGAAACTTCAAAAATGGAAATACCGCCTCCTTCACCGAGAAGTGCACGGGCACAATCTCTTTCGTAAATTTAAGCTCGTCCAGCGTCATTCCCGCCATCACTTTTGCCGCGAGCTTTGCAAGGGGCACGCCAATCGCCTTACTGACAAACGGGACCGTCCGTGACGCCCGCGGATTGACTTCAAGGATATAGATTTGGCCGTCCTTTATCGCAAACTGAATGTTTATCAGGCCCCTGACCTTCAATTCCAGGGCCAGCAATTTCGTCTGCCTCTTGACCTCTTCCACAGTCCTTTTGCTTAGCGAAATGGGCGGCAGCGAGCAGGCGCTGTCGCCGGAATGAATCCCCGCCTCCTCAATATGCTCCATCACTCCTCCGATTACGACCCTTGTGCCGTCGCTGACGGCATCAACATCCAGCTCCGTCGCATCGTCAAGAAACTTATCAATCAAAATAGGCCGTCCGTTGGAAACCTCTATGGCTTTTGCCACGCAGGCCTTCAGCCCCTGCTCGTCATAGACAATCTCCATCGCCCGCCCGCCGAGCACAAACGAAGGCCGAACCAAAAGCGGATACCCCAATCTATTCGCTATTCTGACCGTCTGCTCGTAAGTCGTTGCCGTGCCGCTCTCGGGCTGACAAAGCCCCAGCTTCTCAACGAGCTTGTTGAAGCGTTTGCGGTCCTCGGCACGGTCAATGTCATCCGGCGAGGTGCCGATTATCTTCACTCCCGCCCTCTCTAAAGGCACGGCTAACTTCAATGGCGTCTGTCCCCCAAACTGCACAATGACGCCATTTGGGCGCTCCTTCTCCACTATCGACATCACATCCTCAAACGTAAGCGGCTCAAAGTAGAGCCGGTCCGAGGTATCGTAATCGGTGCTGACCGTCTCCGGGTTACAGTTGACCATTATCGATTCGACGCCGATTTCTTTTAGCGCAAAGGCCGCGTGAACACAGCAGTAGTCGAACTCTATTCCCTGCCCTATGCGGTTAGGCCCGCTGCCGAGAATGACAACCTTCCTTCTGCCGCTAGGATTCGCCTCGCATTCCTTCTCGAAGGTCGAATACAGATACGGCGTCGCCGCCTCGAACTCGGCCCCGCAGGTGTCAACCATTTTGTAAACTGCATTCACGCCAAGTGAAGAGCGGCGATTCCGAACATCCTGCTCCTCCACCTTTTTATCCGCCGGCAGTTGGGCGGACATCAGGCAGGCAAGATAATTGTCGCTGAAACCATATTCCTTTGCCTTCTGCATTAAACCACGGCTTATCTTCCGGCAGTCCTGCTTTTTTAACTTCTCCTCAAGTTTGATGATGTCCTTTATGTTGTTCAGAAACCACGGGTCAATCCTGGTAAGACCGTATATCTCTTCCACCGACACCTTCCGCCGCAGCGCATCAGCGACATACCAGATTCTGTCCCAGCGATTTGTCCGCAGTCTTTCTTTGAGCTGCCGCACCGAAAGCCCCCCTTCGATATACTCACTCGACAAAGAATACCGGTCAATTTCGAGCGACCTTATGGCCTTCTGCATCGCCTCCTTGAATGTCCTGCCGATTGCCATAGCCTCACCCACCGACTTCATTTGCACCGTCAGCTCCGGATTGGCCTTCGGAAATTTCTCGAAACAAAAACGGGGCCATTTGACAACGCAGTAATCAATGGTCGGCTCAAAACACGCCGGCGTCTTCTTGGTAATATCGTTGCCAATCTCATCGAGCGTGAATCCAACCGCAAGCAGCGATGCAATCTTTGCAATGGGAAAGCCCGTCGCCTTGGAGGCCAGCGCCGAGCTTCGCGAGACCCGCGGGTTCATCTCAATCACATACATCCTGCCGGTTTCAGGATTGACCGCAAATTGTATGTTTGAGCCGCCGGTGTCCACGCCGATTGCCCTTATAATCTTAATCGCCGCATCCCGCATCACCTGGTACTCTTTGTCCGTAAGCGTCTGGGCCGGCGCAACCGTAATGCTGTCGCCGGTGTGAATGCCCATCGGGTCAAGGTTTTCGATGGAGCAGACGATGACAACGTTGTCTTTGCTGTCCCTCATCACCTCCAGCTCATATTCCTTCCACCCTAAAACCGACTCCTCGACAAGCACCTCGCTTTTGGGGCTGAGACTCAGCCCCCAGTGGATATATTCCTTATATTCTTCACGATTGTAGGCGACGTTCGCCCCCGTCCCGCCCAGCGTATATGAAGGGCGGATAATCGCCGGAAACCCGACTCTCTTGACAATTTGTTTGGCCTCTTCCTCGTCGTGGGCATAGCCGCTCTTTGGGACTTCAAGGCCGCAGTCCTGCATCGTCTTTTTGAACAGGTCCCTCTCCTCGGCCTTTCTAATCGCCCGCAGGCTCGCGCCGATTAAGCGGACATTATACCTCCGTAATATCCCTCTTTCCGCCAGCGCTACCGCGGTATTCAGGCCCGTCTGCCCGCCCAGCGTCGGCAGCAGACTATCCGGCCTTTCCCTGCGGATTATCTTCTCGACAATCTCAGGCGTAATCGGCTCGATATACGTCCTGTCAGCCGTCTCCGGGTCAGTCATTATCGTGGCAGGGTTGCTGTTGACAAGAATTACCTTGTATCCTTCTTTCCGCAGGACCTTGCACGCCTGCGTGCCCGAATAATCAAATTCGCACGCCTGCCCGATGACAATCGGCCCCGAGCCTATAATCAGTATCTTATGGATGTCCCTTCGTTTCGGCATTACAGTTTCTCACCCCCCCGACCCCTGTTCCCTGACCCCCGACCCCTGTTCCCTGACCCCCGACCCACGGTTCGTTATCGGCATTCTTCTGTCCTTCCCAAAGGCCCTCGGCGTAATCTTGACCCCGGGCGGCGACTGCCTCCTCTTATACTCATTTGAATCAACCATTTTAATCACCTTATTGACAACATCCTGCGGCAGGCCTTCCTCCGCCAGCTCCCGCGCCGATTTGTTCTCCTCGATATACCCTTTGAGTATCTTATCGAGCAGCTCATACTCCGGCAGCGAGTCGGTGTCCTTTTGTCCGTCCCGAAGCTCCGCAGTAGGCGGCCGTTCCATCACGCTGGGCGGAATAACCTGCCGCCGCAAAATCCCGTTCACATATTTAGCCAACTGGTAAACCATCGTCTTGGGCACATCCTTTATCACGGCAAAGCCGCCCGCCGTGTCGCCATAAAGAGTCGAATATCCAACGGCGGTCTCGCTTTTGTTGCCGGTCGTCAGCACAAGATACGAAAACTGATTGGAAAGCGACATAAGGATTGTGCCTCGAATCCTCGCCTGCAGGTTCTCGTAAGCCACGCCGTCGTCGCGCCATCCCTCGACTGCCCCGAGCGTCTCGTTGAATCTCCCGAGAACATTCTCAACCGGAATAGTGCAAAACTTAATACCGAGACTGCCGGCGACCTTCGCCGCGTCACTTATCGTCTCCTCGCTGTTAAATCTCGACGGCATTGTTACGCCGACCACGTTTTCCGCCCCCAGCGCAGCAACTGCAATCGCGCAGGTAAGCGATGAATCCACCCCGCCGCTAAGCCCGATTAGAACCTTCTTAAAACCATTTTTCAGCACATAATCTCTTGTCCCCAGGACAAGCGCCTCGTAAACCTCGGCAACCTCACTTTTATGAGCAATCCTTCCGCCTGCAGCGCTTCCGCTATCCGGCCCCGCCGCACTGACCACCATTATTCTCCTCGACTTGCTCTCGTAGGGCGGGGCTTGCCCCGCCGCTAAATCTATATCCGCAACCAGCAAATCCTCAGCGAAGGCCTTTGCCTGGCTGACAATCCTGCCCGTCGGGTCCACAAACATACTGCGGCCGTCAAACACAAGCTCGTCTTGTCCGCCGACAAGGTTGCAGTAAGCGACCGCGCAGCCGAAGTGTTTCGCACACTGGCTGAGCACCTGCTGCCTCTGCTTGATTTTGCCCACGTGAAAAGGAGATGCCGATATATTTATGATTATGTCCTTGCGCCGCGTCTGGTCCAGGAATTTGTCCATCCACTCAAGCTGCCATATATCCTCGCAAATCGTAAACGCCGCAGCCATACCTGCCTGCCGGCAGGCAAGGTCGCCAACGCCCTGCCTACCGGCAGGCAGGTCTATCACCAGCGGCTCCGTCCCCGGCCGAAAATATCTCCTCTCATCAAACACCCCGTAGTTAGGCAGAACGCTCTTACGGTAAATATTCTTTATCCCGCCATCGGCCAGCACCGCAAGCGCGTTGAAGTAGCCCTTCTGGTTTCTCTCTGCAAAACCGACAATAATGGTCTTCTTCGGGCAGTCCGTGGCCAGCCGCTCAACGGCCCTGCGGTTTGCATCCACAAAATCATTTTTCAAAAGCAGGTCTTCGGGCGGATACCCGCTCACGCTCATCTCAGGGAAAACCACGACATCCGCCCCAAGCTTGACCGCGTCCGCGTAGAATCCGGCCATTTTCCTGACGTTGCCCTCAATGTCGCCCACCGTGCTATTTAATTGTCCCAGCGCTATTCGCAGCCCCATTGCCAATTTCCTCACCGGCCCCCCCCTTTTCTGTCTTCGACAGAAGACAAGGGGGCACGGTTTTAAATTTTTGGTTTCAAGCCCTTCGACTTCGCTCAGGGCGGTGAGCCTGTCGAACCGCTTTACGCTTTACGCTCCTCTCAGCCAGCAGTCGATTGCCGCAGCCGCCTCGCGTCCGCTGTTAATCGCACTTACAACAAGCGATGCGCCGTTTATAGTGTCACCCGCAGCAAATACCCACGGCTCGCTCGTCTGGTAACTATCCGCCGGCACATTACCTTTCTCATCCAGCTTCAAGTCGAGATTCCTGATAAGACCCTCGTGTTCCACGTGCAAAAACCCCATAGCCAGGAGCACCAGGTCCGCCTTGAGCACAAAATCGCTGCCCGGCGGTTCTTTTATCTTCCAGCCGCCCGCTTCTTTACTCCATTCCACCCGGCAGCAATGCACCTCTCCGACTCGCCTTTCGTAACCTGAAAAATTTTTGGTCATCACGCCCCAGAGCCGCTCGCAGCCTTCTTCGTGCGATGAAGACGTCCGCATAATCCTCGGCCACCCAGGCCAGGGCGTGTCCGGCGGACGCGTCTGGGGAGGTCTCGGCAAAATCTCCAACTGATATATCTTCTTCGCCCCCTGCCGCCGAGCGGTCCCAACACAGTCGCTGCCCGTGTCGCCGCCCCCAATCACAACGACAACCTTGTCCTTCGCCGTAACCACCCCGTTGCCATTTACTTCTTCGCCGGCGCAGCGCCTGTTCTGTGCCGTCAGATATTCCATCGCAAATACAATGTTCTCGTAACCCCTGCCCTGCACAGCAATGTCCCTCGGCTGCCGCGCGCCCATCGCCAGGCAAACGCAGTCAAACATCTTGCGCAGATACCGGATTGAAATGTCCTCCCCGACGTTGACGCCCTCTTCGAATTCCACGCCTTCAGCCGCAAGCTGCTCTATTCTGCGGTCAACGACCCATTTTTCAAGCTTAAAATCCGGAATCCCGTAACGTAGCATACCTCCGATTTTCTGGTCCTTTTCAAAAACGACGACACTGTGCCCCGCCCGTGCCAACTGCTGCGCCGCCGCCAGTCCCGCAGGGCCGGAGCCTGCCACGGCCACTCGTTTGCCGGTCTTTCGCGCAGGCGGCTTCGGCCTTATCCAGCCCTGCTGGAATCCCCAGAGGGCAATCTGAAACTCGATGTGCCTGATAAGCACCGGCTCATCGTTGATTGAAAGCGTGCAGGCGGCCTCGCACGGCGCAGGGCACACGCGACCCGTAATCTCGGGGAAATTATTGGTCGAGTGTAAATACTCACACGCCTCCCGCCATCGACCCTTGTACACCAGCTCGTTAATATCAGGTATGCAATTCTTCAACGGACACCCCGCCCCGTGACAAAACGGTATCCCGCAGTCCATACATCGGGCCGTCTGTTGATGAATTTCATCCGGCGTCAGCGGCAGCTCGACTTCCTTAAAGTCCAGCACCCGCTCTCCAACCGACCGATACCCGACATCCTGCCGCCTGTATTTCAGAAAACCTTTAATTTCGCCCATATCGTATATCTCAAAGGTCCCGCGATTCACAATATCTTACAGTCCCTTAACCCCCCGCAGCTTCTTGCGAAGCAAGAGTGGGGGCCACAGTAATCCATAATCTATTTCGTAGTTCCGCCGTTATCGAAACACTTCCTCCGTCGCCGGCGTCGTCTCTGTGTCGCGATGCTCGGCTGCCCGCATTCTCTGCAGGGCGTTGCGGTAATCCATCGGCATAACTTTTACAAACTTGCCGACCATATCAGGCCACGCATCCAAAATCTGTCTGGCACGCGCGCTTCCCGTCCGGTGCAGATGTCTTTCAATCAGGTCCTTAAGCAGTTTTTTGTCTTCCTCGTGCCAGATGCTCTCCAGCTCAACGAGGTCAAGATTGCACAGAGTGTCAAATCCGCCCCAGGCGGCTGCCTCATCGAGCACGTAAGCCACGCCGCCGCTCATACCCGCGGCAAAATTGCAGCCCGTCTGCCCCAGCACCACCACCACGCCGGCGGTCATATATTCGCACCCGTGGTCGCCGACGCCTTCGACAACCGCCGTCGCCCCGCTGTTTCGCACCGCGAACCGTTCGCCGGCCACGCCGTTTATAAACGCCTCGCCGCCGGTCGCGCCGTAAAGCACCGTGTTGCCGACTATGACGTTCTCATAAGCCGCGAAAGGCGAACCCTCCGGCGTCTGGACAATAATCCGCCCACCCGACAGCCCTTTGCCCACGTAATCGTTGCTCTCGCCGATAAGTCTGAATGTCACTCCGCTCGCCAGAAACGCGCCAAAGCTCTGGCCGGCCGAACCGCGGAAGACAACCTCTATCGTCCCGTCCGGCAGCCCCTGCGGGCCGAACCTCCGCACAATGCGATTACTCAAAATCGCACCCACCGTGCGATTGACATTGCGAATGGGCATCTCAATTAAAATCTTCTGTTTGTTCTCGATTGTGCTTTTGGCCTTTTCAAGGATTTCCCAATCCAGATTATCGCCAATTTTCCGCGGCTGTCCATTGGTCTGCCTTATCGCCTTGCCGCCCGATGTGTCCGGCAGCCGGAAAACAGCGGAAAAATCAAGTCCCCTCGCCTTCCAGTGCTCAATCGCCTTACGCACTCCCAGCCGGTCCACCCTGCCCACCATATCTTCAAACTTTCGCAAGCCAAGCTGCGCCATAATCCGGCGCACCTCCTCGGCCACAAAATTCATAAACCTCTCGATGTACTCCGGCTTTCCCCTGAAGCGACTGCGTAGCTGCGGGTCCTGCGTCCCGATTCCAAACGGGCACGCCCCCTCGTGACATTTCCGCAGCAGCGTGCATCCCAGCGTCACAAGGGCCGCCGTCCCGAAGCCAAACCGCTCGGCGCCCAATAACGCCGCCACAACAACGTCTCTGCCGGTCTTCAACTGCCCGTCAACCTGCACCCTTATCCTGTCCCGCAGTCCGTTCATCACAAGCACCTGCTGCGTCTCCGCAAGCCCCAGCTCCCACGGGCAGCCGGTATGTTTGATGGAGGAAAGCGGGCTCGCCCCCGTCCCGCCATCGTGTCCGCTGATAAGGACCTCGTCGGCATTGCCCTTTGCAACACCAGCCGCCACCGTCCCTACGCCGACCTCGGCGACAAGCTTCACCGAAACCCTCGCCTCCGGGTTGCCGCATTTGAGGTCATATATAAGCTGCGCCAAATCCTCAATCGAATATATGTCGTGATGCGGCGGCGGCGAAATAAGCGTCACACCCGGCGTCGAGTATCGAAGCCGTGCAATCTCGTCCGTCACCTTATGTCCCGGCAGCTGCCCTCCTTCGCCCGGCTTGGCGCCCTGCGCCATCTTGATTTGAAGCTCTTTGGCGTTGGCAAGATAGTTTACCGTTACGCCGAACCTGCCGCTCGCAACCTGCTTTATCCCGCAGCTCTTCGAATCGCCGTTCGGCTCGGGCGTATATCGCGCCGGGTCCTCGCCGCCTTCGCCGGTATTACTCATCGCACCCAGACGATTCATCGCAACCGCTATGCACTCGTGCGCCTCTTTGCTTATCGAACCGTGGCTCATCGCACCCGTGCAAAATCTTTTGATGATTTCGCTCGCCGGCTCCACCTCTTCGAGCGGGACCGGCTCGCCTGCAATAAATTCAAACAGCCCCCGAAGCGTGCACAGCTTCCGCGACTGGTCGTTCACCGCCACAGCATAATCGGCGTATGCCTTCGCATCATTATTTATAACGGCGTGCTGCAGCCGCGACACCGTAACGGGATTCCACAAATGGCGCTCGCCGCTGTTTCTAAAATGATACTCGCCGCCAAACTCAAGCTCCATCGCTCCGCCGGCGCGTATCTCGAACGCCGCTTTATGCCGCGCCAGCGCCTCCTGTGCAATCTCCTCAAGTCCGATTCCGCTGATTCGCGAGCTGGTCCCCGTAAAGTATTTATCAATAAACGGGCCGTTCAGACCAATCGCCTCAAACAACTGGGCGCCGCTGTAGCTGCGCAGCGTGGAGATGCCCATCTTGCTCATCGTCTTCAATATGCCTTTCTTGACGGCGGCAATATAATTGTCCGCCGCCGCGGTCTGCTCCATATCCGCAGGCGCCTCACCGCTCCGCTGCAGCTGCTCCAGGCACTCAAACGCAAGATAAGGATTTATCGCATTGGCGCCGTAGCCGCACAAAAGGCAAAAGTGCATAACCTCCCGCGGCTCGCCGCTCTCAACAATCAGCCCCGCTTCTCCGCGAAGCCCCTCGTTAAGCAATCCTCGATGGACCGCCGCTACCGCCAGAAGCGATGGAATCGCCGCCTTGCTTTCGGAAATCTCACGGTCGCTGATTATAATGAGACTGGCCCCGTCGCTGATTGCTTTCTTTGCATTTGCCACCAGCAAATCCAGCCCTCGCCGCAGACTGCCGCCCGCATCGGAGGTATCTGCGTCAAAAACCGCTCGTGTAGTCGCCGCCTTAAAGTCGGCCCTGTTGACGGCCCGCAACCGCTCAATGTCCTGGTTGGCCAGGACCGGGTGCGGCAGCTTAAGCTGCCTGCAATGCTGCGGCGTCTCATCAAGAAGATTTCGCCGCCTGCCCGTGAATGTCATCAAGCTCATAACCAGCCCCTCGCGGAGCGGGTCAATCGGCGGGTTCGTCACCTGCGCAAAGAGCTGTTTGAAATAACTAAACAGCAACCTCGGCCTGTCCGACAGCACCGCAAGCGGCGTGTCATCGCCCATCGACCCAATCGGCTCCTGGCCGTCAAGGACCATCGGCGTCAGAACCATTTTAAGCTCTTCTGCCGTGTAGCCGAACGCCCGCATCCTCTGCAGCGTTGTCTCAGGGTCGCTCTGCACCGGCTTTGGCGCATCGAAAAGGCCGCGAAGCTCAATCCTGTTTTCCTCCAGCCATCTGCGGTAAGGCCTTTGCCTGGCAATCTTACTTTTTATATCGTTGTCGGTGATTATCCGCCCCTCAACCGTATCGACCAGAAACATGTGTCCCGGCCGCAGCCGTCCCTTCCTCTTAATCCTCTGCGGCTCAAACTCCACGACACCCGCCTCGCTCGCAAGAATCGCCAGACCATCGGTGGTAACAAGGTACCGGCAGGGCCTCAAACCGTTGCGGTCGAGCGTCCCCCCAATCAGCCGGCCGTCGGTAAACACCATTGCAGCAGGTCCGTCCCACGGCTCCATTATCGCCGAGTGATACTCATAGAACGCACGCTTGTCCGTGCTGATGTGGTATTTCAGACCAAATGCCTCCGGTATCATCATCATCATTGCGTGCGGCATACTCCGCCCAGCGCGGACCAGAAGCTCAAGCACGCTGTCAAAGCACGCAGAGTCGCTCATTTCAGGCGACAAAACAGGCAGCAAATCACAAATATTGTCGCCCCTGTCTGCGTGCGGACACGCACAGGCAGGCAACAGCCCGCTTGACATTTTCGGCTCGCGGGCCCGCATCCAGCTGCGGTTGCCGCTGAGCGTATTTATCTCGCCGTTGTGCGCTATGCAGTGAAACGGCTGCGCAAGACGCCAGCTCGGAAACGTGTTCGTGCTGTAACGCTGGTGCACAATCGCAAGCGCAGACTTGACGCGCCGGTCCTCCAAGTCCGGATAGTACGCAAACAACTGCCGCGCCATAAACATCCCTTTGTAGCAAATCGTCCTGCACGATAACGACGCGACATAGAAATCCTCACCTTCCTCGCCGAAGGTCTCTCTGACCAGCCGTTCCGCCCGCCTCCTCGCCAGATACAAATGCCGCTCGAACGCCTCTTCTTCCAGACCGGCCCCATCGACAAAAACCTGCCTGATGGACGGCTCCGACTCCAGGGCTATCTTCCCGAGACAGTCGCTGCGAACAGGCGCCTCTCGCCACCCAATCGCCCTCATCCCGTAATACGCAATCGCATCTTCCAATATCCTGTCGCATCGCTCTCTCAGTCCGGCGTCCTTCAAGCCGAACACCATCCCCACGCCGTATTTGGACGGCTCAGGCAGCGAAATGCCCGCCTTTTCGCACTCGACAAAAAAAAACTCGTGCGGTATCTGAAACAAAATCCCCGCGCCGTCGCCCGTGGTCTCGTCTGCGCCGGCCGCCCCGCGGTGGTGCAGATTCAACAGAATCTGCCTGCCGTATTCGATTATGGAATGGTCTTTGACGCCGGATATGTTCACGACTGCCCCGATGCCGCAGCTATCGTGCTCATACCGCGTCTCATACAGACCCTGGTTTTTCAACTTCAAAGCCATCGCATTTTTCTCTGCCGAATTTGTCCCTGCGTCCCGATTGCCCGGGACTGCAGCCGGACAGAATCCCTGAATAAGCGCATACCCTGTTCCCCAAGCTCAATCTAAACCAGCTACTATACGCTGCGCCTTGCCTGATAGCACTGCGATTATCTTAATAGATTCTATAAACAAACGTCATACAACAAACACTCACCGTCTGCGGGAGTAATTCGGCGCTCCGCCTGCCAACGACCATCGGCCGGCAGCTGACGCCTAATGACTCTCAAACGGTCGGTTTGAATTAACAGTCATAGTACAGGTGAAACTCATACGGATGCGGCCTCAACGCAAGCTCATTAAGCTCCTTCTCACGTTTCCATTTAATCCACGTCTCTATCACGTCTCTGGTGAACACGCCGCCCGCCAGCAAAAACTCGTGGTCCTTTTCCAGAGCGGCAATCGCCTCACCCAGCGAACCCGGCGTCTTCGGATACTTTGCCAGCTCCTCGGCAGTCATCTCATATATATCCCTGTCCAGCGGCTCACCCGGGTCGATTTTGTTCTTAATCCCGTCTATCGCCGCCATAAGCATCGCCGTCCACGTCAAATATCCGTTGGCCGTCGGGTCGGGACATCTGAACTCAAGCCGTTTCGCCTTGGGACTCGCCGAATACATTGGAATGCGGACACCTGCCGAGCGGTTGCGTGCGCTCATCACAAGATTGACCGGCGCCTCAAACCCCGGCACTAAACGCCGATACGAATTCGTAGTCGGCGCCGCAAATGCTAAAATCGCAGGCGCATGCCTGAGAATCCCGCCGACCGAATACAGCCCAATGTCACTCAATCCCGCATATCCCTTGCCGGCAAACAACGGCTTTCCGGCCTTCCACAGCGAAAAATGCGTGTGCATACCGCTGCCGTTGTCCTGGAAAATCGGCTTCGGCATAAATGTCACCGTCTTGCTGTTGCGCCTGGCGATGTTCTTGACGATGTATTTATACCACATAAACTGGTCGGCCATCTTCAAAAGGTCCGCGAATTTCATATCAATCTCGCTTTGACCGGCCGTCGCCACCTCGTGATGATGTGCCTCCACCACAATCCCGACCTTTCGCATCTCCATTACCATTTCGCCGCGCAGGTCATGATAGGTGTCGGTAGGACTGACCGGAAAGTAGCCGCCCTTGAAGCTCGGCTTATAACCCAGGTTCGGCTCCTCAAACCGGGCGGTGTTCCATGCCCCTTCCACCGACTCAATCTGATACATCCCGGTATGTTGATTCTGCTCGTAACGCACCTCATCGAATATGAAAAACTCCGGCTCAGGCCCGACGTAGCACACATCGGCAATCCCCGTCTCCTTCAGATACGCCTTTCCCTTGCGCGCCACGTACCGCGGGTCGCGAGAGTAATCTTCCTTCGTAATCGGGTCAACGATATTCGCTATTACGCTGACAGTCGGCTCCTTGAAAAATGGGTCGATGACCGCAGTCTCCGGGTCCGGAACGGCCAGCATATCCGACACCTGAATCCCCTGCCAGCCGCGTATCGATGAGCCGTCAAATCCGACTCCCTCGACAAACGTGTCCTCATCCCACGTGTCCAGCGGGAACGTGCAGTGCTGCCACGTGCCCAATAAGTCCGTGAACTTCAGGTCGGCCATTTTGGCATTGTGCTTTTCCGCAAATTCAAAAAACTCTTTTGGCGTCATTACTTGTTCCCTTTCAAAAAAAGAAACCTGTTACTTCTCATTATTCACCGCTCCAAACTACCCACAATGAACAACGAACTACGAACAATGAACAACGAACTAATCTAACCTATCGCGTTTCCTCCCCGCTCACCGGTCCTAATCCGAATGCACTCCGGCAAATCCAGCACGAAAATCTTGCCGTCCCCTATCTGGCCGGTCCTTGCGCCTTCCGTTATCGCCTCGATGGTCTTCTCGACAAAGTTCTCGTTCACAGCTATCTCAAGCCGAATCTTTCTCATAAGATTTCCCGTCTCTTTGAATCCCCGGTAAACCTCGGTCACGCCTTTTTGTCTGCCGTGTCCCAGGACCTCGCTGACCGTAATGAGGTTGACCTCGGCCTTATAGAGCCGTTCTTTGACCTCTTCAAGCTTATGGGGCCGGATGATGGCAATTATCAGTTTCATAGCACGCTTCCTTTCCAGCATCACTCAAGCATCGTGTAAGCCCGCTCGTTATGCTGCGTAAGGTCAAGTCCCATCGCCTCATCGGTCTCGCTGACGCGAACGCCGATGATTTTGTCAACGAGCTTGTAAATGATGAACGTACCGACAAGCACATACCCGGCCGTTGCGACAGTCGCAATAAGCTGCACCCAGAGCTGCCTTGGATTGCCGAACAAAAGCCCGTCTGCTCCTGCAGGGTTAATCGCCTTCGAAGCAAATAGTCCCGTCGCCAACGCTCCCCAAATTCCGCCTATGCCGTGAATCCCGAATGCATCCAGCGAATCGTCGTAGCCGAGTCTGTGTTTGACAAACCCAATCGCAACAAAACAGAAAACGCTTACCAGCAGCCCAATCACTATCGCCGTTGCGACTCCCACGTAGCCCGCCGCCGGCGTGATGGCTACAAGACCGGCCACGGCGCCGCTGACGGTCCCGAGCACAGTCGGGTTGCCGTTGAACCACCAGTCCAGCAGCGCCCACCCTAATGCCGCCGAGGCCGCCGCCGTGTTCGTAACTACAAAGGCGTTCACTGCCAGGCCGTTCGCGCCCAGTGCGCTGCCGGCATTAAAACCAAACCATCCAAACCACAGCAACGCCGCCCCCAAAACCGTAAACGGCAGATTATGCGGAGGCGGCGGATATTTCTCGTAACACCTTCTCTTGCCTATCATAAGTGCGGTAACCAGCGCCGCAATGCCGGCGTTGATATGCACCACCGTCCCCCCCGCAAAGTCCAGCGTCCCCAGCTTCTTCAGCCAGCCGCCGACTCCCCAAACCCAGTGCGCCACCGGGTCGTAAACAAATGTCGCCCACAGGACCGTAAACAACAGAAACGCCGAAAACTTCATCCGCTCCGCAAACGCACCTATAATCAAAGCCGGCGTAATTATCGCAAACATCGCCTGGAAAATCATAAATGCCCCGTGCGGAATCGTCGCGGCGTAATCCGGATACGGCTCAGAACCAACACCCTTCAATCCAAGCCACTCAAGCCCTCCCAGAAACTTCCCGCCCGGCGCAAACGACAGACTGTAACCTACCAGCACCCATTGAATGCTCAACACCGCCAGCACTATGAAGCATTGCATCAGGACCCCCAAAATGTTCTTTCGCCTCACAAGCCCCCCGTAAAAAAACGCCAGCCCCGGCGTCATCAGCATCACTAACGCTGCACTCATCAGCACCCACGCCGTGTCACCGCTGTTTATCGCCGCCGCAGCTTCAGCCGCATTGCCGCCGGCACGACCTTGCAGCAAATCCGGCTCCGCCCCGATTACCGTTCCACATACAGATAACCAAACAAGAATCGCCGCTAATTTTCGCATTTTAGGGTCCTTTTTATCTATATTGCCTCGTTCTCTCCGAACTTTTCCGTCAAAAACTCGCCGACAGCGTCAAATCGTTGAACTTACCTCCATCGGTGCCGAAGTAGCCCTTGTTATATTGCGAACTGCCATAGCCGATACTGCCTCACCCGCGACCAGGTCGCCTGCCAGGACAACCAAACCCGTCACAAAGATAATCCTATAACCTCTTCTAAACATACATCTTCACCTGATAACCGTAATCTGCCGGACAAATAACAGCCAATATGTATTGCGATTCTCGTGCCAAAGGCCGATGCAGAACCGGCTCTTTGCGTAAGTGCCTTACTGATAAGAAGTTAAGGCAAAAGAATTTTAGAAGCAGAAGTGAAGTGCTTCTACGAAAATGTAGATGATTCACTGTATTTCTACAAAATCGTAGATTAAGGCAGTATCAAATATATTTGGGATGGATACCGTATCTTCTTATTTTGTAACCAAGAATCCGCTCTGTTACACCCAGCTCCTTTGCTGCATTTCGCTGTCGGCCGCCGCCCTTTTTCAAGGCATCGACAATAAGCTCCTTTTCCATATTTTCAACCACCTCGGCCAACGTACGCTTCGCCACGGCGCCGGTCTTCTTTATCATTTGAAGCGACGGCGGCAAATGCTCCGAGCGAATCACATCACCGTCGCACAGCAGGACGGCCCTCTCAATACAGTTCTCCAGCTCCCTTATGTTACCCGGCCAGTGATACCTCGTCAGCATCTCAATCGCCGGGGTCGAAATGCGGGTGATGTTCTTATTGTTTTCCGCAGCGGACTTCTCCAAAAAATGGTCCGCAAGAAGCATTATGTCATCCTTGCGCTCCCGCAGCGGCGGCAGGTAAATCGGAAAAACGTTTATCCGGTAGTAAAGGTCCTCCCGAAAAAGCCCCTCTTTTATCTGCTCCTCAAGGTTCTTATGCGTCGCAACGATTATCCTTACATTCGTTTTTATCGTCTCCGTCCCGCCCAGTCTCTCGAACTCCTTAAATTGAATAACACGCAGCAGCTTCACCTGCAGATTCGAGGGGAAATCCCCAATCTCATCGAGAAAAATGGTCCCGCCGTGCGCCATCTCAAACCTGCCCGGCTTTCTCTCCACTGCGCCGGTAAACGCTCCTTTTTCATGCCCGAAAAGCTCGCTCTCCAGCAGCGTATCGGGCAAAGCGGTGCAGTTTACCTTAACAAACGGTTTGTCCGCCCGCGGACTATTGTAATGAATCGCGTGAGCGACAAGGTCCTTGCCCGTCCCGCTCTCGCCGCGCACAAGAACGGTTGCATTGCTGTCGGCCACTTGCTCGATAAGCCGGTAAACCTCGTGCATCGCGCTGCTGCTGCCGACCATATTATGTATGTTGAATCTGCTTTTCAGCTCCTGTCTCAACCGCACGTTCTCATCGCGTAATCGTTTGCGGTCGAACTCCACCAGCTTATTCAATTTCACGGCCTGCGCCACCATTGTTGAAATGACGTTAAGCAGTCTGATGCTCGCCCCAAAATCGTCTTTGGCCCCCGCCTGTTTGTCCACGCTCAGCGCACCAATCGTCCTGCCCTCCAGCTTGATAGGGACGCAGAAAAATGCGACCCTTTTGCCAAGTATATCTTTTCTTGACCTGGTCTTATGCAGGAACCGCGGGTCTCTGGATATGTCCGGCACAACAATCTCTCTGCCTGTCTGCACAACAAGCCCCGTGACGCCCTCGCCGACCTTGTAGCTGCCGAGCTTCCTGGATTTTTCGCTAAGCCCGTGAGATGCTTTGATGTTTATCATCTCGGCCTCCGGGTCCAGCAGGGAAATAGTCCCTCTCTGCAATTTGAGGTGCGTATCGAGCAACTTCAGAATCGACCGCAGCGTCTCTTCGAGGTCGAGCGATTCTGCAAACGCCCTCGATATATCGCTTAAAAGCTCTACTTCCTGCGATAACTTCGCCTTCATAGCATCCCTTTCGACAAAACATCCGGCTTATCATAACAAAATTGTAGATAAAATGCAACAAGTTACAATTTTGTCGCCGCCGGAGGGTCCACCAGGATTTTCAGGCGGCCCCCATTGAACGCCCTGCGACCGTGCACGCATTTTCAGAAGATGATTCGCCCGAACCTTCCCAAGCCATTGGCTCCAATTGTCATCAAGGGGTTTCGGTGGGCCGAAGGAGGGAGGCCGGACTCTCTTTGGTAGTTTCTTTTTTCTGGTCCATCGAAGTATCCTCTCTGCCGACAATGGTTGAGACAACTGCTTCATCAGGTATTACAGTGTCGCCACTGCTGACGCCGAGGTAGTAACCGGTCACCGGCGATTGCTCGTAACCCATCGACCGATGCGCCACCTCCGCGCGATAGACCGGGTCCTGCATAAGACAGACGCGGCGGTCTTTCGCCGGGATGGTCGTTGTGTATATTCGCAGCTCGCCCGGCAAAATGGTGATAAGTTCCTCTCGCCAGTCGCCGAGGATGTCGGCCATCATTATGATACTCCCCTCGATGCCGGATGTGAGGGTCGGGCCCTTGTGCTGCTTGACGATGGAGATAAACCCCCCGCGACCGCGTCCGCCGCCACCGAACGTTTCCCGCAGCAAGTCCGCATCCCAGAATATCCAGTTCCGGCAGCCGGGGACATCTTCCCCCGCGCCGAGCTGCCTGCCGTCGGCGGAGAACAAATAGCGGTCTCTTGAGCCGCCCTTGCTGTCTTCGGTCGCAAAGCATTCCAGGCCTGCGCTCGACGGGTCGATGTCGGCGACCATACCGTCACCCACGTGATAGGTGCGCCGACCGATGCTCCAGATTGTCTTTCCGGTCCTCGCATCCACTAAGCAAACACCCGTCCCATCGGCGTGCCCAGGTTCAATGGCGTAGAATATTTCCATCCCGCGCCGCATCGGGTCCACGTCTGTTACAAAGCATTTGTCAGGGTGGCCCAGGCCGGCGGACCACAGGCACGTGCCGTTGTCGTCCAGCACACAGGAACCGAGGATGACCTCATCTCGCCCGTCATCGTCAACGTCGGCTGAGTGCATACCGTGCGCACCCTGGCTGCGGATGACCGGCGTCTCGTCATCACCCTCCCAGCGCCACAGCCGCTCCAGCTTCCGGTTGTGATACTGGCAGGCATCCACTACCATAAGTTTGTAGGTGCCGCGGGCCACCAGCAGGCAGGGCGTCTTGCCGTCTAAGTAGGCAATGCCCATCTGGTTGCGGTTTATCCTGTTATAATCACCTAAACGCGGGTCGCGCGGCGGCCAGCCCGCTCGCGCAAGCTCCTCGCCCGTCATACCATTTAGGACCGAGCACCACTCCGGCCCATTCCTGACTCGCCCATCGGGTTCGCGCGCGTCCTCGGGGCCGGTCTTGACTGCGACCTCGGCCTTGCCGTCGCCGTCAAAATCGTAAACCACGTAAGGCGAATACCAGATGCCCGGCTCGATGCCGGGGCCCAGGTCCTTGCGCCACAGAAAAGTGCCGTCGTTGAGATATGCTTCAAGTTTGTAGGAGAGGCCGGTCGTATTGGGTCTGCCGGCGGGGTCGATGCCCTCGCTCGGCTGCTTGATAACAAAATCGTAAGCCCCGTCGCCGTTAAGGTCGGCAGCGGCAATCCTCTGAGGCGTGTAATTCCCCTGGAACTTGATGGACGAGTAATACGACTTGGCCCCTGTATCCGTCTTCAGCAGCGCCTTCTCCGAATCCTCAAGCTCTTTGCCCTCCAGCACCGGCCTGACCCAATATGCACTCGCCCCGCTTTGGGCGGACTCATCGAGAAAATCAGTGGTGGCGGTCAGCAGCTCCTTGTTCAGCTTCACCGGCTCGCCGCCCTCGACCGAGCGATAGACGTTGAAGGCCGTTCCCCTCGCATCGCTCACCAGCAGCCGCCAGCCGATATAGACCTTGCCCTCCTTGTTCGGAATGGCCAACACTCCGCGATTGAGCTTCTCCACTACCCGCTTTTCGGCCCAGCCCGTCACCTTCGGCTTTTCCTTGTGCTTGGGGTTAAGTACAGGAACGTGGTAAGCCCGCTCGCCCGGGTCTTGTGCGCCTGCCGTGGCGGTGACAACGCAAAACAACAACACATTAAGCACGATTTTCTTGACCATACGTCATCGTCTCCTATTTATGGCTGTATAGGTACAGACTGTTCACTGATGGACGGGCCGTAACATCGAATTGTCCCGCCCGCGGCGAAATCAAACGGGTCGATGCACAGATGTCCCTGCGTCTCGCGGATTTTCTCGCCGCGACAGGAGAACCATTTATGGCCGCCGGGGGGCCGAATCCTCCTTTCTCAGGCGAGCGACCGCATCAAAGTAGGCCTTCGCCTTGTCCGGATTGCCGGCCTTCTCATAACTGTCTCCGATGGCCTGCATCGTTTTTTGATCGCCGGGACGTTTTTTTAACACCGCCTCATACGCAGTGATGGCATCGCTGTATTGTTTCAAGTTGTCATATATCACACCGAGGTTGTAAAGAGCGGTCGCGTCGTTGGGCTCCAGCTCAAGCACCTTCTTCAGGTAGAGGACTGCAGCATCAGAGCGGCCCAGATATGAATAGGCGAAGGCGATAGCGGCCAGCGCTTCCGGATCATTGGGGGCCAGTTTTTCGAGTCTGGCCGCTTCCGCAAATGCCATCTTGGGATTCTTCATGCGGGTGTAGAGCTTGACGAGCCGCTGGCGCGCCGCCAAGTGATTTGTATCCATCTCGATAATGTCCCGATAGGCCGTAAGCGCCTCATTATGGCGTTCAAGATTCTCCAGGGCCAGTGCGCGATTGAATCGGGCGGAGAGACTCTCAGGGTCCAGACGGATGGCTTCGTTGTACTGGACCAGCGCGTCCGGGTAGCGCTGCTGATTTGCGTAGAGGATGCCCAGGCCGTTCCGTGCACCTGCGTATTGCGGGTCTATTGTGATTACACGCTTGAGGTATTCTTCTGTATTCACCCAATCGCCGGCCTCGCGGTGCAGTGTGCTCAATCGCATGATGACGCGGATATTGTTCGGTTCCGCCTTTAAGACCGCCTCATACGCGGCTATCGCCTCGGCCCTGTGATTGCGCTTTTCCTCAACTACCCCCAGGTTGAATGATGCCTTGGTCATCGTTGGGTCCGCCTGGACGGCCAGCGCGTAACAGGCCGCGGCATCATCGAGTTTGCCTGTGTCGGAATAGAGGCGACCGAGGTTAAATTGCGCACCGGCGGATTTCATATCCAGGCGCACGGCCTTTTCCAGCTCGGCAATCGCCCCCTCTGTGTCGCCGAGCGTTTCCAACTGCAGTGCCAGGTTGTTGCGTGCCTGCACATAGTCCGGCTTCAAGATTGTGGCTCGCCGGTAGGCCGCAATGGCCTCGTTGATACGGCTGCCTTTCTTTGACAGCACGTAACCGAGCTGGAAGTGGGCCTTCGCCGAGTCCACAGAGCGATCATTTTGGGTGACTGCGCGAAAGTTCTCTTCCGCCAGGTCCATATCACCTCTCTTCAGATACAGCATACCGAGGTTATAATAGGCCCGTGTGTACGTGGGTTTCAGTGCCAGCGCCTTTGTGTATGCAGCAATCGTTCCGGGTCCATCCCCTTTCAGGGACTTGGCCACTCCCATGTTGTAAAAGGCCCTCGCGTCGTTGGGGTCTCGTTTTATTACCTGCTCCAAGACATCTATCGCTTCCTGGGGGCGCCCCGAGGAGATGAGTAGAGAACCAAGCTCACTCAACGCGTCGTTGTTTGTCGGTTGCTGCGCAACGATTGCACTGAGCTGCGCAACCGCCTCCTCAAGGCGGCCCTCTCGCTTTAGACGCATCGCCTCCGCCAGTATCGTATCAGCGGACATCTCCGGATTATCATCGGGTGCAGCAATCAGGTCCCCGTCCTGCACCGGAGGGGTCGGTTGACCGAAATTCGCAGCATGGGTACCGTCCAAGCGAATGGCCGGACGCGTTCCCTGGGAGGTAATCTTCCACCAGATAAATACGTTAGTGGCGACAATCGCGGCCACCGCGACCATTGTGAATAACCTGCCGCTTCTGCCCTTCGACAGTGAGCTCAGGGCCGAACTGCTTCTCTTGCCGCTCATTTCATATCCTCCCACGGGATTCTCGCCACCAGCCCCTGGGCATTGGCCAGTTGAATATTCAAGCCAGGCCGGGCATTGACCTCAATCACCAGCG
>Ga0315291_10002241_pt1 | contig 25433 bp, 20 predicted proteins | sample YL17G12_20_MG_FD_203070 | JGI IMG/M metagenome (GOLD analysis project Ga0315291, IMG submission 203070) | Sediment microbial communities from Yellowstone Lake, YNP, Wyoming, USA - YL17G12_20 | ecosystem: Environmental > Aquatic > Freshwater > Lake > Sediment | place: USA: Wyoming | collected...
CCTTGGCGAGCTTGCCCAGGAGGGTCTCGACCTCCCGATCACACGCTGCGATGGCCCGCTCCAGGCGCTCCCTGTTCTCGACCATGCCAGGCAGCGCCTTCTGGCGGGTCGCGTCGGCGTAGATGCGGGCCATGTGGGGGTGTTCGGCGAGCTCGGTCAGCAGCGCCATTGCCTCAGCCTCCAGACACTCGGCCGGGACGTACCGTGCCCGGCAAGGCTTGTCCTCGTTCGCCTCCTTCGCTGAGCAGACGTAGTATCGCAGCGCGGGGGTGTCTTCCACCTGGTGCCCTACCATTCGGGAGCCGCATTCGCCGCAGACGAGGTAACCGTTCAGCAGGAAGCTGTGCTTCATCGGCCGGCGGGTCCTGGCCTTGTGGTGCGCCCGCACTTTCTGCGCTTGCCGCCACTGCTTCTCGCTCACCGCGGGTTCTGGTATCAGATCCTCGCGGGCGAACCACTCGTCCCCGCCCTCGGCCCATACCCGCCACCGACCCATGTACCGCGGGTCCTTCATCATGTCGGCCACGTCGCCCGGATACCACTGCCCCGCGCCTCGCTTGGGGATGTGACGCTCGTTGAGCGTCGCCGTTGTCTTGCGGATGGTGAGGCCCCGCTTCGTCCCCAGGTCATAGACCAGCCGCACCGTCTCCAGCTCCCCAGGGACAGGTTCGAGTTGGTTGGGGATGCCCTTGCGCAGGTCCCCGGATACCCACCTGTAGCCGAAGGGCTCCTGCCAGTAGACGATCTCACCCCGCTTCGCATAGGTGCGCCGACCGTTGTCGCACCGCTCGCGGATTCGACGGGCCTCTTCCTCGGCCAGCAGGCCGCTCACGTAGTAGAGCAGCTTGCCGCCGAACTGCTCGAGGTCAACCGGCCCCCGCTGGGTGTGAATGGTGACTCCCGCGCGCCGCAGCCCAGCGGCGATCACCGCAGCTACCTCGACGTTGCGGGCGAGCCGGTCCTCGTGATAGCAGTAGAGGTGCTTGAACCGCCCGGCCGCCGCGTCGGCCAACAGGCGGCTCATCGCCGGGCGGTTGTCGAGGTCGTCCTTGGTCGCGCTCTTCCCCGCGTCCTGGTAGTGCTCGCTGACCTCCCGGCCGTCCTGCACCGCGAGGCCGCGGGCGATCTGCTCCTGCGCCTCCAGGCTCGCCGCGTCTGCCGTCGCCTGGCCCGGCGAACTCACTCTGGTGTACATCGCCGCGTAGTCCGTCACGTCAGACCTCCCACACGAGAGGACACCTCAGCCGCGGAACGTCCAGCGTGGCAAGCACGGACGGTGCCGAGGTGTCCAAAGGTGTTCTCTGGAGTGCCAGACCGTTCCACGATCCCTCCATGCTTGCCGGCCACAACCTGCCATACAATCGCCGTCCTGGGAAGGCCTCCGGGGGGCAGTGTTGCCGCCCCAGCGGCGTCAACGGCTGCTCCAGTGGATCGACCTGGCACTGCTATCATCATCGCCCGTTCCCCTCGGCCAGCGCGCGAATCGCCTCCTCGCAACGCCGGAGCGCCTCCTCATGCGTCATCCCCTCCGGCAATCCCCTTCGGAAGACGAACGTCGCGCCGTTCCTCGCGCGCCGCACGAATGCGACTGGGGAGGCGCCGGCCGATCCATGCGCGCACGTGGCGCCGGTGGCAGGACGAGAGCCCGCCGGGGGTCTCTCCCCGTCCCGCCCGTGCTGCTCGCAAGAATCGCCCGGAAGTGCCTCGTTCATTGCCGTCGATTCTGAAACTGACAGGTCTGGCCGATCGCCCGGAGCCGCCCCCTGCCAGCGCGTGATGCTCGTTGACGGCCGGCGTGCGCCGGTCCAATCCGCGTGAGAAGATCAGCGCTGTCCTCACGCCTCAACGGGTGGACACCTATAACGAGACCCAGGGGGTGGACACGTCTATACGGTGTCCTAATCTGTAACAGAATGAAGGAGTAACCCGAAGGGACGTTGGCCGTTGGTGTTGGGGGCCCCGGGGGTCCGGGGGGCCAGGGGGGAGATGTAGGGCGGGCGCGCTTCGCGGTGCTCACCGTTCTCCCTCCACCTGAGCACCTGGGAAGACCTCCATTACGGCGGCGAGGCGCGCGTCACCGGGGAAGAGCCGCATCACTCTCATCCCAGCGGGCTCCCTCCCCTCCGCGGCCGTGGCCTGGTGGGGCTTGCCGCGGTGCCACTCGATCCAGCCAACGGTCTGCATCGCCGCCAGGTCTCTGCGGATCGTGGCGCGGGCAATGGGCAGGGGGAACTCAGCCTGTAGCTTGCGTTCAGACGTCCACAGTTCGCCGCCTGGGTGGCCGCGCTCGACCTCCAGCTTCGCCAGCGTGAGACAGAGGAGCGAGCGACGATTCGCGGCCAGCGGGCGCCAGCACTTCGGAATCCCGGGCCGAAGGTGCATGTGCAGCAGGTTCAAGGCGCCGACCAGGCTGGCGATGCGGCGACGATCGGGCTTCACCATCCGCCGACGAATGTAAGGACAGGAGAAGCGGCTGTCGGCGTCGATATCCGCGCCGTAGGAACAGAACGCCAGGAGGGGAGAGCTCCGCTTGATGCACCCGTGCCCCAGAATCCTCTGGCCGGCCTTCTTCTTCCGGTAGACCGACCGCAGGATAGAACGCGCTTCGCGATCCGTGAAGCGATAGTCGGCCAGTGGTGGTTGATCGCACTTGCCGACATAGTAGCCGATGTAGCTAAGGGCCTGCTCTTCGCTGATGCCGATCTTGGCCAGCTCGTAGGCGATGACGCTGGCGATTCGTGCGCGGTTGCCTTCGTGCTGGCTGCCCATGCACGCGAGACAGGGCTTGATCTCATCCCTCGGCACTTCAAGACGCGCTGCCAGCCAGTCGCGCTGGACCTCGGCGTTCTGCTGCCGAAGCGCGCGGTCCCGCTGGGCCACGTCTACCGCATCGGCGGTTGCCGCGGGGGCGCCGGTCACCCTCTCGCGCCTCCCTTGTCGGGATTCCAGAGGGACTTCCTGCCCGGGCTGTTACGACGGCCGGCATCACCATCACCGTCCGGAGCGGCGAGCTTCCAGATCGCCTGATCCCAGCTTAGTTCGGGCGTCTCCCGGAGTAGGCGTTCGACTTTCCTCGGCAGCGCCGTGGGGAGCGCGGTTGCACCAGCGTTGATCTGCTTCGCCATCTCCACCTGCGCGGGGTCGAGCTGCTGCAGGAATGCTTCGCCTCTGGGGTTCATCGCGCCGTCTCCTTGCGCCATCCCCTTGGCCCGTCGGGGAGGCTTAGGCTCTCCGGTCGCTCGAGTGCCTGCTCAAGCGCGCGGACTGGAATCCGATAGTGCCGCCCCACTCGCACGGCGGGCAGTCGGCCCTCGCGGAGCAGGCGATACACTGCCACCCGTCCCAGTCCGAGCCGCGCGGCGGCCTCTTTCGGTCCGACCGTCAGGCTTGTCGTGTCCGTGCCCATGCTGCCTCCTTGTGGCGCTATGCTCCGCGGGGTCCAAATCGGCGTACGACGCCTCACGGGCTTGCACTCCGCGCTCTACCGTGCTACATTCTCTCACGTCTTTCTTGCGGACATTTGTCCGTGTTGACGGTGGTCATGGACACTCCCGAGCAATGTCGAAACTGGGTACGGAGAGAGTGGCGGCAGCACACGGCCCGCATCTGGCGCGAGTTCCAAGATGAGTACGGCGTCCGCATTCCTCGGCCCGACCGCGACGAAGTCGAGAACGACTACTCCGATGAACTCGAGGCGCTCACGTTCGTGGCGGATCCGACGGTACGGCGCGATAAGCTAGAGCATATACTTGCGCAGTTCAGAGAGCTTGCGGAGGAGGCGTTACGTCGCGTGCTCCGGGCCGTCCGGGAGAACCTGGCGGCGAGCAAGGAACCAGCGGCCACACCCCGCCGGAATACTCCCTCTCAGGAGCGCCCGGCGAACGCGTTTCGTCTGCGCCACCGGTTGGCAGTTCTACGGTTTGTCGCAGACCGCGAGGTGTCACTCCTCGCCCAGGCGGAGGGTCATCTCAAGCCGCCCGGGCGCGTCGCCTGGCCTCCCGTGGCCGCGGACTGGAACCGCTCTCACCCGCGGGACCCACTGAAGAGAGAGACCCTCGCCCGGTACTTCCGTCGAGCGCGGGGCGACCGTCGGGTGGTGGAGATCTATGTCGCCGAGCGCCGCTCGTTCTGGCAGCGACACAAGGACGTTCTCGACGCGCTCGGCCCGCCTGGGCGTCTTCGCGTCGCAGAGAGCCCGGACGGGGGACGCTACCGAATCACCGCCCGGCTTCCCGAAAAGGAGGGGAGCGCCCAGGAGGCGGCCGCTAAGCAACGATGCGCGCTCACCGCGACCATCTTTGCCTGGCCACGGCAGACTCGCTTCTGCCGGAAGAACTGCGCTCGGTGTCGTCTCCCTGCCCAGTTCCTTGAGGCGGGGCTCCTCGTGGGAGATCGCCGCGTTCTGCGCTCACGCCGGGAGTTGGACTTACTGCGCGTCGATTCGCTGGCCGCTTTCGGAGCGCAATGGAAGCTGGAGATGCAGCGAGGGGAACCTGCCGCTGTGAAACCGGAGATCCTCGTCTCCCGGGAGGAAGCCCTCGCCAACGCCGAGCGCGCCCTTGCCGCGTTCCGCCGCGCCAGGCGCGCCCAGGAGCGGCCGTCACAGTAGCCGGCACCGAGATCCCACCGACGTCCGGGCAGTATCCTGGTTCCGCCAGTTGTTGTCTTCCCCGCAGCGTCGGATACAGCATCCGCGGTAGCAGCACGGCGACTTCCCGTTCGACGCGCAGAACACGTCACGCTCGCGGCAGGAGACGTTGATGTAGCGCGGTGAAGGTCTTCATCAGCCGCGCGTTTCGTGGTATACTTATGTGGACAAGTAGGCCCCTGGCCCTATGGGTTTGGGGTGAAGAGTCGGCGCATATGAGCCGGCGTCTGAGCTGAGATAGGGTCTAGCTAACCCGAGTCTGAGCCCAGGGGCCGGCTTTGTCTTTTCTGGGGTGCACACTTGTGATCGGCCGCCGGTGCGGCTGAGGGAAGAGGTGGGAACATGGACCAAGCGCCAGATTGTGTCGCGGGCGGGCCTACTGTCACCCTGACGGAAACCGTCTGTGCCTCCGGCCTCTCAGTGCATTGCGCGTTTGACGAGATCGCGGATATCGAGACACTCGTCGGCAATCCGCGCAACCCGAACCGCCACTCCGACGAGCAGCTCCGTCTGCTCTCGAAGATCATCAAACATCAGGGTTGGCGGGCGCCCATCACGATCTCGAATCGCTCGGGCTTCATCGTGCGAGGGCACGGCCGGCTGGCGGCGGCGAAGCTGCTGGGCGTTGATCTCGTGCCGGTGGACCGGCAGGACTACGGCAGCGAGGCCGAGGAATGGGCGGACCTCGTCGCCGACAACAGGCTCTCCGAACTCAACGAGATGGACGGCACCGCGCTGAAGGACATCCTCCAGGAACTCGACACCGGAATGCTCGATGTGCTGGGCGCGGACCTGGAACTCACCGGCTACACCGACCAAGCTCTGGCCGAGCTGATGAGCCAGTTCGAGCCTGAGGAGGAACCCCAGGAAGTCGAAGCGCCTGAGCCCCCTGCCCAGCCGGTGACGCGGCCGGGGGATCTCTGGCTGCTGGGTCGGGTCGCACGCTGTCCTCGCTGTGGGAGGCTGACTGATGTCTGAATGCGTCTGTCAGCACTGCGGGCATCGGTTCGAAGCGGAGCCGCAGGTGAAGCATCGCGTCATGTGCGGCGATGCCACCAGTGAGGCGGATCTTGCGACGCTGAGTTCCGGCGAAGCCCCTGAGCTGCTGGCAACCGACCCGCCCTACAACGTCGGCCTCGGATATGACGAGCAAACCGACGACAGCAAGAGCGCCGAAACCTATCGAGAGTTCACCCGGCAGTGGTTCGACGTGACGCGGTCTCTCAGCCAACGCCAGATCGTCACCCCCGGCTGCAACAACCTCTCCCTCTGGCTGCGGCTCTTCGATCCCTACCACGTCGCGCCGTGGACGAAGACCAATAGCATGACGAACGGCAAGGTCTCCCGCTTCTGGTGCTGGGAACCGATCCTCTTCTTCGGCGAGCACTGGCCTCGCACCCGGCCCAACGACGTCTTCGACTTCCCGGCTGGCATGCACAAAGACACGGGCGGCCATCCCTGTCCCAAGCCCGTGCGGATGTGGGCAGACCTTCTGAGGACCTATGCCGGCGACGGCACCGCAATCCTCGAACCGTTCCTTGGCAGCGGCACCACCTTGGTCGCGGCCGAGCAGGTGGGCCGGAGGTGTCTGGGCCTGGACATCTCGCCTGCCTATGTGGATGTCGCACTCCTGCGTTGGACCAAGCTCACCGGCCAGCAGCCGACCCTCGCCGCGACCGGGCAGACCTTCGAGGAGGTGCGCAATGAGCGAGACCGTTGAATGCACCTGCGGGCACTGCGGGAAGCGCTTCAGCGCGACGCCGATGCCACATCATCGCATCATGTGCGCAGACTCCACCGATCCGGCCGCCGTCGATACGTTGATGGCGGGAGAGAAGGCGGGGCTGCTTGCCACTGACCCTCCCTATGGCGTGGCCTACGATGGCAACGCGCACCGCCGGGAGCACGGCGGGGGGCGAATCTACAATCCCATCGCCAACGACGATCTGGAGGGACCCGCGCTGGAGGCCTTCCTGACGGCCGCCTTCCGCGCCGCTGCCGTTCACACCGCCGAGGATGCCGCCTGGTACATCTGGCATGCCTCGATCACGCGGCCGGCGTTCCTGGCCGCCCTGGCCTCTGTGGGCGTGCAAGTGCACCAGGAGATCGTGTGGGCGAAGGAGAGCTTCCAGTTCAGCCGTTCCGACTATCACTGGCAGCACGAGCCCTGCCTATACGGCTGGCGGGAGCGCCACACCTTTCTGGGTGAGCGCAATCAATCAACGGTCTGGCAGATCGCCCGGCAGAGCGAGCACCAGCACCCGACCACCAAGCCGACGGAGCTCTGGCGCATCCCGATCCGCAACCACCTCGCCCCCGGCGGGATCGTGCTGGACCTGTTCCTGGGCAGCGGCCCTGCCATCATCGCCGCCGAGCAACTGGGCTGCCGCGCCTTCGGGGTGGAACTGAGTCCGGCCTACGTGGACGTATGCGTGCTCCGCTGGCAGACGCTGACCGGCAAGGAGGCGGTCCTGGCAGGCGATGGCCGCGCCTTCGGCGAGGTGGCGGCGGATCGCAATGCAGGCGGCAGCCTGCCCGGAGAGGTCGACCTCGAGGCTGGAGCAGTGTGAGATGGAAAGCCCACAGCAACAGCACGAAAACAGCATACTGCCCGAGCCGGCACCGCGTGTGCGCGGCCGGCCCTTCCAGCCCGGCCAGTCAGGCAATCCCGGAGGCCGGCCCAAGGGCAGCAAGAGCCTGCGGAACCTGCTCATCCAGGCCCTTCGCAAGAAGGCCAAGGACGGCAAGGGCGGTGAGAAGGAGTTCTACGAGCTGCTCGTCGAGTCCATCGTGGTGAACGCCGCCAAGGGCAACGCCGCGCTGGTGAAGCTGATCTTCGATTACCACGATGGGCCGCCACCCCAGAAACACGAGTTGACCGAGTTCGTTTACGAGGGGGGCGAGTTGCGCGAAACCGTCCGCAGGGTGGCGGAACTGATGCGGGACTTCGTTCCACGGGAGCGATGGCATGAGCTTGACGCGCGTCTCCAGGAGCTCGACAGAGCCACCACCGAATAGCCTGCTGGGCCTGATCGCCCGCGAGTTCATGGCCCAGGCGGCGGAGGTCTTCTTCGCTGACTATCGGCACGATCCGGCCCGCTTCGTGCTGGAGTGCTTCGAGTGGGAAGAAGGCGAGGGGCCGACGCCCTATCAGCTCGAAGTGCTGCGGCAGCTGCCGAGAGAGCGAAGACTCGCGCTGAGAGGCCCTCACTCACTCGGCAAGACCGCACTCGCAGCTTGGATCGTGGTGTGGTTCGCGCTGACCCGCGAGGCCATGCAGGCCGACTGGAAAGCGGTCACTACTGCGAGCGTGTGGCGTCAACTCAGCCTCTACCTGTGGCCCGAGATTCACATCTGGGCGGGAAGGCTGAACTGGGAGGCGGTGGGCCGCAAGGCCTTCGACTCGCGGACCGAACTGCTGGACCTGATACTGAAGTTGCGGCACGGGCAGGCATTCGCAGTGGCGAGCGATAGGGCGGAGTCCATCGAGGGCGCGCATGCCGAGCATTTGCTCTACGTGTTTGACGAGGCGAAGGCGATCCCGCCGGCGACCTGGGACGCGGCGGAGGGCGCGCTGGCGTCCGGACAATGCTACGCGCTCGCCATCTCTACGCCCGGCGAACCGCAAGGGCGCTTCTACGAGATCCACCAGCGCAAGCCCGGATACGAGGACTGGTGGACGCGCCACGTCACCCTCGCAGAATGCGTCTCGGCCGGGCGGGTCTCGCCCGAGTGGGCCGAGCAGCGGGCCAGGCAGTGGGGCGAATCATCGGCGGTCTACCAGAACAGGGCGCTGGGGGAGTTCGCCTCCTCCGATGAGGATGGCGTCATCCCACTAGCGTGGGTGGAGGCGGCGAACGATCGGTGGCGCGAACTGGATGAGTCCGGAGACTGGGGTGAGTTCACCTGCTGCGGGGTGGATGTGGCAAGATCGGGAGCCGACGTCAACGTCATCGCCATGCGGTACGGCGACGCCATCCGGGAGCTGAGACGGTCCTCGAAGCGCGACACGATGGAGACGACGGGGGCGGTGGCGGGGATCCTGCAGGCCCATGGCGGCGAGGCAGTGGTCGATGTGATCGGCATCGGTGCCGGGGTGGTGGACCGGCTGAAGGAGCAGGGCAAGGCGGTCAAGGCCTTCAACGCCTCCGAGCACACCGATGCGAAAGACCGATCGGGCGAGCTTGGCTTCGTGAACAAGCGGAGCGCGGCTTGGTGGAAACTGCGGGAGCTGCTTGACCCGGCCTCCGACAGGCAGATCGCCCTTCCGCCGGACGACCTGCTCACCGGGGACCTGACGGCGCCGCACTGGCGGGACATGTCCGCGGGCAAGATCGCGGTCGAAAGCAAGGAGGACATCCGCAGGCGACTCGGCCGTTCGACGGACAGCGGCGATGCCGTCGTGCAAGCGTTCTGGGTGGAGCCGGCCCCGACATACCCTCCGTTTCGCATCGCCCGCATCAGCAGGTCCGGCCTGCGTCGCCAGAGGCCGGCGCGTGAGCGCGGCAGGCTCACGGCGGGCAACACGACCTATATCTTCAAGGCCTAGGGGGAAAGCGAGATGCTGTGTTGGCCGGACCGTCCGGATCGGCAGTGATCGCGGGAGTGAGGGCCGATCATCCTGAGGGTGAACTCAGCGCGGTGCCGCAAAGGGCGGCGAACAGCGCGTCAGGTTGGCCGCGTTCGGGGCTGAGGTGGAGGCTTGCTGGCGTGCGGCTGGTGGGGCCGCGGTTTCTCGCCGGGTCGCGACATCTTCGGACACTGACTCCAGGACGGGGGCCAAAGAGCTGGAGCAGCTGCCGCGCTAACCCATCTGGCTCTGGCTAACGCCGCTTGAGGTAGAGGACCGCATCCCCAACGAAGGGTGATTGGAAACTGGTTGTCCCGCCTCCTGCAACAGGTCCCGCCGTATGGGCCTGCGCCCGCGACGGGTCGAACCACTCCACTGCCATCTGCCCAGAGACGGCCGACAGGTCGACGGTCACGGACCCACCCTCAGGCTGGTAGACCAGGTACTCCACGCCCGGCGCCGCAAGGCAGTATCCACTGGAGGCGATCTGCTCTGATGGCCTCGCCTTCGCCAGGTCCATCCGCTCGGCGAACCTGCGGGTGTATCCCAGGCCGTTCCGAACGGGGTCCCACTTGGGGTCCAGCCCGGTCGCTGGCCGCGTGTAGAAGGTGTCGTGCAGATACGGGTCCATGAAGAGCGGGTTCATCCCCCGGCAGAAGGTCTTCCACACCCACGCCTGGTTGCCCCCGATCCCCCAGAGATGGTCAGTGTCGCAGAGGATGACCTTGCGGCCATCGGCCGGCGGCGGGTTCTCCTGGTAGTTGTAGCCGTCAGCGGCATCCGGGTTTGGCGAGATCCAGTCCGCGGGGCTGTCGAACAGCGCCTGGTTGCTGCCGCCCTGATACTGGAAGGTCATCCCGACCGGATGCTGCTTGGCCTTGGTCGCTTCGTATTCCTTGATGAACCGGATCATATGGTACTGCCACTCAGTCGAGCGAGGTCCGGCTTCATTGGAGATCTCGTAGAGCACGTTGTCCAGGTCGCCAGCGCTGTCGATCACCTTGCGGACGTACGCCTCTTGCACCCGCGTGACCGCGGGTACCTCTAGCGTGCAGACCGCCAGCCCCTTGCCAGTGCCGTCGGGATCGCCGTCCAGGCCGTTGGTGTTGTTGGCGGCATTGAAGGGATGTCCCGCCCAGGCTTCACCAGCGAACTGGACGCCCCAGCCCTCGAACAACATGATGGAGACGTATATGCCCCGCCTGCCTGCGCTCTGCACGCGCTGGCGGAGACGGTCGAAGTAGCTCTGCTCGAACCGTGTTAGGTCGAAACGAGGCTTCCCGTCGAGCGCCTCGCCCGGTCCGCTGCGCGGCCAGGGGAATGGCGAGCTGTAGATCACCTCACCGCTCTCATCCAGGTGGCGCGCGAGATCCCAGCTCCACAGCCGGATGAAGTTGTGGTGGCGCTCGGTGAGGAAGTCGAGGTAGCCCGGCCAGTCGAAGGGTGCAGGAGGGTCAGTATGGCCCATATCCCTCAGGTTCGGCCAGGTATGAGCCCCGGTGAGGTAGACGATGCCGCCTCCGGGATCGGCGAAGTAGCGCGGATTCTCCCTGGACACTCCTAGTGGCCCTGCCGCGGGCCTCACCCCGCCCGCAGCCGCGCCGGCTGTCAGTGCGCACATGACGATCACCTCCGCAAGAGACACCAACTGCCTGAGCATGAGCGGGCACTTCGGCAAACCGGGGACTTGACCTGCCCACGGACGGCCCAGTAGGCCATCAGGGTCGCTGGTGTTGGCGCCGCAGCCCAGACCGAACTGCGCCCTTCGGCCCAACAGGCCCAGAAACGGCGCGCCAGGTTGGCTTGAGGGCCGCTTTCGGAGGCGAGGTGGTGGTAGGACCGCGGCGATATGCGGGTACCCCCTCGTCCCAGAACGGTGCGGCTAGTCGTCATCCGGTCCGGCCGTGCTGAACTCGGCCCAGACGGGACAGTGATCGGAGATCGTCTTGCGCACCTTCAGGTGAGGATGCCGATCGCGGGTATAGAAGCGCTTGTAGGTGTAGTCGATCCCGCTGCGCCCCGTGTACTCCCTGCCGGTGTAGCCGGAGTCCGCCCAGATGTTGTCGTACCAGGCCCCGCCCACGCTGTCCGTGCCCGAGCTGTAAGTGGTGAAGGTGGTGTTGTCACCAGTGATCAAGTGCGCCAGCTTCAGTTCATCTCGCAGCGGCGCGAATGCCGCGTGAGTCGGCCGGTTCCGGTTGAAGTCACCCATCAGCAGCACGTCGTTCTCGTCGGGGTCGCGCGACTGGACGTAGACCCAGACGTTCTTGAGTCGCTGCACCTCCTTCGTCCGCTTGCTCTCGGGAGTGGCGAAGGTGACATGGACGGTGATGAGCGTGAAGTCGAACTGCCCGGCCCTGAAGGTGGCGTAGAACGGTGGCCGGGAGAAGCTCCTTGAACTCGACTGCGGGTAGATGCCGCGCGGCCTCTTCACCTCCTGCACCCGATCGGTACGGTAGAGGAAGGTGTAGTACTCGTAAGCATCGCCCTTCCCCACTCTCTTGGACACGAGGGCCTTCCAGGGCACGCCGGTCTCCTCCTCCACCGCGGCACGGAGGTCGTCCAGTCTCGCCGGCGATCTCACTTCCTGGAGAGCGACGATGTCATACTGGGCGATGACATGGGCGCGGTTGGCGACAGGTGTGCTCGGGTACAGGTTCAGCACGTTCCAGGAGGCGATTCTGATTCTGTCCGGCGCAGGGGCAGCAGAGCAATGATGGACAGCGGGAAGCAGGGAAAGCAGCGCGATCAACAGAGCCAGGCGTAGGGTCCGTGACCACATGGCAACCTCCCTTCCGAGATGAAAGGCATCGCCGCGCGATGGGGGCTCGGGCAGATGGGAACGCGCTGGCCAGACCGTTCCATGACAGGCGGTTCCGGTCCTGTCGGCCGCGGCACACTCCACAGCTGAGAGGGATGGCCCTGCCCCTGGGAGAAGCAGGCGACACCAGTCGGCGGCCCAGGAATACTCCCCACTGAGTTCCGAAGCTGAGCGATGTCCAGAGCCGGCCGTCGGCGGACTGCGGTAAGGAGGCGGGGATGGCGCGTCTCGTATGTCGCTGGGGTCTGCTGCTCCTCTGTCTTGCTGTGCTAGCTCCTGCGCTATCGCCGAGTGCGGATGCCGGAGTCACCCGGGTCACAGACACCCCCTACGACGAGTACGCAGTACGCATCTCCGGCGACTGGCTTGTGTACGTGACTGGCACGGGCTCCGGGGTCTGGTTTGACAATGAAGAGATCTACATCCACCAGCTCAGTAGCGGGATTGCTACCCGACTCACGAACGATGGTGTTCGCCAGTATCAGGCATCCATCTCCGGTGATCGAGTCGTATGGACTGACTACCGGTGGGTCACCGTGGGCTGGGATTACGACGTCTTCGGTTACGACATCTCATCCAGCCTGTTGGGTCCCGTTGCTGTCGCAGCCGGAGCCCAGTACCAGCCATCCATCTCTGGAGATCGGGTGGTCTGGGTCGACAACCATGATGACATCTCACACTACATCCTCTACACCGAGGATCCCGTTAGCCACATCCAGGGGCCCGTCTATTCCACCCCTGGCGGGCAATGGGTCCCGGAACTCGATGGCGAGCGGGTTGTTTGGGAGGACCAGAGCAGCGACGAAGGGGATATCTACCTCTACGATTTCGGCACTGCCACCCTAACGCCAATCTGCATTGCCACCGGCAGGCAGATGACCCCTGACATTGACGGCGACATCGTCGTCTGGACGGACTACCGCAGCGGCACCTTCACAATCTGGTTCTACAACCTATCCACTTCCGAGACCGGCCCCGTCTACCCTCAGGATGCAGTGCAGTACGATCCAAGAGTCTCCGGAACAAAGGTAGTGTGGCATGCATCAGGGGGTGTCTACCTGTACGACCTCGCCACTGACGAGTTCAAAGAGCTGAGCCACGGCCCGGGATGGGAGGGCCACCCAGACATCGACGGAGACGTCATCGTCTGGCAGGGCGATGGTGACGGTGACTGGGATATCTACCGTTACGTCAACCTCCCTCCCGAGCTCGCGCCGATCGGCGACCAGATCGTCTCGGAGGGAGAGCTTCTCTCCTTCACCGTCTCCGCCACCGATCCGGACGATGACCCGATTATTCTCTCAGCCTCGAATCTACCGGCCGGCGCTGTCTTCGATCCGGACACCGGCGAGTTCAGCTGGACACCAGGCTACGGCGATGCGGGGACCTATCCCGGCGTGCACTTCGAGGTCGCTGACGACGGAGAGCTGACGGACTCAGAAGACATCACCATCACTGCGAGAAGTACCAACAGGCCCCCGGTGCTGGATTCCATTGGGAACAAGGAAGTGGATGAAGGCGAGCTCCTCACCTTTGTCGTCGGCGGGAGCGATCCGGACGACGATCCCTTGGCCTACACCGCCTCCAACTTGCCAGACGGTGCTGCCTTCGACTCCGACACCCGCACCTTCTCCTGGACACCCACCTTCGCCCAGACCGGCAACTACCCAGGCGTTCGCTTCGAGGTGAGCGATGGCGAGCTGTCGGACTTCGAGGAGATCAACATCTCGGTAGGCGATGTGAACCGTCCGCCTGTGCTCGACCCCATTGGTGACAAGACCGTCGAGGTGATGGCCACCCTAAGCTTCGCCCTCTCCTGCTCTGACCCCGAAGGGGACACACTTGTCTGCTCTGCCTCTGGCCTGCCAGCCGGAGCAAGCTTCGACCCGGTGACGGAGCAGTTCAACTGGACACCGACCTCAGGGCAGGCCGGCTCCTATCCGGGGGTGACGTTCGAGGTATCTGACGGTCTGCTGTCGGACACGGAGCAGATCATGATCACGGTAACGCCAACCGGGGTGGCGGTGGTGATCGACATCAAGCCGGGCAGTGAGCGCAACCCTGTCAACCCGAAGTCAGAGGGAGTGCTGCCGGTGGCAGTCTTCTCCTCCGACACCTTCGACGCCACCGATATTGACCCGAGCACGGTCTACCTGGCGGGCGCTTCCGTTGCCCAGAACCCCGATGACCAACGGTGGATGATCGAGGAGAAGGACGAGAACGGCGACGGGCTGATGGATGTGCGGTTGCACTTCGATACCGAGGGGATCGACCCCAGTCAGTTCGTCGGCGACTATGCTGTACTCACCGGCTCTACCTACGGCGGCATCGCCTTCCAGGGGAGTGACTTCGTCACCATCGTTCCAAAGGACCTGGCCAACGACTACTGGGCACTGGAGGAGATCGCTGAGTGCCTGGACGCCGGCGTGGCGCTGGGATATCCCGACGGCCTCTACCGCCCCAACGTCGCCGTGGCCCGGGATCAGATGGCGGTCTTCGTGTCCAGGGCAATGGCGGGTGGAGATGATGCCATACCAGCAGGCCCTGAGCAGCCAACGTTCTCTGACGTGCCCGAAAGTCAGTGGGCCTATGACCCCATCGAGTACGCTGTGGCGAACGGGGTCGTAGCTGGCTATGGCGATGGCAGTTACCAGCCCGGCTGGGTCGTCACCAGAGGCCAGATGGCAGTGTTCATCGCCCGCGCAAAGGGCTGGGTGAGCATCGGCGATGACATGACAACCGCCCCTCAGCTCTTCACCGACGTACCCGCTGGCTACTGGTCAGGGACAGCTGTCCAGTCATGTGTCTTCAATGGGGTAGTGCAAGGCTACCCTGACGGGTACTACCGGCCGACTGTCCAGGTAACCAGAGATCAGATGGCGGTCTACATCGCACGGGCCTGGGACTTGTCGATCTAGCCGCTCGGTCCTATCGGCGGCGACGATGATGGTCGCGGCGTTCCCCGGTCGCGAGGAAGGCCCGCCACGCTAGAGGGGGGAATCACGCGGCGGGCCTAAGCCCGCGTTTGAGACGGGCTCGATGGTCTGTTACTGCGCCTGGGCCGAGGCCCCTGCCGTCGCCGATGCCCATATCGTACGGCGGCCGAGACACGTGTGCGACTGGACGGCGGGGCCGTACCCCCTGGGCTTCCCTGCCGTCAGGTCCCGCAGACAGCGCAGGAGCGGGCCTCAGGGCCGACGCAGCCATACGTCTTCTGCCTACTGTGTCCACCGAACGCGCCCTACGCCGCCACGACTGCTCAGGGTTGCAGCGCGCCCTTGCCCGCGCTATGCTGGTCTTGCAGGGAGACGAGGTCCCCGGACCGAGAGATGGCCGACCTACTTGGCGAACTCAGAAAGCCAGCGGATGCCATCGTTGATCCGCCTGTTCAGACGCGCCTTCAGGAGCTACCATTCCAGGACCTGACCTGGCCGAACTTCGAGCGTCTTTGCCTGCGTCTTGTGACAGCGGAGTCAGACGTCGAGTCGGCTCGTCCCTACGGAGGCCCGGGCCAGCGGCAGGAGGGGGTCGACTTCATCGCTCGCCCAAAGGGCGCATCAGGGAAGGTGACCTGGGTTTACCAGTGCAAGCGCTGGCAGCGCGTTACTGCTGCGGATGTGGCTGGCTGGGTGAACGAGTTCGTCGCATCCTGGCGGGGCTGTTTGCCGACCAGATTCACCCTCTGCGTGAGCCAGGCGCTTACCACGCCGGAGACAGCGAACGCAATAGCCGCCCAAGAGAGACCGCTTGCGGAACGTGGTGTAGAGTTCGGTGTCTGGGACAGCGGCAATCTGAATCAACGGCTGAAGCAGTGTCCCGAGTTGGTCGACGACTTCTTCGGTCGCGCTTGGGTCGAGGCTTTCAACGGGAGTGAAGCTGCTTCCGCGCTCTCGGCCCGGCTCACCGGCGCAGACGCAGTTCAGTTGCGCCATAGGCTGCTGGCGCTGTATGAGCGCCTGTTCGGCCAACACGATCCCGGTATTGCACCATCATCGGCGCGCGCCCTTCCGCTGCGCTCCCGCTATGTCTGGCCGGACGTTCTTGTCGAGCGCGAGGTCGCGACCTCCGCCGCCGAGGGAACCGCCGCTTTGACAGCGAGGGCGCGGGATGCTAGTGGCGACTTGCTAGCCGCTCGTGAGAAGAGGGAAGTCGCCGCGTGGCCGTCGCGTTCTCAGGCTGTCCGAATTCCCGTTGCGCAGTGGCTGGCACGCCAGCACAGAGCCGTCGTGTTGGGTGACCTCGGCACGGGGAAGAGTTCGCTGCTTAGAAGCGTGGCGCTGGAAATCCTGTCTGTGGATGCTAAGGCTCCTGAACTCTCCGGGCAATGGAACGAGTTTGTGCCGATCTGGGTCCCGTTCGCCGGATGGACTAAGGCTGTCCTCGAGGCACAGTCAGGGGTCAGCCTAGTTGACTATGTGACGACCTGGCTGCACCGGCACAGCGCCGATGACGTTGCTGGCCTGGTCAGCCGGTTGGTCGATGACGGACGGCTACTACTTCTGGTTGACGGCCTCGATGAGCGCAGCAGCGACGAAGCTGCCGTGATCGCACTGGATCTGCTGGAGGCATTCCTCGCGAACCACGATGTCCCAGTCATCATGACGAGCAGACCGGCAGGCTATGAGACGGTCGCCCGGGCGGGGTCAGAGTGGGCTCACGCTCGTCTTGCTCCGCTTTCCGAAGAGCAACAGCGTCGCTTCACACGCTTCTGGTTTCGCTGGCTCATGGGCGGCGAGGATGCGAACGCTGAGGCCCTCTCAGACGGAGAGGCTGACTCCCTACTCGCAGAGGTCGCCTCCAGGCCGGAGCTATCAGCTCTGGCAGAGGTGCCCCTCACCCTGAGAATGCTGGTTGAGCTGCGACGGCACAACGTGACGATCCCGCAGAGGCGCTTCCAGGTCTACAGCAGGCTGGTTGACTGTCTGCTCGAGGAGCAACCGGCTCAGCGCCGCCGCGCAGCCGGGCAGATCTCGGAGGGCGACCTAGATCTGACGGATCGCCGGAACCTGCTAGCCTATCTGGCACTCGAACTCCAGAGAATGGGTGGGGCGGGTGCTATGCCGGAGCAGCAGTGTGTCGACTTCCTCGCTGCTCGGCTCAGTGACCCGAGCGACGTGTGGGCCTATGATCGTGCTGCAGCCCGGCAGCTGGCGCGCGCCCTGATCGAGGACGCCGTGCGCGAGGCCGGTGTCCTCAGCAATCAGCCCCCGGATGGGATCGCCTTCTCTCACCTTGGTCTGCAGCACTGGCTGGCAGCGGTCGGGCTATCGTTGCGACGCGCGGAGGAACAATCGCAGTACATCACTCAGCACTACCTGGAGCCCCAATGGCGAGAGGTCACTCTGGCCTTCCTGGAGATCCGATGCAGCACCGATGACGGGCGCCAGTTCGCCATCGACCTGCTTCGGAATCTGAGGACCCGAACTGCATCAGCTTTCGGTCGATGCCAACTCGACATGCTGCTGGCTGATGCTGTGTTTGCTCACCTGGGACTCCCAGCTTGGTACGTCCGCATCGAGGCCCAGCGTCTCCTCGATCTGGTTCGTGAGTCGCCGTTCCCAGACCATGCGGCCAGCATTGCCTTGACCGCAGTGCCAGCTCTCCACACCGGCGCGGTCAGCGAAGTCGTTGAACGGAGCGCATCTCGGTGGTTCCCTGCTTGGAGCGAGTTCAGCCGTGACTCGGTCCTCGAGCGGCTGGGCAAGTGGGCGGTGGCACCGGACCTGCGGGAGACCCTGTTCGCAGCCCTGTACGACGAGGACCCACGGTGTCGCGCCGTGGCTGGCCGGTCCATCGCTCACGTCTGCGGCGGCGACGATGTAGTTGGCGAGCGGTTGCTCTGGGTCGCGCGCCACTCGGTTGCGCCGGGCCCGCGTGAGGGTGCTTTACTGGCGCTGGCGTTCGGCTGGCCTGATGGGTCTCAGCTCTCGGACTTGCTTGCGCGGAGCATGGTCGACGGCGATCCGGGCGTCCGCCTGTCCGCCGTCGAGGCCAGAATACATCTCTCGCTTCACACAGACGAGGACCGACAGGTCCTGTGGTCAGCTGTCGCGGAGAACACCCCCCTCGCCTACAGGCGGCGGGATGAAGTGGCCCCGGCGCTGCTTCTAGGCTGGCCGTCAAGTGGCGATCTGCGGAGTGAATGCCTGAATCTGTTTCGATATGCCGGAGGCCTGCTTCACGGTGACAGGCTGGAGCAGGCGGTCTTCGTGCTCCTAACGGGATGGCCTGGCGATGATGAGATAGCGGCGTGCTTCGCTGACCTGCTGTCGTCGAGCAAGGACGACCCGTTCGGCATGCTGCATCTGCCCGGGTGGACAGGGGTCTGGGATCTTCTTGCACAGAGTTTCAGAGGGCATGCGGCCCTTGCTCCCGCGATCCTGGGCTATCTCAGACGAGATCCGGGTTGGTACTTCCGACCTGGCGGAAGAGCCGTCCTTGCTTGCGGCACCGATGAAGCCAAGGAGTTCGCGCTTGAGCGCTTCCCGACGAACCAGGGCATTATCACCGACGCTAACCTAGCGGCCGATCTGCTCACAGGCTGGCCCGGAGACGACGCCGTTCTAGACCGCGTCAAGCAGTGGGTGGAGGAGGACCCTTCGCACGCCGAGAGCCTGGCCCGGTTCTTCAGACTCATCTACCCCGAAGGCCAGCGCAGAAGAGGACTCCTGCTGTCGCTACTGAGGGCCGATCATCGGCGTGAGCCACACACGGTGCTCCGGGCACTGCTCGACGAGGAGGTCCAGTGGGACCCGGATGAGTTGATCGAGCCAGCGTTGCAGGGGCTCGACAAGGTCTGGTTTCTGGCCGCCCAGACCGTGCAAGGGATCATCGTGGAGGCTTTCCCTTCCCATCCAAGGGCGAAGGAGGTGGCGCGGGCGCTGCTGCAGGAGCCAACGGCTTTCTTCCCCACGGTGCTTGCGCGAGCCTATGAGCATGACGATGAGTTCAGGCCGATCATCCTTCGCGCAGCCACGTCGGCCCCGACCTTCATACGGCGCCTGCTGGCTGAGCAGTTGTCGCGGCGGTCCACGTCCGCTGAGTCCGCCCTTCCGCTTCTCAGCACGCTCCGTTCAGAGGATGATGCTCTCGCGCGCAGTTCGGCCGCGGTGGGGCTGGTATTGCAGACGGCAGCCACTGGCAAGAGCACCGACAGCGTGATCGAGTTCCTGCGCACGGAAGCGACCTGCCTTGGGCCGGAGATGGACCGGCGCAGACCTTCCGGGGTCGCTGGCCTGCTTCAGGGAGGCAGGACTGCGGACCTCCTGCAGCATGTGTCGCAGTCTCGGGTTGGCAATCCATTCGAAGCAGTCTTCAACCTCCTGCATCCCAACCTACCTGCCCTTCGCCTCCTGGCGTCACAATGGTCATCAGTGAAGGCAGATCTGCCGCCGGGTGCTTCTGCAACGCTCGGCATCCACGAGGACGGGTTCTGGGAGGTCATGTCGCCATGGGTTGAGGAGTTCCCCGACCTGCGCTCTGACTTCGAGACATACGCGGTGGACGCGTGCCAGAGGCCGCTCGCCGGTGCCACGCTAACAGCTATCGCGAATGTCATGCCCAGGTCCGAAGTGCTGCGAACGGCCTGCCTTTCGACGCTGAAGATCGTCGAAGAGAACCGCTTCTGGCAGTCGTGGGGAGTTGCTGCTCGCCTCTTCGGCGGTCACTTTGGCGGGCAAGATGCCGCTCTGCGCCAGTTAAGGGAGATGGATGCCTCTGGTCGTAACTGGGTGGTCACAGTTGCACTATCTTGGGGCTGGCCGGACTCGGAGGCGTATCAGGGACGCGTAGCGGCAGTCAACGGTCAGTCGATCCCCTGGCTGCTGTACCTGCAACTCGCACGACTCCGCAAGGAGCCGAGTCGCCTAGTCGACGGCGTCGCAGAGTACATAGCCCAGTGCTCACGAGGGGCGATCTACAGAGACCCCGAGATTGTTCACGTCATCGAGCTCGGAATCAGGGAATCCGACGCGGTGAAGGAAGGGATTAGCGGCTGGCTATCAGGACAAGCGGATCTGGCCGTGACCGCGACGGGTCTGCTGAGGGCTGCCGAAGCTGTCACTCCTCCACTTCGCGATCAACTCGCGCGAATCCTTGAGCGAGAAACGGTCGAGTCAGTGCCACCCTTGGTCGGGTACGACTTGGTGGCGGGAATCCGTCGGGCGCTCGCCGAGGCCGTGTACGCTGCCCTCGCGGGTACGCGCTGAGCGGCCCTCCTGTGTACTGCGCCCCTGATCCCAGCGTTCGGACAGTTCACGCCCAGGGCCCTCGAGTGGGCCCCACTTGGGCTCTGGCAGCAGTCGACGGTGGGCTAGGTGGGCGGCAGACAGCATCGGCATCCGACTAGGAGGTATGCTGGTTCGCGGGCAACTCTGCCACTTGCGCCTGCAGGTCCTCGACCTCGAGGTGAGTGTAGCGCTGGGTGGTAGTCACCCAGGCGTGGCCCAGCAGCTCCTGCACCGCGCGGATGTTGGGCCGGGCACGGAGGGCGTGGGTGGCGAAGGTGTGGCGAAGCAGGTGCGGGCCGGAGCGATCGGTGATCCCAGCGGCCCGCAGGTAGCGGTTCACCAGCAGGGCAATGCCGCGCACGGAGAAGCGGTGCTGGCTACGATTCAGGAAGAGCGCCGGCTCAACATCATCGCGGTCGGCGAGGTAGGCCAGCAGCGCGTCGGCCGCGGGGCGGTTGATGGGCAGCCGGTGTAGCCGTCGCCCCTTACCCACCACCTGCAGTGCGCCCCAGCCTTCCGCGGGCAGCATCACATCCTCCCGGCTCAGGGCACACAGCTCCCCGACCCGCAGGCCGGTGTTGTAGAGCAGCATCAGGATGGCGTGGTCTCGACGGCCGGTGGGCGTATCGGTATCGGGCAAGGAGAGCAGGCGCTGGACCTCGGGTACGGTGAGATGCTTCGGGGCGAGTGGCGGCCCCAGGCGGATCGAGCGCAGCGCCTGGGCGGGGTTCGACTCCAGCCGGCCCTCCTCGAAGAGGAACCGACAGAAAGACCGCGTCGCGGCAATGGCGCGGTTGATGGTCGATGGCGATCTGCCAGCATTCAGTTGTTCACGGAAGTGATCGCGCAAGTCGGCCGGCCGCACCTCGCCGAGCGGCCCAGGCAGCGCTGCCAGCAGTGCCTCCAGATCCCTGCGATAGGCCCCGATCGAATGGGGCGACCGTCCCTCCAGCGTCATTGCGCCCAGAAACTCCTCCAGCATCTGCGCGTCCGACCGCCGATCTTGCCGCTGGCTCCTCGCCATCCTCTGCCTCCCTACGGATAGTGTCTGAACTTCCTATAGGACATAGGGGCGGATGTTGGGCGATTCCGTCAAGGCGCTTGTGCGTCCGGTAATGCCAGAAGAGGCCCAAGGGCGGGCCATGACGCCAACCGGCCGCCGAACGGCCGACACAAGCGCCCACGGCGCGCCGTTCGCGGCCGCGTGGGCACGATGACCGACCAGGACGGCAACGCAAGGGCTGCCGCGGCGAATGGGCGAAGGCTGGTGTCCGGCAGGTCTAGCCGTGCCTCGAGCGGAACAATACCGGCCAGGCGACGACACCGCGGAGGGGTAGAGGGTGCCTGGTAACCACAGTAACCTTGAGAAGCGGCTCTGGGACGCAGCGGATGAGCTGCGGGCCAATTCCCGGCTTACATCCGCGCAATACTCCGTGCCCGTCCTCGGCCTGATCTTCCTGAAGTATGCCGATTATCGCTTCACACAAGCCGAGCGTGAGCTGGCCGGACCGAGCGCAGGCCGGCGCTCTGTGGGCAAGGCGGACTACCAGGCGCAAGGGGTGCTCTGGCTGCCAGAGACGGCACGGTTCTCCCGGCTCGCGGCGATGCCAGAGGACGCGAACATCGGCCGCGCGCTCAACGACGCGATGAAAGCCATCGAGGATGAGAACTCAGACCTCAAGGGCGTGCTCCCTAGGTCCTATACACAGATTGGCAATGAGCCGCTGGTCGAGCTGATGCGCATCATGAAGCGCATCCCCGATGACATCGAGGGCGATGCCTTCGGGAGGATCTACGAGTACTTCCTCGGCAACTTCGCCATGCAAGAAGGCCGGGATGGCGGCGAGTTCTTCACCCCTACGCCCATAGTGAAGCTTATCGTCGAGATAATCGAGCCCTTCCACGGCCGAGTGTTCGACCCGGCCTGTGGGTCCGGCGGCATGTTCGTGCAGAGCGCGCGGTTCGTGGAGGAGCACCGCAAGCGTCCCTCCGAGGAGATCAGCGTCTACGGTCAGGAGAAGACGGCGGAGACGGTCAGGCTGTGCAAGATGAACCTGGCGGTGCATGGCCTGGCTGGGGACATCCGCGAGGCCAACAGCTACTACGAGGACCCGCACTCGTGCGTCGGGCGTTTCGACTTCGTAATGGCGAATCCTCCGTTCAACGTGAACCGGGTTGACAAGGAGCGGCTGGCGGGTGACGCAAGGTTTCCACTGGGGCTGCCGCGGGCCGACAACGCGAACTACCTCTGGATTCAGCTATTCTGCAGCGCGCTGAACGGTACCGGCCGGGCAGGCTTTGTGATGGCAAACTCCGCTGCCGACGCTCGCGCCTCCGAGCTGGAGATCCGTCAGAAGCTGCTCCAAAGCGGCGCGGTGGATGTGGTGGTGAGCGTGGGGCCGAACTTCTTCTACACAGTAACGCTGCCATGCACTCTCTGGTTCCTAGACAAGGGCAAGGCGGACACAGCGCGCAAGGATACCGTACTGTTTCTGGACGCGCGGCACATCTACCGGCAGATAGACCGAGCACATCGCGAATTCACGCCCGCGCAGATCGAGTTCCTGGCCAACATCGTGCGGCTGTACCGCGGCGAGGAAGTCGAACTCGTGCGCGGCAGCGAGGTGCTCTCTGCCGAGCACTTCGGCGAGAGGCCGACTGCGTACGCAGACAGGCCGGGCCTGTGCAGGATCGCCACGCTCGCGGAGATTGAGTCCCAGAGCTGGAGCCTGAATCCCGGCCGCTATGTGGGCGTCGCGGAAGGAGAAGCGGATGAGTTCGACTTCCGAGAGCGGTTCGAGGCGCTGAACGAGGAGCTGGAGGTGCTGAACGCGGAGGCGCGGGAGCTAGAGGAGCAGATCTCTCAGAACGCGAGCATCATTCTGGGGGGCGAGGCATGACGTCGCTGCCCTCTGGCTGGGAGGAGGTGCCTCTGAGGGACTTGTGCGAATCGGTTCAGTACGGCTACACGGCCAGCGCCAAGTCCGACCCAGTCGGCCCCAAGTTCCTGCGCATAACAGACATCGTCCCCCAGACCATTGACTGGGACTCAGTGCCGTACTGGGAGATCGACCCAGGCAGAGCAACCCGCTACCTCCTGCGAGATGGTGACATAGTCATTGCCCGCACAGGCGCGACCACCGGCTACGCCAAACATGTAAGACGACCGCCGAAGGCCGTATTCGCGTCGTACCTGGTCAGAATCAGCCTGAAGCCCAGTGTTAGCCATCGGTATGTAGGCCACGTAGTCGAGTCTGGCGAGTACAAGCGCTTCACCTATGCCCTGGGTGCCGGTGCCGGCTCAGCCCAACCCAACGCAAATGCACAGGTGCTCACATCGTTCGCGGTCCGACTGCCATCCCGACTGGAGCATCAAGAGAAGATCGCCTCCATCCTCTCCGCCTACGATGACCTGATCGAGAACAACCTGCGACGCATCAAGATCCTGGAGGAGATGGCACAGGCGATCTACCAGGAGTGGTTCGTCGACTTCCGCGTTCCCGGACATGAGAGGGTGAAGATGGTGGAGTCGCCGCTGGGGAGAATACCGGAGGGGTGGGAGATCGGGCGGCTGGACGACGCGGTGTTTCTGCAGAGAGGGTTCGATCTGCCCGTGCAGGCGCGGATCCCGGGTGCCGTGCCGGTCTATGCCGCAACGGGTATCGTCGGCACCCACAACCAGGTCAAGGTGAAGGGTCCCGGGGTAGTTACCGGGCGCAGCGGTTCGCTAGGGACCGTCCTCTATGTTGGCGAAGGCTTCTGGCCCCTCAACACGACCCTCTGGGTACGGGAGTTCAGACGGATGAGTCCCCTGTGTGCGTACTACCTGCTGCAGACCATCGGACTTGGGCAGTTCAACTCTGGCGCGGCGGTGCCGACGCTGAACAGGAACGATGTCCACGGGCTGCCCGTCGTCCTGCCGCCCGCGTCCGCAGTCCATTTGTTCGATAGCCATGTGAAGCCCATTCACCAGCTCATAGCGCAGCTAAGGCGGGCAGCAGACACGCTACGAGAGACCCATGATCTACTGCTTCCGAAGCTCATCTCCGGCGAGCTGGACGTCAGCGACCTCGATATAGCCATGTCAGAGGTGGCAGCATGACTCCAGCCGCGGCGGACAAGCCAGGGTACTGGCAGATCGCAGCCGGGTCGCTGGGCCGGGACTACACCGACAGCTTCCTGCGCTACGGAATGGCGTTCGTCGGTGGCAAGACCCAGATCGCCACGATGGCGAAGGTCAAGCCCGACGACCGAGTGCTCCTGAAGCGTGGTCTTTCTGAAGTCGTCGCAGTCGGAAGGGTAGTGGAGCGGGATGGCAGAGCGACCGGCAACCTCGACAAGCCGTGGCTGCGAGACTTTGATGGGTGGGATTTGTCCGCGTACTGCCATGTCGAGTGGCATTGTCCAGCCGAGCCGTACCGAACGCGTGGCCTGACGCGGGCAACCATTCAGCGCGCCAATCAGGATCATCTGCAGGAACTCGCGGAGCGGATTCTTCGAGACGTTCCTGCTCGTTCAGCTGTCTCCCCAGAGCCGACACCGACCCGAAGAGTCAACGATGCCAAGATCCTCGAGTTCGTGATCCGTGAGGGTCTGAGACCGTCTGCCGCCGAGGAGCTTACGACTGCCTTCCGGCGCATTCGCCTGTTGGCTCGCTACTACTACCGCGAGTGCAAGTGGGACGACATCCGAGAGCACGAGACAAGAACGTTTCTGATATTGCCCTTGTTGCTGGCGCTCGGGTGGCCCGAGCAGCATCTCAAGATCGAGCTTGCGGCGGGAGGCAAGAGGGTTGATGTAGCCTGCTTCTCTCGACCCTACCGGCGCGACGCCGGGGGACGCGCCAACGACCGGGACTGCGCCCTCATTCTAGAGAGCAAAGGTTTCAGTCAGGGACTCGACTACGCGCCACAGCAGGCCAAGAGCTATGCCCGACACTTCCCGTACTGCCGCGCTGTGATTGTCTCAAACGGCTACTGCTACAAGGCATATCGGCGGGAAAGCGACGGCGCCTTCAGCCAGACGCCGTCCGCCTACCTGTGCGCATTCCGATGAAAGCGGCCACGCGTTCCGAAGGAAAGCGGCCGGCCATTCCGATTGAAAGCGGCCACCCGCCGGATCGGAGCGAAGCGACGACGCGGGGTCGTTCACTTGGTCTCTGTTGTA
>Ga0315291_10002242_pt1 | contig 25423 bp, 25 predicted proteins | sample YL17G12_20_MG_FD_203070 | JGI IMG/M metagenome (GOLD analysis project Ga0315291, IMG submission 203070) | Sediment microbial communities from Yellowstone Lake, YNP, Wyoming, USA - YL17G12_20 | ecosystem: Environmental > Aquatic > Freshwater > Lake > Sediment | place: USA: Wyoming | collected...
CACCGGCCGTGCCGCTTATGTCCTTCGTTACATTCAGGGCAGCCGAAGCAGATGATGCGGTGCCCGCGCCTGCATTGACGGTTATCTCCGTCGTTTCACCGTTCGATCCTTCCGATGTGGGCATTTCCTTGAGGTTTGACGATCCTCCGCATCCCCATAAAATGAGGCCCGCTGTTGCTGTTATTGCAATCAGCATTAATATTTTGTTCTTCATATTATATCACCCCCCTTCCGAACTTAATCTTTGCCGTTAAATAATTTCTTTTCCCTTTCATATTTCACCTCCGTGGTTGGAGCTTCCTCCCTTTTTGGAACTTCCCATCCCACTTCAGTTTTTCTGTTCACCTCCTTTTCTCGTTAAATTTTCAAAGAATTCATAAACGTACCTCTAACGTATCAATCAAGTTTGCATTTTTCGCGCCAAGGCAAATATTATACGACCCGAAAATATTGGCAGCTAAGGGGTGTTGGGAGAAAATGGGAAGGTATCAATGATCAAAGAGGTGTATTTTGAGGTGAAAAATAACTCTTTTTTTGACACTGAAACTAACTAGTTGAATTATGAAGGAAATAGCAGTCAATATTTTGACTCAATATTTTTATAACGGGTCGTTTATTCCGGAATTTAATCATGATTTTAAAACCTATTGAAATTATAGGACAATTAGCGGTCTAATTCCCGACAGGGGGTGGGTCATGACTCCGACCACCACGAACAGCTTCCTGATGGTTCCTTTTAGATAAGGATCATATATAATTGCTTGCCACAGCAGTTAGTTCTGTATAGAATACTGTCGTATTATTAATCATACTAGCGTATTATTAATTAAAATATGAATATATTCGACAGATACGGCTATTGGAAAGTGTTGGGCTTTTTCCTGAAACGACCCGGCACCGAAGTGTTCGTAAAGGAGTTGTCGCGAACACTCAATATCAGCCCCTCAAGTTCAAATTCGGCCCTCAAATATTTCCATAAACTCGGGATACTCGATAAAAGCGAGCGCGGACCGGCCCATTTTTATGCATTGAACAACGACTTCCCCCTTGTTCAGTCGCTTAAACGCACTTTCATCCTCTTTGTGCTCGAGGAAATTCACTTTTCCGAATCCTGCGCCGAAAGCGAACCGAACTTGATATCGCTTTCGATCTATGGGAGCTTTGCAAACGGCACCTTTGATGAAAAAAGCGATCTTGATCTGCTTATGATCGGCGGAGATAAAACAAAGTTGAGACGTATCGCCGATCTGTTAGAACGAAAGCTCGATCATGAGATCAATATAGAATGTTTTTCCATTGCAGACTGGCAAAAAATGAAAAATAAAAACGACGTTTTTTATAGAGAGGTGGTCCGCAACCATATATTGCTGACCGGAGTTTCACCTATATGAAAACCCGTGACTGTTTTAAAGAAGGACTATTAAAGAAAATACAGCCAAACCCGGACATGTCGGCACGTTCTTTGTCCACAGCGAATTCTTTTATAAAGAAGGCCGTCAGTAATTTCGACGACGGCAACTACGACATTGCGATCGTCGTTGCTTATACTGTTATGTTCCATGCCCTTCGCTCAATATTGTTCCGCGACGGCATAAAAGAACGAAGTCACGTGTGTCTTTTGAGCTACATAAAAGAAAAATATGAGGACCTTGAAAGCCTTGTGAATGACGTGGATGCATACCGCAGGTTTCGCCATACGGCCCTTTATGGGCTGGATCAACTGGCAACAAAGGATGAGGCAGAGAATGCGATCAATGTCGGCAAGCGTTGCGTGTCAACGATCATGACGATCCTAAAAGACAAATGAAAAAATCAGTTTAAGCGCAAATGCGCGGTATATGCAGCAGGTGGTGATCGATCTGCAAAAGGCAAAGGAAGCCTGAATTAGGCATTGCCCCGTAACTTCGCCGATGCTATGATATTTTTGTTGCAGGAGGATACATGTCGCCGATGCTCAAAATCAAAGGCCACAATGAGGCAAAGGAGAGGGATTTTGAACTAATGCATCAAATGACTCTCACTACGCAGCAGCGTTTCGAAGCGATGATATCTTTTTCAATTGAACTCATTAAATTAGCAAGTCGCCATGGATATAGGAAAACTCCTAAAATTGTTAAACGAACATAATGTATGCTACGTCATTATTGGCGCTGCTGCATTTGCCGCACACGGGTGGTCGCGCACAACCCAGGATATTGATATTTTTATTGAGGCGACGCCGGAAAATGCCCGTCGCGTCCGCGAAGCATTCATTGAATTCGGTTACGATATGACCGATGCTTCCATAGAGGAAATTCTCGAAAAGAAAATACTTCTAAGACAATATATTGTGGAGGCGGATATTCATCCGTCGGTAAAGGGCGCCACGTTTTCGTCTGTTTGGAAATCTCGTGTAGATGATAAGCTCTATGGTGTGCCGACGCACTTTGCCTCTCTCGAGGATCTCATCCGCATGAAAAAAGCGGCAGGCAGGCCCAAGGACAAAGAGGATCTGAAATATCTCCTCCGCCTTCGTCAATTGAAAAAAAAGAAAAAATAGTTCACTTATAGGATAGGGGCTGGGATTCTCCTCCTTCGCTACTCGGCTCTAAGGATTTCCTTTTTACGGTCTCTTTCTTTTGCTTAGTTCGTGGAGGAGATCGTAATCATCTTTAATCAGCGGTGTTCTTTGATGCGGTTTTTAAGATTTGTGGTGTAGCCGATGTAATAGGAATTATCGGAACATCTTAATATGTAGACGTAATACATTGGTTATGTGTTGTGGTTCGACTCGTTGTCCTTCGACTCGGATTTTGCTCTGCAAAATCCTTCGCTCAGGACCCTTCTCCTCGCTTCGCCAATATAAAAAAATGACTCGCTCCGCTCGTCCTAGGGGCTGCGCCATGTGTAAGCAAAGTAAATTTATGGGTGGTTCGACTTGAGTTTTGCTCTGCAAAACTCTGCGCTCACCACAGTTCGCCTCGCGGCGAAGGGCTGCGCAGTGAGCGAGCGGCGACACAGGTGGCGCCGCGAGTCGAACTGCTCGCCGAGATCGATGAATATCGAAAGTTTCTAGAGAGCCACGAGGCGGAAAACCTGCTCCATGAGGCGTTGGCCTTGGCTGCATAATCAGGCCGTTTTTGATATGTAATATCATGGGAATATGTGAAAGCACGGAGGGGAATTGACCATCTGATATGATATAAATAGGATGATACTATATTAGACACTTGCCGATGTTTGTCTAATATAGTATCATTCGATTATGGAACGAAAGGATAAAGTTCTTACATTCCTTGAGAAAAACGATTTCATCCTCCTTGATGAAGCTGTGGCCATGGGTGTGAGCAGACTTATTCTCTCCCGTCTTGTGGCTCAGGGCGTTCTACATCGCCCTGCAAAAAGGGTGTACACATCCAATTTTGACTGGCTTACTGATCCCCTGCGGCGATATACCCCTGTTTGCGCTATCTACCCAGATGCCGTGATATGTGGTGTATCGGCCCTCACCTACCATGATCTGACCGACGAGGAGGAGCGCAAAGTGTGGCTGGCGTTTCCCCGGAAACACCGTGTCGTTAACAGGGAATATCGCATCATCTACCCGTCCGGACGATGCTATTCGCTCGGAATCCTGCGCCATAAAATGGGGCGGCGAGAGGTGAGGATATACGACAAGGAGAAATCAGTGGTGGACGCCTTCAAGTACCTCACAGTAGATGTAGCGCACAAGGCGCTTCGGGGATACCTGCGCATGAAGGACAAAGACATCGACAAACTGACCAGATATGCAAGGCAGATGAGAAAGCCGCTGGATGAAATCATAACCATTTTTCTGGCAGACCAATGAACACTGAAAGCCTCAAGGCAAAGCTGCTCAATATCTCGCGCGAGGAGGAGATCGATTTTCAGGAGCTCCTTAACCGCTTCGGGTCCGAGCAGTTTCTCGCCAGATTGAGCATGTCGCCGTACGCAGACCGCTTGGTCTTCAAAGGCGGCACACTCCTCACCTATATCATAGAGACAGAACGGCGGACTCGCGATTTGGATTTCTCCGCCAACAGGATCGGCAATAAACTGGAAGACGTGCTCTCACTAATAGATAAGATTTTGAATATTACGGTCGATGACGGCATTGATTGGGCAAGGCCAACGGGTGTCTCCCTTAATCACCCTGAAATGGATTATCCGGGTTACAGGATCAAGTGTCCCTTCCTGATCGGTAAATCAAGGGGGCTGGTGAGGATGGATTTCGCCATAGGTGATGTCGTCAAGGCGAGAAAGATGCATATCGAGCGCATTCGCTATAAGGATGAACCACTCGTGGGCGCCGATTTCGATATCCTCGTCTATCCGCCGGAGACCATATTTTCAGAGAAGCTTCATATTGCGCTGAAGCGCGCGGGTGCAAACACGCGGATGAAGGATTACTATGACATGTATAAACTGGCACTTTCGGATGAGTTGGACGCAGCGCTACTAAAATCGAGCATCAAAGATACTTTTGAGAAGCGAGAGACGGAAATTAAAACTGAAATCGCATTTGAGGCGGCCACCATAGAACGGCTTCAAGGATATTGGGCGCCGTTTATCAGGAAGATGAAGCTCAAGGACGCACCGGCCGATCTGAAGGACGTCATGACTGTGATCAACAAAATGCTAAGGAAGGTTTATGGAAGCAAATGATAAGAAGGAAATATACGTCAGCACGGACGTAGAGGCAGACGGGCCGATACCGGGGCAGAACTCCATGCTAAGCTTTGCTTCGGCCGTATTCGACGAGGGAAAGAATCTACTTAGCACATTTGCCGCCAACCTTGAACTGCTTCCCGGCGCGAAGCCGGATCCAAAGACGATGGAGTGGTGGAAGTCAAAGCCGGAGGCGTGGGAAGCATGCCGAAAGGACCTAAGGTTACCTGATGAGGCGATGAGGGATTATCTTGCATGGCTCAAGGGGCTTCCGGGCATACCCGTTTTTGTGGGCTATCCTGCGGCCTATGATTTTATGTTTGTCTATTGGTATCTGATTCGTTTCACTGGCGAGAGCCCATTCTCGCATTCTGCGCTGGATATCAAGACGCTGGCTATGGCCCTGCTCAAGAAGCCGTATCGCCAGTGTGTAAAGAGGAACATGCCAAAGCGCTGGTTTGATGACCTTCCGCACTCCCACCGGGCCCTTGATGATGCCATCGAACAAGGGGCCATGTTTTGCAACATGCTGGCCGAGTTAAAGCACGATTAACAGGTGTTAATCGTGCCCCAAGAGCTTTAACAGACGTTAAACCAAAGGTTACTCGCCGCCGCTACCTTCATGGTGTTCTTTGAGGCGATTCTTAAGATTGGTAGTGTAGCCGATGTAATAGGAATTGTCGGAACATCTTAATATGTAGACGTAATACATTGGTTATGTGTTGTGGTTCGACTCGCGGCGAAGGGCTGCGCAGTGAGCGAGCGGCGACACAGGTGGCGCCGCGAGTCGAACTGCTCGCCGAGATCGACGAATATCGAACGTTCCTAGAGAGCCGCGAGGCGGAAAAACTACTCCATGAGGCGTTGGCCTTGGCTGCATAATCAGGCCATTCTGCTTTGTATATTGCACTTTTGGGGGACGGGAGATATAAACGCCGTGCTATGAATGAAAAAAAGTCAAAGATTCTCATCAGGGAGGGCGAGACCCTTACCGTTGAGTTCAAAACAAAATACACAGCCCGAATTGATGAGGACATCGTCGCCTTTGCCAATACAAAGGGTGGGACATTGTTTTTGGGAGTTCATGATGATGGGAGCATTGCCGGTGAGCACCTAACCAACGACCTTAAAGCAAAAATCAACAGTTTAACCCAAAATTGCAAACCGCCCGTTTCCGTAAGTATGTCGCGAGCGGGAAAGGTAATTGCTATCGAAGTTCCCGAAGGAACCGATAAACCCTATAGTTGTAGCTCGGGTTATTTCAGGCGGCTCAACGGAACCACACAGAAGATGAGCCATGAAGAAATTAAAATCATGTTTCGTGAGTGCGATATAATCCCCTTTGAAGAAAAAACCGTAAAACGTTTTTCTTTAGAAGATGTCTCCAAGTCAAAGATCAATGCATTCATAAAAGAAGCGGGGATTAGTGTCGGCAGAATTGCAACGCTCGATTTTCTAAGAAGCTTGAAGGTGTCGGATGATGCAAAGATCAAGAATGCAGGCATTCTCTTCTTTGCAAAAAATGTTCAGGATTATCTTCCTCAAGCGCAGACAACCATGGTCGCCTTCAAAGGGACCGAAAAATTCAATATATACGATAGGTGTGATGTTCGCGACGACCTTCTGACCCAGCTCAACGAGGCGATGGCGTTCATTAAGAAACACATTAATGTCCGCAGTGAAATCGTCGGGATTAACAGGCGCGACATTTACGAGATTCCGCTGGAAGCAATTCGTGAGGCCGTCGTCAATGCTCTCATGCATCGGGACTACAGCATCGCTGGAACGCAGATCAACGTCGAGATTTACGATGACAGGATCGAGATCATAAATCCGGGCGGCTTGCCGCGTGGCTTGCCTAAAAAGGCATTCGGCACCATGTCTGTCAGGAGAAATGAAATTATTGCCGACATGTTCTTCCGGATTCACAAAGTTGAGCGTCTGGGAATGGGTATAAAACGGATGAGAAAAATGATGCGCGAGTCCGGCCTGAAGGAGCCGGAGTTCGACGCCAACGGGTTTTTTAAGGCGGTCTTTTACAGGTCTCCGGAGTTTGCCATGATACCCCCCAAGGAGACCCCCCAGATCACCCCCCAAGTTACCCCCCAAGAGACCCCCCAAGCTCCCCCCAAGGTCACTCTTACGGGGCTGGAGTCGAAAATCGTTAAGATGATCGCTCAAAATCCGCGAATATCCCGCAACGAGCTTGCGGATGCCTTAAAGATCGGTCCCGATACGGTGAAAGAATATATAAATAAGTTAAAGAAGAAAGGCGCCCTCCGTAGAATCGGAAAAACAAGCGGCGGCTATTGGGAAATTGTAAAATGAGCAAATCGACCCTTCCACAATTGCCTCTCGTTGCTCCTCGATTAACAGATGTTAATCGGGCCCCGAAACGCTTTAACAGCTGTTAAAATGACTGTTAAACGGCCTTAACAACTTTAACAGGCGTTAAACCGAAAGATATGCGCCGCCGGTAAAATAGCCCTAATTTCGATGTCTTCGCTTGGCTGTTACAACAGCCATCTCCTGACCACCCCCTCCCTACGTCTCCGTCACAGTTAAGCTGTGAGGTGAGGGGGTGGTCAGGAGAACGCTTCGGCGTGGGTTGGGGTGCGAGTGGCGGCGGCGGCGATGTGAATCACAGGGCAGGGTTATCTTGTGAACACAGTTAGAGTATACATACAGAAAGTTTCTAAAAATTATGTAACGTCCGGGATATGGTAATATTTTTATATGAGGTTTTATTTTAACGGATGTTGAAAACGGTCATAAAGAAGGAAATCAGGAAATGTATGGTTGATATTATATTCGATTAAATCCATGTTTTATCTGATCTGCAATGACAGCCAATTAAAGCCCCGCTAAAGAGCCCACAGCTAAGCCCGCCGCATAAATTGGGCCCTGTAGCTGCCGGAGCGCGCCCCTGACCACCACCTCCCCCAGAGCCCCCGTTGCAGCTACGTAGGGAGGGGGTGGTCAGGGGATGGTTGCTACTGCAACCAAGCGCAGGCAGCTGGAAAATAACCTGTTTTCAAGTTGCGCCGGAAAAGTTACTGCAACTTTCGTTGCAGTTTTTTTGGCTACTGCAACACGAGGTGTTGCAACGAGAAGAGTGTGTCAAAGGATCCGCAGCGGTCGGACTAAAACGCAGACGGCAAACAGGAGACGCGACCGCAAGGAAAACATCCAAATCGCTCCAAAATTCAGCAACTTGGAGCCGGAAACCCCTTGAATTTACATGCCAAATTGACTACTGCAGGATTTGGAATTGAAAATTCACACAACAAATATGAGTCTTCACCGATAAGGGATTGTAACGGTGCAATTATGACTTATTCTGTTTCTGCCTTTGGCGCGCAACATGACCTCTCTCAAGAGGAATGGGATTCACTCCTCTCTGTCCTTGCTGAATCAGAACAATTTTTAAGCGGGCATGATTTGACTGCCGCGCAAATTGCAAGCGACAACTATATCAGTGAGGCGGAAATCACAAGCTACCTTGATGGGGATCGGGACGGCGAGCTCACGGTCCGCGATTTCAGATATTTCAGCAGTCACGCGTTGAATGAGTTGGAAGCGGCTCTTAAAAAGCATAATTATAATTTGATGTCGCAATGTCATCTGAGGCGAATTTCTTTGGATGAAGTTCGTGATGTCCCGGACGCTTTCTGGTCAAATCCCGATTTTGTGCTCGAGATGATAAGTGGCTCGTATAATACAATGCAATATGCATCCGCAGATCTCAGAGGCGACAGAGATTTTATGCTTGCAGCGATCAATCGGAACTGGCGGGTAATGAGCTATGCTTCGGATGGTCTTCTAAGAGATAAGGATTTCATTCTTGAGATTGTCAAACAAAGTCCCTGGCTTTTCGGATTCATTCCGCATAATTTCAGAGGTGATAAAGATATTGCCCTGGAGGCGATAAAATACAATTCGCGTCTTTATCAGTCTGCGTCGGAAACTCTCAGGGCGGAGCCCTCTTTCATTCTCGAAGCCGCCAAGTTAAACAACGAGATCATGAGATATGTATCTCCAGATTTTTGGGAAAATAAGGATTTTATTCTTGAAGTCATCGGGCAAAACGGCCTCGCCATTCTGGAGTATGCGCCGGAAAACCTTCGAAACGATCGCGATTACGTTCTTGAAATGGTAAGAGGGGCCGCTGGCCTGCCGGACATGACGCTCGATGAGCTGGCCGATAATCGCGACGTCATGCTGAAAGCGGTGCAGCAATACGGGCTTCTGCTCCGATACGCCTCCGACGCTCTAAGAAATGATGAGGAGCTGGTAATTGCCGCCGTCAGTCAGGATTACATGGCAATCGGCTATGCGTCAGAAGAAATGAGAACAAAATTCAACGTTGTCGACATTGCCCTGAGGAGCAATCTCGTGGCCCACCTTTATGTCGATGCATTTAATCCGGGGAGGCATCTGACTGAAAGTGTGGAAGAGCAAATCAAACGGAGAATAAGGCGTTTGTTCGCTGAATATCCGGGGCTTCGAAATGAAACGCGATTCATCAACATTATAATAAATAATTTTGACGAGAGTGGATTTTGGTATGCCTCCGACGATCTCAAAAATGACAGTGATGCCGTTCTTCATGCGGTCTGGGCCAACTGGCGGTCATATTATTACGCATCTGATCATATAAAAAGAGATCTTGGGATAATAACCGATGCCGCCATGCAGGGGCGGCATTTCACAGTGATGGAAGCAGTTCCGAGAGGGTTAAGGCAGAGGGCGTGGACAGAAATCCTGACGCGCCTGGAAGAGTCGGGATACGTTGTATCCGGCATTATGAGGAATTACAGCCGGTTGGTCGCAAGGCTAGGTGAATTGGGCATAAATCAGCCGGAGCGCATCAGTCTCGGTACATTAGCTACAGTTCTCGCCAACAGGGAAGTCGACAGAAGCGATACTCGTCCGATCGCTCTGATGATTTATGCGAAGAAGCTGGAGCGTGAACTCGGATATGGCGAGATCCGCAGGATTGCTGATAGCGGTATATTCAGGGTGCTCTATTACGAAGCCGGGAACGATGACCAGGTTTTCGAGATTATCCGGCGAGCTTTTCATGATTACGGAAGGCAGATCCATACCTTGTGGCTTCACGGGCACGGCACTGAAATGACACTGAACTTAAACGGGGGACGCGTTAACTATTTCACAAATCTCCCCTATGACAGCGACGAAGACCGCTTCATTGATCAAAGCGATTTCTCGTCCGGTGTGGGCGATTTGCTTGGAGAAGTCATTGCCTCGAACGGCCAGCTTGTATTGGAATCATGCTTAACCGGCAGCGGCGGAGAAGAGACCCCTAATCTTGCGAACACGTTTGCTGCATATCTTCCCCATGGAGTCAGGGTCTTAAGTTTATCGACGTATACAGCCGTCTCTGACGTCTCGATCAATTCAGAGGGACTTGCGACGATAACGCAACTTGACGGTAATCCTGCCTATGTCACCCACGGCAGGATGGCGTCTACGATGGCAGACCTCGATGTGATACGGGGATTATTTCACGATCCTGATCCCGGTCTGCGCCAGGAAGCGATAGATGATTATTTCAGTCTGATCTCGCAGCTGCCGCAGGATGAGTATATCCAAAAGATCGAGGAACTTTTAACAAATGATTCTGATGAGGATGTGCGCTCTCAGGCGCTGCAAATTTGCAGGGATTTGATCGGCACTCTGCCCGCGGAAGTGTGGGTGGAACATATGGGTGTTATCGAAATCCTGGTTGGCATCCCCGACCCTGACCTTCATCGGGAAGTCGTGAAAATCTGCTGGGAGCTGAACAGGCTTTTCCCCGTCGAAGTGCAGGACAGACATCCGCGTATTATGGAAACTCTATTTGATGATCTTGGAGAACGGATAGATACTCTAGACCAATCAATTCATCTCTTCTTGGCACAGTGAAATGTTTTCAGGTGTAGCACCAGCCGGCTTCTCTGCTTCCTTGCGGTCGATTTTGAAGACCATCATGCAATTGCAGTTCGTCATCCGCTCGATATGTGTTACAGCCGCAAAAGTGTGTCATGTGTTTACCTGAAATGACACACTCCCTGCCACACATGACACACTTGACACACCCCCGCCGGATTTGCCTCTCCAGATTTTTCAATGGCTTAGCGTTTTTTATGAAATATAAATGCTTCCGGTCTTTACCTTTTACGGTTTTCCTCTTTTGCTTAGTTCGTGAAGGAGATTGTTCTCACCTTTAATCAGAGCTTCTTTTTTCGCTCTGGTCCAACGTTTAATTTGCGCTTCGCGTTTGAGGGCGTCGGATTTATTCTCGAATTTTTCCGTGTAGAGGAGTTCGACAGGGCTTTTTAGTCGGGTGTTGCGGCCACCGCTGCCTTCATTGTGCTCTTTGATGCGGTTTTTAAGATCTGTGGTGTAGCCGATGTAATAGGAATTGTCGGAACATTGGAGGATGTATACGTAGTACATTAAACACGTTTTGTGGTTCGACTCGGATTTTGCTCTGCAAAATCCTTCGCTCACCACAGTTCTCCTCGCGTCGAAGGGCTGCGCAGTGAGCGAGCGGCGACATAGGTGGCGCCGCGAGTCGAACTGCTCAGGGACTAGGATTCGAACCTAGATAACCAGCTCCAGAGGCTGGCGTCCTACCGTTGGACGATCCCTGAAAAATTCCTGGCGGGAAGCTATTCGATTGGCCGCAATAATCAAGAGAAATTTCTGAATTCAGCCACAGAGACGCAGAGGCGCAGAGAAAAACAAAAAATATAGCTTTGTTTTCCTCTGTGTCTCTGTGCCTCTGTGGCGCTTTATAAAATAAACCAATAGTATCAACAACTTACAAATCATAAAAAACCACGCAACTTATCGGTGAAGGCAACCGATAATACTTACAGAGGGTGCATACTACTCTTTGGAGTCTATTGTGGGCGATAGAGAATTCTTAGCCAAGAGATTGAACGAAATTTTCCTCTTCCAGCCGTCTCCCGCGGGGCCGATGTCATTCCCCATAGATGACAAGTTCGGCGCTGAATCCCAGGAAGACGGCAGAATAAAAATCATAGAAATAGTTGACGGCAAGCCGCCGCAAGAAATCGGCTGGCTCAATCCCGACGGCACAAGCGAGATCACAGGCGAAGACGGCGTAACATATATATATGGGACGGAAGGCGAGCTGATCGGAGTCGATGACGGCTCGGGCGGGATGTGCGTTGCTGAAGAAGATTACTTTTACACCGAGTCTTCTGAAAATTGTTTCACTCCGAATGATTCCGGCTCGCTTAATCAATCGGCAGCGCTTCTGGCTGAAACTTCGCCGCAGCCGACCAGTCATACTGATGAGCCCACGACACGCACGACAAATAACAATTCGCATAAGTTAGCAAAAACGGATCTGCCGGAACGGCCGGTTTTTGAAACACAACCGACGCATTCGGCGGCACCGGCTGCTGCGCCTCTGGTCATTCCCGTGACCACGTCACACGGTGAAGTCGTCTTTTTGTCATCGGCTGACGGTTCGACACCTTCAACGCAGCACGTGACGGTTTCCGTCGCCGCGGGCACTCATGTTTTCGGCGAGACGGCTCCGGCCGAAGTTGCAGCAGTAACCAATAGCGACAGCCGTCAACCGGTAGAGGTAGATCGTTCAGACGCATCTGTGGGCAGCGCGGTTTTGTGCTTTGCGGGGCAATCGATTCAGGACGGTCCTGTAAGGGCGGCCGTTTCAGACGCATCGCCTGTTGTTGCCGAACTGTCCGATCCCACAATCCCGGCACGCATACAAGAGCAACCGTTATCCTTTGCAGCGGGCGCATTTTCAGCAGGACAGGTTGCAGCATTCACACGTGAAGGCGCTCCCGTAGATGCTTCAGATGCTTCGGCAGTCCCGTGCGGAGAGTTTTTTGCGGCGCTTAGTGACAGTCAGCCTCCAAGACAGGGACCGGCTATGGCGTTCGCAGCGGAAGGCGCCGCAGTTGAAGCAGAAGTTGCGGGCATCTTTGTCGGTGCTCCTGCTCAATCGACGACTCGTTCAGAAGGATCAGGTCTTCCGGGCGCAATGATTGCTGTAGCGGACAGCGCAAAGCAAAGTGTTCCGAACGTCAACGATCAGAATCAGGCTCAAGATCAGGGAAATCCCGACGGCAACGGCGAAAACGACGGCAGACAGAATCAAAGCGAAGACAACCAACATCAGCAGCAAAACGAAGACGAAAACGAAGTCGCGTTTGCCTGAAAAATTCCCTCAAAACCCGTTTCCCACAGAAACTCGGGATAACCATGTGGATAATTACCGTCCTTTGAGTTTTCCCGCACCCCAACGCCCGAAAAAATTAGAGTGCATAATTATTGGGCAGGGATTCTCCCGATAAATTAGTGGAATAACTCACGCGCAGTTTTCGGCCCTTTTTGCATCTCAAAAAACGGAATTTTCCACAAGTTGTGCATGACTTCATGTGAGTCGTTCAAGTTGCACTTGAAGGTTCGACGGATCGTGCTCGCCGATGAGCCGAAGCGCATTTTGGAAGTTGGATTTTGAAATTGCTTCACGATGACAGATATATCCGAGAAGGAGCATATTTTTTCCCGTGGCCATCATGGATTTCATATTCGTTTCCTGCCTTTTGACGGAAGCGAGCGCAATTTTGATCGATTCGAAGAAGTTTAAAATCATATTGGAAAGCGGGACGAGAATGGCGTCGGAGTCCTTCGTCAATTTGATCTTTCCATCGCCTGTGATGGTTATCGCGCGTTTTGCTACGAGAAAATCCGTTACTTTTCCTATATGTTCGGAAAGCGGCTTGCTGGTGGAGAAACGGAACTCGTATTTCAATATATCGCGGCAGGTGACGAAATCTTCGGCCAGTTTATCCGACGTATATTGATGGCCCTTCCGCAAAAGGGTCGCGACAAGTCCGATCGAGGCGAAAAAGGGCGCTACACCATTCTTAAAATAATCGAGTTTCAGGCGCTTATCTTCCTCAACGGCGTATAACGGTTCGGAAGTCTCTTCGTGGAGCGTCACATAATGCCCGAAAACGAGTTGCTCCAAAGCGCCCCTTATCGCCTGCCTCTCATCTGATTTCAGAGATTCAGAGAGCGCTATCTCCTTGTTTTTCAACCAGTTGAGGAAAAAGGCGGAGCGGTCAAAGATCGCATCAAGCGTCATCGCACGCTCCGGATTTGTAAGCAGTGCCGCCGCAACGACGGATTGAGGCGTGACGACCATATTGCGGTTGATCTCACGGCATATATTTTGCGCAATCGCCTCGATGATCCCTTTGGCGCCGTTCTGTTTTAGAACAGCCTGATAAGAAACCGGTTTTCCGAAATTTACATAAATTTTTCCGTAACGCCCCTTTTTCCGTTTGAAATATTTTATAAGACGCAGGAGGTGCGACGGCTTTTCCTTTTCTTTCTGGGCGCCCTCAAGCTCATCTTCGTAAGATTTCTGTTCGAGAACGCGGTCGTAGGTGAAAGATACGGGGATAAAATGCAGGTCCTCGATTGCTTTGCCTGTCACGGCCTTTGTGAGCATGCGTATCATTCCGTGGCGGGGGGTCGAAAGTTTTCCCGTCCTTGAGCGGCCGCCCTCGATGAAAAATTCCTGGCTGTATCCCTCTTCAAGCAGGACCTTGAGATACGTTTCAACCGCTGCGCGATACAGCTGATTGTTTTCAAAGCTCCGTCGTATAAAGTATGCGCCGCAGCGGCGGAAGAACGGGCCCAGAGGCCAGAACGAAAGGTTGAGGCCCGCCGCGACGTGCGGGACCGTCATATTATTGTTATAAAGGATGTAGGGGAGGATGAGATAATCCATGTGGCTCTTGTGGTTCGGAACGAAAACGACAGGCGCCTTCGTGTAGAGCCTTTTCGCCTGCGAAAGTCCGTCTTCGTTGAAGGCAAGGCCGCTGAAAAGGGATTTGAAGACCCATCCGAGCAGGATGTCGCCGAGTTCAATGTATGTGTAGTTGATATCGGCGGCTATTTCCCTCACGTATCTGCGGGCAAGTTCCCTCAAATCGTCCGCGGGTTTTCCCAAAGACGCGGCAAGCTCGCATATATTTTGCTGAAACGCTTCATCGACGAGGACGCGCTCCACGAACCAGTGTTTGGAACGGATGAGAGGGCCCGTGATCGTGCGCCTCTCCATGCGGATCGCGGATTGTATCTTTTGCGCAAGCCTCCTTGAGCCGTCATCTCCGGTTACGCCGCGTTTTTCATCCAGAAATTTTTTGAGATCGATCGGTTCGCCGATCTTCACGACCGCCCTGTGGTTGTAGTTTCGCCAGAAGAGGGCGATCTTACGGATGCGGCCGGGATTTTCTTTTTCGCCGAAGAGTATATCGATGATCGAGCGTTCCGCCCTTGAGGGCCTCCTGTCCCAAACGAATTCCAGCGGCACCAGAAATATGGGGCGGCTGTTTTTGTCCTGCGCGGCGAGGACCGTCGATAAAAGTTTTTGCGAGTGCGAAAGGAGGACCGATTCGTCTTTGAGTTCCGAAGGCCTGATGGATAAAAGGGCGCTTTTGCCGCCCGCCACAATATCCGTGATCCATCCGGACGATACTGGGTTTGCAATTCCGCCGTCTTTTTCAATCGTTTCGATTTGTGTGATGAGCGTCGATTTTAGGAGATCCCATGGCATCCATCTGCGGACTGAAATATCATTTACAAACGAGGAGTAGGGGAGATTCACCTCCCTCATAAGATGCGCGAAATAATTGTATTCGAGCTGGCCGGTCCCGTGAGTCAAGTAAACCAGCGTTCCTTCTTGAGCGGCCCTCATGAGCTCCGGCTCGTCAGCGATCTCGAAGCGGATCTTTTTGAAGAAGGGCGGGAATATGAAACGGAAAAGCCAGTTGCCCTGCTTGAGCATCGCCGATGCATAGGCGTCGGTTTTCAATTCATCGGGTATGACGCACCGGTCGGGCCAGTATCGCCTGATTATGCGATAAAGCGGTAAAAGCGCCAGAAGATGCAATGGTCGGGATTTCATTACGTTCGGAGTATCATGCTTTAGTAAAAGAAAGGGTCAAGATAAAATTTAAATTTCCCCTCCTTTGTAAGGAGGGGAAGGGGAGGTAGACCTACCCCACCCCCACCCTCCCCTTACAAAGGGGAGGGTAGCTATAAAGTTGATTTTCACGAAGTGCGATGTTAGGTGGGGCGCTTATGGGTATTATCAAGGTTCTGCCGGAGCATGTTATCGCGAAGATCGCGGCGGGGGAGGTCGTTGAAAGGCCCGCCTCGGTCGTGAAGGAGCTGATCGACAACGCAATCGATGCGGGCGCCGCATCTATCGAGGTCGATGTCGTCGCAGGCGGGAAAAAGTGCGTTACTGTAATCGATAACGGCCACGGGATGGATGCGGAAGATGCAAGAAGGTGCGTGGAGAGGCATGCGACGAGCAAGATTTCGTCGGATGCCGATCTGTTCAACATACGGACGATGGGCTTCCGCGGCGAGGCCTTGGCCGCGATCGCGGCGATATCGAAGCTTCAAATCGAAACGAAGGTTTCAAGCCCTGACGTCGTGGAAGGGGCGCTCGTGATTGCGGAAGGGGGCCTCATAAAAGAGGCGCGCGCCGCAGGGTGCCCGGTGGGGACGCGCATATCGGTCTCCGATCTTTTCTTCAACGTCCCCGCACGCAGGAAATTTCTGAAATCCGATTCCGTCGAATACGGCCACATTGCGGATGTCGTTTATTCGATGGCGCTTGCCTGCAGTTCTATCCGATTCGAGCTCTCGCATGACGGCCTGCCCAAAATCCGCTGCCACCGCACGGGCGATATAAAATGCCGGATCGAAGATGTCTTGGGGGATGAGGTCAGGAATTCGCTCTATGAATTTAAGGAAAGCGGCGACGGAATCGGGCTGCACGGATTTGTCGTGAAGGACGGAGTCACAAGGGCCACGGCGAAGGATATCCGCTTTTTTGTAAACGGAAGGCCAATAAAGGATCGTATTTTGCAGCACGCGCTCCTTTCCGGCTTCGAAACTTTCCTGCCGAGGGGCGAATATCCCATTGTGGTTTTATATCTCACGATCGACCCGTCCGTTGTTGATGTGAATGTTCATCCGACGAAGCGTGAAGTCCGTTTCGCAAACGGTTCGATGGTGCATGATTTTGTCGAGTCGTCGATAGGAAAAGCGGTGAGCGGGCGAATCGTCAGAGATTTTACGGTCGCGATGAGCGGAGGTGGAGAAGCGGTTCCCTCCCTTTGTAAGGGAGGGGAAGGGAGGGTAGATCTACCCCCTCTGATTCCCCCTTACAAAGGGGGAGAGGGTTTTCGTCTCCGCGTCCTGGGCCAGTTTGATCGCGCGTTCATCGTCTGCGAGGGCCTTGAAGGGAATCTTGTCATAATCGATCAGCATGCGGCGCACGAGCGGTTGGGATTTGAAACATTGAAGGAGCAGCTGGCAAAAGGCTCCATCGAGCAGCAAAGGCTTTTGCTTCCGGAACAGCTGGGCCTCTCCCCAAAAGATATGGCTGTCATTTCAGAACACCTCGATAAAATCCGTGAGGCCGGTTTCGATCTGGAGCCCTTCGGGAAAGATATTATTGTCGTGAAGGGCGTTCCGTCAATCTTGGGCGATATTTCGCTCAAGATGATATTTGAAAAGATCGCCGGCGAGCTCGCCGAATTCGGTTCGTCAAGGGCGGCGAATGAAGAGCTGGACAAAATTTTGTCCGTCATCGCCTGCCACCGCCAGGTGCGCGCAGGAGATCTTCTCTCCACAGAGGAGATGCAATCCCTTGTCCGCGACGTGGAGCGCAAAGGCGCGTCCCATTGCCCGCACGGCCGCCCCGCGGTCGTCACGATCGAACGCACAGAGGTCGATAAATGGTTCAAGAGGAGCTGAAGAAAATCATTATAATATGCGGGCCGACTGCAGTCGGCAAAACGGCGGTCGCAATCGAACTTGCGAAACACTTCACAGGCGAGATTGTGAACGCGGACTCGGGGCAGGTGTGGTCGGGGCTCAACGTCGGGACCGCAAAGCCGTCGGATGCGGAGCGCGCGCAGGTCCCGCATCATCTTCTGGACGTCGCGAGTCCGGATCAGCAATTCGACGCCTCAAAGTTTGTGGCGATGGCCGATGAAAAAATTTCGGAGATCAAAGGCCGCGGGAAAAACGCCTTCGTCGTCGGCGGCACCGGGATGTATCTTAGGATGCTCGTGAACGGGCTCTGCGATGCGCCGCCCCGGAATGCGGAGATGCGCGCAAGGCTGGCCCAAGAGATTGAGGAAAGCGGCGTGGAATCGCTTCACGCGCGCCTCTCTCTAATCGATCCTTACACCGCAAAAATCGTCCATGAAAATGACAAAACGCGCATAGTGCGTGCGCTTGAGATCTATGAGTCGACCGGTGTCGCCGCAAGCGAGTTTTACAGGCAGCACCAGTTTGCGACGCTCCGTTACAATGCGCTCAAGATCGGCCTCGATATGCCGCGCAAGGAACTTTATGCCAGAATCGATGAGCGCGTGGATAAAATGCTAAGCCAAGGATGGCTGGATGAAGTGAAAGGGCTTCTTGCAAAATATGGCGCCGGAAGCCAGGCGTTTTCAGCAATCGGTTACAGAGAGCTCGCAGGATATCTCTCAAATGAGATGCCGTTTGAGGATGCGGTGGATCTGATCAAAAGGAACTCGCGCCGCTTTGCGAAAAGGCAGCTCACGTGGTTTCGCGCGGATGGCGAAATCAAATGGCATACGCCTTTGCAGATTTCTGCCATTATCGATGAGACTTCACAATTTCTCGGTTCTAATTGACACATTCCCCTCCCCTTTGTAAGGGGAGGGTGAGGGTGGGGTAGATCTACCTCCCCATCCCCTCCTTACAAAGGAGGGGAATATCCAAAGGAGGGACAGTGGCTCGCATAATTGATGTCATCGGAAGGGAAATTCTGGATTCGCGCGGAAATCCGACTGTTGAAGTCGATTGCCTCGTTGAAGGCGGTTTTCTGGGGCGAGCGGCGGTGCCTTCCGGCGCGTCGACCGGCGTCCATGAGGCGGTGGAGCTTCGCGACGGCGATCCGAAGCGTTATCTGGGCAAAGGGGTTTTGAAGGCGGTCTCTAACGTCAACACGACTATACGCAAGGCGCTCAAAGGGATGTCGTCGACGGGCCAGAACGTGATCGATAACGAGCTTTTGGAACTCGACGGCACACCCAACAAGTGCAAGCTCGGAGCGAACGCGATACTTGCGGCGTCGCTTGCGGTTGCAAGGGCCGCTTCTCTCTCACAGGGCAAACCCTTCTATGAGTATCTCGCGGCGCTCTACGGCGGCGGCCACGCAACGCTCCTTCCCGTTCCCATGATGAACATTTTGAACGGCGGCCAGCATGCGGACAACAACGTCGATATTCAGGAATGGATGGTGATGCCGGTCGGCGCGGATTCGTTCCACACGGCGCTTCGAATGGGCGTGGAGGTTTTTCACAACCTGAAAAAGGTTTTGAAGGAAAAGAAATATTCGACGTCGGTGGGAGACGAGGGCGGATTCGCGCCGAATCTGAAGTCCAATCAGGAGGCGCTCGATGTCATAATGAAGGCGATCGAGGCCGCGGGCTACAAGCCGGGCGAGCAGATCGCGCTGGCGCTCGATAGCGCGGCGTCGTCTTTTTATGAAAAGGGTTTTTACATCCTCAAAGACGAGGGCAAAAAACTCGAGGCGCCGGAGCTCATCGAATGGTATGCGTCTCTCGTGGATAAATATCCCATCGTCTCGATTGAAGACGGCCTTGCGGAGGACGACTGGGACGGCTGGAAGCTCTTGACCGAAAGGCTGGGCGACAAGATACAGATCGTCGGCGACGATATTTTTGTCACGAACATCTCGCGCCTCAAAGAGGGGATCAAAAAGAAGGTCGCAAATTCGATCCTCATAAAACTCAACCAGATAGGATCTCTCACCGAAACCTTGAATTGCATCCGCGACGCGAGGAACGCGAAATATACGACGGTCATATCGCACCGCTCGGGCGAGACGGAAGACACGACCATCGCGGATCTCGCCGTCGGAACGGCCGCCGGCCAGATCAAGACGGGCTCGGCGTCGCGCACGGACCGCATCTGCAAATACAACCAGCTTTTGAGAATCGAGGAGCATCTTGGCAGGAGGGCGACGTTTAAGGGCCGGCAGGTTTTGGCGCGCTAAATTATGGAAATCGTTCCTTTTGAAGAGGCCGATCTTGACGAGATAATGGAGATTGAGAACGTTTCGTTTGCGGCCCCTTGGTCGAGGCAATGCTATCTTGATCTTGCTCCGCTTGATACGATTTCGTTTTTTGTCGTCAAAGATGAGGGGAAGGTGTTGGGCTACATGCTCTATCAATCAAGCGGGGAGGAGATGGAGCTCCACACGATTGCAGTCTCTCCCGGGCACAGGCGGGAGGGCATCGCAAAAAAGATGATCGAGCACATGATAAGCGACGGAAAGGGGCGGGGGATCCTGCGCTTCTTTTTGCAGGTCAGGCCGTCGAACGATTCGGCGCGGGCGCTCTACAAGAAATACGGATTCACAACCATAGGCATCAGGAAAAATTATTACCGCGACAATTTTGAAGACGCGCTCGTAATGAAACTGGAACTAAAATGAAAGATGTCCACGCCACAGTCGCATATAAGGAATTCGCCGGCGAAAAATATTTCCGTCTCGGGCTAAAGGTCGGCTGGGACGAGTTTGCTCCCGGCCAGTTTGTCATGGTCCAGGTCCCGGGCGGCGAGGTCCTCCTTCGCAGGCCGTTCGGCATAGTGAAAACCGAGGGCGGCGTGCTTGAAGTGTGCGTGAAAATCGTCGGGAAGGGGACCCGTGCGCTGTCGCAGATTTCGCCGGGGCAAAGCGCGCAGGTCCTGGGTCCGCTGGGCCGGGGATTCACCATTCCAAAGGATGCGAAAACGGCCGTGCTCATAGCGGGCGGCTACGGCATTGCGCCGCTTTTGCCTTTGGCCCATAAGTTTAAAGACGAGAACAAAAAGATAGTGTTTTACTACGGTGCAAAAAAATCACCTGATCTTCTATATATTAATGAGCTTAAGACGATGGGAATTGATTTGAGGATTGCGACGGAAGACGGGAGCGCGGGTGAGAAGGGATTGGTCACTGATTCCCTAAGAAATGTCATTGCGAACGAAGTGAAGCAATCCCATGGGATTGCCACGGCCCCTTCGGGGCCTCGCAATGACTACATAAAATCCATATTTGCATGCGGCCCGGAAGGTATGCTCAAAGAGGTCGCGAGGATCGCATCTGAGGCAAAAATCCCTGCGCAGGTTTCATTGGAAAGGTATATGGCATGCGGCGTCGGCGTGTGCCTTGGCTGCGTCGTCAAATCGCGCGACGGCTCGTATGTGCGTGCGTGCCGCGAAGGCCCGGTGTTCGATGCAGAAGATGTCGAGTGGAATGCTGAGAAAACGTGAATCGTGGTTCGTGAATCGTGCATCGTCTGACGATTCACGATACACGATTAACGATCCACGGTTTAAAATATGCAACCTAATCTTAAAGTAAACATAGGCAAGCTGGAACTCAAGAATCCCGTGATGGTCGCGTCGGGGACCTTCGGTTACGGCGAGGAGTTCTTGGAGCTCTACGATATTTCAAAACTCGGCGCAGTAGTGACGAAGGGGATCTCTTTGAAGCCGCGCGAGGGAAACCCGATGCCCCGCATGGTTGAAACGCCTTCCGGTCTTATCAATGCAATCGGGCTCGCAAACGTCGGCGTCGAAGCGTTCCTCAAGGAAAAGATGCCCGCGCTTCGCAAGGCGCAGGCGACGGTCATTGTGAACATATTCGGCGAAAGCATTGAAGAGTATGTCGCGGTCGCGCTCAAACTCGAAGGCGCGACAGGCGTGTCCGCACTGGAGCTCAACATTTCGTGTCCCAACGTTTCGGCCGGCGGCGCGTGTTTCGGGACCGATGCAAAATCCGCGGAGGCGGTGACGCAGGCGGTCCGAAGGGTTTCATCTTTCCCGCTCATCGTGAAACTTTCTCCGCAGGTCACAAGCATCGTGGATATCGCAAAGGCGGTGAAGGCGGCGGGCGCCGATGCCGTCTCGCTCATCAACACGATCCCCGCCATGGCTATAGATGTGAAGACGAGGCGCCCCGTCCTCGCCAATGTGACCGGCGGACTTTCGGGACCCGCGATAAAACCCATTGCCCTAAAGATGGTCTACGATGTCTCGCGTTCCGCAGATATTCCCGTCATAGGGATGGGCGGGATAATGAATGCAGCCGATGCGATTGAATTTATTTTGGCGGGGGCGTTTGCCGTGCAGGTAGGGACCGCAAATTTCATAAAACCCGCCGCCGCCCTTGATATCATCTCCGGCATCCGCTCATACCTCATCGATGAAAAAGTAGACAGCATCAGCCGTGTAAAATTATTCTTCTAATCCCTTGACAATACAACGTAATTTTCATATCTGTACTATGTGCACATACAGTAGTTTGTAACTAGTTGATATTTAATGTTTATTGTGAGTGCTGATATGAAATTCGGAAAAGGGAGAATCGCTTCACATCTCACGCTTCGCGAGCGGATCGCGGACGCCATCAGGGATGAAATCATCCATGGGCGTCTCAAAGCCGGTGAGCGCGTCTCGGAGCCGGAGGTCGCAACACGCTACGACATCAGCCGCACGCCGGTGCGCGAGGCCTTCAGGCAGCTGGCCGCCGAGGGTTTTCTGTGGCTCACGCCAAGAAGGGGTGCGCGCGTGACGTTTCTGACGGAAAAAGACGTCTCCGAATTTTACGATCTCAAATCGGTGCTGGAAGGTTACGCGGCAAAGCTTGCCACGGAAAGGCTTCAGGAAAAGGATTTTCAGAAGATGGAGAACTTGAATGATCAGATGGAGCGCTGCCACGAGCGCGGCGATCTGAAAAAGATCGCAAAGATCCACATGGAGTTCCACAACATCTTTCTCTCCGCCGCCGGCAATGAGCAACTTTATTCGATGATCGGGCAGCTCACTAACAAGTTCCAGCGCTTCACGATACTTTTGGCGCTCTCCGGTAAAAATCCGGAGGCGGTTTTGCAGCATCGTGAGATCATAAATGCATTCAGGACAAGGAATGCCATGCGCGCCGAAGAGCTTGTGAAATCAAACGCCCTTTTGGGAAAACAATTGATGATCAAGGATGTCCTTCAAAGTATTCAGCACTGATAATTATGCTTAGCTCATCTGTCCTAGTTTTGAACCGCTCGTATTTCCCGATACACGTGACGACGCTCAAGCGCGCATTTTGCATGCTCTATTCCGGAATCGCGCGAGTCGTTGATCAGGAATATCGCACATTCGACTTTGAAAGCTGGACGCAACTCGCCACAGCGGTCAACGATGAGACGGTTGGAATTGTGGGCCGCGTGATCCGTGTCCCGCGCGTCATAGTGCTCACAGCCTTCGACAGGCTTCCCAAGCGCCACATCAGGTTTTCGCGCATCAACATTTTGGTGCGCGACCGCCATACATGCCAATATTGCGGGCTGCGTCTCAAGCGCTCGCAGCTCAATCTGGATCACGTCACCCCGCGCTCGCGCGGCGGCAAGACCACTTGGGATAACGTCGTGACGAGTTGCCACAAGTGTAACCGCCAGAAGGGGGGCCAGTTGCCCGAAGAGGCGGGGCTCGTGCTCATCCGCCGCCCGTTCCGCCCGACTGTCGCGCCGTTTTTGGATGCATCGCTGGGTCCCATCAAATACGAGGAGTGGCGCCCCTTCTTTAACATAGTCGATTACAGCTACTGGAATGTTGAACTCGAAGAATAGAAAACTCCGGGAAAGCGCGCGGGGAGGCATTTGTCTCGCTACGGCGGCTCGCCTCATACGCCGGTTCGCCGCCTGCGCCTCTTCGCCGCTTTATATAGGCTATGGTAAGCGGCGAATTCACACGCCGCTCGACAAACACCTCCCCGCGCGCTTTCCCGGAGCATTTGTATAATGATTATATGATTACTGTTGATTCATCCAAGGCGGGTCTGCGTTTGGATGTGTTCTTATCCTCTGAACTTAAGAACCTGACGCGCGCGAGGATACAAAAACTCATCGACGGCGGGTTCGTGCTGGTCGGCGGACGCAAAACGAAATCCTCATACAAAATAAAAAAGGACGACAGGATCAGCGTCGAAATACCGCCGCCGGAAAAACATGACCTCGAGGCGGAGGAGATTCCGCTCAATGTTCTATATGAAGACGGCGACATAATAGTGGTCAATAAGCCGGCGGATATGGTCGTCCATCCGGCTTACGGGAACTGGAAGGGCACTCTGGTGAACGCGCTGCTTGCGCATTGCAAGGATCTTTCGGGCATCGGCGGCGAGGTGAAGCCCGGGATCGTCCACAGGCTCGACCGCGGGACGAGCGGCGTCATCGTTGCGGCAAAAAACGACGGGGCACATCTTGAGCTTTCAAGGCAGTTCAAGGCGAGGACCGTCAAAAAGATTTACAGGGCGCTTGTTTACGGCGCCGTGAAAAACGATTCAGGCGTCATCGATAAGCCGATCGGAAGATCGGTAAGGGACCGCAAGAAATTCTCAAGCAGGACACATAAAGGGCGTGTCGCGCTCACTGAATGGAAAGTTTTGAAACGTTATAATAATGACCTGACCCTTCTTGAGATAAAATTGAGGACGGGCCGCACCCATCAGATCAGGGTCCATTTTGCGGAGGCGGGGCATCCTCTGGTCGGCGATTCGGTATACGGAAGCGCAAGGCAGGGGAAGCGCATATCTGATGCAAAGAGGCGGTGCGTTGCCCAGGTGTTCGGGCGGCCGGCGTTACATGCCGCAAAGCTTGGATTTGAGCATCCCACAAAAGGCGGGTGGATGGAATTTGAGGCGCCAATGCCCTCCGATTTCCAGAAATTATTGGATAATATATGATGAGAATCGAAACGACTGTCGGACCGCTTTATCAGGCGGGGCCATTCACATCGCTGCCGTGGCTTAACCACGGTTTCGGCACGCGGAGTGTTTTGCTGGATAATTATCTTTCGCATTTCGGTGTCAACAATGCAGCGGTAGTCCGGACAAATCAGAGACACGGGAACCGCGTCCACATCCTTGATGAAGATCTGCCGCGTCAGATACTCGAAGGGGACGCGTTCATAACGGCTTCACCGAATATAGTCTGCTTTGTGAGAACAGCCGATTGCGTTCCGGTCCTTTTGTGTGACGCCCGAAATCGCGCAGTTGCCGCGGTTCACGCCGGCTGGCGGGGGGCTGTCTGCGGCGTCATAGGGCACACGATTCGCGCGATGCAGGATGCATTCGGATCCGATGCATCAAAACTTTTGGCGGCAATCGGGCCCTCGATTTGTCCCGAATGTTATACGGTGGGCGATGACGTGATAGACGCCTTCAGCCAAAACGGATTTAACGATTCGTTATGGATTGCGAAATCCGATAAAAACAGTTTTTCGCTGAATCTTAAGAGGGCCAGCCAGGAGCTTCTTATTGCTTCAGGCGTCCCGCGTGAAAATATCAGCATGCTTCCGCTTTGCACATCGTGCCGCAACGGCGACTTCGCATCATACCGCCGCGAACGCGCCGAAAAAACCAGACAGGTAAACTTCATCTATATAAAGTAGCCACCGGTCGCTGCCATGTTCAACATGCTGCGAAGGGGCGTGGTGCGGTGGTGCTTTCTCGCTTACGGCGATTTTCCTCATACGCCAGAAAATCGCCTGCGCCTCTTGCGCCGCGGCATCATAAGGCTTGTGTATGCGGCGCAATTCACACGCCGCTCGAAAACACCCC
>Ga0315291_10002244_pt1 | contig 25404 bp, 41 predicted proteins | sample YL17G12_20_MG_FD_203070 | JGI IMG/M metagenome (GOLD analysis project Ga0315291, IMG submission 203070) | Sediment microbial communities from Yellowstone Lake, YNP, Wyoming, USA - YL17G12_20 | ecosystem: Environmental > Aquatic > Freshwater > Lake > Sediment | place: USA: Wyoming | collected...
GGAGACGTGTAAAGCGTTCGTAGATCTACTGGAAGAAGTTGATGATTGGGATTGGGAAGGTTGCGCAGGTCCAAGGGGCGGCGAGATCGGCTGGGTTAAAGAAAGGCACGCGAAGAGAATGGTCGAGACCATCCGTGAAGCGTATCGCGTGCTGCATAAACCAAGACCTTAACAGAACCATAATTCAATACTTGTTTAATTCGGTTGACACTGTACCCCTGCGCCCTTACCTTAAGGAGGGGGTTATGTGAAGCAACAAGAAAAAAGACATTTACGCGAAGGGCTATACCTGTTCGTTGTAGGTGCGATCAATTTCGTCTTGTATGTTCTGGCGCACCATATGGCTTGACGCACGAGCATATTTGACACAAGTCTGTATCTTGCTGTTTTCACAGTAGGGAGTCCCATTGCGATCTTTCAAATGCGAGATATGTACTGACCAATTCCCCGACTCTTTGCTCAACGAGCATCACAAAAAACCACAGTCTTTGGGTGGAACGGATCATCCCTCAAACGTCGCATCACTTTGTGCAGGGTGTCATCAGGCGCTTCACTCGATCTCTTTTCTTATTTTGAATCCAAAGCGAAGACACGAAATCGATGCGGCGACTATTTCTCTTTTCCCTCAAGATGGAAACGCCAGACAGAGGCTACTGAAACTTGCATCCCTAGTGGCGCGTGAGATGGCGCTCAAGAAAGAAGTCAGGAAGCCTCCGCGAGAAGAATTGAAAGTGATCGTGACTCTCCCGTCCCGTTACTTGGAACTGATCAAACAAGCTGGGATGGATATGCCGAACCGTCACGGGCGCCGTGCAGGGGTGGCGAGAGTCATACGGCACGTGGTGGCGGAGTATCTGATGCGAAAGTTTCCATCGCACAAAGGCGAGATCCTCGACATGTTTACTCCCTCTCCACGAAAGCAGGAGCAAGCCTCTGGGGAATCACCACGAAACACTGGGAAAGATCCAGAACTCGAAATAGAGGAAGAAGACTCCTTCTTAGACTAGATTTTATTTGCAATTCTACAGATAGGGTCGCATCTTAACTCCTTATTAGTAATGTGCAGTTTTCTGAATAATATTTTTATTATCGAAGGTGGGCACTGATTGTTTCTTCGCAAATTGGAAGCGTTGGCAAGTGAATGGGGCAAAAAATCTGAAGAGATGGAAGAGATCAGGAAAGAATCTCTTCTGTACGGCATGAGGCTCAAGACAACCCCGACAGGTCTTAAGAACGCCCTTCGTAAGGGCAAACTCGATACGAAGGTCGCGACCCCTCTTTGGTCAGGGAATGCTTATCTCCTTTTGAGTCTCCCCAAGGTTTTGACTAATCCCAAGTCTAAAATCCCTTGTCTGGAGGATTTTATTTACGCAAAGAGTGTACTGGAAGCCCAACAGATCGGTACGCTGAAAAAGAAAATTGATAATATTCCGCCCGAGGTCGATAGGGATCAGTTTCTAAAGAAGATGATGCCCTTTATGAAACGTAAGGCATACAGAGCCAGATTCCTTTCGATGCTGGATCCTTCGATCGAGAAGGATGATATCCAGCAGGACATGATGATCGAGATGCTCCGGATTTTCAATAAGGAGATTACGAATCTCAATACCCACAAATCTGAGGGGATCGAGAAATATTTTATCAATTGTTTTAGCCAGAAGGTCAAAACCTATCTAGGGAAAACAAAACCCAAGCAATTCCGTATGATGGTGGAGACAGAAATCGAGCTGGAGTGCTTGTTGGAGTCGGGGCATCAGAAGGAAGAAGCGACCTGGCTGGATAAGTTTTACGACCCGCTAGTGCAACAAGACCTCAGAGGCATGTTGACCTGGGAGCAAATGGAGGCGCTATACCTTTTGATAGGGCTCCCAGATGCGGAGCATACGGCTCGATTCGAGGAGTTCTTGCGGAGGCAAGGTTTGAAACGGGAGGAACTTTCGCTGGGAAAACTCAAGCATGCGATCCAGAAATTCCTTGAAGCTCCTGATGTTTTCGATGAGATATTGGAGCATCGAGGGCTTAAGAATTACTTCCAGGAACGGGATATTGAGACCTCATTTTAAGTCGCTTGTAAAATTTTCCCAACAGTGCCCAGCGCCAGGTTCGCACCATTACTTGCTCCATAAACATTGTTAGCATCTGAAATTAAATTTTTCTTTTTAAGTTCCCGCAAGCATTCTTGCAAGGCATCGAAGTTATCTGCTTCTAATAATTCTGGGGGAGTTTCCCAAAAAATAACATCGTTATTCATGGCAGCCTTTACAATTCCTCTGATGAGATAATCAACAGTCGGGTGCTGATCGGTTTCATCCTTTGCATACCCTAGAGCAATGAGCATTAAAACATGAGCAATATAACCGACTTCGATATCCATTTTAAAATCAGATGCAACTACGATTTCATGATTTTTTAGATATCCAAACGCTACGTCTTTTTCTGAAAAATTATCATTAGGATAAAGAGATTCCAGCCTCGTGCCCTTATTTAAATGGGATAGGATTTGAAATCTTTTTGTAAAACTACGGAGTAATCCGACACGGGTGTAAATTGGTTCCCGTGTTTGACAGGCTTTTCCGCTACCGAGGATCTTCGATAGAACGGGATACTTTTTAGGCGATAGTTTTTCATCAGACATTCACTTATCATACCAAAGTATTTTTCAAATACAACTGAATTATCCATAGGGTTATTGTATAAGTACCTATACTTATTGACTAAATTAAATGTTGATCATTAAGGTCAAGATCAGTATACTGATAAGCATGAGATCCTTCGTAAGAAATCGTGCTCGTAAAGTTCCTCAGCCCGGTACGCAGCGTTTCCGCTGGGTCGCGGGTTGGGTGGATAACTATCGGGATGCCATGACGGTCGTGAGGCTCCTTAAGCGAAACAACGCGTTCCTACTCGTCAAACGAGAAGGATGTGATCCCCTGCACGCGATATACGTGGAAGCTGACGTGGTGGACGAACGCAACGCAGGTGTCCTGACGGGTATCGTTCAAGGTGTGATCGCTACCGTGCAGTACAGTACGCCGTTTGACCACCTACCTTGGATCCCAAAAACTCGTGAAACCAAGAGCCTCAAGAACCTGTATCGAAAAAGCATTGCGAAGCCACGACGGAAAACTCTTTCATTAGGGCGCCGTCAGCCGTGTTGAGCCTTTGCCGCCATTTTCAGTTGTAACTTATCCAATTCCTTCATCGTATGGTTTGCGACTTCGCGAACGATAATCTTTTTGGCATAAATCTCGTCAAAGTTTTGATCCGCCACTTCCAGTACCCATGGAAACAATCGGATGATTTTGACCAGTTGATTGAGAGCGAGGTCATTCCCCAGACCCTCCGCTATACTCCCCTGCTGTAATCTGAGCACCCGTTCGATATACGCATCTGTAAACTCAGGACATACGGTTCTAGACATGGCTTTCCCCACACACGCACACAAGGCTGTTTGATTGATTTATCCGTAACGTTTACAGTAAGTTTCAATGGTTTTCATCTATTTTTTAAGATCATGATTTCATTGGGTAAAATAACGGTTGATCTTTTCAATCAAGATAACTATACTGATAATAGAAACAACGCACAAAGGAGTCTTTTAATGTCAACCCTTCGCTCAAATCCCCCAGTTCCATCTCATGTAGTGAATGATTTGTTTTCCGTAACCCCTGCTCCGACTACCAAGAAGTCAAAATCTAGCAAGACGATTGAAGAAATTTCCCCAGAACTCAAAGTCGAGATGAAACTCGGGGTTGCGGTTCGCCGTATTGTGAAAGCGATCGAGAAAAAAGGTGATCTCGCGATGATGCGGTTGAAGCGGAACTTCACGCAGCGTTGGTGTTCAAAGTTCGTAAAATCTGGGGTGCCCCCTGCTTCGACTCAATACATGTGTGAGGATGCATCGATTGATTTCGTTCCAACCAAGCGGATTAACATCCGTGCTGAGTCGGTTGATGCCCTGAAGATGCTGGGAATCAATATTGATCCATATCTCGAACTCAGCGGCGTGACGCTCGATATCGCAGCGATCGAAGAACTCGGACTGATGGACGGCCTCAAGACTGCCTTGGCGAACATTCCTGGCATGAATGCCGAAATTCTCGGCAAGGTGTTGGTTAAAAAGATTTCTGCCAAGGAAACGCTTTACCCTGATCTCGTCAAGATCTCGAAAGAGTCCTTGCCTCAAGATGCAACGGAAGCGCAGATCGTTGAACGTATGGTGATGGTGACGGAAATCGTCAACCCAGTTTCTCAGATCAGAAATCCAAACGATAGCGATTCGGTGGAAGATGCAATCCGATTTGTTCTTTCTGTCGAGTTGGACGCGACTCCAGAGGAAGAACAGAAGATCAAAGCCAAGCAACGTTTCGGGAGTGAAGAATAATGGAACTGAAATTCAGGATTCAGGAAGTTTTGGTGCATCCCCTGGAGGATGGCGATCTATTGGACATTCGCATTGTACATGATCGTGACGATCAATACATCGTCAACAAGCCTTTGAAATCCGGTGGGCATAAAACGCTCGTTCGGAGCGGTGCGGGGTACGAATGGGCGTATCTCCCTTTTCGCGATGTCGTGGCAGGAACGCTCGAAGAAGTGAAACATATTCTGATGGAGATGTACGGATGAGCGTCCCGTTTACGAAGTTCATCCTGTATCCACCCAGACCCGATGGAAGTATCTCCCCAGATACGATCTCCAAGTACCCTGGGTGGATCGGGCAGCGTAAGTGGAACGGGACTAGGAACCTACTGTACATCATGCCAGATGGATCATTTGAGTTGTGGAATCGACATAAGACCCGACACAAGCAATACGCAGCATCTAAAGCCATGAAGTTCTCGATTGCTGAATTGATGGAGCGGCTCAAGCCTGGCGTGTTCCACGTATTTGATTCCGAACTGATGGATGCCAAAACAACCCGCCTGAAGGACAAGATCGTCTTGTGGGACGTTTTGGTACATGACGGCCAGTATCTGCTCGGTTCAGGCTGCATGGAGCGCTACAGGCTGCTACAGGGGATTCTAGGACATCCTACCGAGATGGAAACCTGCACCGGCCATAAGCTGGCACTCAAATTTAATGGGAACCTATGGTTGACCGAAACGTTTACGGAGAGTTTGCAGGAGAGATTCTCGGAGGCCCTACCGCTGGACGAAATTGAGGGGTTGGTCCTGAAGGATCCGAATGGCAAATTGGAGTTCGGAGTGCGCGAGTCGAACAATTCTTCGTGGCTGATCCGGTGCCGGAAGAAGCACAAGAATTACGAATTCTAAACTTCAGCCAGGACTGTTTTGCCTTTGAGAAGACGATAAAGAATTGCACCGTCTTTTACATAGGAGTTGATTTGTATTTTTAGATCTTCCCATTCTACAGAGGAAAAATCCTCATCAAAATATCGATGTAATGCAGGGGAGGCATCTTCAAAAACACCCTCGAAAGAATTGTAAAAAGCATCCTCCAAAAGAGCATTAAGGTCTTCATCTGGCAAATAGACGGATCTGCGACGGACCTTTTTAGTTTTGTCTACTGTCGAATACTTAGTGTTTAGGTTCGCCAATTTTTTTAAAAAAGCCCTGATTTCTACCTGCCAATGATCTCTGGCAGGGTATTTTGGATAAGCCGAAATCTTAATTAAGTGTTCCGCTAACCGCAGCCATAATTCAGATTCTTTTAACTTTTTTATTCGATCCCTTGGGAAATGAGGGCTATCGGCAAAAATCTTCATTAGTTAATCATACCAAATCAGTACGCTTTTAGCTAGACCATTTTTGCTGGGTCTTCCCACAAACCCGACGATACTTGCGGTCAGCAACATACCCAAAAATAGGCTTCTTCTATTTAGTTTCATCGACTTCTTCCAGACGAACATCCGCCCATTTGCTCCAAATATAAGGTCTTGACGCGCCTCTAATCCGCCACTGAAGTACTTTTTCACCGTCGCGGATAATGAACCTCAAGTCAATCATAGCCCGGTTGATCCGTACCCACCTTCACCGCGTTCCGTCTTATCTAGTTCTTGAACTTGCCGCCATTCGACAATCGGGTAGGGTAAAATCATTAACTGGGCGATCTTGTCGCCTTTTACGTAGGGATGGTAGGAAGTAGACCAGTTGCCACTTGCAACGTGGGTGGCGTTTGCAGCGAACCGTGCTGTTATCTCACCGCGAAATCCTGCATCGATGATCCCAACGGAGTTGGTCAAGATTAAATTACGGGTACTAATTGAAGACCTCGGAAATACAAGGCCCACAAAACCTAGAGGGATACTGAGAGATATGCCCGTTCTGTATTCTATATAATTGGAGTCACTCCAAAGGCCATCATCCACCGCCACGAGGTCCATTCCTGCGTCGCCAGGTTTAGCATACGCCGGGAGTACGGCGTCAGGATGCATGAGTTTAATTTTTACAGACATCATTTCGAGTGCGCCTTTTTAACCAGTTCATTTAAAGTCATACCAGTATCGGTATAGAAATCTTCTATCAATGCTTTCAGTAATTTAATGTGCATAAGGGCTTTCTTCAGATCTGCTTGTAACTTATCTCGCTCCTTAGTAACGACTTCTAATTTAGTCATTTCAATTCACCCAGTTTCAACATCGCAGCTTCTATTTTTGAATCCAGAAGATCCAAGATCGTCCAATCCTTTTTGTCGTCACGGAAATCGACGTTCAGATCGGTAGAAAACCCATCGCTATGGATGGCGAAGATCTTCATGTCCCTGGTGTCCAGATTAAATCTCATGTATTTAATAAAAAGAGTTTTCTCTCGGTTGGTAAGGTTAGCTACCGTACTATGCCACGTATGATGTTCGTTCTTTGTAATCCAGGCTTGTAGTTCTTCCAATGTGATCGGGCGTGCCATTAACGCCTCGTGGTGGTTTCGGAGCCATCTAAAGGGGTCATACGGATCAAAGCCGAATAGACGTGACCCGCATTACAGGTAGCTTCAAAGATGAATTGACTCGACTCCCCGTCAAAGGCCGCATTTTCCACTCCATTCAGAATGGCGTCAATCAAAGCATCTGGATCCTTAGCACCGATCACGTCTTTATTTTTCAAGGTAGCCATCCGTCCTGTATAATATAATTATATAATTTTATTTGCGTCTGGGCATCTTCTAATTTTTGAGAGCAGAGCGCTAGCTGTTCACGGGCAGCATTCCGTTCACTCGTTACTTGATCGAGTTTTTCTTTTAATAATGCCGTTAGACTATCGATCGCTTCCATCAGATTAAGTTCTAGCGTCATCAGGCTTCATCCTCCCAAAACTCTACGGAGCGATCTACGATTTTTCCATCTTCACATTCAAAATGGATTCGGATTGATTCGACTGGTTTTTTGCCCGAGGTTTGCCCGCATCCAAATTCATCACTGTCGTAGATGACTTCGCCGCACCCATCGATTTTCAGGTCTCCATCAAAATCATCTTCATGATAAATGAAATCAAATATTTCCAAAGGCTTCTTATGTTTTTTCTTGAAAAGTTTATCAGCGGTTTGCAGGGCTTCAATCAGATCAGTGACTTTCATAATAACTCCTAGAGGAGGCATGATAATACAAAAAGAGTCGCGAAAAGAGATAGTACGGATACGACGTAGGTAAGTATGTCTTCAATCAATGGTGTCGTCCCCTACGCTGGCATTTAACTGGTAATTACAATTTGCTTAGATGCCACGACTTGCGGAGGATTACCAGTCCGCTGATTAAAGAATTGAGGAGGGGGTTCGCCTGGGTAGAGAGGCGCCTGGATTACTTGCAGCAACACGGTGCCCAAACGTCTGGGATAGAGGACCGCATTGATCGGGTCATAAGTCGCGATGTTAGGATCTGATAAGATCACGGTCTGCTTTAAAGGTTGGAAATTAATAAATTTTACAAATGCAGATCCTGTGATCGGCACCCTGTCGGGACAAATGATCACGGGCGGCGTAAGTCCTACGTCGGGCGTATTGATCAATCCCTCTCCACCCCCCAATCGGTCGATTGGTTGCTGGATCACGACGAAGTCTTCGTACAGGATATCTGGGATCTCGATTGAGAAGCTGTAGATTTTATCTTTGGGATCTTCCGTTACGGCGGTCTTCTCGACCGTTCCGAGTTTTGGATTCCCCATCGTCATGACCCACGTCTCACCGTCGTTGGCGTTGCCAGTCATGAGCGTGCCGCCGCCCAGGAAGGTCATTTCACCGAACAGCACTGACAAGAGGCCATGAAGGAAATCGGTAGTCGATTGATCACGCGTTGCTGCAACAACCGAAATCACCAGCTCGCGAAAGATTTGAACCCGCCCGTACCATTGTCCGTCTTTTATCCACGCAGCGTCAAGACCCGTGAAGTTCATCGGGACATAATTAAACGCTGAGTCCATAATCAAGATCGCTGGCATTTCTTGGTGGAGTTGTTCAAACAATCTAGCCAATTGGACCTTGCGTAGAGTAGGGTCTGAGAGTGGATCGAAACTTTGGTCCGTGATGTACTGAAGTCCCAATTTACTAATGATGGCGAAAAGATCTCGATTGCCGCCCTGCACGTTCATGTAAGATTCGATGTAGCGCTGGATCGCCGCCTTCACGATCGTCTTGATGTGATCGACGGATTGACTCTGCACCGCTTCCTGAACGGATTGAGCAACTTTTCGATTCAAGTAGCCTGTGGGTGGAGGAGGGATCAGTGCCATAATTAAAACTAAGCCGTAACGAAAACGGATTGACCAAAGAAAAATGTACGGATAACGATGCTACAATTCCGGGGGGAAGGGTGCTAAATTTCGATCCAATACTAGAGACTCGCGTCATCAAGACGATGCTCGACAAAAAAGAGCAACGTCTCATGACGCATCTATCGCTCGAATGGTTTGGCTTCCCAGTCGTGCGTGAAATTTGGCAACGGGTCACGATTCTACGAAACAACTCCAAACCTCTTCCATCGAGTCAAACGATGGGTGGAGACCCCGTCATCTCAGAAGATGCGCGAGTTCTCTTGCTAGGAGATGTTCCGTGTTTCGACACGTCTGAAATCGATCAGGCGATCGATCAGCTCAATTACTACCGCAAGGGGCGCGTGCTGCTCGCGATGGTGCAGAAGGTCACGGACCAGCTCAAGGATAACAACGCGAAGCCCGATACGGCTAAAGCAGATATTGAAAAGGCGTTGGCACTCCTACAGGATCAAGATCTAGACGACGAGACGCTGTCTTATGGACAGGATGCCGAGACATTTACCAAGACCTACGATTTTTACGAAGAGGTCATGGATCGGAATGCAGTTGATCTCCTGGTTCCCTCTGGATTCAAAACGATCGACAAACTTCAAGGCGGGATGTCACGCGGTGGAGTCTATACGATCGGGGCTCCGTCAGGCGGCGGAAAATCTTTGATGGCTAACCAGATATCAATCAATGCTTACTTCGCAGGCTTCTCGGTTGGATACAATTCATTCGAAATGGATCGAGAGAAGTGCATGATGCGGACTCAATCCAACATCTCGCGCATCCCGCACCAAAAGTTGAAACTTCGAAATCTGACTGACGAGGAGCGTAAACGTTCGGATAAAGCGATGACCAAATTTTTGAAACATGGGGAAACGCACGGCGTCAGGCTGGATTACTTTTGCCCAAAGCGGGATATCAATATTGCGCAGCTCTTCAACATCATTGAACCCCTGAATCACGATGTTGTAATCGTTGATTACATCAATCTGATGGCGTATCTGAATCCTAAAGAGGGATTGTGGTGGAACATTGGGGAAGGATTCCGATTAGCGAAACGTTTTGCGGAGCGCACCAAACGGGTCGTCATCATGCTCGTGCAGGTAGATGAAGAGACGGGCGACATCAAGTATGCCAAATCTATCAAGCATCATTCGGATGGAGTTTGGATTTGGAAATACGGAGCAGCGGAAAGGGAATCGAAGCTGGTGGAAATCGATCAGACTAAGATGCGCGATTTTGAGCCGATGAAATTTACGCTCCAAACCCAATTCGAATTTTGTGCATTTAGTGAGTCGTTTGGTAGTGCTGTAGAAGCGCCGCAACCGGTTAAACCCATGACGTTTGATTGAAGGAGAAAAATGTCCAGAGAACTTGTACTACCCGTTGAAGAATTCGGTCAGTTCATCTCCGCAGCAGGCAAATGGCTGGGGCAAACTTCTGACGCCAAGCAGGCGAAATTAGAATTACGTGTCGGGCAACACGAGGGTAAACTCCATCTTTCTGTCGGGGGAGATTCCTGTTTCATGGAGTGTCTGCTGAACGTGAACGCGGAAGCGATCCAGGAGCCCTTCTGGCTGGATCTGCATTACCTCATGAAGTTTGATTTCAAGGTCGCTAGTCTGGTGCTCATCATTCCGCCCCAGACCTCAAAGGCAGAGGAAAGTCGCGCACAGTTTAAATCCCCTGGAATCAACTTCCGAATTCCGCTCCGTACCGGGACGACCTGGAATCGGAATGCTGAGAACATTGGAGTCGCTAGCAAAGGTGCGCCAGGATTGGAATTGACGGCTGAGTTCTTTAATCAGATCTTCGGTTGGCTCAAGTTGCCTAATAGTTTTAAGATCAATCAACGCCCTTGCGTGACGATGGAATCTTCTAAAGTTGGACAACTTTCAACTTACGAGTACGATATGGGGGCTTTCCTCAACGAGTTCTCGCATCCCTCTATTGAATATATCGGCACTTTCCAGCGTGCGGTCTTTAGTTACCATTTTCTCACCCCCTACCAGGAGATCGAAACCTTAGCTCAGAAGCTAGAGATCCAGCAAACCGAGCGTCAATCCTTTGGGAAGATAGTTTTTAAAGAAGGAACCCAATTCCTCAAGTTCCGTTGGTCGGAACCTAATTCGACTAAACCTAAGGATTCTATTCCAGCTTCCGTAGAAGACGCCCGCAAAGCCATTGAAGCCTGCTTGGTATTCGATCCTAAAGAATTTCTAAAGAACGTGGTGCAAGTCCTGTCGTTTCACAGCGATAAGGAACTGGAAGAAGATGCGATCCAGTTCAGTATCTTGAAAGGGCTCAAGCAATACACGCTCGATAACCGTAAAGCCGCTAGCATTTTAGTAAACGGAGAAGTACTGGAACCCGCTTACGAGACTCTGCGTGTCGTAGTACAGGGGAAATGCTTACGGGATTATTTGAAATTGCTATCTCTTGACGCGCCGGTTGGTCTGGAAGTTTGCCGTAGCTCGATCATTCTATACCAGCAAGACCCGAAGAAAGGTATTTCACTCCTTTATTGGGCGCCGGTGAATTCCCGATGACCAAAAAACCTAAACGCCAACGCCCGATCCCAACGAAGTTCCGCGATAAGCTGAAACTTTTGGTCAGGCGTTCTCCACAGTTTAAGATCGTTCAATCGGATCAGTACTTATATTTTGCAGTACACCGTGCTCAAGAAGAAGTTACGTATCGGGAATTACTTCGGACTCCCAAACTTTCGTGCTATTCGGTCAGCAATTCTAAGCAAGTGGTTGTTGGATATTTTATCCTGATCGCTAAAAAACCCAAGATGACGTTGACAGAATTCGGCGCGGCTCTTTTCTATTCTGAGCAGCAGAAGCATAGAAAACTTGAGGTTCTTTATTACGATCAAAAATTAAGAGTACTGTCTTTTGACGGGAGGGATATTTTCATTTCGTGTAAATGGAAATCCAACTCGCAAGAAGAGTGAATGAGGAGATTCAGATGGGTAAGAAAAGAACGATTGAAGAATTAAAGAATTTATGGATGACGATCGAGATGCCGGATGAAAGCATCTGGGCGGTGCCTGTCATGAAGATCGTGCAGAATCGCTTAAATTTTTGTGCATCCGAACATGCTAAAAATTTTCCAGGGGAAAAGAATCCCCTTGCGGATATCAGGGAGAAAATACTTCAAGAGGAAGTACTTCCTCTATTTACTGAAGATGACTATGAAATCAAAGATTGGGCTTCTGGAAATATGGACTGGGATGACATAAAAGAATATGCAATAGAAATTCCTAATTCTAAAACTCCGACCGATTTCCAGAGGGGATGGGTGAACGGTCAAAAGGAATTAGTAACGGAATGGAGTCTCCCTATAACGGATTTGAACCAACATAAGTTCACTCAAAGGTAACATGCTCCAAAAACTTAAATACTGGTGGTCACGCCCTTCTTACCGAGAACTCGCGAACGAATGTGAACAACTGAGAGTGCAATTGGCAGGGTGTGGTGTCGCAGCTTTGGGGTATGCGAAAGATCAAAATGATTGCGGCCCAGGGGATTACGGGCACTCTGCTTCTTTCGAAAATGTGAAATGTCTATATAGAAATTATATGGTCCTGAGAGATGCGATCGAATGGATCGCAAGAGATTCCGCTGCATTTGAAGAGGACTGCGCTCATGAACAGGCAGATGCCTATGTTGAGAAGGCGCGAGAAGCGCGTCGGGAAGTTTGGCGAAGCCAATCCATGAGTTCAGAGTTGATCGGGATGTTGGAGAATGGAGAATGAAATACAAAGTACTTCATTCAAGCGACTGGCACGCAGGTAGTGGCCGCAATATTGACAAGGTTAATCGCGGGTCGCTCGCATATCTCGACCGAATGGAAGGTATTTGGCGTGGCGTGATCGAGGTTGCTAAGCGCGAGCAAGTCCAGTTTTCCATAATCGCTGGCGATATGTTCGAAAGTTCCAATACTACAGTCGAGGAATTTACCCGTCTATATCAAGTTCTCAGAGATTTCGGGAAAATTTGCCCAGTCATTTGCAGTGCAGGTAATCATGACGAGCTTTCTATTGGTGACTTCCAAACCAAATACCTAGCACTACTCAATATCCCCCGCGTGTACGTGACTCAGGGGGAACCAGTCTCGCTCGGACTGGGTTACGACGGACCCCACGATTCCTTTAGCCCGGTGGATGCCGCTCTAAAGCCTTACAGAGTGCTGGCGATGCCGTGGACGGGCATAAAGGATCAGGCGGAGTTTGATACAAAGATTCGGGAGCACTATTTGAATGAGCCGTTCGTAATCTTGCATGAGTGCTTTAAAAATATCAGTACGGACACTGGCTACAAGGCGAAATTTGGGGTACAGCCACCTGACATTCCAGGGATAAACTATTACGCTTTAGGGGACATTCACAAACATCAGAATGTTTCTCTTCCGCATGCCTGGTACAGTGGAAGTCCAGGACAGTATAATTTCGGTGACAAGCCGCGTAAAGGTTGCATTATAATCGATGTCGAGCACGACACCTACACACCTCGGTTCGTCGAAATTCCGAGCGCGATCGAGCTGCATCAAATCAGTTCACTGGACGAGATCCCACCTCTGAGCCCCCATTGGTTCCAGCTCATAGTCCCTGCGAACAAAGTACCGAGCGCCGTTCCCCCGAACGTTAAGGAGATCAAGCCGATCCCTGCCAAGATTGATATCCCGGTAGAGTTTTCGAAAGAGCCCGAGAAGGCACATTTGGTTACAACAAATTACGTTGAAGGCGTTCTGGAGTACCTGACTTCCGCTGGCTATGCTACGGAGGAAATCATTCCGGTAATCGATGAACTGAAACAGATCGTGAAAGCAGGTTAACTTGAAAAAATATCTATTTCTTTTGTGCGCAATGTTTTTGATTTTGAATCAAGCCGAAGCTGGTGATGGGACGGGATCGAACCGATGAAACTTGAAGACGCCTTCTTGGAATGGGGACCGCCTATTGAAGTGCAGACGTTCGCGGAACTTTGTACTCGACAACCTCCAGAAGGAAAGACCTGCTTTGGTTTAGTGGCAGACAGAACGGATGCGAGTTATGTTTGGGATGGAAAGCAATGGGTACAATTCACCTATGGTATTGGACATCAGATTGCTGATTTAGGTCGGAGAATTGAAGCGCTAGAAGCAAAAGTAATGGGAAAGAACTGATATGACCTGGCAGCACGTAACAGCCTTAGCAATTGTATGCGGAACACTTTGTTACGCCTGGCATTGTCTTTCAAAGGATTAATCAGTGACTAAGTTGGAAAAGATGGCGAATGAGTATGCCGATGCACATGATGGAAAGTTTCAACCCAACTATCAAGCCTTCATCGCGGGATTCAAGGCGGCCCGTAAGGCAGCATATGAGATGTGGGATCACTTCGACGCTGAGGTACCCACAACAGGTGAGGAGGACTCCGATGATTAAACTGGAAAATAGACTCTCTGAGTCAATCTCTTTTTACTTCCATTTCCCCATCGGGCATTTGGCTTTAATCAATTTCGTCTTATGTCCCATGATGCACCAGCACTCCGAGCACATGTCGAGATTTTCCATGTAATAATCGCAGACCTCACAGACCCTCATCCGTCGTGCGCTCTCTTCGGAAGAAGACCATAATCTTCCCGTGCGGATGCAATAAATCGCAATATGCCAGAACGTTTGCAATGCGTTCAGAATAACGAACGGAATCTGTTTAAGTCTAAGTAACATTGTCCACCCACAGGGGAATCGTAACCCATACATTTAGCCCACAGATCCCTACCGAGATCACTATGGATCTGTAAGGATGGGCCTTCCAGTATCTTCGAGGAGTCGTAATGGCGAAGTGAGCACCGAGGCAGAACCCTATGTATTCAATACTAAGAGGTTTGAAAGCCCAAAGATTCATAGAGACTCCCATAGATTAAGAATTGCATCAAAAACTCTATCGACCGATATCACTTGCATACAGGCATGCTTAGGGTTCTCGTAAGTTTGTCCGGAGGGGTTAGTACAAACACCTCGTGGCATGTTGCTAATCTTTGGATCCTCACGGAAGCAAGGTTGGCAAAAAAGTCCGCTAGAGATGTTGGTATTGTGGAGATAGCCTGCTGCACTCGCTTGCGTAGACCCCCAGAGGATCACGCCACGGTTTTGTTTCTCCCTAGCCGCATCTTTCCATACGATGTTGAGCGCATGGTTAGTCCAACTATCAACACCCATGTGGGCGCTACCGTTTGCTAGGATCGCAAGGCTTTCAGGAAAGTCTCTACCGAGAGCACTGATCGCCCCCTCCAGTGGCGTATCGTCAGGTCCTCCGATCTGGACTACGTCTATGTCACGTGCATTCAATTTGCTAATGACTTGTTCCCAGTTCTCTTTCGGCCAGTTTTTATAAACCGACCAGCCTGCTTGTGGGTGGCACGTGATGTACCGCTCAGGAAAATACTTGGGACATTCAGGACGCTCCAACCGCAAAGAATCCCAATCTACTGGAACTCCGAGTTCCTTCGCAAAGTATTCCAGCAGATGCAGTTTCATCGACTTCTCAGGATAACCTTCGGCAAGCGGATACCCCACGAGATTGAATTCTTTGACTACATTCTTCACGTGATCCTCAGGGCCTACTACGGCATCACACCCAGATTCCAAAATCAACCGCTCCAGATGTTTGGCGCTCGATGGATGGCAGCGATAAAGGATCTTATGCCCTGGGTACTTATCCTTGAGCGCCTGCACGTGATTAAGCGTCATGATGATATCGCCTAACGCACCTGCACGGTTCAGCACGATGCAAGGAATCTGGACACCTAACGTTGAGGAAGGCTTGCTAATTGTCCGTTCCTGGAGATTACCACCTTTGAGCCGCTCGATCCGCTTATCCCAATCCGCGTCAGGTCCTCCGATCAAAGGCTTCGCCTCCTCTGCGAATTGAATAGCCAAATCCCGATAACCTAAGTTCTCCCAGCCCCACGAGATCATCCGATAAGGTTGATCCGTGTAGAGATTCGGCTCGCGGAACAAGCTGGTTGGAATGATCGGGGCATCCTTGGCCTGCAGGGCATAGCCCATTGCCTTCCAGGGTTGTTTAGCCGCCTGTTCCACATGATGGAGTTCCATCCAGAACTCCGCCCAACCTGGGTGCTCCTGGACGCCTTCCAGAAGGGTTCTGCGTGCATCGTCCAACTTATCTGCCAAACGTTCGCAACGCCCTTTGTAAAGCAGCGTGAACATGTACTCGTCCCAAAAACTCTTGCCGTACTTTAGGCGCACCGCGTAGGGTTGGATAGCCTCTTCGTGTCGCCCTGCATCTTTAAATGTGTTGCCCAAATAAAAGGCGCACCGAGCGGAAGGCTCTTCCTGGAATTCTCTTTCCAAAATTCTGAGATTACGGGGATTTGAATTCTCCATCCCAGGGGTAGGATCGTTGTTATGATGGATCGCGATCCCAGGATGGAGGAAGGTTGAAGCGTGCCCGTAGTCTGGGTACTCATGGCAGCGACCCGCATATTTAATATTTCGACCCGTTTTCCAAAGACGGTGATGGTGCCACTTAAGACCGCCCGATTCGATTCCAAACGCTTGAACATCGTATTGATCTAGGAATCTAGCATTGCGCATCTGTCGCGGATTAGTAATGCGATCATCCGCATCCACCCAAAGGATCCAGTCGTATTGATTTTTATCAATCCATTCGACGTATTGATTTCTAGCCTTTCCGAAATTCCAAAGTTTCCAATCACCCTTCTCATCTTTTTCGGATGCGCCTAGATACTGTGTGATGTGGCTATCGGGTTTGTGTTCTTCATTTGCAAACCCTTCTTGCGCTGCCCACGCATGAGCTAACTCCACCGTCTTATCGGTCGAGCCCGTATCGATCAGGCAGATTCCATCCGCCACACCTTTGAGAGATTCCAAGCAGACAGGAAGATCTCGCTCCTCATTCTTCGCAATCATGCCGATACACATCGTCGGACGCTTCATGATCTTCTTTAGAATGTAATCCCGCTGACCGTTTCCGATCGAATACGTCTCGGCAATCTTGAAGCTGGTCGTTCTCCACAGTGCCTCAAGGAAAGCATCAAGGGACCAGAAGCACTGCGCACTTTTAAAATGCTCAGGTGAGAGGTCCCTTTCGTAACCAGGAATGTCATGATCTGGCATTCGGATGAATAGGATTCCGCCTGGTTTCAAAAAACAATTTAACGATGAAAGTCTTGAGGAAACGTTGGAGGAGGAGATGCCTTGGAAAGAATGAAGCATCGTGATCAGATCGTATTGGTAGGGCGCCGTAACCCAATCGGATGTAGCTTCCGCATTCACAATACCTAATTTACGCAAACTATCCCGCATGCCCGTATCGCGGGCCAAGAGATCCAGCGTGTTTAAAAGTTTTGCATCCCCCCTCATCCAATTGATCCGCAACGCTTCCGCCAGAAACGCACACGCGACGCGCTCCCCGTCTGAATAAGTTTCAGATAAATTCTCAGGAATGCAATCGTTTTCATTCGCTTGAAACCACAGGCCACATTCTGGATCAATCCAATAAGGAGTGTTAGGAACTTGTTCGGTTGCCGTAAGGCCCGTCAGCGGGGAAACGATTTTCATGTGGATGTTTTACTCTTTGCGTTCAGCTTGGATCATCTTTTTCAATTCAATTTCTAGTTTTGTCGCGTCTTGATAGAGAGATGTTGTCGCCATCTCTCCTTCGCGTTGTCGAATCCATTTGACAACGAGCAACATGAATTTGAGTTTTATGATTGTTATTGACACGTATTTTAGTAAAACATTGGGGAAGGAGAATATCAATGACTGAAAACACGCAAGACCTAGGGTCTCTCGATCTTCCCGATATCACGGTGCCTGAACCCGATGCGTACCTGAAACAGGAACCCGAGGTTGAAGATGATTTGAAGCAAACCGCCATCTCCTTCGGCTTCATTGGGCTTGGACAAGCTGGTGGAAAAATCGCTAACGAATTCTATCGACTGGGCTACCGAAAGATCGTTGCGATCAATACGGCAAAGAATGATTTCATGGGGCTTGAAATTCCTACCCGCCGTCAATTGGTGCTGGGAAATGGTTCAGGTGCAGGGAAGAATCCTAAAGTCGGCGCAGAGGCTGTGCAGAAGCAACGCGAAGATGTGATGTCACTCCTGCGCAAAACTTTTGGCGCGAAGGTCGATAAGATCATCGTGATCGCAAGCGGCGGGGGTGGAACTGGGAACGGTGGTTGCTTGGAAATGATTCAAGTTGCCAAAGAGTACATGAGGGAGATTCAAAAAGAACCTTCTCGGAATGTAGGGGCGCTTGTAGCGCTCCCAAAAGATTCGGAGAAAGGATCACCTCAACTTCATTCTGCCGAGTTGATGGAAAAACTTTTTGCATTGGCAGAAGTAGATCTGGCTCCACTCATTTTAGTGGATAATGAACAGATCGCGAAACAATGGGCCAGTGCGTCCATTACGCAAATTTTTGACTTGGCGAATAAGAATGTTTGCGGATTGTTCGATATCTTCAACACGCTCGCTTGTCGGCCCAGTCAGTACAGCGCGTTTGACAAAGCGGATCTTTGTTCGGTATTGGACAAAGGTGCAGTCGTATTTGGAACGACGACCCTTAAGGAAATCGACTCAGCTTCCGCTATCTCCGACGCGATCAGACAGAACTTAACGAAGGGATTGCTGGTCGAAGGGATTGATCTCTCGACTGCTAAAGCGGGTGCGGGTGTATTGGTAGGTTCCCACGACACGCTCCAGATGACGCCTGCGAGTTATCTGGATGAAGCGTTCAAGACATTGGCACGCGTGATGGGCTCCGATAAAAAAACCATCACGGTGCATCAAGGAATCTTTGAAACTAGTAAGCCGAATTTATTCCTTTACACAATTTGTGGAGGTGTGGAATTACCTCAGGCACGATTGGCAAAACTCAAAAGGGGTTGAACGTGAGTGAGACACATTTTTTTCCAGATGAAGTGCGAGTAGTCTTGAGCCCAGGTCAGAAATGGCAGATTCAAGAAAAAGGTAAATTTCTGCTAGGCGGGAGATGCGAGCCTTACGTCAAGACCTGGGGTGGCTGGAACACGGAAGAGAAAGCCAGGGAAGCGCTTAGAGACTATCAAGAAGTTACCGAATGGGAGCCAACGACATGAACTATCCAGGTGGAGACAATATGGTTTCATCCGACACACGCAATCGTTTTGGGTTTCATAAACTCGATCCAAATGGGATTGAGCGCATGCAGATCATCCGCGAGATGACGCTTGAGTTCGCTAAACTCATAGAAACCATTTGCCCGGAAGGCAAACTACGCGAGATCGCGCTTACGCAGCTTCAACATACGATGACGAGTGCGAACCTCGCCATTTCCCAAACGTATCCACTCGACGTATGACCAGGAAAGATACGGTAATCTCCATTGTGGGTGGGTTTATTTTTCTCAGCGTCATGGCCTTCTGGGCCATTTGCTTCGGAACATCTCTTCGCCATGCTCGGGAGCATAAGGAGAGGCTTATCCAGGATTGCATGCTGGATGGACAACCAGAATACTTCTGCAGAAGTTTAGACATTAAGGTTCCCTAACGATGACTGAAACTAAAGATCCTGGAACGATTAGTGGTGTACCGCCAGTTCCGTTCACTCCATGGCAGAATAGCAGGCTGCTGATTTCTACCGATATGGTGTCATCACGCAGCACCACGATTAATGTCTTGGACCAAGGTGAATGGAAAGCAGTCGGTATGATTCAATCTTTCCAATTCGCTGTAGATGCCGCTGGGGCTTTCAAAGTACTGGCGACTCTTGCGAAGTTGCCTGTGGGTTTAGATGAGCCTATGCACGTTAGATTTTCAGAAGGATTGACCCGCACTAGGAAACTTTTACAGGAAGCGGGTGTGGAAATAGTTTAGTTCTTTTATATGCACCAGTAACTCAGTTGGCTAGAGTGTCAGGTTTCCAACCTGGAGGTCGTGGGTTCGAGTCCCACTTGGTGCTCCAATTTTCTCCTATTCGGGAGAATAAAAGTTCTTCACAAGAAGAACTAAGTAACAAAACCTTAAGGAGGTTTGAATGAAGTTCTTTATTTCTATGATGTTTGTGATGATGTTCTCAATGTCTGCTATGGCTGCCGATATGCACGGTGAATTCTTTATGGGATCCGTGGATGAAAACGCAGCACTGGACCGTGCCGTGGTCGGAGTATCGCAGTCTCAGGATGCGTATACTTTGAACATTGCGGCTAACTTTGCTGGAACGCCAGCTTTGCACGCGGCGTTCCTTTCGGCGAAAGGCTTGCTGGGGGATGGTGTACTGGCAGTAGGCTATCAGCCTTTGGCGTATGCTGCGTATTCTAATTCCAAATTGCATTCACGCTGGTTGGTCATGGGGATTCTTCCTGATGCCAATGATCTCGCAATGACTTATTCGGGTGCTTATTCGGGAGTAGGTTACGTACTTCAGATGCATGATGAAAAGGCTGGCGACAAGCAACAGGCTTACAGCTTGCTTGCTCACTATGCATTCTCTAGTGTGGAAGTAGCAGGAGCCGTTCATTACAGCGGTGCTTCGGAGCAATGGGATCATAATGCAGCAGCGTTCATCCATCATGACAGTTTGATGGTCGGTGCCGAACTTTCGCACGTCATTCCAAAGATGGGGAATAAGGTCGATACCTACGCCCTGACTGCATCCTATGCAGGTCTGTACAAGTCCGTAGGACTTTTCGCACAGGCTATGTCTGGAAATTCCGAGTGGAAACTCAGCAACAAGAGAAACTACATGGTTGGACCAACCCTTGCGTTAGCCAAGGGCATCAACATGGCTGCACTGTATAAGCATGTGGATTGCCAGGACGGTGCCGCAGTAGTTCGTTTGGCCGCAGCGTTCTGATTTTATTTACCAAAGCCCTCATGGAGGAGGGCTTGTTTTAACTTAGTGTTTTCATTGAGCTATATATTTATTGACACATTGTGCTATAAGCTATAGATTCCCACGATGAGTAAGATAGACTTATTGAGTTCTTTCCGCCGAGAATTGAAATCTTTATGTGCGGCATACTTTTCCGAGATTCATAAGTTAGCCGAAGTTTATCGCCAGAATCGTGTGGCGGCTGCAGAGATTAAAGATTTTCATTCCGCTGTTCTGAAACAGAAATCAAAAAAAATCATAGATGCTTTTAATGAAATTGATCTTAAGTATGGGGAAGAGTTTAAGCAACTGATGACCCGTTATTCTGGGTTGCAGGAACTTCAGAAACGCAAACTTCTTCTCACAGAGTTATCTCAATTCCATCAGCGGGCTCAAACGGATTTACAAGTATTGAAGGATGCTGCTGGCTATCTTTTAACAGATGCGAAAGCACGTGCGCTTAGCCTCCCCGATGAAGACAAACTCCAACGGTTGGTGCGCTGTACGTATGAGATGATTGCGGACGAGTGGATCACCAGATTTTAACTTCTTCTTGCTCGTAATTTATAGAGGTCCCCTCTCGTCTTACGACGATGGCAAGGGATACAAAGTGAAAAAAGATTCTCTAATCCGCATGCTCCCCCTCCTAAAGATACTGCAACGCGGTGGTCCATTTCCCACGCATGCTCCTCTAACCTGAACCCAAACCCATAAATCGCCAAATACTTACGCGTTAATCTTTCATATTCTTTAGGCGTGCGAGTGCGCAACTCCAGCAGCGTGCGCTTAAGTGCCTCTGTATCGAGCCCACAATTTTGGCAAACACCGCGATCACGTTCGAATACCTTCTCTCTGGCAAACGCAGGGCTCGACTGGATGCGGAAGAGAACTACGCAATCTTCACTACAAAAACTTCTACGAGGAGGCGCAACTTCCGTTTGGCAGGTTCGACAGAGTGCATGACCGTTGGGACCTTTTGGAAGATCTTTCGCCTCCACGAAGCCCCGATCCGGGCGACTTCGGTGAGTACTCACACAAGCAGGACGATATCACCGCTCATGACGTGTTGCTCAAGATTCGAGCGTTTGATCTCAGCGACCGTAACGTCCGTCCAAGCAAAGAGATCCACAGGCTCGCTGTTGTTGAGAACCAAGTCAGGAATCTTTGGATTGTAGAAATGAAGGTACACGGAACCCGTGACGTTCCCGGCCTTTTTGATGGACAGTTTTTTATTCGCTAATCCCAAGAGTAGCTTCTGCATCGACATAAATTATTCCTCTTCTTCCAATTCTTCAGTTTCTTCCGCTTCTTCCTCTTCGGATTCCATCTCGTCTTCTGGTTCCGACGGAACGGATTCTATGCCATACACTTGCCGCGCATGGAGCGGATTAAGATCGTAATCGATCAGTAGGATTTTATCACTCCCGATCACTTCGATTTTGCGGCTGCGGAAACTGTAACCCAGCAGGTCCCCAATCCCGTGCTCTTGCGCCATCTCTTCTAACTTGCCTTTGTATTTCGTACCGAACTGCTCAGGGCTTTCCACCCCTAATGCTTCTAGATGGTCTTGGACGAGAGCGTCACGCTCATCGGGATCCATTTCAGATTCTGCCATGATCTTTGCGAGTTGCGGATACGGGTTGGAGAGTTTTTGTTCCATGCCTAAATAATAAGGTCGTTTTACTTCAGCAGGTTTGGTGTCGAGCGGCTTTTCACCTAGGAAGGGAGTTCCAGCACCTAGAAATAGAAAATCCACATCAAGCGGTTGCCCACCCGTGTCCATGCGTTGGTCGAAGTCTTTTGAGTTGTCAAACGGGGATTCCACTACACTACTTCCTCTTCGGATTCGTCTTCCGTCTCAGGTTCTTCTTCCATTTCCTCAGGATTCAGAACTTCTTCCTCGGATTTTTCTTCTTCAACCGGAGGGGCTTCTTCCATCTCAGGCTCCACATCTTCTGGGAGCGTGTTGATCGGCTCTGCAGGTGTTTCAGGCGCCAACGGCGGTACTTCCCCTTCAGGCATCTCCACGGGAGGTAAGGGCGCTTCTTCCCCTGGTTGCTTTCCAAATGCTCCTGAGTAGAACAAACGGATCAATTCCGCAGGATCCTTCTTCAAATCCCCCTTGGCGATCTCTAATACGATCTCATCGTGCTTTACAGGGTCGGAGAGACTTTCTCGAACCATGGAAAGCCCTGCGTCATAAGCGCTGAAGTCATCTGCTCCAGGGTATGCGATTCGCCCAATCGAGATAACGTCTTCTTTGCTGATTGCCGAGAGCAGATCTTCTTCGGGGGCTTGCGTCAAACTTTCCAAAGAGAAGTCGAGCAATTCCTGATCCGACGCGAGTCCCCGTTCTTGTGAGAGCAGATACTCAGTCAAGTGATCTTTTTCAGAATTGGAAAGCTGGGAATAATTTTGAGAGTCGGCCATCTGCATCAGGAGATTGCTCTTGAGCGCCATCTCTTGCTCGGCCTGGTCGATCGCATCTCCTAGTTTCAGACGAAGCATCCCAAGCCCTTCTAGGGCGGCATGCAGCTCGTCCGTCAGCTCGACCAGGAGGGAGGATTGAGGGTAGCGTTTAACGACTTCGTTGCCCAGTTCCTTGAGATTGCGTTCATGATCTTGGAATCTATCGAGAATCCTGACAAATTCGCTCATGATTCATCCTCGTCCGCAGTCTCGGCAGGTTCTCCTGCGGAATCCTCTTCGGATGCATCTGGTTCATCCGCGTCAGATGTTAGGATCGTATGGAGTTCTTTTGCAATGTTGTGACAACCCTCTTCTTCAAGGGCCGCGATGATTTCATCAAAAGTCGGCAGCACGTCAATTTCAGGCGTCTCGATCTCTGATTGGATTGACTGCGCTTCATCGTGTGATACGACGCCTGATTCGCGCAGCAGATGAAGAGTTGCGTCGATATCGTCCGCCTCCGCGACGATCTTTTTTAGAGTAGCGTACTGATAGCGTTTCATAGTAGTGCTCCGACGGTCATACTTTGATAATAACCCCTTGAGGTCTGGAAATGTTTTCTCTTTTGAATGGATGGCGGTCCTATCGTCCTGATTTGGCTCATTACATTTACCCAAACGAGACCTTTCGTAAACAGGTGGATAGTTGGGTAGCGGGGGTCAAAACAGGGAACGCGACTCGTGCTCTACTTTTGACAGGAGGATCGGGCCTAGGCAAGACAACTCTTGCGCAGGCGCTCGCTGGTGAATTGGGAGTTGCTGCCCGTGATCTTATGCAGATCAATGGCGGTGCCAATCGAACCGTCGCGGATGCAGAAAGTCTTCTGGAACTTTTTTATCAAATGCCTTTATCGAGCCCTTATCGAATTTTCATCCTAGATGAGGTTCACAAGCTCACCGAGACTGCCCAGGAAATTTTCCTCACCCCACTTGAAGAACTTCCGAAGACAACGATCGTGATCGGCTGCACGTCCCAACCGACTGATCTTAAACCTGCCTTTCGTAATCGTTTCTATGAACTCAAATTCGATCTCTATTCAGAAGAGATGATTTTGGATATCCTGTCAGGGTTACCAGGGACTCCACATTCTCCAGGGATATTGGCTAGGATCGCGAGAGTCGCGGGGGGAGTTCCGAGAACTGCGATTGCGCTTGTAGAAAAGAATCCCGACACGTCAGAAATGCAGGATATCCTTTCGCAAGAGATTCTGACGGTTGAACGATTCATGGAAGCGCTATTCAGTGGCGATACTCAAACTCTATTTGTTCTATCAGGGTTGGTCAAAGAAGAGAATAAGCGCGCCTTTTTTGATAAACTTCTTAGATATTTGGAATGCATTTGGGCACTGGATAGAGGGCTTCAAGTTGCGCTGTCTTCGGGCGAAAGGGAATTCATCAAAAAATTGTTGATCCGAGGACCCTCCTTTATTGCGTGGCTCTACAATGAAATGCTGGAGCAATCTCAAAAATCGGTTGGCTTTTTGAAGGGATGGATTATGAGCGGGGCATTGTTTGAGTTCAAACAACCCGGCACGAATATTCCTGAACTTATAGAAAAGGGAGAATGGAATGCTTGAAAAATTAACGATACTTGATCTATTGCGGGTATTCGGTTGGGGCGTTCTGGGTGCAGCGCCTATCTTCTTTTCTGGGTTTATTTATCAGGAATGGAATACAAAGAGCGTAGGTACCGAAAACTCTGATGCCGGTATTTTCTTTTCAATTTTATTGGTACTCATAACCCAAATCGCCTTTGGCCTTGCGGCGTTCAGTGCAGGTGGAAAATGACTAAGCCAGCCTATTACTGTGGAAAAATGCGCTTGATCGTTCAAAAGATCGAGAAGACCGGCAATTATGATGACGGGTATGTAATTTTCGAGGATGAGTATTTTGATGACCAACTCATCACTGACTTCGATGAAGGGTCCTGTCCTGTAGGTCCTATTACGTATGAAATCACAGAGGGGGGATACGGCCTATTTAGTGAGTCGATTGAAAAAATTATTGAACCTTACCCGCTTGAGGCAATCATCGAGATCCTGGCGGACGTATGCATCGAACACGGTATGACGGATAACCCCGAGTATGGGATCGAATACACTACAGATGGTTGGTTGGATAACGTACAGCAACGCCGTCTGATGAATCATCAGATCGAACTGTACATGGAAGACTGGCTCGATCAACCTGAGATCTATTGTAATTGTGGACCGCACGTAACGTGGAACTTCGATGACAACAAAAAGACCTGCATAAAATGTGGATACCAGATCCAGGAGGACCCGTCTCCATGATTTGCGGAATCAGGGGAGATCGGGGAGTCTGTCCATT
>Ga0315291_10002246_pt1 | contig 25401 bp, 15 predicted proteins | sample YL17G12_20_MG_FD_203070 | JGI IMG/M metagenome (GOLD analysis project Ga0315291, IMG submission 203070) | Sediment microbial communities from Yellowstone Lake, YNP, Wyoming, USA - YL17G12_20 | ecosystem: Environmental > Aquatic > Freshwater > Lake > Sediment | place: USA: Wyoming | collected...
TCCATTTGGCATAATGCATGACTCCGGTTTTCCCGTTTTCTTCAAGCAACGTATGCATATAAGCCGCCGTAAGTTCGATCTGGCGTGTTACCAATGGATCAATTGAGGGATGTCGCGGATCAAACAACGGGGAAAGAACGAGCCTGGCATCCGAATTTCCCATATGGTGCATATCCATAAATAATTGAGGAAACCACTCATGATAAAGGATATCATTAACATACCTGACTTCAATCTGAGTATGCATAAAGCCATCCCTGTTGATATCATGTCCCGTATAATGGTGGTATAGCCATGGCATTGGAGATGATCCAAAGGGTGTCCCGACGTTCTGGTTGTACCAGTCAGTCACCATGATATTCCCATCAGGATTCCAGCTGGGAATAAGCAACAGGATCACATTCTCAAGCACCTTTTTTATCTCCGGCGAATGACTTGTCGCCAAAGAGAATGCAAGCTCAGGGGACATATTTGTGGGTCCGCACTCATCGGCATGCATGCTGCAGGTGATCAAGACAATCGTCTTTCCTTCTTTTGCCAGATCCGTTGCCGCCTCTTTGGAGATCCTTCCCTGGGCCAGTTTTTTGGAAATTTCCTTATACTTCTCGAGACGGGATAAATTTTCCGGAGATGAAATAATGGCCAGTAAAAAGGGATTCCCAAGGGTCGTTTTTCCAAGATCCTTGACAACGATCCGGGGACTCTTTTCACCAAGAATATCGAAGTAACTGACGATCTTATCCCATCTGATCAGCTTGTAATCAGCTCCGGGTTTAAAACCAAAATAGGACTCCGGATCGGGAATCTCCGCTGAATACGCATTAACTGCAACGCTAATGATGAAGACAACTCCAAGCATAAGAGCAGAAATTTTTTTAGGATTCATTCTTAGACTCTTTTCTTCATCCATCGGTCACTCTTGATGTTCGACAAGAATATATAGACTTTTTTCACGACATGAAGGAATCGCACTTTTTACGCTGAATCCCTCCGCCTAACGATGCTGATAATATATCGCCCAAGCAAATCCCTATTATCTAAGATGTCCGTCTCGTGTAGACGATCTCTCCCCCGATAACCGTCATTTCCGGTTCGATCTTCCAGATGTCCTCGGCGGGGATGGTCATGTAATCGACAGGAATGACCACAAAATCAGCAAGCTTCCCGACCTCGATCGATCCCAGGATGTCTTCCGCAAACATCACGTAGGCACCGCCCATGGTTGCAGCGCGCAAAGCCTCTTCTCTTGTCATTGCCTGTTCCGGGAACCAGCCCCCCGGAGGATTGTTATCCCGGTCCCGTCTGGTCACCGCAGCGTGCAGGGTGTAAAACGGATTATAAGGAGTGGGCGAGGGATAATCCGTCCCCGTGGCGATCACAACACCGAGATCCAATAGAGTTCTCCAAATATATGCATACTTGATCCGTTCAGGACCCAACCTGGATTCAGCAAAGTGCATATCCTCAGTGGCATGCTGCGGTTGCATGGAAGCAACAATCCCCAGCTTGGCTAGTCTGGGTATGTCCTCAGGACTGAGCACCTGACAATGCTCAAGGGCGAACCTGGCCTTCTTGCCGTCTGTCCCGGTTGCCTTCAGGGCCCTTTCGTAGGCGTTGATGGCGACCCGATTGGCGGCGTCGCCTATGCAATGCGTCCTCATGTTGAAGCCGATTTTCAGCAACTCGGTCGCGGATTGAGCCAATGCGTCCTCACTTTGCGTGGCTTCCCCAAAATACCCCGGAAGGTCGCTGTACTCCTTAAGTAAGAGCGCGCCCCTTGACCCTAAAGCTCCATCGGTAAAAGCCTTGACTGATCGGACGAAGTATTTGTTATTAAAGTTTAGCGGTTTGTCCAGCTTTTTCGCCGCGTCCTCACTAACCATCTCGTTGATCCTTATCCTGAGCAAACCCACCTCGTAAAGTTTTATTCGCCTTTGAACCTCCTCATAGTCCGTCATGCTGGCACCATGGATCGTCGTGAGTCCGCTGGCGACGGCCAATTGAGTCCCTTCTACAAGGTTGCGGCTGATTTCGAAATCGGTCATCGGGGGCAACGGTGGAATAAGACGCGTGAGTTGAGCCGGGGGATGTTCCACGAACTCGCCCGTGGGCTCCCCATTCTTGTCCTTCAAGATGTGACCACCCGGAGGATCGGGAGTGTCGCGGGTGATGCCGGCAAGTTCCAGGGCCTTGCTGTTGGCGCCGCTGCCATGCGAGGACCGGAGGATATGAACCGGATTATCAGGGGCTACGGCATCAATCAGCTCCTTGCGGAATAAAGGCGGATCCCAAACATCCGACATCCAACCTCTTAATACCAGCCAGCGCGGCTCAGGCCCCGGCCGCATTCCTTCCCCGGTCGCCAAACAGCGCTTGATCACCTCCTGCATCCGCTTGACAGAGGCCCACTCACCAAGGTTAGCCCTGATGTCCGGGGTCCGTGGATGCAAGGCTGTTTCTCCGTACTGGATGTGCACATGGGCATCATGCAAGCCGGGAATTACGGTATGGCCTTTGAGGTCGAAAACCAGGGTGAGAGGACCCATATAAGCCTTTGCCCCGGCTTCGTCACCCACGAAGATGAACCGGCCGTCTTTCACGGCCATGGCAGAAGCTTTGCTGAATGCTTTGTCAACGGTGTAGATGGTGCCATTGACGTATACTCTGTCAGCTTCTAGAGTGCCGCGGCCCATGACCACCGCCGCGTCGCGTTTGACGACAGCCTCTGCCCGTTCATTCTCTAGTTTTATCAGCTTCTGTTCCACGCTCTCGGTCTGTGTCTGGGCCAGGATGGCTAAGCCGAATACCAAGATGACAAGGCCGGCCGCAAGAACAATACGTTTCATTTAGCCCTCCTTGTGATGCGATGATCAGACAGCGCTTGGCAATTGATGTCGGACCAAGTATTAGTCAGACCATCTTGACCATAGGCCGGCAACCCCGGCTTGTCAAGTGTATCTTCCAACTGTCCCCTAAAATGCACCCTATACGGATTTTAGGTGATTCAGATGGACAGCGGAATGCGACAGGGCTCAGCCCTAACCGACTGATTTCTCGCGGAATCAATGGAGCCAGCGAGAGGGATCGAACCTCCGACCTGCTGATTACGAATCAGCTGCTCTACCGACTGAGCTACGCTGGCATAGAGGGGCTCGGATAAATTAAACGAAACGGCCTCCCCTGTCAAATAGAGTCGCGGGGGTCCGAGGTATAAAGAAGGGGGACACGTCCCGCTTCGAGAGAAGCGGGGCATGTCCCCAAGGTTCATTTCAAAACGAAGCGGACGGTGACGGTGAAGGCCACGGGGCGAGGCCGGCCGTTGATGACCATCGGCTCGTAGACCCATTGGCGGACGGCGTCGACGGCGGCCGCGTCGAGGAGCGGAATGGAGCGCAGAACTCGGACCCCTGTGACACGGCCGAAGACATCGGTCGTCGCCTCGAGGATGACGACGCCCTCGACCCTCGCCAACCGGGCGATCTCCGGGTAATCGGGCTCGATCCTCCGGACGAGCTTGGGAGGCTTGACATCACCCGCTGCCCGCAGGACGGGCTCGGTCGGCTCGCCGACGATCGCAAAGAGTGCCTTGCCGATAGGGTTCCCGGCGAAGCCGCCGGCGTCCCCATAGTCGACGCCGCCCTCGATCCCGCCCTCGGCGCCGTCGGCTCCCAGGCCTTCCTCGACGATGCCGTCAGGGATGGCGACGGGAGCGACCCTCCATCTGCCGACAGCGGCGGCTGCGGGCTTCTTCCCGATGCGCGAGCCGGGGTTCCCGGTTCGGGCTTTCGGCGGCGGAAGCGGCGTCGCGGGAGGCGCAGGGATGAGGATGACGTTAGTAAAATCGACCTCCGGCAGGTCGCCCACCCGAAGCAGCGGGACCGTCACCAACAGCGTCAGCACAACCGCGTGAACGAGGGCCGCGACCGGCAAGGCCGCGGCTTTCGTCCGGAAATTCCTGTCCGGGACAAACAATGCGTCTTGGAACATGTTCGCCTCCTTTCGGCGGATTCCCGGAAGCTTTCGCTTCCAACCTTAATACATTCGAGTGGCAGGGATATTCCCCATTCCGAATGCCAGAAAGAGGGACAGTCCCCCAGCCGGACCGGAAAAGAAACGGGACACGTACCGAAGGTATATGTCCCGATCTTTCACGCAGGAAGTTGCAAAGAAGAGGGACAGTCCCCTCTGAGGACAGTCCCCCAGCCGGACCGGAAAAGAAACGGGACACGTACCGAAGGTACATGTCCCGATCTTTCACGCAGGAAGTTGCAAAGAAGAGGGACAGTCCCCTCTGAGGACAGTCCCCCAGCCGGACCGGAAAAGAAACGGGACACGTACCGGAGGTACATGTCCCGATCTTTCACGCAGGAAGTTGCAAAGAAGAGGGACAGTCCCCTCTGAGGACAGTCCCCCAGCCGGACCGGAAAAGAAACGGGACACGTACCGGAGGTACATGTCCCGATCTTTCACGTACCGGAGGTACATGTCCCGATCTTTCACGTACCGGAGGTACATGTCCCGATCTTTCACGCAGGAAGTTGCAAAGAAGAGGGACAGTCCCCTCTGAGGACAGTCCCCCAGCCGGACCGGAAAAGAAGCGGGACACGTACCGGAGGTACATGTCCCGATCTTTCACGTACCGGAGGTACATGTCCCGATCTTTCACGTACCGAAGGTACATGTCCCGATCTTTCACGCACCGGAGGTACATGTTCCGATTATTCACGCAGGAAGTTGCAAAGAAGGGGGACAGTCCCCTCTGAGGGACAGTCCCCCAGCCGGACCGGAAAAGAAACGGGACACGTACCGGAGGTACATGTCCCGATCTTTCACGCACCGAAGGTACATGTCCCGATCTTTCACGCACCGAAGGTACATGTCCCGATCTTTCACGTACCGGAGGTACATGTCCCGATCTTTCACGTACCGGAGGTACATGTCCCCCTTTAAAAATGCGGGCGAATCGCATACAATACCCCTCTTGTTCGACCCCGCGGTTGGACCCATTCGACCGAAAGCGCCGCGACAACCATGAACATGATCATCAAGAAGCTCGAGTTGCAGGGATTCAAGTCCTTCGCCGACAGGACGAAGATCGTTTTCCACCCCGGCATCACGGCCATCGTCGGCCCTAACGGCACGGGCAAGAGCAACCTCGTCGACGCCATGCTCTGGGTCCTCGGCGGGCACCGCCAGAAAAACGTGCGCGGTGACCGGACCGAAGACATCATCTTCAGCGGGAACACCAAGAAGCCCGCCCTGAGCATGGCCGACGCGGTCCTGACCCTGGCCAACGACGAGGAAGAGCTCGTCGTCTCGCACCGGGCCTTCCGCTCCGGGGAGAGCGAATACCGCATGAACGGCAAGTCCGTCCGTCTCAAGGACATCCAGGACGAGCTCTGGAAACATGCTATCGGCGAGAAGGAATACTTCGTCATCGAGCAGGGCTCGATCGGCAACTTCGTCACCGCCAAGCCGACCGAGAAGAGAGCGTTCATCGAGGAGGCCGCCGGCACGGCCTACTACAAGGACAAGAGGCGTCAGGCCCAGTCGAAGCTCGACAGCACCGGGCAGAACCTCATCCGCCTCGAGGACATCATCATCGAAGTCGAGAAGGCGAAAAACTCCCTCCAGCGTCAGTCCCAGGCCGCCAACCGCTACCGGCGCCTGCGCGAGCGCATCCGGGAACTCACGTCCCACCACTACCAGAGAAAGCTCGTCCTGCTCGAGAATTCCCAGGGCGAGGCTACCGCCCTCTACGAGGAAGGTCTCCTCCGCGAACGGGACATCACGGCCCGCCTGCGGAGCGAGGAGAAGGACACGGCGGCACGGCGGAAGGAGCTCTGGGACCTGGAGAAGGGCCTCAAGGAGAGCCAGGAAAAGCTCTTCGGCCTGAAGACCCACGTCGCCCGGGTCGAGAGCGACATCGAGCGCGAATCGAAAAGGGTCGAGTTTTTCGAAGAGAAGAAAAACCGCGCCGAAAGCGACCGCGACGAGCTCCTCGAAGACGTCCTCATCCTGACCCGGGAGTTCGAAGACCTCCGAGCAAGGCTCGGCGGTTTCGAGGAAACGCTCGGGACGAACCGGTCCGACGTCTTCCGCGCTGAGGCGAACTTCGAGACCGCGCGCGAGGCCCGGCTCGTCGAGGAGAAGGATATCGAGCGCCTGCGCGGCGAATATCTTCAGGCGCTGCAGGGCCTGACGGAGGCCAAGAACGAAAGCGTCAGGACCGACAAGGAGATCGAACTCCTCAGCCGCCAGGAGGAGAAGCTCGCGGCCCAGCTCGGCGAGCAGGCCGGACTCCTCGTCGAGACCACGGACCGGACGGGTGGCCTCGAGCGGGGCATCGCCGAGCACCGCGACCTCCGGCAAGTCCTGGTCGGCCGGGCGGAGGAGGTCAAGACGGCGCTCAGCTCCCTGCGTTCTTCCCTGGATGAAACCCGGCGCCGGCTCGAGGCGCTCAAAACGCGGCGGGACGAATCCGCCTACCACCTCCAAGCCCTCCGCAAGATCGACGAGAAAGAGCGCGGCGAATCCCCGGCCGACGATGTCCCCGGCGGGCTGGGCATCCTGGCCGACCTCATCCGGACGAACCCGGAGAACGCCCTCCTCTTCGACACGTTCTGGCGGGAGGGGGCCAGGTCCCGCGTCGTTCCTGTCGAAGAATTCCTGAGGGGCCTTCCGGAGGGCCTTCGCGGAAACTACCTGCTCATCCCGGCCGCGGCCAGGCCGGCCATCCCCGAAGAGGTCCTGGGCCGCCCCGGGGTCATCGGGCTGCTCAAGAGCCTCATCGAACCCGACGACCGCCTCAAGGACCGGCTGTCCGGCCTCGAGGACGCCGTCATCGTCAGGGACGCCGGCGAAGCGGTCCGGGCCTGGGTCGAGCATCCCGGGCTGAATTTCCTGACGCCTTCGGGCGACCTGCTCCTGTCCTCGGGCCTCCTCCGGCTCGGCGAAAAGGCCGAAGGTGCGATCGCCCTGACCTCGGAAATGCGCCGGCTCGACGCGGAGATCGCCCGTCTCGAGTCCGAATCCGCCCCCGCCATCGCCGACCTCGAAGAAAAGCAGAAAGATATCGGAGCCCTCGAAGCCGAGCTCTCGGGCGTCCGCGATAACCTCGAGCGGGCGGAGCGCGTCGTCCAGGACAGGGAACGCGAATATCGCTACGGGCTCAACGAGCTCGAGAGGATCCGGACGACACAGACGATCCTCGGCCGCGAGCTCGGTCTCCTGCGCGACGAGAAAGAGCGGCTCGGCGAGATCCTCCGCAGCGCGGGCGAAGGCCTGATGCTCCGCGAGTCCGAAACCCGGGATCTCAAGGAAAAGATCGAAGCGAAGGAGACGGCCCTGGCCGCCCTCGCGGCCGAAGCCGCCGGCCTCGAACGCCTCTTCTTCGAAAAGAAGGCCGGTCTCGACCTCGTCCAGGAAAAGATGAACGGCATCGGCGACCAGATGCGGGCGACCGCGAAACGGAAGGAAGCCGCGACGGCCAAGATCCAACAGCTCGAGACCGACGCCCGGCGAAGTGAGGAGGACAAGGCCCGGCTCCGCGACGAGATCCTAGCCCTCCGGGAAAGCGCCAGGACCCTCGGCGAAGAGCGCCTCCGGGCCGAGGCCGGGCTGGAAGCGACGGAAGACGAACTCGAGGAGGTCCGCAAGGCCCTCGAAGGGTCCGAGACCATCGTCCAGAAAAGCAGGGAAGAGGAGGAGGCGGCCAAGAACGAGCGGGTCAGGCACGAGATCCGCAAGGCCGAGGTCGAGCGCGACCTGGTCAACCTCGACGAAATGTGCTGGCAGGAGCTCAAGAAAACCCTGGCCGAGCTCCGGGCGGAGGCCAAGGCCGCCGGCGAGGCCGCTCCCGCGGCCGTCCCCGCCGACGACCAGGAGGCCGAAGAGCTGGCCGAAGAGGACGCCGAGGCTTCCGAACCGGCGGACAAGACCGGCCTTCCGGACGAGGCCGTCAAGCCCAGGCGGACCGCGAAGAAATGGCGGCCCATCGCCGAGATGATCGACGACGAGGTCGAAAAAGAACTCGACGAATCGCGCGAGACCCTCGGCCGTTTCAAGCCGGTCAACCTCATGGCCGAGGAGGAATACCTCGAGCAGAAGAAACGCTTCGACTTCCTCTTCGAGCAGCGCCGCGACCTCCGGGACTCCATCGCCTCGACCGAGGCGGCCATCCGTAAGATCGACGAGGAGAGCAAGACCCAGTTCCTCAAGGCCCTGGAGGAGGTCAACAAGAACTTCCAGGAGATCTTCGCGGCCCTCTTCAAGGGCGGCAACGCCGAGGTCAAGCTCCTCGAGCCGGACAACCCCTTGGAGAGCGGCGTCGAGATCGTCGCCCAGCCGCCGGGCAAGCGCGTCCAGAACCTCAACCTGCTATCCGGCGGCGAGAAATCCCTGACCAGCCTGTCGTTCCTGTTCGCCCTCTTCCGCTACCGGCCCTCGCCCTTCTGTTTCCTGGACGAAGTGGACGCCGCCCTCGACGACGTCAACCTGGCCCGCTTCCTCGACCTCCTGAAGACGATCAAGCACCAGACCCAGTTCATCCTCATCACCCACAACTACAAGACGATGGAAGTGGCCGACTACATCTACGGCACGACCATGTCCGAGCCCAACATGACCAAGCTCCTGTCGGTGAAGCTCGATAAAAAAAGCGGCGAAGAACCGAACAATTTGTTATGATAGCGCCGGTCAACCCGGACGTGTAGGAGGGCGGCATGTCGAGTTATCTCATCATCATCCTCATCTATCTCCTCGCTTTGACGGTCCTGAACTTCGTCCGCTCCCGGCGGATCAAGAGCCAGGAGCAGTTCATGGTCGCCGGCCGGAGCCTCAAGTGGCAGGTCATGGTCTTCACTCTGATCTGCACCTGGATCGGCTCCGGGACGTTCATCAGCGGCGCGGAGTTCGCCTCGAAATCCGGGTTCTCGGCCCTCTGGCTGGCCGCCGGGGCCTGGGTGGGGATCATCCTCATCTACTTCCTCGCCGCTAAGATCCACACCTTCGGGCAATACACGGTCGGCGACGTCCTCGAGGTCCGCTACGGACCGGCGGCCCGAATCTTCGGGGCCGTCGCGCTGATCCTGTCGTTCGTCTCCATCGTTTCCTACCAGTTCGTCGCCGGCGGGTTCATCCTCAACGTCATCACCGACGGCAAGATCTCCGAGGCGACGGGCACGTTCATCGCCGCCGCCTTCGTCATCCTCTTCACGGCCCTGGGCGGGATGGTCGCCATCGCCTACACGGACCTGCCGAACGGCATCATCATCGTCCTGGCCTGCCTCCTGGCCGTGCCCTTCGTCATCGCCGGCACGGGTGGCCTGCCGGCGGCCAAGGCGGCCTTGGAACCGGGCTATTTCGCCGTCGTCAACAACCAGTTCGGCGTCCACCCCTGGCTGAAGGCCATCGGCTACTTCCTGTCGACGATGTTCCTCCTCCTGGGCGTGCAGAGCATGTACCAGAAGTTTTACAGCGCCAAGTCGGGGAAGGACGCCAAGAAGGCCGTCGCCTGGTGGACCGTCGGGACGATCTTCGTCGAGACGATCGTCGTCGTCATCGCCGTCTTTGCCTTCAGCAAGCTCAAGGGCCAGATCGACCTGAGCGTGCCCAAGGCCGGCGGCAAGGTCGTTTTGATGGCGGCCAAACAGCTCGTCCCCTTCCCCGTCGGCGTTCTGCTCCTCGGCGCGGCCTGCGCCGTGGTCATCTCCACGGGCATGAACTACCTTCTCTCCCCCTCGACAACGATCATGCGCGACATCTACCAGCGCTTCATGAAGAAGAACGCCGACCCGAAGAAAATGGTCGCCCTTCAGAAGGTCATCATCGTCGTCATCGGCGTGCTGGCTTTCCTGCTGGCCACCCAGCTCAAGTCCGTCCTGGAGATGAGCTTCTTCGCCTACACGATCTATGGCGTCGCCATCACCCCGGCCCTCATCGCCGCGCTGGCCTGGAAGCGCGTGACCAGGGCGGGCGGCCTGGCCTCGATCATATCGGGCACGTTCGTCTGTCTCGCCTTCTTCGCCCTGTCCAAGATCCCGGGCATACCGGCCCCCGACGGCGACCCCTGGGGCATCCCGATCATCTACCCGTCGCTCATCGCCTCGCTCGGGGCCCTCGTCATCGTCAGCCTGCTCACGCCGAAACCCAAGCCGGAGGAATTGGAGAGATTTTTCCCCAAGCCCAAATAGACGCGCTCCTCTCATTCCCACCGGATTAGAGGCCGTAGCGCAGGGCGATGCCAGGCGGAGTCCAAAAACCGATATCCCTCGGCATGGACGATCATAAAGCCACCCGGGCTGTGACGGGGACCATCCAAAGCCCCCGTAGCGGAGGGGGACCCAGCGGCTTGCCGATGGGGGAACCGCCGGGACTGGTTCCCGGGGGCCGGGGGATATGGGTGGTCCCCGTCACAGCCAAAACGGGTGGCGTCCCGGCGAGGACGGAGACGATGCCCGAAGACCCTCAACGGCCGACAGAGGTAAAATGAAGACGGGCGTGGTGACGGACAAACGCTACATGGATCACGACATGGGCGCATACCATGTCGAGTCGCCGCATCGGATCGAGGTCCTCAACCGAATGCTCGAGGAGGACCCGCCCTTCGCCTACCTCCCCATCGAGCCCCGGCCCGCGACCGACGAAGAAGTGGGCTGGGTTCACGAAAAGGGTTATATCGACCTTGTCCGGTCCACGGCGGGCAAGACCGTTCCCCTGGACATGGACGCAACCGCGGGGCCGAAGACCTTCGCAACCGCCCTTCTCGCCGCGGGCGGCTTCCTCAAGTCGCTCGACCTGATCATGGACGGGACGGTCCGGAACGCCTTCGCCCTCGTCCGGCCGCCCGGCCACCACGCCGAAGCGTCCCAGGCCCTGGGTTTTTGCTTCTTCAACAACGTCGCCATCGGCGCCGAACACCTCATCCGCGAACACGGCCTGCGGCGGGTCCTCGTCGTCGATTGGGACCTTCATCACGGCAACGGGACCGAGCACGCGTTCTACGCTCGCCGGGACGTGATGTACTTTTCGACCCATCAGGTCCCCCTCTACCCGGGAACCGGCGCTGCTCGTGATTTCGGCGCGGGCGACGGGCTCGGCTTCAACCTCAACGTTCCACTCCTCGCCGGCAAGGGCGACGCCGATTATCTCCACATCTTCGAGAGGATCCTGGCTCCGGTCGCCGCCCAGTTCAAGCCCGAGTTCATCCTCGTGAGCGCCGGCTTCGACATCGCCGCCGGAGACCCTCTCGGAGGGATGGCTGTGACGCCGGCCGGATTCGGGCTCCTGACGGCGTCCCTCCAGGCCATGGCCGAGAGGACCGCGGCGTGCCGGCTGGCCCTGGTCCTCGAGGGCGGCTACGACCTCGGGGCCCTCCGGGACGGCGTCCGGGAGGTCCTGAAAACGCTCGCCAAGAGGGACAGTCCTCATTCGGAGGCGGATGGCCCGCTTCCGAATGAGGGCAGTCCCCCTGCGGAGGACAGTCCCCTTCCCCGCCCTGGCTCCGGTCGCTCAGAGGGACAGCCCCCCTGCGGGGGACAGTCCCCTTCGCTCCGGGCCGAACTCGAGGATCCCCTCCGCACCTTCCGCCGGAAGTGGGACATCCCGGCTGCCTGATTGTCCTCCCCCTGGAAAAACGTCACCTATACAGGACAAACCGGGCCAGTTTCCTGCCCTTTTTCAGGGGGGACCTTTGGCATAGTTCTTGCATTAAGAAGATTTCGGATAGGAGAATGACCATGAAAAGGACAACGGTTGTCATGATCGCGCTTTTCCTGACCGCTGCCGGGGCTTGGGCCCAGGATCCCAAGGCCGCCCCTCCCCAGGATACGAAAGATGCGAAGTACACGAACGAATCCGTTGCCCGCCTAAGCTTCGTCGAGGGGAAGGTGTTCGTCCAGAGGGCGTCCGACCTCGGCAACGAGGAAGGGGCCCTCAACATGCCCATCAGCGAGGGCGACCGCATCGGCACGGCGGACGGCCGGGCCGAGATCCACTTCGGCAAGGGCAACTACATCCGGCTCGATAACGACACCAAGCTCGACGTCCTGAACCTGCCCAAGAAGGAAGACGATGTTACGCGGCTCCGGGTCTGGTCGGGGAACATCTACCTCGTCGTGGGCACGCTGAAGAAGGAAAAGGGAATCGAGCTCCACTCGGCCGATTCCTCTTTCTATGTCCTCGACCGCGGCATCTACCGGATGGACGTCCGGGAAAACAGGGACACGGAGATCCAGGTCTATCAGGGGCTCATCGAAGCCGCCGGCGAGGAGGGTTCGACCCTGCTCAAGGCGTCCCAGCGGCTCGAGGTCTCCGAGGGCCGTTTCGCCTCAAAGCCGTCATCGTTCATCGCGGTGGCCGACGACGGTTTCGACAAGTTCAATGAGTCCCGGAATTCGGTGACAGGCCGGCAGTACGCCAAGAGCCACATGCCCGAGGAGCTGTCCGACTTCGAAGCCGAGCTCGACGACAACGGCGAGTGGATGTACCTCGCCCCCTACGGCAACGTCTGGGTGCCGGGCGGGGTCGACGAAGACTGGCGCCCCTACAACAATGGCCGTTGGTCCTGGCTGCCCCTGTCCGGATGGACCTGGTGGCCGTATGAGCCCTGGGGCTGGTCGACGTCCCACTATGGACGCTGGCATTGGGGACTCGACCTCGGCTGGTACTGGATCCCCATGAGCATGTGGGGCCCGGCCTGGGTCAACTGGTGGGGGGATGATTTTTACTTCGGCTGGGCGCCGCTCAGCTACTGGGGCTACCCGGGCATCCTCATGGGCGGCCAATACTACGGTCACTATTACGGAGCTTACTATCCTTACGAGTCGCGGGCCCTGACAGTCGTCCGCCGCGACCATCTCAAGGACCCCGGCATTTCCCGAAACGCCCTCAGGGGGGATTCTCTCAAGGGCCTGACCCGGATGAGCCTGACGAGCCGGAACCTCAGCCTCAGGCCGGCGGGGACGAAGATATCCGTCCAGCCGCTCGACGGGAACCGGGTCCTGCTCCGGAAGGACGACCGTTCGACCGGACTCACCCAGGACAAGAGGATCGGCCGCGACGCCATCGGCACGTCGCCGACGAGCCCGCGCACGATCCGGAAACCGGAGGCGGCGGGCAAGTCTCAAGGCCAGACGGCCGGGAAATCGGCCAAACCGCAGACGGTCAAGAGCCCGGATAAGGGCTCGACCAAGACGGCCAGCCCGTCCAAGGGCTCGGGCACCGCGACGGGCAAGATCCGGAAGAAGGACGGGAGCGCCGAAACGGCCTCGAGCGCCTCGAGCGCCTTAGACGGATACAAGAGTTCGCCGTCCGTTTCGAGGACGGCGGCCGGAGTGGGCAGCCCGAGGACGGTCAACGGCTATCCCTCATCCCCCACCATCACGCGGCCCAGGTCCTACGGGGACGGCGGCGCGGCCAGGGCCAGGACCTTTACAGGTCCCTACTCCCGGCCGTCCTCGTTCCGGGGAACGTCGGGAAGCCCGTCGGTCCGTTCGGGAAGTTCTTCGTCGGGGCGCAGTTCGACCCGGGTCGGCTCCTCGTCTTCGGGCTCCAAGAGCTCCTCGCGCAGCTCCGTCTCCCGCAGCGGGAGCTCGTCGTCCCGGGGTTCGTCCTCGGGCTCACGGAGCGCTTCGGGCGGCAGCGCCAGAAAAAAGTAGCAACCCCTTTCCATTAGAGGGGGGCGTCTCTCTCCTCATGGCCGGTTTGGGAGGGACGCCCCCCGTTTTTTATCTCAGCGTTCCTCGCTCGCCTTTTCGCCCGAATAATAATCCAGGATTCTGAGGTGGTCGGCGAGCGTGCAGAACCGTGAGGGTTCCGTGCCCGGAAAAAAAACCTCCCGGAACGGATAACGGCAGATGGGCGTGGCCAACAATCCGGTTTTCCGGTCGATCTCGACGAAGACGAGGTTCGGCGGAACCTCGAAATCCGCGGGCTGGAAATCCACGACGCCGTTGCTCGCCGCCTTCTTTCGGACGTCGTCGATGACCCGGCTGAAGAAATCCTGCCAGATGGGCAGGGCCGCGGCGGCCCCGGTCTGCCTTTTTCCGAGCGGCACCGGCTTGTCGTGGCCGACCCAGACGCCCGCGCAAAGGGTCGACGAGAACCCGATGAACCAGGCGTCCGTGTACTTGTCGGTCGTCCCGGTCTTTCCCGCCAGCGGCCAGCCGAGGACGCTGGCCGCCGCCCCCGTTCCCTGCTCCATGACGCCGCGCATCAGGTGGGTCATCATGTAGGCGGTTTGGGGCGAGACGACTTCATTCGATTCCACCTGCGTCTCTTCGAGGATGTTGCCGTCCTTGTCTTCGATCCGGGTGATGAAATAAGGCCGGAACCGGACGCCCTTGTTGGGAAACGTCGAGAACGCGGAGACCATTTCGAGCAGGGTTATTTCGAACGTGCCCAGGCTGAGCGAGAGATACGGGTTGAGAGGCGACGTGATCCCGAAGCGGCGGCAGTATTCGACGCCGACCTGGGGCGAGATGAAATCGAGGAGCTTGGCCGTGATGACGTTCCGTGATTCTTCGAGGCCGCTCCGGACCGTGACGGCGCCCTTGTACTTCCGGTCGTAGTTCTTGGGCGACCAGGGTTCGCCGTTCCAGCGGTCGATGAAGGTCACCGGTTCGTCGACGATGACGCTGGCCGGGGTGAAGCCGTGCTCGAGGGCGGCGGTGTAGAGGAGCGGCTTGATGGCCGAGCCCGTCTGCCGCGGCGCCTGGACGGCCCGGTTGAACTGACTGTCCCGGAAGGAATATCCGCCGACGAGGGCCTTGACCTGACCCGTCTGGGGGTCGATGGCCACGAAGCCGCCGTTCCGGACGGGCTTCTGGTCGAGGGAAACCCGGGCTTCCTTCCCCGACGCGTCGACGGAGTTGACACTGACCTGGACGACGTCGCCGCGCTTGACGAGGGCGTCCAGAAACCTGGCCTTCGTCCAGCCGATGTTCTTGTTCGTCATCGTCCCGAGGACGTTCTTGACCCGGACCGTGGCCTCGGTCCGCGAAACGGAGAGGACGACGGCGTCATAGGCCTCATCGGCTTCGACGGACTGGCTTTCCCAGCTCAAGAGCCACTGGTCTTCGGGTTCGGCCTGAGCGCCGGCGACGAGGCCTTTCATGACTTCCGGACCGGCCGTGAGCAGGTTCGGCTTGTCCGCCCGCCAGCCGTTATTCCGGTTCTCGGTGTCGCGGAGCCCCGCGTGCAGGGACCGTTCCGCGTGCCGCTGAAGCGTCGGGTCGAGCGTCGTATAGACCTTGAGTCCCGCCCGGTAGAGGCCTTCGTAGCCATAATTTTTCTCGAGATACCGACGGACCTCCTCAAAGAAATAAGCGCCGAACTCCGCGCTCGTCCGCCTCAACGGGAGGACGCTCATCGGCCTTTGTTTTGCTCCCTCCCCCTGCGCCTTGGTCAGATAGCCCTCAGCGATCATCCGGTTGAGGACGTGGTTGCGGCGGCCGAGTGTCCCTTTCGGGTTCGTATAAGGGGAATAGAGCGATGGGCCGCGGAAGTTCCCGGCGATGAGGGCCGCTTCCTCGAGGTCCAGCTCGCCGACGTCCTTGCCGAAAAAGAGATGGGCCGCGGCCTGGACCCCGAAGGCGCCATGCCCGAGGGGGAAGTGGTTGCAGTAAAGCTCGAGGATTTTTTCCTTGGAATAGAGCTTCTCGATTTCGCGCGACAGGAAGAGTTCCTTGAGCTTGCGCCGGAGGCTGACCTCCCGATAAAGGAAGAGCGAACGGGCCAGTTGCTGGGTGATCGTACTGCCGCCTTCGGGCCGGCGGCCGGTAAAAACCTTGAACAGGTCCGCCTTGACCGCCCTCAGGATACCGCGGAGGTCCACCCCCCCATGGCGGAAGTAGTTGGGGTCCTCCGTGGCCACGATGGCGTTGATGAGGGCCTTGGGGATCTGGTCATATGGCACCTCGACCCTCCGCTCCTCGGCGAACTCCTTGACCGGCTGCCCGTTGGCCGCGTAGACCGTGGTAATGAGCTTGGGCCGGAACGTCTCGATATCGGCGACGGAGGGGAGGTCATCCTTGATGGCGACGTAGGAGCCGACGATCCCTCCCAGGCCGATAGCCAGCCCGGCCAGGACGGTGATGAGGAAGGCGCGGAGGAGCGTCCGCTTCTTGAACCTGCGGATCTTGATCTTGAGCGCTGGGATCTTCAATTTTGGAAACTTTGAGATGGCGTTCTTCAGGTCCGGCTGGTTCGGATCCGAGATACTCATGGTGCTCAGGCCATGATAGCAAAACCGCCCTCAAAAGACAAAAGAGGGCCGGAGCGAAGACCGCCGCCCGTTTTGGCAACGATGGGGGCCCGGAACCGGGGACATGTACCGTTTCTCCGGAAACGGTACGTGTCCCCATTCCCAATGGGGGGCTGTCCCTCTTGGCTACGGAAAACGGGCGGACTCGGGGACATGTACCGCGTCGAGAGAAGCGGTACGTGTCCCCCTTCTTTTCCAACAAGAACGGGGACACGTACCAAAGGTACATGTCCCCTTTTCTGCGTCCTCGCTCGGCAAGCCCACATAAATATGTGGGGGGTCTTCCCAAAGGAGGCTACGGAATAAGGGGCTGAGGTGTATCGTCAGAGGGAGCGGCGGGGAGCGGATTCTGAGAAGCGACCGGCAGAAGCACGGCGGAGCGGCTCGAAGCCGCGCTTCTGGGAAATATCTCAAACAAGTCCAATGAAAGAAATCTCTTTTCAGATAGTTACCAGGATTGTGGCTCCGGGTACTCCACCACAATCCTGCTGGTCGCTACGAAGACTCCGCTCCCTGCCGCTCCGACGACACCCCTCGGCCCGAAGAACTAAGATTAGGCCCGGAAACGGGGACATGTACCGCGTCGAGAGAAGCGGTACGTGTCCCCCTTCTTTTCCAACAAGAACGGGGACACGTACCAAAGGTACATGTCCCCTTTTCTGCGTCCTCGCTCGGCGTAGATGAGGAAGGAGAAGGAGGATCGGAACTAGATGTTAAGGCCGGGTTCGTAGGGAGCGGATCCCGAACAGGGACTGTCCCCTCATGAGGGGACAGTCCCCTCGAGGGGGGACAGTCCCTCTTGGCTGTCCCCTTTGGCTAGATCAAGCGCGAGAGGAGCGGTGCGACGCGGGCCCAGATGGCCCGGCCGACGGCCCGGCGGTCGCCCCGGCCGTCGAGGTGGACGAATCCGGGCCCCTTGAAGCTGCGGAAGATGCGGGCGACCCGGACGAGATAGTCCTCGCGTTCGAAGAGCTCGTCGCTGGTCTTCCGGCCGCGGATGCGGGCCAGGCCGGCCCTCGCGTCGACGTCGAGGACGACGACCAGGTCGGGCCTCACGGCGAAGGCCTCGTTCATCCGGCGGATCTTGCCCGTGTCGATACCCTTGGCGCCCTGGTAGGCGATGGTCGAGAAGTAATATCTATCGAGGACGACGACCTTGCCGGCTTTGAGAGCCGGGACGAGGTTTATGGCCACATTCTCGCGGCGGTCCTTGACGAAGAGCTCGAGCTCCTCAGCCGGCGTCAGCGAATCGGCGCGGGCGGCCAGGCGCTTGACCTCCCGGCCCCACCGCCCCCGGGTCGGCTCGCGGAAAAAAACGGCATCGTAACCGCGGTACCGGAGCCGTCCGAGGAGGGAGCGCGCCTGGGTCGTTTTCCCGGAGCCGTCGATCCCTTCGAGGACGACGAGGATGCCTTTTTTAAGCTTGCGGGGCATGGGAAGGTCATCTTAAACCCGAACGCCCCTGGGATGCAATCCCGGGATGCAACGAACTCGGCCGGGCGGGCGTTTGTAACAGGTTGGCCGAATTGAATTTTCGGGCCTAATATGGTATTTTTGAATATCAAATTACGGAGGCACGGCATGAAAAAATTCGCTTGGATCGCCATCTCGAGCTTTACCCTGGGCCTGCTCCTCGCGGGCTACCTTTTCCTCTATCTCCCCGAAAAAAGCGTGGCGCCCTCGGACATCTTCGCTTCGGGGACGGCTCCGGCTACGTCGGCGAACCTATTCGCCTCTCCCGCACCCCAGGAGAAGGCGACCCTGGATTTCGTCACCATCGCCGAAAAGATCGGCCCGGCCGTCGTCCGCATCGAGGCCGAGCGCCAGGAGCGGCCGAACTCCTCCGGCCCCGGGGAGGAGTGGCCATTCGGCGACGACTTCTTCAACAGGTTCTTCGGCCAGCCGCGGCAGAACCAGCCGGAATCCAACACCGTCCAGGTCGGCGGTACGGGTTTCTTCATCACCGCCGACGGCTACATCCTGACCAACAACCACCTCGTCGATAAGGACAAGACGACGAGCGTCACTGTCACCACCCTCGGCGGGAAAGAATACGACGCCAAGATCGTCGGCACGGACCCGGGAACGGACCTGGCCCTGATCAAGATCCAAGCCAAGGACCAGCCCTTCGCCGAGCTCGGCGACTCCGGGCAGGTCAAGGTCGGCGAATGGGTCCTGGCCATCGGCAATCCCCTCGGGATGGAGCACACCGTCACGGCCGGTATCGTCAGCTACAAGGGGCGCCAGATCGACACCCAGAGCTATCAGGACTTCATCCAGACCGACGCAGCCATCAACCGCGGCAACAGCGGCGGCCCGCTCATCAACATGAAGGGCGAGGTCATCGGCATCAACTCCATTATGATGACCTCGGGCTTCGCCGGCAGCATCGGCATCGGCTTCGCCATCCCTTCGAGCATCGCCAAGAAGGTCGTCGTCCAGCTCAAGGAGAAGGGCCGGGTCATCCGCGGCCGCCTCGGCGTCCAGATCCGGGACCTCACGGAGGGCATGGTCAAGCAGTGGAACCTCAAGTCCAAGGCGGGGGCCGTGGTCATCTCCGTCGAGCCCGACTCCCCGGCGGAACTGGCCAAGATCAAGCAGTACGACGTCCTCACTCAGGTCAACGGCGAGCCGGTCAAGAACGGCGACGACCTGCGCTTCCGCATCGCCGACATCCTGCCCGGCGGCAAGGTCAACCTGACCGTCGTCCGCGACGGCAAGGAGACGAAGGTCACAGCGATCGTCGACGAGCTCGCGCCCGAGCGCGAAAAAGGCCAGGTCGCGAGCCTCGATAAGGACATCGGCGTCTCCGTCATGGCCCTGACGCCCAACACGGCCCGCCGCTACGGGCTCAGGACGACCGAGGGCCTGCTGATCACGGAAGTCCGGAACGGGAGCGAAGCGGCCCGCCAGAACCTGGCCGCGGGCATGATCATCCTCGAGGTCAACCGGAAGAAGGTGACCACGGTCCGCAATTTCGAGGACATCCTCAAGAAGACCGAAAGCGGCGACGAAGTCATTCTCCTCGTCCGCCAGGAGTTCGAAGGCCGGCCCCAGGACTTCATCGCCACAGTCAAAGTCCGCTGATGCGGTTCACAAAGCTCCACGGGCTCGGCAACGACTTCCTGGTCGTGAGCCCGGGCGGGGCGGATCTCTCCTCCGCCGGGGAGTTGGCACGGAAGATCTGCGACCGGCACACGGGAGTCGGGGCCGACGGCCTCATCTTTCTCATCCCTGAAAAAGGTGAGCCCGCCAGGGCCGGGTTCCGGATTTTCAACGCCGACGGCAGCGAAGCGGAGATCTCGGGCAACGGATTACGCTGCGCCGCCGCCTTTCTGGCCTCGAGCGGGGGGGTCACATCGCCGAAGGTCCTCTTCAGGACGGCGGCGGGAGAGCGCCCGAGCGAGGTCATCGCCTCTAAGGGCTCCCTATTCGAGGTCAGGATAGGGCTCGGCGCGCCGCGTCTCGCCTCGAAGGATATCCCGTTCGACGACGGCCGAGTCCACGACCGTGTCCTCGACTACCCGCTGTCCGTGATCCACAAGACCTTTCCAGTCACCTGCGTTTCCATTGGCAACCCTCATTGCAGCCTTTTCTTCGACGCCCTCCCGTCCCACGGCGAATGGCGCGGCATAGGCGCCGAAATCGAATCGCACCCGTTCTTCCCCAATAGGACGAATGTCGAATTCATCCGGGTCGTCGGCCGGGACGAGATCGAAGTCCTCTTCTGGGAACGCGGCGTCGGGGAAACGCTGGCCTCGGGCACCGGCTCCGCGGCGGCGGCGGTCGCCTCCATGCTCAAGGGGCTGACGGACCGCTTGGTCAAGGTCCGGACGGCCATGGGCGGCCTGACCGTGGAGTGGCCTGAGGGCGGGGAGGTTTCCCAGACCGGCCCGGCCGAAGTCGTCTTTTCAGGCGATTACCCGGCACCCTGACCGGCTACCGGACACCCGCGTAAGAGAAATGGTCGAACCCCCCCGGGCGAAGGGGCGCTTTCTTTTTGTCGGAACCAACCAGGAAGATTTTTTTTCCGGCGGTGACGCGGCCGATCATCGTCAGCTTGAATTTTGAGGAGAGCTTCCGCACGGTCGTGAGCTTCGCCGGCCGGACGGTGAACAGGAGCTCGAAGTCCTCTCCCCCGTTGAGAGCCATATCCAGCGGGTCTTTTGTGCACCTCTTCAACGCCGCCGAGACCGGGATCAGGGACGAATTAACCTCGGCTCCAACGCGGCTTTCCTCGCAGATATGAGCTAGGTCCACGCTCAAGCCGTCCGAGACGTCGATCATGGCTGAGGCGAGCTTTCTCCGGGCCAGCAGCGCCCCCAGCTCCAGGCGCGGGACCGGGTCGAGGAAAGCCCTGATGAGCGGCCCGGCTCCCCTGCCCTTTCCCTGAAGGCCGCCTTCCTCGAGCAGCCGGAATCCCTGGGCGGCGTCGCCGAGTGTTCCCGAAACGAACACCCAATCGCCCGCCCTTGTGCCGCTTCTCGTCACCGGGGACTTGGCCTCCCCCGTGACCGTGACCGAGATCATGACCTTGTCGCTCTGGGACAGGTCGCCTCCGACCAAAACCACGCCCGCCTCGCGGGCTGCGCTCCGGAACCCGGCCATGAACTTCCGGAGCCAGCTCTCTTCGAGGTCCCCGGGCATGGCCATCCCGACGAGCGCGTGCAGGGGACGTCCGCCCATAGCGGCGATGTCGCTGAGGTTGACGTTGAGGGCTTTGCGGCCGAGAAGGCGCGGCGGATGGACGGCCCGCCGAAAATCCTCGTCCTCGACGAGGATGTCCGTCGTCAGCAACAGGGAGTTCGGCGCCTTGACCAGGGCCGCGTCGTCGCCGATGCCTATGAGGATATCCTTCCGCGGTTCGCCGAAGGCCCGCCGGATCCGCGATATCACCCGCCGTTCGCCCAGCTCTTTCAGCCGCATCGCGACCCTCCTATGGGGACTGTCGCCCGCTGAGTCCTCGAAGCGAGGGGACTGTCCCTCTTATCGAGGCTTTTCTTTGGTTCTTCTCCTGATTTCGGGGAAAATCCAACGGCGGTGAATGCCGCCCTGAAGACCCCCGTAGCGGAGGGGGACCCATCGCCGAGCGATGGGGGAACCGCCGGGACTGGTTCCCAGGGGGGCCGGGGGGATAAGGGCGGTATTCATTGCCGTGATTCCCCGAAAACGGGAGAAAAACCTATTATTTGCGTCTCGCACCACCGGGTTTCGGCGCCTTGCCGAAGGGCCTGACCATAGCGTTGCTGAACACTTCCTTGACGTCCTCGACGTAGATGAACTCCATGTCGCGGATGACCTTCTTGGGGATCTCGTACAGATCTTTTTTATTCGCGGCCGGCATGATCATCTTCCTGATGCCGGCCCGCTGGGCGGCCAGAACCTTCTCCTTGACCCCGCCGACGGGCAGGACGTTGCCGCGGAGCGTGATCTCGCCGGTCATGGCCACGTCCCACTTGACCTTGTTGTTCGTGCAGACGGAGATGAAGGACGTGGCGATGGTCACGCCGGCCGACGGCCCGTCCTTGGGGATGGCCCCCTCGGGGATGTGGACGTGGAAGTCGTTCCGGGAGAAGATCTTGCTGTCGATGCCGAACTCCGAGGCGTGGGCCCGGGCGTAGCTCAAGGCGGCCTGGGCGGATTCCTTCATGACGTCGCCGAGGGAGCCGGTGAGGGACAGCGCGCCCTTGCCCGGCATCTTCGTCGCCTCGACGAACAGGATCTCGCCGCCCGTGGCCGTCCAGGCAACACCGGTGGCGAGGCCGACCTGGTCCTTCTTGAGGAGCTGGTCCTTGAAGATCTTCGGCGGGCCGAGGTGGCGCTCGATCGACTGGGCCGTGACGACGGTCAGGCCCTTCTTGCCCTCGGCGACCTTGCGGACGACCTTGCGGCAGACCGAGGCCATCTCGCGCTCGAGGTTGCGGACGCCGGCTTCCCTCGTATACAGGGAGATGATTCTCTTGACCGCGCCGCCGGTGAAGCTGATGAGCTTCGGGGTCAGGGCGTTCTCGGCGACCTGCTTCGGGATGAGGTGGCGGACGGCGATCTGGAGCTTTTCTTCCTCCGTGTAGCCCGGAAGCTCGAGCACCTCCATGCGGTCGCGGAAGGCCGGCTGGATGGGGTCGAGGAGGTTGGCCGTGGTGATGAACATGACCTTGGACAGGTCGTAGGGCACACTCAGATAATGATCACGGAACTGGTTGTTCTGCTCAGGGTCGAGGACCTCGAGGAGGGCCGATGACGGGTCGCCGCGGAAATCGGAGCCGATCTTGTCGACCTCGTCCATCATGAAGACGGGATTCTCCGAGCCGGCCCGGCGGATGCCCTGGATGATACGGCCGGGCATGGCCCCGACGTAGGTCCGCCGGTGGCCGCGGATCTCGGCCTCGTCATGGATGCCGCCGAGGGAGATGCGGACGAACTTCCGGCCGAGGGCCCGGGCGATCGACCGGCCGAGCGAGGTCTTCCCCACCCCGGGCGGGCCGACGAAGCAGAGGATGGGCCCCTTGGCCGTCTTGGACAGCTTTCGGACGCCGAGATACTCGAGGATGCGCTCCTTGACCTTCTCCAGGCCGTAGTGGTCGTCGTCGAGGATCTTTTTGGCCTTGACCAGGTCGAGCGTGTCGACCGTGGCCTTGTTCCAGGGCAGCATGAACATCCAGTCGAGGTAGTTGCGGACGACCGACGTCTCGGCCGACTCCGGGTGCATCTGGGCCAGGCGGCTGATCTGCTTCTCGAGCTCCTCCTTGACCTCGTCGGAGACCCGGATCTTGCGCAGCTTGTCCTGGTAGATCTTGAGCTCTTCCTGGATCTCCGTGCCCTCACCGAGCTCCTTCTGAATGGCCTTCATCTGCTGGCGCAGGAAGTACTGCTTCTGGAGCTTGTCCATCTCGCCCTTGGCCTCGATCGAGATCTTGGACTGGACGTCGAGGATCTCGAGCTCCCGGGTCAGGAGCTCGAAGACCTTCTTCAGCCGCTGGGCGGGGTCGGCGATCTCGAGGATGGCCTGGGCCTCCTCGACCTTGAGGTCGAGGTTGCTGGCCGTCAGGTCGGCCAGGCGCCCGGCCTCGTCCACGTTCGAGGCGATGATGAGGACCTCGGGCGCGAGGTTCTTGCCGAGCGAAGCCGCCCGCTCGAGCCCGGAGCGGACGTTGCGGATGAGGGCCTCGCTCTCGAGGCTCTTCTCGGGCTTGTCGGGCTCCTGGACGACCAAGACCTCGGCGATGATGTGGGCCCCCTCCTCCTCGAAGGACTGGACCCGGGCCCGGACGAGGCCCTGGGCCAGGATGCGCACCCGGCCGTCGGGCAGCTTCAGCATGCGCATGATCAGGGCGACCGTGCCGACGTCGTAGACGTCCTCGCGCTTGGGGTTCTCGACCTCCATGTCCTTCTGGGTCAGGAGGAGGATCATCCGGTTGGTCGAGAGCGCGACGTCGATCGCGTTCTTCGATTTTTCCCGGCCGACAAAGAGCGGGGCGATCATGTAGGGGAAGATGACGACGTCCCTCAGAAGCAGCACGGGCAGCTTGGCCGGGACCTGGAGCTTCTGGCTCTGCTCCTCCATGATGCCCCCGAGCTCGTCGCCGTTCTTATTGTCGATGCTGGCCATGTCAAAGCTCCATTCTCATCCGCCGCTACGGCGGTTCTTGATCTCCACGTCCCTCCGCTTGCGGGGCGGCTTCTTCAGGACGATCCTCAGGACGCCGTTCTCGAGGGCCGCGCAGGCCCGGTCGGGGTCGATCGACCCGGGCACGACGACGTCCCGGCGGAAGGCCCCGAACTCCCGCTCGAGCCTCATGAACCGGGACCCGTGGTGGGTCCCGAGCTCCCGCTTGAAGCCACTCACTTCGAGCCGGCTGGCGAAGAGGAGGACCTTGACGTCTTTCGCCGAAACGCCGGGAAGTTCCATCTCCAGGATGAATTCGCCCTCGGTCTCATAAACGTCGACCGCGGGAATGGTGACTTCCCCGGGCAGCGGCAGCCTCGGCTCGGGCGGCCGGACGGTCCGCTCCGAAGTCCTGACCCGGGCTTCGGCCTTGAGGGTCCGGGAAACGGGCTTGATGCGGCGGACCATGGCGGGCGGCGGAGGTTATTTTTCCTTCATGAGGTCCTCGAGCTCCTGCCGGAATTCGGCGACGTCCTCGAACTCCCGGTAGACGGAGGCGAACCTCACGTAGGCGACCTTGTCCAGCTCCTTGAGCCTGCCCATGACGAGCTGTCCGATCTCGGCGACGCCGATCTCCTTGTCCGGCCGATCCTGGAGGAGCGACTCGATCTCCTCGACGATCTCCTCGAGCTGGCTGATCTGGATCGGCCGTTTCTCGCAGGACTTCATCATCCCCCGCAAGAGCTTCTGGCTGTCGAAGGGCTGGCGCGTGCCGTCCTTCTTGACGACCATATAGGGGATCTCCTCGATCTTCTCGTAGGTCGTGAACCGGCGCTTGCAGGACAGGCATTCCCGTCGCCGCCGGATAGAGAGCCCTTTTTTACTCTCCCGGGAGTCGATGACCTTGCTTTCGAGAAAGCCGCAGAATGGACACCTCATCGTCTCTCGCTCTCGCCCATCTTTTTGAGCTGGAAGAGGGTCAAACCCTCGCGGGCTAATATAGCATATCCCAGGGCGCATGTCACGGCGATCTGGACGGCGTGGGCGACCAGGGTCATGCCCGCGGCCAGGCCCGGGTCCAGGCGGAGGACGAGGACCATCCCCAGCTTGCTGAAGTAGTGGAAGCCGCCGACCATGCCCGGCGTAGGGATGGAGGCGCCGATGGCGGTCAGGAAGACATAGGGGACGACGAGGAAATACGGCACACGGACGCGGTAGGCGAAAAAGAGGACCCAATAGAAGAGCATGATACCCAGCCAGACGCCGAACGAAAGGGCGGCATACAGGGCCAGCTGGCTGGGGGATTGGAAGAACTTGAGCCCGCCGATGAACTCCCGGAGGAGTCCGATGACGGCCCCGCGGGCCTTTTCGGGAAGGCGTTTCAGGAGGAAGGCGACGACGCGCAGGGCCCGTTCCCTGAAAAAATAGAGAAGGAGGGTCAGGGCCAGGAGAGCCGCGGCGATGGCGACGCCGACGGTCCCCCAGAAGGCCAGCCGCCGGCCTGCCTCCGATCCGATGGGCCAGGCCCCGG
>Ga0315291_10002247_pt1 | contig 25400 bp, 58 predicted proteins | sample YL17G12_20_MG_FD_203070 | JGI IMG/M metagenome (GOLD analysis project Ga0315291, IMG submission 203070) | Sediment microbial communities from Yellowstone Lake, YNP, Wyoming, USA - YL17G12_20 | ecosystem: Environmental > Aquatic > Freshwater > Lake > Sediment | place: USA: Wyoming | collected...
CAGATAGCTAGTATAGTAAAGAGCAACGGGTTCACTATAGTTAGTATGGATGAGTACCTTGGTTAGTTAGCTTCCTTCGCTTCCTTCGCTTCCTTCGCTTCCTTCGCTTCCTTCGCTTCCTTCATTTTCTTCTGTTGAATGGAAGCGAAGGATTTGTTTCACAGGATCAAAAGTGTAGTAGCCATTTTCCATAAAATATTTATCTGGCGAAACCCCCATTGATCTTGGGTAAATACCTATAAGGCACAGAGCCGTTAGTAAGTTATTGGGGTAGATACCTATAGTGTTATGCGTTTCAATTGTGACATCAAAATCAAGTTGATCGAAGCTTGATTTATTTAATTGATTACGTAAAACAGAAAACACTGCATCTTTTATATAAGATAGCATTTCACTACTAATGGTTTTACCAATATAAGTATCTAATTTTCTTCTAATAATATCCGAACAAATATGTTTAATTTGTTTAATCTCGCTAATACGCTTCGAATAATAACTAGGATGTTCCAAGTTTAGTTCGACTAATTCTTGTACATCCTTTTCAATGGTACTAGCATAACGTGACTCATCACACATAAACATACCTTGCCAGCAAGATGCTCTAAGGCAATTGCTGCAAACGGTAACTTTTTCTACATCTTTTTCATTCACCCTATATTACCCCTCTTGGTTAATCTTATCCCACAATTCTTTAAAAGCTTCTCTCGTAAAAGGTTTAGGGTTTTGTATTGGCTTAAAAATTTCAGACATCCTATCAAAGTTATTAAAAAATTCGCAGTTTTCAATAAACTCAGGTAGTTCTTTATTTTCTATAATATTTTCCACAAACTCTCTTACCGAAGAAATGTTACATAATGCCAAATTATAAACTGGAATCCCCAGCCGCTTCGCCAAAACAATAGCGGTTCTAGTACCACCTACTTCTTTACCCTCTGGTGTCCAGCAGACCACAAAGGAAACATACGTTTTTAAATCTTTACCAAGAACCTGATACACGTTACGGGCATGGCAACCTCTTGCGTACTCTGAGCAGTTATGCCACGCAGGATGGATAGATTCCGCAATAGTTTTTGCTTCGATACTGCTATCTACCCACCTTGCAAATATCTCTTTATTGGCCGCTTTTTTTTGTGCCAATTTATTAACAAATTCATTTTTTAATATCCTTTACATATGTTAAAAAATAATTAAGTATACAGCCATTTTCCATAATAACTTCTTTTATTCTTTAATCTGTTCAAGGGGGCACCATTCTGGGTGTGTGCTGCTATCTGGGATATGGCGGTAGCTACCGGAATCGGCTAGTACTACTCTACATATATCCCACAAAAACTCCTTGTGTTCACAGTGTATACATTTGTGTTCTTTCATTTCAACTTCAAGTTTAAATTTCAATTCATACTCCATTAAATGTTACTAATACCCAATACCCTTTTAAGATGCTTTAGCTGCATATCTTTTATATCTTCAGGTTTTTTTAAAAGTAAATACTTCTCAGCTTGTTCTTTTTCTAATCTTTGTTCTTCCCCCGGCTTGAAATAAATACCCTCTAGCTCCGTATCCCAAACGTCAACGAGAACAGAAGACGTTCCCAGTACAGTCTTAAACTCGTAATTAATTGTTTTCCACATTTTTTGTTGCCTAGTTATTTAATTGAAAAAAGTTTAGTTAGGTCATTATAGACATATCTCAATCTGTCGTACTGATATCTGTTTAACGGGATATCTTCAATAATAGTTAAGTGATTTAATAATTGGTTTAGTTTTTGGTAAACCGTTATGTCACTCATGTCACTTATAGTTTGTTTTATTTTCTTACCCTTTTCCACATGATGATTATATTCCGCAGTTTCTTCTTGGTCTGCAAACCATTCTTGCCCACTACCCATATTAAATCCCTCTATTTGATTTCTACCAATCCACTATTGTAGCGTATATACCAAACAAAACTGTTACCGTAGCAATAGCAATGGTAGGTATGAATGCATACTTAGGATCAATCCCCCAAGCACAAGAAGCAAAGCTACCGTAAAGAATTGATAACGCCATCAGCAGTATTAATGAATAACCTATTATTTCAAGCTTAAACATCTACCACCCCAATCTTTTAGAAGCTTCACATGTCATATTCTCGGCATCTTCTTTATATTTCTCATGGCACACACTGATGTCATGTTCTTCAATAGGACATAGGAGTGGCCTAACGCCTAATTTTCCTTCACACTGTAATAGCCACCCATCATCCCAACGCTTCGCATTACAGCTTCTACGGTGGACATCACAGCAAGGGCATATCTGTCCTTCTTCAAGTTCTATTAACCATTTCTTTTCCATTAGTCTACCCCGTTAAAATGGATCAATGACGGGCCGTGGCTTGGGCATTTACAAAACGTATCAAGATGTTCTTCGAGTTCCTTTATTTTCTTTAATAGGTCATCTGCCGGGGATAGTGGGCACAATTCCGGTCTTTGTGTTAAATCACCATTGCATTTAAAATATTCTGATTTACGTAAACAATAAGGTTCCCTGCCCAAAAATTCTAAATGGTCACAAACCTCTGAATCATCCAACGTTATCAAAAAATTTCTCTCAACCACATTCTACCCCGATTTTAATTCTATTACTTCCTAGTTTCCCAGCCCATTTTTTTAGCATACCCATTAACGGCATTTATCCTCTCAATAAGGTCAGGGTGAGAAGATTCGAGTTTAGAGATAGGATGGGTTAAAGGCAAACTTTTACTGATCGTATACATTTTTTTCATAGCCGTGACCATATAATCCACTCGCCCCATAGCTTTTACTTCATATAGATCTGCTTGGTATTCACATTTCCTACTAACCCAACTCATAAAATATCCTATAGGTGCCGTAACGAATCCAATCCAGTTTGACGCTATTAAAAGTATTCCATAGGATGTCATGGGTTCCAAACCAAAAGGACTATACACCCAAGCCTTAGAAAACAAAACAAAAGTTAAATAATAACCTAACGCTGAAAAAATGGTAGAAACCACCATGTCAATATAGCTGTGTTTGTATGCATAATGACCTAGTTCATGTGCAAATACAGAAACGATCTCATCTTCAGTAAATTCATTTACAAGATTATCAGTAAGAACGATTTCTTTAATCCACAAGAAACTAAAGCAATAAGCATTAGGGTGAGAAGTACGAATAGAGGTATCTTCAACTAATATCTTACCGGCTTTGTAGTTAGCTTTTTTAGCCAATTCTTCTATTCTATTTTTTAACGTTCCTTCTTCAAGCGGCTTATAGGTATTGAAAAAGCGTGAGATAACAGGAAAGATAATACCAAAAAAGGTTCCAACAACAAAACCCATCCCCCATAAATATACCCACCAGTTTTGAAATTTGCTGATAATGTAGATACTTGGAATTACAGCTATTAAACCAAGCGGGGTTAAACAGATACTTTTAAGAGTATCCTTAATATAAAGACCTACTGTAGTTCGATTAAACCCAAAGCGTTGCTCTAGATCGAATGTAGTGTATGCACTGTCTGCAATTGGGTGATATGAAATATTGAAAAGCATACCTGAAAAGGCCATAAACAAAAACATAGCCGATCCCGTAACCATGTCACCATAGCTACCAGTAAATTGCTTTATAAACTTCTCTACGATGCCTAGAAAGCCCGTCAGAAGCATTAACGTTGAAAAGGTGTAGGAGTTCCATAAAGTAGTAGCCGAACGCTTCTTACAGGCTTTCATATATACCAAGCTTTCAGATACCTGTTCGTCAGTTAGTTCTAATTCTTTTTGAACTTCCTTTACTAACTTTACATCGTCTAGTCTTTTATAATTGAGGTATTTTTTATAGAAATTAATTGCAACTGAAATAGTTACAAGAGATAGCAGAATAATCAAAGCCAGCGAGTTAGACATATTTTCTTCCTTGATGTTAATGTAGGTTTTACCAGTTATCCCACATATCCTTTTTAACATCAAGAATTATTTATCGTAACCAATTCTGATCTCTTGCGAAAAACAAGTAATCATCTAAAGCAGCTTCGGGGGTTTCATAGCCCCTATTGTACCCGCTTCCACAATTCCACCCCCAGCCACCCGTATCTTTAACAACATGGTCGTTATAAATATCTAGCCCAACATTAGAAAAGAATATTTGGACATTCTCTGGCAACTCATAGCAATAGCATCTTAAATACTTGGCACCTACTAAATGTGGATAGGCATGTGATGTCTCATCTACTATCTTAGTAATTTTAGGTGTGGGATGTTTTAATTTAAATAAACCCCTCTCCCGTTTTTCTGCCAAACTACGTAAGTTGTCGGTACGCTTTTGGAGCAAAAAAGCTTGTTCTTTGCAATGGTTAATAAAAGCTTTTTCAGATTCTATATATGCATCAGTTTTGTTATCAATATCAGAACTAAGTAAACTGCCGCTGTTGTCACCGGCTGTAACGTTCTCTACGAACTCAATTGAAACCTTAACAACCCCGCAACTCGCAGCGCATGGGCAATGTTCTAAAATATCCTTTTCTGAGGAATAAATCGTTACACCACCTGCTGCTTGACCTAGCTCATGACTAAAATCAGTTGCGTCCATATAACCGAATATTTTCATAACTACATCTCCACAGTGAATTTGAACTTGGCGTGTTTTGCAACTTCATTCAGTTTATCATATATCGAGTCACAAATAGCACTAGGTTGTGTCCAGCCACCATTTTTATGGTACTCTTGACCACAAGAAAATTTAACAAAACTAGAATCGTGCTTAATTAATTTACTTCCGCAATAAGGGCAACCTGAATATACGTTGTTGTTACTTTTATTTAATAAACTAAATACATCACCTACTTTAATATCCATACTACCCCTTTCTAATAGTCAGCCAATTTTCTGCATAGTATAAAGCATCTTCTTTATTTTTATGCTCGTCAATAATACAACTGAACTCCCATCCAAGAGATATGCCGTCATATTTAACCAGTTCATTTTTATTAGACCAGATAAACACAACGTCCATTAGTTGATATGCCCGAAGTATTTCACCTAGCTCATCGAAGGAATTTAGGCTACCTAAGATGAAACGTGGGTAGCCATTGCTGAGTATATTTTCGTCTTCATTATTCTCATTATTCTCAGTATTCTCAGTATTCTCAGTATTCTCAGTATTCTCAGTATTCTCACCCATATTGATCATACCTCAATCCTATTGTTTTCTTTATCCGAACAGTACCTAAGCATAGCTGGAAACATCTGCGGTTCGTCACCTTTTGCATTGCCCATCGCTACCCACTTAGCCCAGAAAAACCATCGCCTACGTAGTTCATAACGTGTGCCCCTGAATTGAACCACTTTCTTATTATCTTTTGGGTTATATATTCGCACTTCTAATCCCCTTATTTTCCATCTGGTTCACTGGTTTCTTTTCTTTCGTTTTTTTGACTCAACTCTTTCAGTATAGACCTTATATCCTCTATGTCCATTTTGTCATGACAATAATGAGGGTCGTAGTCTTCCCGAATAATCTCAACGCATAACTTTATGCATTCATTACAGATAAAGATATCTGGCCCCGCAAATAATACCATTACTTCTTTTTCTGTTTTGCCACAAAAACCACAATGAAGGGGGTGTACTTTTTTATCTTCCATATTCTGCGCCCATTTTTTCTTTGATCTCCTCTATTTCAGCCAGTGTTTTTTCAAGGGTAATATTTGTTGCATGGAATTTTAGCTCATGAGAAAAATGACCATCGCAAACATTGATTGTTCCGCAAATATATTTTGATATTGGGATATGCTCCTTAAAATTAGGATCATGTATAGATGTAATAACTTGCGACACCCGTTCTGCTTCCATTTGTGAAATGTAGCAGTTCTCAAGGATCAGACGATATGGTTTTTTTTGATTGTACATATCCGCTACTACATCGCTAGTTATTTTTATATCTTCCATATGGCTACCTAGATTTTAATTCATATATAGAATTATTCGTTCTAAACTTCACAAAATCAAACTCAGGGGAGATCTCCAGAAATTCGGTTACTACGGATGTCATCCACCAATCTTGATGTTGATATGATCTAGCAAAATGAGAACCACATTGAACCCTAGCCCCTAAATGAATCTCACCGTGTTCCCCAACACGTTCATGTGTCTCTGGGTTTAAGGAGCATAAAAACATACCACTGTCACCAACCCCATCAGGAACTCTCGCTAAGTGATATCTGCCACCTTTCATTTTTACAACTTTAGTATCCATTTTAATCCCCTTCCCTAGTAGGATTTAATTCTTTTAGTTTTTCTTTTCTTCTTTTTTCCCTTATCTGATCAACAACATAATCATGTTCTTCTTGCAGACACTCTAATCGTATCTTTCGCATTGCAGAAACAGAAAAAAGCATAAGAAATAAAATGCTTTGAACGACTACTAACCACCACACTTTATTTATTATTGCGTAGAGGATACTAGCACATATAATAAAATATTGGAACACATTCACCCCTGTTTAGATTTATTAAACCTTACTCAATGATTCGTTCACAACTCTGCACTTTGATTGAAAAGCTACTAGAATCCAAATCCTCTAACATAACTTTAATAGCATCCAATTCTTGTTCTTTTGATTCATAACCGTCTGCGCTCGCTTCAACAATTAATACTAGTCGCATTCTCACCCCCTATTTAATAACATGGAAATGATATTTTTCATCTACCTCTATATTAGGATATGTTTTGTTTACAACCCATTGCTGGTCGGTTGTCTCATCGAAAGCTTTAGCTACTAGGTTCTCACCCAGTATAGCTTTCTTAGAAGCAACCCACCTAACAGTAACTAAATTCCCATTCCTTAACTCACATTGTATTGTTAGGGCCATATGAAACCTAATTTTGAACTGTTTTAATTTATCCAATAGTTGGGGGGTTAAAAGAAAACCCGCAGAAAGGGCAAAACTTGAATACTAGTCCTCTGTCAGTTCTGCCTACTGAATAAGCTGGAATGAATTTATTGTTTTCCTTTTTGTACCGTATGAATCCCTTAACCCCGCCCGGCTTGTAGTTCTGTAAGCGGGATTCGAGTGGTTCACAAAAATTATCTTCAGTACATTTTAATAGATTATCCATACCCATAAAATTAGTCCTTTAAAAACTCCGCAGGGATACCACACCCCTGAATGATCTGTTCTTTAATTACCGCTAACTCATAGTCTACTGCCATCTTGTGGGCTTCTATATAAGATACGGGACGTTCTTTTTCCACATAGATAGTTTTCCCATCCTTAGAATAACCAGAGTTCAAAAAAGGGATTTCTGGTTTATCATAGTCTATTTTGTGAGCAGCTTCCGCACACAGCCCCACTAAAAAGGGAAGCCTTTCATGGGAACGTTTCAGTATCTCATAGGGATCATCTTCATTTTTTTCGTCATTTTTTTCGTGTGTCATAATTCCCTTAATATATCCTTTATTGCCATCGTATAAGCTTTCCCTAGTTTTTCACAATTTACAGGTGAAAGTTTTTGCATGAAAACATCTATTTTTTGAACCTCAAGACCCCTCAATAAGCAGTACAAACATTCTTTGTAATATCCTGCATCATGCACCGCACTAAAGCTAGTGAGATCAATTGGTCTGTTGCTATTTTCTTTGTTTTCCGGGGTATCTTCCCACTTAATAATATCCTTAACATTCTCAAGAGTAAAAAATTCACCGCATTCACAAGTATAAGAATCTGGTGGTCGTGTGTACCAACAAATTGTTCTCAGGCATCGAGAACATTTCGGTACGTGGCCATTAAATAAAACAATACCCATTTACCCTCTACTCCCTACCTCTTATACAGTATACGTTTGGTTATTGATCCATTGCTTTAAAACTTCTTTAAAGCAAACATTAAAGCAAGTGTCCCATTTCTTATCGTCACCCGTAGTACTGACTCCTGTTTCTTTCCAAGCATCATACTGTTTAATAATCCTTTCAGTTTCCCAAACCGCAATAAAGCTTAATACCCGCTACACAATGATGGTCTTACCCATAAGCTAACCAGCTAAAAACAAAAACTAAACCCATACACTCGAATAAATATTTAAGTTTTTCTCAGAAATCACGACAAGTCTATAAGAATATACTGGTGACGATGTTGATGATGGTGAGATTGCAATTATGATTTCAGCCATATCTTCCACTTCCGTTTGATTCTGGTAATAGGATTAAACCAACGTAGGCGAAACACGATACCCCCACCAATAGGTGCTGACGTTGGAGCATACTCTAAACACAACCAGCTAACCCACCTATTCCTCTTTCGGTACATAAGACGCTCGTCTTCGCAGACCAGTGACCAGAGGTTAACAATGGTCACACCTACATACTCTTCTGTTTTCCATCCAATAGTCATTTTCTTTTCTCGATAGATTCTCTTGTTACTTCTCGGTAAACCTTATAACGAGACACTCGGCATTTTGTTCCGTTGTAGTCATTAGGTACTGCCACCACATCTTTCGGATCTACTGATCTTTTTGTCAACAACGCTCACAACTAATACGCTCCAATTCTTTATTCTGTCTAACTTTTCTACATTAATGTAACTTCAGAAGCAAGACCAGTATTCTATGGCAGGTATTAAAGCTTAAAGCTTCTATTAGATTTGGCTGCTCACAAGCCTTTTTTGCTGCTTCATTTAGATCCATTGACATACCTGTTCTCGTTTATAGGGGTAAATACACCACCTTTAATAACCACTTGTTCTTTACACTTCGAACACATACCTACAGTTTCCATGGTCATATCTGACATTAAAGAGGTTTCAATATATTTCATAAACCCAACATGATCACATATAGGCTCACAAGCCTTTTTTTCTGCTTTATTTAGATCCATATTTGGTTTCATCCCCAAATACTTTGTAAGTACTGTTAGTGCCCCAGCATGGGTGGTATTCATGTATGAAATACAATACCCAAACGGTAAATAGTAACCCAAGAACGAACAATATAAACCTACCCATGCTTCCCCTTTACCTACATAAGAAGATTTCGGATATCGCTTAAAATATTCTTATCATTTACAACTGACTCATACAATATTATAAGCAAGGCTACTTCTGCATCTGTGAACTGTTTTTCTTTCCACTTTTTCGCAGTATCGGGAGGTAGCCCAAATGTTAAACAAATAAATATGGGAGATAGCTTATAATGCTCTAAATGCTTTAAGCAATCTAAAATAGCAACTGCTCTGTCGGCTTTAGCTTCTCTCATTACAGTGGTTATTTTTTCATCATTAGAACCGTCAAAATCACCCTCTGCACCGCATTCCAGACAAATATAGTTGTCAACTTCAACTGAAAACTTTTCATTTTTATAGTACGGTAAAAGTGACATGCTTCTGGTTTCTTTTGTTCTGCCAAAATTACCTGAGTTGCAGACTGGGCATCTGTGCATAATTGCTCCTAAGCATTATTTTATAAAAATATAATTGCTCTTAAGCATTATTTTTTTAGTATAATGCTAACATCTACTATTTTTTCTTCTGCATCGTTATCTTTCAACCATTTATCTGGAGCAGTTAAATACTTCGGTTCTTTGTCTGTAAGAATCGAGTGGATGTAAATCATTCCATTAGCCATACCATGCATATATGGATCATAGTCGTAATTTCCAGATCTTGATTGGATTTCAATCATTTCCTCTATGCACTTAATTCTATTTTCATGCACATTTTCCATCCTCATTCCCTCAGTGCTAACGGCAACGCTTTTATTTTCTTTTAATACACCAATATGTTCTTCTATCTTATCGCATAGTACTTTAAAGGCTACAGCCATATCTACCCCATAAATAGATTTCTTGGGCTGCTGTTCTTCGGCTATACGCATTACTTCTTCGTACAGTGCCATCTGCATTCCTTTTTAATACCACTTAATACCACTAAAATTTTTTCATCATCTTCACCGACAGATGCTAGCCAAGATTTACCCTCTTTGGATTTGAGGTACCTGACACCATCTGTATTCTTTTTTGGTAGTGATACAATACGCCTACTGCCATAGGGTGGATCAACCATCTCAAGGATGTTTTTAGTTTCTTCTGTTAAATCTCGCCATTTCATCCTACCCCCAATATTTTCTATTTCTTCCCTTGTTGTAGGCAAGATTTCAGTGCCATCACCTTCATACGGGAATGAACTAAAGTAGTTATTAGCAGAAACTTTTGAGGGAACGAAACTTTTAGTTTTTTTCCCATGCTCGACTAACGCTTGAACCCTAGAATACAACAACTCGATATCAACCCCCGCTTCTTTGAGATTCGATGCAGCCGTATCAATGTCGTCATCGTCTAGCAAACTCTCAAATAAAAGCTGTATCTTTTTAGGAACGGTGTTGTTCATTTGATTCATTATTCCTTATCTAATCCCCAACCGAATGGAATGGTACCATCAACTATACTCTGCCAATGTGCTATGACATCTGGGTGCCCGCCAGCAGTTTCAAGATTTTTACTGGCTTCTTTTTGTAACCAATCCCATGTGTCTTTTGAGATAGTTTTTTCGAACTTGTTACTATATTGAGGGTACAGCATATCGTGATACTTTTGCATTCGCCAAGGCCCATCAATAAGGAGTTCCCTAGTAACGAAATTCATCACGATCCAACCAGCCTGAAAACCTGTAATGCCACCGTTCTCATGACAATCCATAGCTTTCATAGTGGCCAATAAACCAGCGATAAATGCATCTGTAATAGAACTGTAGTCGTGCAATCCGTAAGATAAAACAGTATCTAAAAATATTTTTAACTCATCAGTCGATCTGCACTCTTTTGCTTTTTGATACCATTCAGCTATTGTGTTTTCTTTTTCTTCATTTATCCCATCTATCATTTTAATTACTCCTTCCTTTTCTTCCTTTTCTTCCTTTTCTTCCTTTTCTTCCTTTTCTTCCTTTTCTTCCTTTTCTTCCTTTTCTTCCTTTTCTTTCATTAAGGGCAAGTACTCCATTAATGATATTAATTTAGATACTTGTTCCAAAAGTTCTTCTTCAGTATTTGCATTAATTTCATCTACTTTAACTCTGTCATACGTAGCTTCGAAAATAGCTGGTTTGCATGGATACATTTCGCCTACAATCCCTGTAATAATCCAATCCCCACAACATACTATATGACCACCTTCTAGCGTATCAATCCAGCCGTGAAAATGCATAATCTGTCCGCATTGATCACATTTCTTAGCCCCCGATACATTTGGGTGTCTAAAATATCTAACTATCTTCCCCTCACGGGAACTAACAGGAACCTCACCAGTATCCTCAAAAGGACGAAAGCAATCGTCTAACGGGTGGTCACCATTTTTAAACCACTGAGTTGCTTCTACCACTACTGGCTTTTTTCTAAATTGCATAATTCCCCTTTAGGTTTTATAGATATTCTTTATAGTCAACTTCTGCGCTAAATATTCTAGTAATTGTTTTTTGCCAGTCTAGTGTTGGTTCAGGGATGTAGTCAAATAGGATGTCAGCACATTGATACCACCGTAAATGTAAAGCTTCAGGAGCCGTGTACGATATGCTCTCACGAACAGAATCAAATTCTTTTATTATGTTCTCTCGATACTCAACATCTTGAGGGATTTGATTTACTATTGCATCTAGAACCTGATTTAAATTCCTCATATGCTTCTCCAGTGGGCAGCAATAAAGCGCATAGTAACTAAAAGAAGCTACCGTATCAACTGTTTTAACGGTAAGCGGCTACGGGGTTCCTAAAGGTGGTTTTAAGCGGCTGGTTTAACTTAAGCAGTTAGTTTCTCATAGCTTTCCACAACCTCATCAAAAGCTTCTTTAGCCATGTCTAAATTGATTTTTGATTCTGTCCCTTGAAAATGGAGATGTTTGTTATAATCTTCAAATCTTTTTAACTTATTGCCGTGTAGCTCATCCATATTAAAATTAAATTCGGCAACAATAACCTTACCTTCTAGAGTTCCCATTGCAATAACAAGCGTTCTATTGCTGTTAGAATATTCCCTTATAATCGTTAAGTTACCATAGGTTATCTCTTTCATAATAAAATCCTTTCAATATTTTAAGTGATTTAAAAAGCTTCCATTGTATGTATCGGTAAAAACCTTGGAAACTTTAATTACTGGGGAAGTTTTTTTTAAGTGTAGGATATTGTACAATTTTATGGTAGGGGGCTATACTCGATCCCTTTAACTGGTATTGACCACAAACTAACCAATTAATAGCAAAAATAGATTTACCAAAAACTTCCAAAGATTTGTAACTAGATTTCTGCCACGGTTAATTTTAAAACAGATCAAAAGAATATAGTGGAGAAATTTATGCTTCAAATTATTAAAGCCCTTGAAAAAGTTGTTGCTGCCAAAAAGAAAGAACCACCTTATGCTGTAGTGGACAGAATAGTCACAAAGGATTGGAAACCTATTTTTAGATGGGCCGATTCAGAGAGTAGGACATTTCAGGGTGAATTTGAAAGTGAAGAAGCTGTTGTACGAGCGATCCCTTTAAAATTTAAGAAAATCATCCTTCAATATAGGGATGGTACAGGGGAAGAAGTAAACAAAACAATTACTAGATAAAAGGGCGACAACTGGATACTAGTTTTCTTATATCATCTGCCCACCCAGATTGATGCTGGTCGAGTAGTAATACATCACTCATAATTTGCTGCATATGCTGTTCGGAAACAATGTTATTCTTCAATTTCTTGCCCACAATCTTTCACCCATTTTCCTGCTCTATTTTGACGAAAGCCATATTCAATTAGAGAGGTTTCCGCTTGATAGCGCAAACAGGCTTCCCTTACTAAAGTTTCTAAGGGCGGCCTACTTAATTGTGCTTTACAGCTAACATACTGTATTTAAATCCATTTTTTTGGTTTCAATGTAAACAAGCCTCGAAAATCTGAAGGGTCTGTAATTCCACTTTTCCCTTTACCAACGTAGGAAAGAATATGTGTATCTCCACGCATTTTAGCTGCCTCAAAACGATGAAACCCATCTATTATTCGGCCAGCTATATCAAAAAAAATAGGAGGAATTGCTGAGTTGGAATTAGAATATTTATCGACAATAGATGGATGTGTAACAGAAGATTCGTTAATTTTATTTATGGGAACATTCATCAAAACATACTTTTTTGCTTGTAACACCCGATAGGGATCATCAAATTTTTTTCTTTCCCAACCGCTTCTGTGGAGCCTGTTGATAGCCTTTACTGCTTCTTGTGGTGTCATTTCTCTTGGCCAAGTAGATCCTATTTCATTATTATCTGCAATTATCTTTTGTAACGCAGCGATCAGTTTAACTCGTTGTATGTATCCCACACTACCCCCTTAATTTTTACCGATTTAAAATATCTACCGATCAATCAGGAACGTAGACCACTTCCCAATTAATCTTATGAGTTAAAATTAACGATGTTGCAATATTGTCTCCTTTTGCAGACAATATAACGGCATACCCCCATGACATTTAAGGTCACATATCAAATATTTACAAAATTTACCAAGTTTAACGGTAGGTTATTCAGGAACAATTAAGTAGGCCACCCTTTTAAAGTTTCTACAAGACGCTTTCTACCATATCTACTGACCTCTTTCATATATTCATCACGGGGAAATGGCGCAGGGAGATATTCTTCAATTGATTTAAGGCATTTCAATATTTCTTTATTTATATCAATCATTAGTAATTTCCATAGGGTTGAGTATCCGGCAGAGTATCGGGCAATTGTTGCCGGATACTGTGCATTTATTTTATAGCATGGTTGTGTATGGAAGTTTAGTCAGTTAGTATTTTAAATTGATGCTTGCCATCACTCATAAGTGTCAAGATAAACCCAGATTTTTGACCCCATAATGAGTAGTCAATAATAGCATCTGATATCATCTCCGCTAAATCTTCGGGGTTTTTTGATTTGATATTTTCAGTTGCCACTATGCCAATATCATATATAACAGCAAACTTAAGGAAATCTTTTGAATTGTTAGTAACAAAAAAAAGGGTGGTTGACTTAATTGGTCCTATACCTAAGAGTTGAGATTTACTAAACAAAAATATGCTCTGTCCTCTAGTGACACATGACCTGCCGTAACTCATAGTGATTGCCAAGAAGGAGCGTCACTATGGAAGATCAATGCTTAATAAATTGCCCTAACCCTAAATGCAAAAACCACAATAACCCAGAGGGTAAATGGTTTAATCGCAAAGGTACATTTATTCAAAGATGGTCTGGTAAATCAATCCCAAGATTCCAGTGCAAAGCATGTGGTCTTAAATTCTCAATGAGTACCTTCATGGATATTTATAGGCAGCACAAGCCTTACTTAAATCGGCAGGTGTTCAAGTGGTATTCTAATAGTGCATCACAAAGGCAGATCGCAGAAAATATTTCTACCACCAGAACTACAGTCATTCGCAAATTTCGCTTCCTTGCTGATAAGGCGAGAAGGGTTCATGCCTGTCAGTTAGTAACAGGTAAATTAAGTACCGATGTAGTTCAGTTTGATGAGCAAGAAACATTTGTTCGCACTAAAAAGCTGCCGCTTTCCATCGCTATTGCTGTTGATGGTACACGCAATAGGTTTGGCGGCAAGATCATCGACATTGATGTTGGCACTATGCCAGCTAAAAGCCGCAACGCTCGGAGTAGTCAGGAGATGTATGGCTACCAGCCTGATGAGCGTCCATACATCTGTCAGACTGTTCTCAACAATGTGAAGTTTGCTACTGGTGGTTTGATAAGAATCGTAACCGATGCAAAAACAGCTTATAAAACCTATGTATCTGCTGTTCTCCCAAATGCAGAACACTTGTCCATTTCTAATGAGAAAAGGGAATATGCCAGTAGGTTTGAAGATAATCCTTTGTGGTGGGTTAACCAAGCCTGTGCGGCAAATCGCCATGATCTGAGTAGGCTTCGCAGAAGGACTTGTGTGACAACCAAAAATATCCATGAGCTAAGAAGGCATCTCTGGCTCTATGTTGCTCACCGTAACAAATATGAAAAGGATTTACTTGATCCCTTTTTTGATGCTGTGAAGTTTAAGAGCATTAAAGACAGTGTTGGTCTACTTTCCAACCAGCTACTCAAGGCAGCGTAGAATCCAAATCAAGGTTATTTTAACTTCAGAGTGTATTGGTAAGATTAAATCATAGAATACTAACCATCTATTTTGGGGTGAGAAATATGAGTTTCTTAAGCAAAGTTGAATTAAAGAGACAACTACAGGCGTTGGGTATTAAAGTTGAGGGGAATTATGTTAGGAAAAAGGAACTAAAAAAAGTGTTGGCCGAAACACCTAAGTATCTGACCGATGCCGAAGATTATGAGTTAACAGATACCCTCAGTAAATATTTAGGTACTTGGGTATCCGATAGTTTTTCCGAATGGTTAATTCTATACGCTTACAATGAGTTTAATGATGAAAGATCGCCATATATTACTTCTCGTCTTTTAGTTGATGATGATCTACCTAATTTACCTTCTATTGTGAAAAAGGCGGCTAAATTAACCAGCCAGCAAGAGATAAAAAAATGGTTGATTGAAAACGAAGATGAGATAGAAGAAGCGGAAAAGAATTTCCACTAACTACTTTTAAGACCAGCGAAGTGATCCACCCTTATAACAAAAACACGGTTAGGAAGATAGTCTTCAGCTATCTTTTTGTCTGACATTCCTTGGGGTGGTAGTCGTACTCGTATGTTCAAATTAGTTAAATAGTGCCGTAGGTCTTGTAGGTTCTCGTCTACAATAATTGTCCCACGGGACATAGCTACAGTTTTTAATGCGCTTACCAGCACTTTATCAGACATTTACAAATCTCCCTTAACTAACTTATCGACAAGATGTTAGTGAATCTTTAACTTTTTTACAACATTAATTATAAGTTGTTGTTATACTTGACCTATCCCAAAGACCATCCGCAATACCCCTCAAATCTTTTAGGGCAAGCCATCTCTTTTACATCATATCCTTCTATATGCCCCTCATCAGAACGTACTGGAATAACATCATACCATGTTACACGACCGGCTGAGAAAGCTGGGATGCCCTCATCCACTTCCTCAATACATGCCATGTTGTAGTAACCTATTTCATAGATGTCGGTGAGATTGTTTAGGACAACTTTTTTAGCCATTTTCTTGTCGTATAAAAAGCCCCAGCATCGTTTTCTTTTGTGTAATTCTTCATGTAGTTTATCTTCAATATCCCGTAGCTCTTTGTCTACAAAAAATACTGTAACAAAAAATACACTTCTGGGTTTATCTGATTTTATTTTGGTAGTCATAATTTCCAATTATCGTTCTATGTTGTTCATGATTATTTGATCAACCACTTCTAATGACAACGTTCCATTAGATTTTGTCTTAAGGCTTTTCCGTTTCCTCTTTCTCTTTCTATCATACTTCCTTTTTTGGATTTTGTTCTTTATGCCGACCATGCTCCCTTTTTTCCTTTCCTTCCTTTCCTTCCTTTCCTTCCTTTTCCCTTATCATCTCACTAATTCTAACTTGCTTCTCTATAGCTTTCAATAGTGACTCAGTCACTTCGTCCAAAGCCTTGTATACGTCATCCATATCTTTAGTATGCTTGTCAGACCTGTCGAGAATATCCCCACTACTCATGGTTTACTTCCTCACGTTGAGTTTCTTTACTTTGATCCGATCCTTCCGAACGCCACCCATATACTAGTTCTTCTTTTAGGCCGTGTTTACTTTGTTTCTTACCTCGCTGCTCTTGGTGTACCTCAATAAATTTAGTTTGCAGGTAATCAATGTAATCCGCTTGTTCCTTAATGGTTCTTAAGTATACACATTTGTTATGCAAGACTACTTTGTAGTTACAGTACCCAACAATAACAGACGCAATACCGTTAATAACCAACGCAGCCATACCCATATAAAACATTATTAATATCATTTCGTACCCCTTTTTATTTTACCCTTATCGCCTTTATTCTCATTCAGTGCATCGTCTAAAAACTTACGTGGCCCAAGTATTTTCATCAAATCTAAACAACCCGAACAAAATTTGTCTACCTTATAGTATGTTTCTCTTTTACGTTTTAATTCATCTACCATGAAGCTAAAAGATATTTTCATACATTTTTTAACAGGTACCTTAAATCTCTTATGGCACTTTAAGCATGTCGGCATGAAATAGGTTGATGTGGGGCGATTAAGTTCGGTCATTTAAAATCCTTTGAAATAGTTTGCTCTTAATCCCCGCATGTTCTTCGAGCCTTTCTATTTTTAATTGCAATTCTACTAACCTGTCTAGAAACCAATCAGCCGTAGCCCCTTGCGTTTGATTCCTGATTTCAACTGGCATAGAGGTTACAAGTTTTTGCTTTTCTCTATGCCGTTTACAAGAAACACAGGTACAACAATTACAAGCCATATTACCACCCATCCCGATTTTTCAATGTTTTCTATCTGCATCTGTATTAGTACTGATTATATGGTCACTGATCTCTTGCAACAAATTAGTTGATTCATTAACAATATCCTTTACCATAGTACTAACAACACTGGATGTATATCTGACGTATTCCTCAAATTCTTCTAATCCTATTTCCACATTATTTTGAACAATACCAGAAAATCCAAAAAGGTTATATTTCTTCTCGAACTCTTTAGCTTTATTGAAAAGTGCTTCATCTGATTTAATAACTAATCTCTTTTTATCCAAAGCCATTATTACACCTTTTAAGTTTTATGGTTAAAGCATCGGCAATACATTCAGGTTTAATTGATAGTTTCATCTCTGATATTTTGTAATCAATGCCAGCAAACTCAACCATATCACCTACATGTACCCCAATGACCGGGTTACGAATCTCCACTAATACTCTATTAGTTTCAGTATCTACGTAAAAGACATCTACTACATTTGATAGAATTTTATTCATCTTCGTTGTCTCCACTAAGCCCAACCCCAAACTTTGACGAATTGAACTTCGTGCTTGCAGGTGGTATACTTTTCACCATTGAGGGCAGCATCTTCTAGCTGTTTGTAAATATCTGCCCAAGACACATAAGACTAGATTTCAACCATCTCTGGTTTCTTACCGAAACAATTAAAAACTTTTATGGGTTTAGTACCCATCTTTTTTTCCTTTTTTTCCTTTTTTTCATTTTTTTCCGCAACCTCAAAAAAATTGTCCACAGCATGATCAATGATGCTATCAATCCTTTCATGAAGAACCTTCCGCATAGCCTGTAGCTCTTGCAAACCAATTACTCTATCATGTACAATCGGCACATGGATTTTATTGTCTTCACATACCATAGTCAATGTCTCATCAACAGAAACTTTCCTATCTATTACTGCTACTGTGAAAATTATATCCATGTTTTTTCCTACACATCATGATCAGTTAAAAATGATTCAGTAAACACATTTACAGTAACTATCTCCCACTTGTACTGAATAGCGAAAGAACCCAAACATGCTGGACAACGAATCCACCTACCGGAGCTACCGGTTGATACCCAGTCAAGATCATACTCAAGTTGAAATTTCTCACCACAAGAAGGGCAATCAATTACTGGTGTTTTTTTAACGGGCTTCACTACTATATCTGGCATTAATCAGATCCTATCCGATGCAATGGAAAATATGAATACCATTCTTTCACATCTGGTTGCGGTTTTTTAATGTTTCTTTTTTTAATTTCTTCATTCAATTTATTAACTTCATGAATAACATCTTTTTCTCTTGTATAGAAATACGTTTGAAACGTAAACGATTCGTTATAGCAATGAGAAATAACGTAAACTCTATTCATTTATAAGCTACTTAGCCCCTTCTGGCATTTTAACCACACCAGATTCGTTTACAACGTACTCGGCAACAGATGTCCTATCACCTTTAATACCCATTTTTACTATATCTAATAACTCCCTTTCAACTTTCCTCATTTCTTCATAGGGGGGTATTTCATTTTTGTTAGTCACATAACCACATATCCATAAAGCTTTTTGTAGATGTCTGTAGGCTGAACCACCACTTTTGTATTTAGTCCTTTCGATCTCTTTACAAGCCTGATCAACTCTATATAGAAAATACTTCAATTTAAGTTCGTTTAAATCCATTTTTTATTCCTTAACCTATAGGTGGTTCTTTTCAATTTTCAATGTCCTCATCATCTGCAATTAGGCTTGGTAGCGTGGCAGAACGAGTGTAGTCATCACAAACTAGTTCAGATGAGTAACAGGCGATCCCCACGGGATGTATGTCACAGTCTATAGAGACATAACCAGACCTGTTGTGTACGCAAAAGCGACAAGAGCTAGGCTTTCTCAGGTTTGGTGCTTTACCCGACACTTTTGATACCAACATGTTGAACATAGTCATTTTGGTCATTTCGATCCTTTCCGTATCTTCTCGTTCGTTTCCATTGTAACAGCAATCAGATAGTATATAATAATTACTGGCCATAACAGAATATGGAAAGTTAAGAAAATCCTAATCGCTACTTTGCTTCCCGTTAGTGGTAGATTGAACAGATCGTCTTTTACCGCTAAAATAATAAGTACAATAGCCCCAACTAACCATATTAACATTAATAAACCCACTGTCAGTACTCGCTATTTTAAGATTATTAAACTCTCTAGTTAACTACCCAAAATCTTCTATTAAACATACCATGCTATTATTCTATATTAATCCAAATCTTTCTTATGCGCTATTTTTTCCCATGTCTTTCCAGAGTAATTAAAGATGAACTTTTCCTCATCGCTTTCTACATCCACTGAAACAATCCCATCTCGAAGATAGAAATGATTCTTATCTAAATTAGTTACAATTTCAGTTAACCATTTTTCAATCTCATCTACGTTACTGTAATCACGCAGATCACCCCAAATTAAAATCTGGCCAATGTTTGTTGCGCCACTATGGTCATTGCGTAACCATTTATATTTTAAACTACCCTCTGAGCCACATGGTATTGTTGTCGTATAGTCCTTATCGGCAAAGTTTATTATTTTGCCCATTGATGAGTTAATTTTTTCCGTTACTTCACCATCTTCAGATCCAGACTGGTCAATAAAACCATCAATCCTAATACACCCCGCTACATGTGTCCAAATGCTCATACTATTCCCTTAACTAATATTCTCATCGTTCATATCCGTTATCCAACCATAATCACTATCCGTTACCCAACCATACTTAGTTAAATTCAAAACAGTTTCATCAACAGCAGAAGCAACAATATTTCTGATTTCCCCATGTTGCTGTTGAGTAACGTGCTTGTGTGAACAAACATATGCCCATCGTTTTCGACTGAAAGTAATGTGGTCAATCTGAAAATCGGGTTCTTCATTACTTTCAAACTCAACATTCAAACCAATAAATGGCGGGTATGGTAAATCGATTTGCTTATGCATTATTACACGCCTTAACTTATACTCCCCCTCAGAAGTAAACCACCCCATGATTTCTTTAGACAAGATAGTCGTACATGTCATTTAAACGTACCTCTTAAACAATCAGGGCTTATTACTCTCACGCACTATAGCTTCAGTAAGCATTTTTTCAAACCATTTGTTGTATTTCCCTAACTTCCTTTGTTTGTCATAATAGTTAAATTCATTAACCTCGAATCTACATATTTCTAATATACTATCAAGTGATTTAGTTGAACTCATATCTAAAATACCATAAATCAACGACATAATATCCGGTGCTTTTTTACTGATAGTATATTGCAATTTACCTGTTAGCCATCTTGTGTTAATGACACCCCACTTATTATCTGCCAACCAATCCCGTTTGACAATTATTGCATACCGTAACTCGTCTATAATATCTTTGGGGGGTCTGTCTTCTCTTTTAGTATAATACACAAGCAAATCTTCGGCTATCAGACAAGCTAACTCATGGAGAATGTCAGTAGTCTCGCACCAACCAATTACGGTTCTTTCTTCCGCACATAGCTTATCTGGCCCATACATCTTCTTGCCACGTAGCACTACTCTACAAGCTATTGGATTTCCCCAGCTACAATATTTATAGGCATCCAGTGCTTTAATAGATGCATGAAGACCAGAAACACAAATATCAGGAGCAACAATTGAACTAATAGGAACACCCAATTCTACTAGCCTACCATCTTTGTGATTGAGCCGTTTATCCGGTTTTAGGAAATGCCAAGCCTTAACAGAAGTTCTACGCCTATTAAACTTATCAAACAGTTTTTTTAAGAAGTTCATTGCTTTTAAGATACCCTTCCACAACAAAATACTCACTACTCAAAGTGCCATCGGTGAAATAGTTAACAGAATTAATAGAGGTCTTAACCGTTCGCCAAAAGCATACCTCTTTATTGTGAATAATAAATCTCTCAGCCCCATAAAAATCGGGTAGCCGTTTAAAATCCCTCTTTAATACCTCTTGAAATAGTTCCTCATACACTTGGATATCCTGTTCCAGTTCAGCATATCTTGTATCGGTGGAAACCCTTCTGATCTGGATATAAGATACCCTAGTAAACAAGGATATGTATTTAATTAAATCAAATATCTCATGAACATTGTACCGGTTAACTACAATGGATACTCTGCTATGTTTGGTTCCCATTAACAAAGTATTCCAATCAGGTACAGTGGGCCAGCCCATTATCTTAACGGATGTGTCATTGTTTAATGTATGGATTGAATAGCCAACACTCCTTTTGCACTTATTAAGCACATCTAAATGATGGGTAGCAAATTTGCCGTTAGTGCGTAACCCAACCTCAAAACCATTTCCTTGCAAATAATCAATCAGTTCTTCCAAATAAATGTATTGCAACGAGTCAGTGTTCTGGCCGGTTACATACAGATAAGGGATGCTGTTAGCAGTACAGATGTCTAGAAACTTATCAAAGTTATTCCATGCAGTAAAATGGGTTTTTCTCTGGTCGTGTTTGTTTAAATGCTCCGCAATGTCTTTACCCAGACAAAAATAGCAATCCGCATTACACTTACCCAATAGGTTAATATTGGCGAAGCTGTAGTAGTTTTGTCGTTCTCTATTTTTTAGGTTATTATTTTCTTCCATAGGTCAACTCATCTAATTCATTTGATGTGAAACTGAATGTTTCTTCAAGAATCCTTCGCAATAGTGCTTCCACATTATTCACCCCGTAAATAGTAGTGCTGCAACAAACGGTACTACTAACGCTTAATGCTGTCTTATTAAGATTAAACGATGCAACTAGTTTTTTAGCTAACTCTTTAATATCTGCACTAGGCGGTTCTACGTACAGAGGATTTTCTGGGGTTTCATTTATGAATTGAGCAATTCGATCATCTGAAATATTATCGGGATACGAAATATATTTAGTAGCATTAGGTTGCATAGCTAAAATATTTAACCTAGCTTGTGCTGATAAAATCAACATAATAGGTTCGTTCTCAGAGTCATAAATAGTGTTTTTAATTTTTACTTGCATCAGAGTTCTCTTTGTTTTGTTTAGGGGTTTTAGTTAAGGGGGTGGCATACTTAATTGTTCTTTTCGTCGATTAATACCAAAGTAACAGGGGCATACTGGTCTAGATAGACGCAACACATATGCTCCTGATAAATTTGATAATCGCTTTCTTCGATTCTTTTCATCGGTACGCTTACCAGATACCAAGAATCGTGCCATCCTTCTGCATAGCCAAAGTTTTTACTACTGAAATTAACACCACGGTTATATTGAAAAAACGGGTAATCACTGATGGGTATTGGATCAATTTCCGGTATGGTATGTTCAACACCCTCAACATCATATTTTTGAGGGTGATGTGTCACTAAAAGACGGTGACTAACTTTTAGAACTTGGTATTTAAACTGATCTGTTGCGAGTTTAACTACGATCCCCTGTTTATGATACCCTAAAAAATGTTCAATATAATCACATAATGGGCCAGTCTTTCCGATTTCCCACCGCATAGCGCAACCACATGTAATATTAGTCATTGTTTCTCCAAGCACAATAAAGTAGGCCACCCTTTTTTTAGTTATATCTATCCATTTTTTTAACCTATAGTAAGTACGGTCACTGAAGTACCTTCTTTCCCAGAATGCCTTGTTTAGTAGCCACAATATCAACCTTAGTATTCAATGCGTGTATCATACCAAGTAGGTTTTCATATTTTTCAGAGAGATCATCGTAGGCTTTCCTTAACTCCCCTACTAATTCATCGGTCAATTCCAAATACCCACGAATACCCTCTTTAAATTGTCTAATTTCTTTTGTTTCCTCGTCAGTCATCGCTTTAATTTACTCCATTTTTGAACTCATCGAAAAAATCGAGCTGTTCCATGCTACTAAAATTACTGACCTAACTAATAGACATCCTATTCCCATTTCTTACACACATGCCGAGATGCATCTAGTATATCCTTAAAATCTGTGCCGTATTTCATGCAATACACACGGTCACCCATATCAGCCGGTACTATAAGGGCGCAGTTAAAACAACTACGTTGCCCACTTTTTAACTTAATTTCTTTAGCAATATTGCACATCACCTTTTCTGCTGCGTCTTTACCACTCAAACACCGATTAATAATCCAACTATAATATACATTTGGAACAGCAGCTAAATCACATCCCATGTACTCTGCAACATAAAGGATTAGTGTGGGGTACTTTCCCTTATCCCATGTCTCATGCAATTTTTCAAACATATCATGTTCAGTAAGTGCTAACCCACACTCTACACAAGACATATAGTCGCCATCAACCTCAAGAATCAGATCAGAGTATTTACAAATTGGTGTACAACCATAAGGAATATTTGTCTCAGTCATTAGCTCTTTTCCTTTTAAAATTAGGAACCCTAAATGCGGGCATGGTTAGGTAACCTCGTCCGCTTATCACAAACATGGAATTCATTCGGAATTTTAAAATCGTAGTAAGCAGTACAAACTAATGAACCTTGAATCCTGCGAACAAAAACACATTTCATACAAGACTGGTTAACATCGCTTGATACCCTAAAGTTTGATGGTGTCATGTCATTACCTGATCTAAATCTTTCCATCTCATATCTCATTTGACCGCCATCATCGGGATCTGGATCAACGAAATCCTTTTTTATCAGATTGCCTAACACCGGCCCTAAATGGATTTTTGTTAATTCATCTATTTTTTCCATTATGGTTCCCCCTTGATAACAAATTTATTATCCTCAGAATCATATAGCATAAACGGTGTAGTGAAATAGTCTCCATAAATTTCTGTGTCGTCTATGTGAATATCAATCCCCATTTTTTGGCAATACTCTCCCTTGGTGCGATTCCACAATTCTTCATCAATCCAAGGTTGGTATTTTTCATACCCCCGCATCGGAGTGCCTAAACTATGATGGTAATCGCTAATGGAAAACAAATGTGTATATTGAATCCCCCATTCTGCCAATTGGTTTTTTAGGCTATCCGAGATCCTTGAGCCGGTTATAATGTGAACCTCAATACCAGACTGGCACCATATGCTAGTTAATTCTTTAAAAAGATCGGGGTTGTTCGAAATAACACCGTGGATATCCAAGCCTATTTTTTTCATGTGGTTTTGCCCTTTAGCACTTTTTGTCGGTTGTATAGAGTATGTACACAAAATCATTTAAATTGTCTAATAGATATAGTATCATATGTTGGCATAGTTTTTTAATGCAATTGTTTAGGGGGCTTGTATGAAAATAGATCCTAATTCGCTTATTTCACAGTTTATTGACTATCATACAAGTATGGTTACTTCTTGGGTTACATGGGTTAAATTGGAACGATCCATGGCCGGTTACCAGAAAACCCCAAGCAAAAAAGTAGCTTCAAATGGTATGTTTGTATTTTCTGAATCGAGACTAGACGAATTTTTAACCGACTATGACAAAAAAGAAAAAAAGATATTAGCAGACTATATCAACTTAATTAGCTGGCTAAAAGAAAACAAAATATCTGAAGCTACACATAGAGTAGCGGTCGATACTGAAATCTATGACAAAAGAAAAGAAGTGGAAAAAATGGTGAAAGCTGTTAATGATCTTGCTACTGACCTATTAGGTGATTGTGACAAAATAGGGTACGTGGGGGATAGTAAAGCTTTCCTAGAAGTTCTCGCAAATCAAACTGCCACAGAAGTAATAGCTATGTATATTAGACATGCCGAATAGTTTTTGTAATCAGAAAGAACAACAATGAGTTTAGAATTTAAAGGCAAATACGCAGACTGTATTGTGTACACAAATGAAATCGAAGAAGAAGCCATTAGTCAAATATACGGATTTCTAAATCATAATGTATTTGAAGGGGCTACTATTCGTATCATGCCAGATTGCCATTCCGGCAAAGGTGCCGTTATTGGATTTACTGCAACATTGGGTGATAAGATAATCCCAAACGTAATTGGGG